>Ga0209648_10001909_pt1 | contig 17039 bp, 8 predicted proteins | sample GraSoi2013_115cm_FD_185830 | JGI IMG/M metagenome (GOLD analysis project Ga0209648, IMG submission 185830) | Grasslands soil microbial communities from the Angelo Coastal Reserve, California, USA - Sample 9_17_2013_115cm (SPAdes) (version 2) | ecosystem: Environmental > Terrestrial > Soil >...
CCGCGAAATCACTTTCGAGCAGATAGCGCAAAGCCTCCGTGCCGGAGCGCGCGGACACAAGTTCTTCGTTCAGAGAATCCAGCGCCGCCTCGATGGAGACAAGGTTGTCTGGATTATCATCGACGAGCAGGATCTTCACCTTCTCGCGTGGCAGCGCTTCCTCGCGATGCGCGCCAACTGCCGCACCCCCGCCATCGGCACCGGAAGATGGGCGTGAAGGAGAACTCATACCACGGCTCCGGACGAAACGCGGGACGGCGTGCGTTCGGAACGACGCGAGATCCACACCCGCATCACAGCAAACAATTGCTCGAGGTCCACCGGCTTGGTGACGTAATCCGACGCTCCCGCCTCAAGGCACTTGTCGCGGTCGCCTTTCATGGCCTTGGCGGTGAGAGCGATGATGGGCAGATTCTGGAAGGCAGGAACCTTGCGGATGGCCTGTGTGGTCTCGTAGCCGTCCATCTCCGGCATCATAATGTCCATCAGGATGATGTCGACGTCCGGCGTCTTGCGGAGCAGTTCGATACCGGCACGGCCATTTTCGGCGTGCAGCACTTTGATGTCGTGATGCTCAAGAAGACTTGTCAACGCGAATATGTTTCGCAGGTCGTCGTCAATAACCAGAACTTTCTTGTCGGCAAGGGCGGAATCGTTTTTGCGCATCTCCGCCAGGATCTGGCGTTGTGACTCCGTGAGCACCGATTCCGGCCGATGGAGCAGCAGCACCGTCTCATCCAACAAGCGCTCCAGGGAAGAAGCCTGTCGAATAATTCCCGAGTGAGAAACATCGCTCAGATCCACTTCGTCGCCGTTATTCGGTTTGTCATCGAACAGGACGATGGGTGGCTTGGCGGTTTTGTGCGCTTCCCGGACAAAGTGCAGCACGCCCATGTCTTGCAAATGGGCGTCCAAAACAATGGCATCGACGCGGTCTCTCTCGAGAACAGACAGGGCCTCCTCTCCGCTCGAGGCTGTGATGATTTCGATGTCCTCGCCCCCGATTACAGATTCCAAATTGTCTCGAAGAGCGCCCTGTCCTACGATCAGCAGCTTTTTAACGCCCCTATTCATGGAGTGTTGAATGGCACTGAAGGCCTCGTCGATGGAGCCGCCCACGGACTTTTGCAAGTAAGTCATCGCACCGAGCGCCAGGCCGCGGCGACGATTGTCGTCACCGGAGATCACGTGAATGGGAATGTGACGCGTGGCTGGGTCGTGCTTTAAGCGATCCAGAATGGTCCAACCCGCCATGTCAGGCAGAGAAATGTCCAAGGTCACCGCACCAGGTTTGAATTCGCGTGCGAGCGAGAGCGCCGTTGCTCCACGCAAGGCGACTACCGCTTTCAGGTTGTTGCTATGCGCCATTTCCACGAGGATGCGCGCGAAGGTCACGTCGTCCTCGACGATCAGCAGCACCGGATCTCCCGGCTTGATATTGTTGCGGTCGTCTTCCACCACCAGGTCTTCGGCGAGTATTTCCGTCACGCCGAGGCGCGGCGGGGAGAGACTGCTGACGGTGCTCTCTTCAACTGTCGGCGCGGTGGGAGCCAAGGTGTCATTCGACGGCTGCAAACGCGGCAACTCCGCAACTTTCGCTTGCATTGTGCTGACGTACACTTGCGGCAGGTACAGAGTAAACGTGCTGCCAACGCCCGGGGCGCTCTCCAAGCGTATTTCTCCGCCCAGCAAGCGCGCCAGTTCGCGGCTGATGGAAAGGCCGAGACCGGTTCCACCGTATTTGCGGCTCGTGGTTCCATCCGCTTGTTGGAACGCCTCAAAGATGATGCGCTGTTTCTCTTGTGGAATACCGATTCCGGTGTCGCTTACGGAAAAGGCGACGACGCTCTTGACGCGGCCGAGGATCGGATGCGTTGTGCGCCATCCAGCGGCAGGGCGGGCGATCTTCAGCTTAACGGTGCCGTGTTCGGTAAATTTCAACGCGTTCGACAACAAATTCTTCAGCACCTGCTGTAAACGCTTCGTGTCCGTGTGAATCGTGTCGCCAAGCGCTGGGTCGAGTTCGATGGTGAAGTCCAGCCCTTTGCCCTCGGCAACGTGGCGGAAAGTGCGCGAGCAGTAGTCCTGAAGCTGCGTCAACTGCACGGGACCAAGCTCGACGTCCATCTTACCGGACTCGATCTTCGAGAGATCGAGAATGTCATTGATGAGCGCCAGCAAGTCGGTTCCAGAGGAGTGAATGGTTTCCGCGAATTTCACCTGCTTGGGCAGGAGGTTTTTCTCTGAGTTCTCGGCCAACATTTTGGCCAAGATGAGCAGGTTGTTGAGCGGTGTGCGCAGCTCGTGGCTCATGTTGGCGAGGAATTCACTCTTGTATTTGGACGTGAGCGCGAGCTGTTCGGCCTTCTCTTCCAACTGCGCCTTGGCCTGCTCGACCTCGCGGTTCTTGGTCTCCACTTCGGTCTTCTGTTCCGCGAGGAGTTGCGCCTTTTCTTGCAGCTCGGCGTTGGTCTGCTGCAATTGCAGTTGCTGGCTCTGCAGCTTTTCGGCCAGCGCTTGCGATTGCTTCAGCAATTCCTCCGTCCGCATCGTGGCCGCAATGGTGTTGAGCACGATGCCGATGGATTCCGTGAGCAGATCGAGGAACGCGAGGTGGACTTCGCTAAACTGGCTGAAGGATGCGAGTTCAATAACCGCGCGCGCTTCACCCTCGAACAGCACCGGGAGAACAACGATGCTAGCCGGGGCCGCACCGCCCAGACTCGAGTTGATGCGGAAGTAGTCGTTGGGAACGCTGGTGACTAGGATGCGCTCCTTCTCCAAGGCACACTGGCCGACAAGTCCTTGGCCAATGCGGAACTGCTTGGGCACGCCGTTTTCTTCGGTGAATGCGTAGCCGGACAAATACTTCAGCGTCGTTTCCGTTTCCGTGCTTTCCGTCAGGTAGAAAGCGCCATGCTGCGCTCCGACCAGCGGCGTCAGTTCCGACAGCAGCAACTTTGCTACCGTGAGCAGGTCGCGCTGACCCTGCATCATGCCCGTGAACTTGGCAATGTTCGTCTTGAGCCAATCCTGATCGGTATTCTTGCGAATGGTTTCCGCCAGGTTTGCGATCATCTGGTTGATCGTGTCTTTAAGGGTTTCGACTTCGCCCTGCGCTTCCACCGCAATCGATCGCGTCAAGTCGCCCTTGGTCACGGCGATGGCTACGTCCGCAATCGCGCGCACCTGGGTAGTCAGGTTAGCAGCCAACTGGTTGACGTTGTCCGTCAGGTCGCGCCAGATGCCCGCGGCGCCGGGCACGCGCGCCTGGCCGCCGAGCTTGCCTTCGATGCCGACTTCGCGTGCCACCGTGGATACCTGGTCGGCGAACACCGCCAAGGTGTCGATCATGGCGTTGATGGTGTCGGCCAGCTCCGCGATTTCGCCCTTGGTTTCCAATACCAGTTTTCGCTTCAAGTCGCCGTTCGCGACGGCGGTCACGACTTTCGCGATACCGCGCACCTGGGTGGTCAGGTTGGCGGCCATCAGGTTTACGTTATCGGTCAAATCTTTCCAAGTACCGGCAACGCCCTTTACATCCGCCTGCCCGCCGAGTTTGCCGTCCGTGCCGACCTCGCGCGCCACGCGCGTTACTTCCGATGCAAAGGAGTTGAGCTGGTCCACCATCGTATTGATGGTGTTCTTGAGTTCGAGAATCTCCCCGCGCACGTCCACCGTAATCTTGCGGCTCAGGTCGCCATATGCCACGGCCGTCGTCACTTGCGCGATGTTGCGCACCTGCGCCGTCAGGTTGCTGGCCATGGAGTTCACCGACTCCGTGAGGTCCTTCCACGTGCCGCCGACACCGCGCACCACCGCCTGTCCGCCGAGCTTTCCTTCGGTGCCGACTTCGCGCGCCACGCGCGTCACTTCGGAAGCGAACGCGTTGAGTTGGTCCACCATCGTGTTGATGGTGTTTTTCAACTCCAGAATTTCACCGCGCACGTCCACGGTAATCTTGCGTCCGAGGTCGCCTCTCGCCACAGCCGTCGTCACTTCCGCGATGTTGCGGACCTGCGCGGTCAAGTTGCCGGCCATCGAGTTCACGGATTCGGTCAGGTCTTTCCACACGCCGGCAACCGCCTTCACGTCCGCCTGGCCGCCTAGTTTTCCCTCGGTTCCCACTTCGCGAGCCACGCGCGTGACTTCCGACGCGAATGAGTTGAGCTGGTCCACCATGATGTTGATGGTGTTCTTCAGTTCCAGAATTTCGCCGCGCGCATCCACGGTGATTTTGGTGGAGAGGTCGCCCTTAGCGATTGCCGTCGTCACCTGCGCAATATTTCGTACCTGGTTGGTCAGGTTGCCGGCCATGGAGTTCACCGACTCGGTGAGGTCCTTCCATGTGCCGCCGACACCGCGCACCACCGCCTGTCCGCCGAGCTTTCCTTCGGTGCCGACTTCGCGTGCCACGCGCGTAACTTCGCCCGCGAACGCGTTCAATTGGTCCACCATGACGTTGATGGTGTTCTTCAACTCCAAGATTTCGCCGCGCACGTCCACCGTAATCTTGCGGCTCAAGTCGCCGTTCGCCACCGCGGTCGTGACTTCCGCAATATTGCGCACCTGCGCCGTCAAGTTGCCGGCCATGGAGTTTACCGATTCGGTCAAATCTCTCCACACGCCGCCGACGCCCTTTACTTCCGCCTGGCCGCCAAGTTTGCCTTCCGTGCCGACTTCGCGCGCCACGCGGGTAACTTCGCCCGCGAACGCGTTCAATTGATCCACCATGACGTTGATGGTGTTCTTCAACTCCAAGATTTCGCCGCGCACGTCCACCGTGATTTTTCTTCCCAGGTCGCCTTTCGCTACCGCCGTCGTCACTTCCGCGATGTTGCGCACCTGCGCCGTCAGGTTGCCGGCCATGGAGTTCACCGACTCCGTGAGGTCTTTCCACACGCCGCCGACGCCCTTCACTTCCGCCTGGCCGCCAAGCTTGCCTTCCGTTCCGACTTCGCGCGCCACGCGGGTGACTTCTCCCGCGAACGCGTTGAGCTGGTCCACCATGACGTTGATGGTGTTTTTCAACTCCAAGATTTCGCCGCGCACGTCCACCGTGATTTTTCTTCCCAGGTCGCCTTTCGCTACCGCCGTCGTCACTTCCGCGATGTTTCTGACCTGCGCCGTCAGGTTGCCAGCCATGGAGTTTACCGACTCCGTGAGGTCCTTCCACACGCCGCCGACACCCTTCACTTCCGCCTGGCCGCCAAGTTTTCCTTCTGTACCGACTTCGCGGGCCACGCGCGTTACTTCGCCCGCGAACGCGTTGAGCTGGTCCACCATGACGTTAATGGTGTTCTTCAATTCCAAAATTTCGCCGCGCACATCCACGGTAATCTTGCGGCTCAAGTCTCCGTTCGCCACCGCCGTCGTCACTTCCGCGATGTTGCGCACCTGCGCCGTCAGGTTGCCGGCCATGGAGTTCACCGACTCCGTGAGATCCTTCCACACGCCGCCGACGCCCTTCACTTCCGCTTGCCCGCCAAGCTTCCCTTCCGTTCCGACTTCGCGAGCCACGCGCGTCACTTCGCCCGCGAACGCGTTCAACTGGTCCACCATGACGTTGATGGTGTTCTTCAACTCCAAGATTTCGCCGCGCACATCCACCGTAATCTTGCGGCTCAAGTCTCCGTTCGCAACCGCCGTCGTCACTTCCGCGATGTTTCTTACCTGCGCCGTCAAGTTCCCTGCCATGGAGTTCACGGAATCGGTCAGGTCCTTCCACACGCCGCCGACGCCCTTCACATCCGCCTGTCCGCCAAGTTCGCCTTCCGTGCCGACTTCGCGAGCCACGCGCGTAACTTCGGAAGCAAACGATGAAAGTTGGTCCACCATCGTGTTGATGGTGTTTTTCAGCTCCAAAATTTCTCCGCGGGCATCCACGGTAATTTTCGTGGTCAAGTCGCCCTTGGCCACCGCGGTCGTCACGCCCGCGATGTTACGCACCTGGTTGGTCAAGTTGCTGGCCATGTAGTTCACGGAGTCGGTCAAGTCTTTCCAGGTTCCCGCGACTCCCAGCACTTCCGCCTGTCCGCCCAGTTTTCCTTCCGTGCCGACTTCTTTTGCGACGCGCGTGACTTCCGAAGCGAACGAATTCAGCTGGTCCACCATCGTGTTCACGACGCGCGCGGTATGCAGGAATTCGCCCTTCAGCGAGCGCCCTTCCACTTCCAGGGCCATCTTCTGCGTCAAGTCGCCCTTCGCGACCGCGCCGATGACGCGCGCCACTTCGGTGGACGGTTGCACCAAGTCGGTGATCAAACTATTGACCGAATCCACGCAAGCGGCATAACCTCCCTTGGCGATACTTCCGGCACGCTGCGTAATCTTGCCTTCTTTGCCGACTGTGTTGCTGATGCGTGCGAACTCTTGTGCCATCTGCTCGTTCTGCTCGAAGATTTCATTCAGCACGTCGTACACTTTTCCGCTGACACCGGTGCGATCGGCTGGCAGGCGCACGGAGAAGTCGCCATTTTTAAATGCAACCAGCGCGTTCAGTAGTTGGGTCGTATCCAGAGTCTTGGTCGTTGTTTCAGCTCTCATGCAATTGGACCCCTTCGTGGGATACAGGCTCTCAGCTGCGGGCCAGAACAGCTTATGCTAACCAGCAACCCCCGTCCCTTCAATCATTTACGCTAGGCTCCCCGATGGGCGAAAGTGTAGTGCCGATTAGCGTAAGTTCCGGGTGATACGGAGTCTATACGGGGTTTCCTGTAGAAGACTTGACTCCTAAGCAACAGTCTTACTACCCTAAATTTTCGCAAATTTGCTCTGCACCGCTACGTCACGACCAGCAACCGAAGCAACCATCCGGCAAGCGCTCCGCCTGCCAGCGGACCTATAACCGGAATAGGAGCATAGCTCCAATCCGAACTGCCTTTGCCCGCTACTGGCAGCAGAGCATGCGCCGCGCGCGGCCCCAGGTCGCGGGCCGGGTTTATCGCGTAGCCCGTGGTGCCGCCCAAAGAAAGACCAATTCCCCAAACTAAGCTCCCCACCAGGTATGGCCCTAATGCTCCCGGTCCGTTCGCCCCGGTGGCCTTGGAAAAGATCGCTCCCACAACAAACACCAGCGTCGCCGTCCCGATAATTTCACTGATCAGGTTGGCCGCAAGCCTTCTTATCGCAGGTGCCGTGCAAAAACACGCCAGCTTCGTGGCCGCATCCGGAGTTTCTTTCCAGTGCGGCAAGTAATGCACCCATACCAGTGCGGCGCCGGCCATCCCGCCAAGGAGTTGCGCCGTAATGTATGGGAGGCACTTTTTAAATGAGCCAGACCGCACCGCGAAGCCCAGCGTCACCGCTGGATTCAGGTGCGCGTCGCTGCTGCCGCAGGCCACGGCGGTGAACACGCCCGCCATCACTGCGAAAGCCCAGCCCGCCGTGATGACCATCCACCCGGCGCCCTCCGCCTTTGAGCGCTTGAGCAGGACGCCCGCAACTACGCCATCTCCGAGCAATATCAATATCATTGTGCCCAGGAACTCCCCCAGGATTGGCGATGTCATCCGTCGTATCCCTTCTCAGGCGTGATCAAGCATCGGTCCAGTCAAACGAGCGCACCACGGCTTTCTTCCATTGTCGATACATTCGTTCGCGGCGTTCCGCTTCCAGGCTCGGCTTCCATTTCCGGTCCATCGCCCAATTCGCGCGCAGTTGCTCCAACCCGGGAAAGAAATCGACAGCCAGCCCCGCCGCATAAGCGGCGCCCAGTGCCGTCGTCTCCTGAATCACTGGGCGCACTACTTCCCGATTGAGAATATCCGCCTGGAATTGCATTAGCAGCTCGTTGGCGACCATTCCGCCATCCACGCGGAGCGAAGCCAGCGCAATGTGCGCATCCTTCTCCATGGCTTCCACTACTTCGCGTGTCTGAAACGCCGTGGCTTCCAGAACCGCGCGTGCCAAGTGGCCCTTGTTCGCGTAGCGCGTAAGGCCGGCGATCACGCCGCGAGCGCTCTCTTTCCAATGCGGCGCATAGAGTCCGGAAAACGCCGGCACGAAGTAAACGTCGCCGTTGTCTTCCACCGTGCGCGCCAGTGCCTCAACGTCTGAACTCTTGGCGATCATTCCGAGATTGTCCCGCATCCACTGCACTAGCGCGCCGGTAATCGCCACGCTGCCTTCCAGTGCGTAGCAAGCCGCTTGCTCGCCAAACTTGTATGCGACGGTGGTCAACAGTCCACACGTTGACGGCACCATCCGTTCGCCCGTGTTCATCAGCAGGAAGCAGCCGGTGCCATAGGTGTTCTTAACCTCGCCGGGTTGAAAGCATGCCTGTCCGACGAGCGCCGCTTGCTGGTCGCCCAGAATCCCCGCGATCGGCACTCCGGATATCGCGGGCAATCTTGCGACGCCGTACACTTCGCTGCTGGAGCGTACTTCGGGCAGCATCGCGCGGGGGACATCGAACGCGGAAAGGAGATCATCGTCCCAATCGAGCGTCCTCAGGTTCATCAGTTGCGTGCGGCTGGCGTTAGTCACGTCGGTGACATGCGCGCCATTTCTCGGCCCGCCGGTCAGGTTCCATGCCAAAAACGTGTCGACGTTCCCGAACAGCAGTTCGCCGTCGGCGGCTTTTTCTCTCGCTCCTGAGACATTCTGCAGAATCCAACGCAGCTTTAGCCCGCTGAAGTATGTGCTGAGCGGCAAGCCAGTCTTCGCGCGGAAACGGTCTTGTCCCCCGGCTTTGGCAAAACGCGCAACATCCTCCGCGACCCGCGTGTCTTGCCACACGATGGCGTTTGTCACCGGACGACCGGTCTTGCGCTCCCAGACCACGGTGGTCTCGCGCTGGTTGGTAATCCCGATGGCGGCCAAGTCGGTGGGCTGTAAGCCACGCTGCTGCAGCGCCGTGGCGATGACTTCGTGCGTGCAGCGCAGAATCTCCTCAGCGTTGTGCTCCACCCAGCCCGGCGCCGCGAAAATCTGTTTATGTTCCTTCTGCGCCATGGCGACAACGCGCGCCTCTTTGTCAAACACCATAAACCTGGTGCTAGTGGTGCCTTGATCGATCGCGCCGACATAACTCTTCACTCTGAACGGTCCTTATCCACTTCGCTGGTCATCAATCTAACATTGGCGCAGCATGGCTCTGTGCCTCCATGCTGCCGAAAACATGAGGCTTATCGACACAACTGCGGTCCTCCGCCGGATAAGCGCACCGATGCTATGCGATTTTTAACTTTTAAGCATCTAAGAAAAGGAGGAATTTCATGAACACTAACATACACACTCTGAAGGCCCCTTTGCTCCTGACCGTTTCCCTTTTCGCGTTCTCCTCATTTGCAAGTTTCCCGGCGCGCGCCGCCGATAGCGCCACCCTTACTGTCACCGCCGCCGCCAAGAAAGGATCTCCGCCGCCTATCAAAAAGGAAGATGTGCAGGTTTTTGAAGGCAAAGAACGTGTGCAAGTCGCGGATTGGCGCCACGGGGAAAATCTGTATCTGGCCATCCTGATCGACGATTCGCTCGACACGGAAGCGGCCAGCCAGTGGAATGATCTGAAGGCCTTCATCACCGCTCAGCCACAAAACACCGCGGTCGCCGTGGGCTATGCGCGCAACGGCTCCGTCATGGTCGCGCAAGATTTCACTCAAGATCATGCGCTCGCCGCAAAGGCTTTGCGAATCCCGCTCGGCAACCTGGGCGCGTTCTCCAGCCCGTATCTCGCCGTGCAAGATTGGCTCAAGCGTTGGCCGTCTTCCGCCGGCGACCATCGCTCTTCGATCGTTCTAATTTCGTCGGGCATCGATTATTTCCGCGGCGGCTTTGATCCTCTGGATCCCGATCTGGATTCCACCATCCAGCGCGCGCAAAAGGAAAACGTCAACGTGTGGACCATCTATTATCCGACCGGGGGCCATGTCGGCCGGGGATACTTCCGCGTCTTCAACGCCCAAGCTAATCTCAGCAAGCTCTCGGAAGAAACGGGCGCCGAATCCTACTATTTGTCTTTCGATCGGCCGGTAACGCTGAGGCCTTACTTCGAGGAACTGCAGCAACATCTGAACAATCAGTATCTGCTGACCTTTGCGAGCGCGCACGGCGGAAAGAAGGGCAAGTTCGAACGCGTGCGCGTCACAACCGAAGTTCCGAGCGTTGAATTCCTGACTCCGTCCGAAGTTTTTCTACCTCCGTCGGAGTGATCCGACTCACTGCGTGCATACCAAAAAACACTTTGTCACCCCTCGGGCATCCCGCCTATCCCGAGCGAAGTCGAGAGATGAGGATGCCCGAAGCACCTCTATTATGTCTGTCTACAAACAGGAGAAGCCCGCCAGCGTGAGCAGAACCGCTCAATCATCCGCTCCCGTCAGCGAAACCGCCCGGGTTGAATCCCGAATCACCAACTCCGGATTCACTTTCTGATTCACCACGTTCCACTCTCGCTTTTCGAGCGCCGCGTTGATCCCCTCCATCACAATGTTCACGGCTAACCCGCCCATCGCTTCCATGGGTTGACGCACGGTGGTCAGCGAAGGCGCCGCCAGCGACGACAATGCCACGTCGTCAAATCCTGTCACCGAGCACTGTTCCGGCACTTTGACTCCGGCCTTGGTTAGCGCGCGGATCGCTCCCAATGCCGTCAGGTCATCGAAAGCCATCACTGCGGTAAATTTCTTCTTCTGCTCCAGCAATTCTTCCGTGTAACGGTACCCGCTCTCAAAACTGGAATTGGGATCGAGTGAATCCGGCAATTGCAAAACCAGCGCCGGGTCGATGTGGAGGCCCACGCCCTGCGCAAACTTCTGTATCCCACGCCAACGCGGCGCGCTGTCGATCAACATCTTCGGCCCGCGAATAAAAGCTATCCTGCGATGCCCGAGCTGATGCAGATGTTCCAGCGCCAGCCGCGCGCCCGTTTCGTTGTCCACCATTACCGAACTGATGTTGTCCCCAGGCAATTCCCACCCGATCGTCGCGGAAGGAATATTTCTCTTGCTGAGATCGCCGAGCACCTGAATATCGACGAAAAGCCAGTTAGCCACCACGATCAATCCTTCGACGTGGCGATCCAGCAGCAGTTCCAAATACCGCTCGAAGCGGTTCCGCTGGTTGTGCGCGTCAGCGAAAATCGCCAGATACGAGGCTTGATACAGCGCGTTCTCCACGCCGCGCATGATTAGCGTGCAGAACGGGTCGGTAATATCGAAGAAAAGCACGCCGACGCTGTGGCTGCGCTTGCTGCGCAAAAATCGCGCCATCACGTTCGGCCGGTAGCCTAGTTTCTTGGCGGTTTCTTCGATGCGCTTCTTGGTGGCTGGAGCGATGTACCGGGCCAGCGGCGCGTTATTCAACACAATCGAGACGGTCGCGGGCGAGAATCCGCTCTGCGTCGCCACGTCCCTCATGGTGACCGCTTGACTTCTCTCGCTAGGCCGCTTCACCAGATGGTTCCTCAGTGGCCCACATCATCCCGCCAGACTTACCCGCTTTGCAACGCCTTAGACTCTGCGCGCCACGCTCATTCCGCCGGCGCTTCAAATGACAGCGGCTCCCGGAACCACCGCGTCTTCCATATACCAAATGCGATCCCCGCAATCATCCAGATGCTGCCGACAATTTGCGCCGGACGGCTAAGACTCAGCCACAGAGCAAAGCAAATAACGAAACCGAGCACAGGCGGAATGAAATTCCAGGCCTTCTTCTCTTCCGCGTGCAAAAAATAGCGAACAAATGCCGCGGCATTCACGCCCATAAACGCGATTAACGCCCCGAAATTCAGCAGCTCGATTCCTCGCCCGTAGGTAAGGAAGAATGAGCCAATTAACGCGAGCACGCCCACGAAAATCACGTTGTTCCGCGGCACTTGGTGCTTCGGATCAATCGCCCCAAAAAATGAACTGGGCAGCGCATTACTTCGGCCCATTCCGTAGAGAAGGCGCGCCGCCCCAATATGCGCCCCCATGCCTGATCCAAAATTGGCGACCACCAGCGTCACTCCCACGATGGTAAACAACGGAGCCCACGTCCGAGCGGCGGCCCACACATATGCAGTATCGGCATTCGGAAACGCCTCCGAAGCGGGCCACACAAGCTGTGCCACGTAAACTTCCGCCGCCGATAAAAACCCGATCACCACGCAAGTGAGCACGGTAGCCAGCAGAATATTGCGCCGCGGATTCTCGGCTTCCTCCGAAAGCGTCGAGATGCCATCGAAGCCTATATAGGACAGCACCGCAATGGACGTGCAGCCAAAAAGGTTGCCCCACGTGAAGGTTTGCGGATCGTAGAACGGCCTGGTAAAAAAGTGCGGATCACTGTGCGGATGACCGAAAATGTAGCGAATCGCCGTCACGAAGATCACCACCACCACCGCGCTCATCCCCGCCGTCAACCCCGCATTCACGCGCGCTGATGTCTTGATCCCGCGCAGGTTCAGCAGCGTAAACGCCACCGCGAAGATGATCTTCCAGCCCCAGTCGGGAATCGCCGGAGCAAATTCATGCGCCTGCCCGGCACACCAGATCACGCACACCAACGGATTCACGATGTAATCCATCACCATGCTCCAACCGGTGACATACCCGATCGATGGATGGATTTCCTGGGCCACATACGTGAACGCCGATCCCGCGCTCGGATAAGCCCGCGCCATGCGTCCATAGCTGATCGCAGTAAAAAGCATGGCCACCATGGCGACCAAAATTGCCGTAACCACGTGGCCGCGGCCGCGATCGCTTAGCGCACCAAACGCGGACATCGGCGCCACCGGCTGCAGCACGATCATGCCGTACAGAATCAAGTCCCAAAGCGTAAGCGTTCGCCGCAATCTCGGCGCGGCCGCCGTAACCGTTGTCGCTTCAGCGCCCAAACGTTTGTCCTTTCAAGCTCCCATACCTATCTATTGAATCGTTTCAACCGCCGCCATTCTGTGTGAATCTCCTAACCCAGGCAAGCCCAATCTGTTGCTCGAAAATTCGCTCACTTCGCCGTGCGATACTGGTCTCCGCCATGCTCCGCCTCGCCCAACTCTGCGAATCCATCGCCGCGACCACGAAAAAAACCGAAAAGGTCATCCTCGTCGTTGACTATCTCCGTGCAACACCCGTCGAAGAAGCCGCACTCGGCGCCCTCTATCTTTGCGGCCGCGTTTTCCCCCGCCGCGAAGAGCGCGTCCTCTCCATTGGCTTCTCGATTCTCCTTCGCGCGGTCGCAAAAATCGCACAAAAGGATCCCGCGGAACTCGCCCCAATCCTGCGCCATCATGGCGATCTCGGCGCCGGCGCCGAAGAAATCCTACGCGGGCACCCGGTGAGATCGTCTCTCAGCATTCCGCAGGTCGCGGAAGTCTACGCATCCCTCGCGCAACAACGCCGCCCAGCCGCCAAGCAAGCTCTCCTCGAGCACACTCTCCAGCGCCTCTCCGCCCTGGAAGCCAAGTATTTCATCAAAATCGCCACCGGCGAGCTGCGCATCGGCTTGAAAGAAAGTCTCGTCGAAGAAGCCATCGCCAAAGCCTTCGATCAGACTCTCCCTGCAATCCAACGCGCGAATATGCTTATCGGAGACATCACCGACGTCCTCCGCTTCGCCGTCGCCAACCAACTCTCTTCCGTCAATCTCCAACTCTTTCGCCCCATCTCCGTAATGCTCGCCAGCCCGGCGGAAACTCCTGCCGACCTCGTTGCCGCCTTCCCAAACGGCGCGCTCGTCGAAGACAAGTTCGACGGCATCCGTGCCCAGGTTCATAAGCGCGGTTTGCAAGTCGAGATCTACTCCCGCACACTCGACCGCGTCACGGAATTCCCCGAGCTGCTCGAACCTGTCCGCAACATCGCCGGCGATTTCATCCTTGACGGCGAAATCATCGGATGGCGCGACGCCCACGCGATCCCATTCACCGAGCTTCAGCAGCGCCTCGGCCGTAAACAGATCGATCTTTTCACCAGCGCCCAAGTTCCCGTGAGCTTCGTCGCCTTCGATCTGCTCCTCCTTGACGGCCGCACTTTCCTCGACGCGCCCCTCGCCGAGCGCCGCCTGCTTCTCGAGCGCCTTCTCGCCAAGGCCGAGCAGCCCGCTCTTCAATTCACCCGCGCCGAGCTCTGCCGCACGGTCGACGAAATCGAAAATCGCTTCCTCCTCGCACTCCACACCGGCAACGAAGGCCTCCTCGCCAAGGCGCCCGAGTCTCCCTACGTGCCCGGCCGCCGCGGCCAGTTTTGGATGAAGCTCAAACGTCCGCTCGCCACGCTCGATGTCGTCGTCACCATCGCCGAATACGGTCATGGCAAGCGCCGCCGCCGCCTGTCCGATTACACATTTGCCGTCCGTGACGACAGCCGGCTGCTCAATATCGGCAAAGCCCACTCGGGCCTCACCGATGTCGAGATTCGCGAGCTGACCCAATATTTTCTGGAGCACACCACCGAAGACCGCGGTTTTCAGCGTGATGTCGAACCCACCATCGTTCTCGAGGTGGCCTTCAACAACATTCAACGCTCCGACCGCCACGACAGCGGCTTTGCCCTGCGCTTCCCTCGTATCCTGCGCCTGCGTCCAGACAAGCCGGTCGCCGAAATCGACACGCTCTCCCGCGTCCGGGAAATCTTCGACTCTCAACAGGCGCGAAAAAATTAGATGCCTCTAATTTTCTCCAAATCGCCTGTACCTTCGGCCAGCTGTACCAATGGACAGTCGAATTCCACAGCGGTTATCTCTTAGTGAAAGACCGCCTGTTTTCTGGCGCAACGTTGCCAACCAAATTAGAGTCTAATTAGATAGGCGCCCGGCCCAATACAGATGAACAAACTATGGCCGAGTCCGCTTTGATGAACAGCCGCAGTCGTGTAGCACCAGTCCTGGCGAGTGTCGCCGGCTTTATCGTCCTCTTGTTCTTCGCCATGTGGCTGCGCGTGGTGCCCCTTGAGCCGGACCCCGTCTTGCAGGGCTATCTTCAGGTCACCACCGGCCTGCTTGCCTTTGTGTTCGCCGCAGTCACACTCGTCCGCTTTCAGGGCACGCAAGACCGTATATCCCTGATACTTGGTGCCGGATTTCTCCTTTCAGGCACCATCCTCACCGCATCCAGTCTTTTGTTTTTTCAGCTTCAGCAAGAAACGCACGCGCAGTTGCGCTGGGCACCGGTTTCCTGGTGGGTCAGCCGCATGGTTCTCGCTCTTCTCTTTTTAGTCGCGCTGCTCGTTGAGCACTTCCTGCCCCGTTCACGCCACCCTCGCCGGGAAATCGCTGGCGCCCTGCTCACCGTAGTGGCCTCGACGTACCTCATTACCGCCGCTTTGCGTCGCCTTCCGTCGGAAGTCTCCCCTCATCCCGGCTCAGTCTTTCCCAGTCCGCAGCAGCTCCTGCCCGCCGGGATTTTTCTCGTCGCGCTAATCTGGTATCGCCGCCGCCTTGAACTCGAGGATTCCGCCTTCGACCGTACCATCTACATCGCCGCCTGGATGAATCTCGCCGCGCAACTCGCCGCCTCGCAATCCCAGCGTCTGCTCGATTCTCCCTTCGTACTGGCGCAAGCGCTCACCGTTACCAGCTACGCCGTCGCTCTTGGCGGCGCTCTCCTCGACAACGCCCGCCTCTTCGAGCAAGTTAGCCACCTCGCCGTAAGCGACCCGCTCACCGGGCTTGCCAACTATCGCCGTCTGCTCGATGTCCTCGAAGCGGAAACCGAGCGCACCAATCGCAACGGCCGGCCCTTCGCTGTTCTCCTGCTCGATCTCGATGGCCTCAAGAAAATCAATGATACCTACGGGCACCTCGTCGGCAGCCACGCGCTCAATCGACTAGCGCACATCCTGCGCATTCATTGCCGCGCCATCGACACCGCTGCGCGTTACGGCGGCGACGAGTTCGCTCTCGTGTTGCCGGAGACTCTTCACGAGGAAGCCGAGCGTGTCGCCAACCGTATCCGCGCTGTCATGGCCAGCGACTTGGAGCGCCCGCAGCTTTCCGCCAGCATCGGCATCTCCATCTACAACGGCCACGGCGAGCGCATCGAGAAACTTCTCTCTGATGCCGACGCCCAGCTCTACTCCGAGAAATCTCGCCGCAAACGCCACCCAACCGCGCTAACCCCGCGCCGCCGAGCCCAAAAGGCCTGACAGTGGGACAGCCATTCTGGCTGCCCATCTGTTGTATTTCATTACTTCATTATTTCTTTGCTTCATTACTTCGTTCAGTCTTTCTAAAACACCGCCCTCCTCTGTACCGCCCCTTTGCTCCCCAACGAAAACCGCGCCTCCTCCGCCGCTCCACCCAAAATCCGCCCCGCCACGTACTCCCCTACCGCCGGCCCATGCTTGAATCCGTGCCCCGACCCGCCGCCCACAAACCAAACGTTCTCCATCTCCGGATGCCGGTCGATCAAGAAATCTCCATTCGACGTATTTTCGTACTGGCAGACCCTCGTTTCCACAATCGGTGCGCCGCGCAAGGCGGGGAAGCGTTGCTCCACAAAACGCCGCGCCTCATCGGCGCCCTCCGCGCTTACCACGCGCGATTGCGTATCGGGATCTACTCGCGCACCGTGCCGATCCACCGCAATTTTGAGCCCTCGGCTCTCCAGATCCGGCATCCCGTAAATCTCATCCTCTTGAAACAACCACGTCGGCAGCGCTGGCGGCGCAAACCGCGCATCGCCCGCTGGCACGCCAAAGAAAAACACTTCCTGCCGGCTGGGGAAAATTCGCGAGCCCAGCACCTCCGGAAAAATCTTGCCCAGCCATGCTCCGCAAGCAAATACAAATTGCTCCGCCTCAATACGCTCGCCTGAGGTCGTTGTCACACCGGAAATCCGTCCCGCCTCCCGCGGCGCTGCGATCTGCGTCACTCGGTACTCCACTCCCCTGCGCACCGCATCCTCGACCACCGCAGCAACTGCCCGCCGCGCCATCAGCACCCCGCTCTGCGGTTCCAACAATCCCATCGCAATTCCGTCCAATGCAATTTGCGGATAGCGTCTCTCCAACTCTGCCCGGCTCAACTCTTGCAAAGGAACACCGCATCTGCGTAGTGTCTCGCTCGTTTGCCGCATCCGCGCATCATCTTTCCCCGCAAGCCACAAGACTCCCGTC
>Ga0209648_10001912_pt1 | contig 17024 bp, 16 predicted proteins | sample GraSoi2013_115cm_FD_185830 | JGI IMG/M metagenome (GOLD analysis project Ga0209648, IMG submission 185830) | Grasslands soil microbial communities from the Angelo Coastal Reserve, California, USA - Sample 9_17_2013_115cm (SPAdes) (version 2) | ecosystem: Environmental > Terrestrial > Soil >...
GCTGATGAAGTTGAACGATGAAGAAATCAAAGAGCAGTTTGGGCATATGCTCGAAGCCTTCGAATACGGTGCGCCTCCCCACGGCGGAATCGCCCTCGGGGTAGACCGCCTGGTCATGTTGTTTGCCAATGAAGAGAGTATTCGCGAAGTGATAGCTTTCCCCAAGACGCAGAGCGCCCTGGACCTCATGATGAACGCCCCCTCGCCTGTCGATGAGCAGCAGTTGCGTGAGCTACATTTGCAGATTCGGCACCAATCCATCCCGCCAACGCCGCTTCGCGGCTAGTGCTTCGCACTCAGGCGGGATGCAAGGAGAAGGAAGGAAGAGTAGCGCCAGGTCCTTAACAGGCAAGAAAGAGCACTGGCCCAGGGAGCCTTAAATGTCCAGGTGTCGAAAAAAGGGGTGTTTAAGATTAATCGTAGCAGGGACAATATCCCCCTCTCGGTAATCAAGTGGGTGGTCTGATTCTTTTGCAAAAAAGTATGTTTGCTGGGTCTCAGGGTCGGTCCACTTCGCAAAGATCATATAGTTGTGTCCGCTAAAACCCGAAGGAGCTTTGCCTGGTGAGTTCAATCTGTTCGTCACCATGGCATAGACTCGTACTCCACGGCCATCGAGTCTTGTTTTGAGGTAGATCGCAAAAACGATCAGCGCGGCGAAGATGATGGTTGTATAGATCAACTTCACTGCGGGTGCGACATCAGCTATAGGAAACATCTTACAGCCTCCTTGCTCGAGGCTACAACAAGGATCTTCTCTTATAGAATTATACCTCTTCTCATATGCTTCTTCAATGGCTTCTTCGTCAACTCCTCACGCGGATTTACTAACCGTTCTATAAATCGCGTAGGGGTGAGGCTTGCCTCAGAGAGGAAACCATCTCCATAGCTTGGCAAGTTGCTCAAACCGGGTGATATCATAGAGCTTGAAGTCGAGGGAATCGGCATGTTGCGAAACACAATGCGGTCACCCGCCCCTGCCGGTTGGATGCCGCAGCGCCGCATATCCGCAGCCGGGTAGAACCTGCTTGATCGCGCTCCCTATCATGGCACCAGGACGCCCGGAGGTGTACCAGCAAGAAGGGAGAGATTATGTTCGAGCAGATAAACAGGTATGAGCGACATTACCAGACCAACGGCTTGCACATTCACGCCGCAGTCTGGGAAAATGCTCACAGCAATGCAACGCCGCTAGTGATCCTGCATGGCCTCTGGGAGTCCTGGCACACCTTTGCTACGCTGGCTCCCCGCTTCGCCCAGCAGCGCACGATCTATGTCCTCGATCTGCGCGGCCATGGAGCAAGCGACAAGCCAGCGGTGGGATACGGCCTCCGGGATTATGCTGCTGATGTGCTCGGCATCTTGCAGCAACTACCGTACCACCAGGTCAATCTGCTCGGCCACTCGCTTGGCGGTCTCGTTGCCCTCTACCTCGCAGGGCAGGCACCTGCACGGCTTGCCCGGCTTGTGCTAGAGGATCCCACGTTCGTCCTGGAGCAGCAGCTCGCGCAAGTCATAAGCCAGTTGGAGCAGTTACTTGCGCTCAAGCGGCAACCTTTCGAGATCGTGGCGGCGGCATTGCAGCCCCAGTTTCCCTTGTTCGACAAGCAATGGATCGAGCAGGTCGCCCGCGACCTTATCAATACGGCAGATGGGACCTTCCTCGCCATGATCAGTGGTGAGCTTGTGACCGAGGAACAGGGTCGGGTAGAGTGGTCCACGCTCCTTTCGAGGGTCACTGTACCGACCCTCGTACTGGCGGCAGATCCATCTGCAGGTGGCTGGATGGGAGAGGAACAGCACAGGTTGGTGCGGCGGGCGCTGCCACCGACGCAGATCGTGGACTTTCCTGGCTGCGGTCATCACATCGAGGCTGCCAGCCCTGACGCCTTTGTCGCAACTGTGGAAAGCTTCTTAGAAACGCAGGCGCAATGATCTACCGGTAGTTTGTCGACTCAGGATTTTTCCTCTTCGATTGCTGTTATTTGCTCAAGCATAACCAGCTCATGAAAACGCTCGTAACCTGGGTCTAATAATCGCACTTTTACACAGGGCAAACCATTCCGAACATTCAAGTAGACATCTGTTATGCATTCTATTGTAAGAATAGAATAGGATGAGCGTCAAGAGACAAAAAAGATTGTCACATCATAGAATAATTCTATCCTGACAGTTGGAAAAGTACGGACTTCTATGCTATGCATGGAAAAAGTATTTTGTGTGTCCCGATGTTGCTATGAGCCACCGCTTGCTCGGTAAATGAACGCCATTGTCCAAGTTTCCGAGGTTTCTACGATCCTTTTCCTCACCCAGGCCAATACTCAGGTTGTATCGAGATCCATCCTCCGTATGCGTTCCTAATTATCTGTTAAGGTTTGATTGACTTCTGTAGTTCAGGCGCATAAACCTGCAGTAATTAGAGATTGGGAAAGGGCCATTATGCCTCTTCCCAATCTCCATCGTTTTCTAATATGCAAAGCTGATCATCGATTGTACGTTCTGCCAGGTGCATAGGGTAAGGAAGAACAATATTACCGCCATCCCAGGCCGGAGCGATACGCAGGAAATGCGGGATGCGACACCATGTAAGTGGATCGTCTCCTGTTTGCAAGAAAAAAGGGACAAACTCGACGATAGTTTGATGTTTAAAGGCAATCCCTCCTCCTTCATCCGTCTTGTAAACACCTGGGTTCTGTTGCTGTTGTTTTGCTGTCTTCGGAAGTTGACCAATCGAAAGGTAGTGGAAAAAATTGCTTCCAGTCTGTGTATCAACAAAGCCTGCAAGGTAGCTCAAATCTTTGCTCGCATCAAGTGAGTCCCAGTCTTCATCGACTGCTGTAAAGTACTGCGGAGTTTCGCCGGATGTTCCCACTGTGCGCAGCCGCAGGATGCGGAGATTGGGGAGTTCATCTGGTGTATAAATGTGATTGAACCCCTTGACATCTCCTAAGTCAAGCTGATTCTCGAGTTTGTTGATGTTGGCAAACTGTGGTAGAACGTTGTAATTGCGCCAATCGACGGCATCGAGTAAGACTATCGTCGGTTCTGTTCCAGCTCGAGTGAAGATATGAGCGGCAAATTGTGTATGTTCTTCTGGTGACAGCACAATGTCTTGCTGTTTCCCTCTAGCGAACACTTCTCCCAACGCGGTTCTTGCATCCAAGAAGGGAAGCCATTCGTGGGAATGGCGTGGCAGTAGCACCTGCAATTGTCCATTAGGGCAGAGACGCACTGCCATAGGATAATTGACCTTCTGCTTGACAGCACGCAAGTTGTATAGTGTTACCACATGTAGTTGTGCAGCAAGCTCTTGTGGTATCCCCGCTTGTATGTAGAGATCGACAGGCTGATCGTAGACTAAACCCGTTTGGCGATAGATGAGATCGGTGATAGCGTTGCGTGCCCGGTATTGGCTCGCTGTGCTCACCTCACCCTCTTTATTTTGTTTCATCGGATGCATCATTTGTGAGGCCAGACCTAGCTTATTGCATGCTCTGCGTACAGCACCCTTGATATGTTGTGTATAGTGATACTGCTTCACATCAAGAGGACGCAGTTCAATCAGCACCAACCTATAGCTTTGCGAAGCTGGCATTATGCTCCGCAAATAGTCCTCCCACGCTTTGGTTTTGTCGCGAAATGCCCTCCGCATTTGATCCCTCCACAACTTTTGAAATTTTTTGCGCTCGGCATACGTGGCATTTTTCTTGTAGTGATCTTGGAGGTTGAGAGATCCAGAATCCAGTGGTGCAAGAAGCATAGCAGGAATAGGAGTAGGTGCTTCGATCACTTCAATACCGGCAGGCCACGGATCATGTTCACCAAGGAAGAGCGCACGATGTACTTCTTGCTTTTGTGTTTTTCGTGTCACATCATTATACCAGAAGAGCAGTATGCTGACTGCCTGACCCCCTGTTGCGCGTTGCAGAGCTTGTACGATGAGTTGCTGGCGTGCCAGTTGGTTCTGACGCTGATTCTCCTGCTTTGTGTAATCGAACGTTTTCTTCACAAACTGTTTTTCGTGTACGTCGCTGATCTTGTACATTATCAAAGGACGCTTTAAGCGTGTATGATATGCAGGTTCATCCGGAGCTAATGTCTGACCACAAGAGAGTTCAAGTCCCAGGATGTTTCCTACAGATGTCGCAACCTCACGTAGTTCTGTGAAATCGAAGCCCGTTTTCACGTCGTGCGGAGGTTTAAAGCCTTCGGCATGAACAACGTAGTACTCATCGTAGTTACTTGCTGGACTTGCCTTGCGATAGAGCGGCGGGTTTTTCAAGATGTCTTCTGGTGATACCAGGTTTCGTGCCTGCATAGCCGATAGCAGTAGCGCGGGATCATCCAGCCAACGCGGATTTTTGGGCCCGCCCGTTAGCGGGAGCGTGACTAACGTTGAAGACTGGCTCCATCCCGTCAAACGCGGTTGTTCGATGCCAACACTGACGGATACGTCACGTCTCCAATTTACGTCTACTATGGGAGCATCTACATAACGGCGGCATCGTACATACAAATGGAGCCAGTGATGAGAACTGCCGACCTGCGTTTGGAGTCGAAACTCTAGCTTGTACGCAAAGGTTCCCTCCTTTACTTCCTTGCTCACAGGGTCTTGATAGCGCGAAGTGAAAGGATTGCTTACTACAGCAAGCCCATTCCCATTGCTGTTGTCCTGTACGAGGCGCCATGTGATGGTGTGTCCATTGATAATGGGTGGTTTCCGAGCTGATTCCTGAACCAGAAGAGTAGCGATAATGCTTGGGATGGCATGAAAACCCAGGCGCGTCCCTGTATTAAGGTTGAGCAGTAATGAAGCTGCGTCAACCTCGCGCCAGTCATGTGCAGGTTGCTTCAAACGATCTAGCAATCGTTGATGAGCATACCTGCCTGCGCCGCTGATTTCTTGCGTAAAGCGGTCTTGAGCCCATTGGTTTCCCCATTCCTTCGCGACATCGCTGATCTGTTCCAACGTAGGACGATTGGACACATCGGTGCCGACGACTAACATCTGCCGTTCATATTGACCAGTATCCGTATTTCTCTGGTACTCGAAGGCGTGCGCCAGAGTTGGAGCCATGGCAGTCAGAACAGTATTGAGTCGACGATAGGGAGGATTTTCCATCTCCTCCTTGCCGTTAAGGTGGAGTTGCTTCATGTCTTCCATGAAGTCAGTGCATGCCTGCTGGTAGGGAAACTGCAGGACTAAAACCGCGAAGTCGCGCAGGTATGTCTCATCAATGAGAAAACGCATCGGTACGATATGAAACAGTTGTTTTGCCATGACAATCTCTTCCTTCCTCCCTGAGAGACTAATATTTGTACAAGAAATCTCGAATGTCCAACAGAGCATCGATGATAGAGGCGTAGAGTCCCTTGCCAATCTCAGTTTGGATGTACTCCTCTTGCATGACCTGGATTATTGCAGCAAGCAGGCTCGTTTTAGGTGTTTCTTCCAGTGTTCTGTTCTTTGCATTGCCTGGCGCCCAAGCAGAATCGACAAAGTAAGCGTGAAAGGGTACCCCTCCTCGAAGGAGACGCCCACAAGCTTGAATGATGTGACCTGCCGTTGTAGCAGCAAGGTCATAGCGTTCGCTATACTTCGTATCTTTGTCATCATGCTCCAGATAACGGTAGAAGCTGCGTAGCTCTGCCTGGCGCCAATACTCGTTCGCCTTTTTGCGTAGGAGGAGAGCTTTGTCATAGAGTCCCGGAACCTTCCATGCCTCGAACTGGGCATCTTTGCACCAGTCGAGGGTGCGACGATTTAACTCCTGTGCCAGTGATTGCGTGTCAGCAGGATAGGGCATGGGACGAGTCAAGAAGTATATCGCGCCGAAAGCTGCCTTGCCATTTTTGTTAAGGATATTGTAGCCTCGGCCTATGGCTTGTAAAGGGGCGATCAGAATTTTCCCGCCTGTCTGTGCAAAATCTTCAATATCGCTTCGATAAACCGATTCATCTGTACGAACCTCATCTTCGCCTGTTTCTGATCGTACGAGGTAGCGTATTTCTCCGGCTGCAACTGATGACCATCGCTCACGGAGTGCCTCATACGCCCATTTCGCCTGATCGTATGAGTTGACAATCAGAAGCAGGCGTTCTCTATCCTGCCAGTACTCTGGTTCCTGTTGAGCCAGCTTTTGTAACCACTCAAGCTCCTCTTTCAAGGGCGCTAACGTCTTGCCCCGATCGCTCGCCAGTTCTTTTATTATATCCTTAATTGGTTGCAGCTTCTCAGTGATGCCAGAGATGCGAATAGGTTTTCTCCCTGTTTTTTTGTCGTTGACAAATTGCGGCAGGAAGGTGAAGGTACTCTGTGCAATAGCTTTCCTGGCCTCCGTCGAAGGGTCGAGTATTCCCTGCGGGGGGATGTCGATGTGCAAACGTGATGAGTGGGGCAGCCAGGAGGTACCTGAGAGTGCCAGTACGTTGGGCCCACGCCTACCATCGAGCGCCGTAAACAGTTCATGAAAATGCATGGTATACCAGCGTCCGATGTTGGGATAGCCAAAGACAGATAATCCGCTTGGGGCAGAGCGATTCTTCTGCTCACTCTGACCAATTTCCAGACCTTTCGAGTAGTATGTGCCGAACATGCGACCGGTTGGCGGCACAGGTAAGACGTCCGTCAGACTGCTTGGTGAGCGCTCAAGCGAATGTTCATTCAGATCTGTGAGCATGTTGTCCGGTTTGTTGTACCACTCGTAGAAAACGACACGGATGTTGCGATCAAGAATCATCACACTGAGGACGAACTCCAATCGCTGCGCTAATGTATCCAGGTCGTCCGGTGGCTCTTCGATCGGTGTATTGCGCTGATTAGGCTGCACTAGCCACGTCGCTCTTTGCTGCTCTAATTGCTTGAGTATCTTCTGTATGTCAGGAATAAAATCTTCGATCCATGCCTTACATTCCACATTGACGGCGGTATTGTGCGCGCTGTCTCCCGCTGCGATTAAGGCACGCATGATGAGAGCAAGGCGGTAGATCGGATCTCTATCCGGGGCTTTTCTGGGCCTCTCCATCGTTAACGGGTCATTCAGGCTGAGCCGATCAAAGTAGCGTACAATGCGCCGCACTTTCTGATCGGCACTCATTCGCTCCTGCCCCTGGCATTCTTCCCACTTGGGTAATCCAAGCAAACGCCAAACAAGTTTATAGGCAAGGCTGAGCGAAGTAAAGTAGCTGCGCCCGACCCAACGCCGCAACAGAACACCCCGTTCAATGTCGGTTAAATTACTAAGTATATTGGAAATGGCAGATAACGAATGACGCTCAGCACCGACCCAACGGCGCGTAGGGGGCGGTTGCGTGCGTTTCGGCACCCAGGCCTGGGCTGTCTCAACATCCTCTACATCCAGTAAGCCATCAATACCATTCGTGAGTTTAACCTCAGCGGCAAAAAGGTTATCAAACCACTCTTGCACCGTTTCCGCTTCGTCAAAAATGACGGCATCCGACTGCTCGTAGACGAGTTCGCTCAAGTGTAGCTTCCGCTGCTCAGCCTGGGCGGGTACATTCGAACCGCCCAGTGCTCCTGGTGTGGTAATCCAGACCCGCGCACTAGGCATATCCCGGTACAATTGTTTACTTGGGCAAACGGCGAAGAGAGGACAATACTGGTAGACTTTGCGCGCTTTAGGTGTTTTCAACGGCTTATACAGCGACTCACAGGGTTCCTTCCCAGGGATGACGGGTGGCGACCCTGCATCTGCTAATGATTGTATGGGACAGGCAACGTTGAACCAGCGTAACGCCCAGTGGTCAGGGCGAAATTTGCCAGATCGATAAAGACGCCGTAGATGAAGATCACGGGTTGTACGCCCAAGCAATGGGACCGCTACAGGCTTGTCACCCCAATTGCAGAATAGGCGGTTGAATTCATCTGCCAAGTCGAGAGCCGACATCGTATCACCAACTACAAGCGTGATACGTAAATCCTTCTCTGGATGAAGGATAGCGTAAGCTGCGATGAATTTCATAATGGTCGATTTACCGGAAGCAACCGCGCCGACGACATTTGCGTAGCCCTCTAATAGTAATGGCACAGTATTTCTGTCAGAAAGGCTACCGTCAGCTTGTATAGCGCGATAACCAATCAGGTTATCAACCAGTTCAACCCAGCTTTGGGTTGAACCCAAGACGTTTTGCAGACCCCGTTGTTGCCGTAATCGCTCTAACTCTGCCGCAATATCGCGGAAATCGGAGTGTTTGAAACTCAAAGAAGTGCGGGGACGTGGCTGCGTAAACCAGGAGATGTTCGTTGCTGCTAGCTCTGCAAACTCTTCGGGTAGGTCAATAGTGACGATGTGTTGTCCTTGGTCTGTCTGCGCATCATAGCAAAAGGTTGTTGCGGTAGCTGGCTGAATGGTTCTCTGGGCAAATGGTAAAGTGCTGTCAAGCACGGCATCATAAGCAATGATACGCTCCTGGTAGCGTTGTGGGTCGGGCCGATAGACCATTTGTTTCTCAAAGTCTTGTGGAAGGACCTGGTAACAACGCCACGGTTCAGGGATATCTGCATACTCTCTGAGAGCATTTTCCCAATTGAAGCGGCCAGAAAAAGGGAGAAGGATACGCGTATTGGCAAGAGCATGCCGCTGCCGCTCACCCAATGCGTCAAGCCGATTATCAGGAATTGGTATGCCACTTAGTAGGACCCAAAGCACCGTAATGGGCTCATCAACAAAGTTGAGCCGCTCAAGCAGCCGCAGACCGAGTTCTACACGGAGAAGCGGAACATATTTCCCAACCAGTATTCCGTCTTCATCATTATCCTGCAAATCCTTTGCGAGTGCTTCACACCATGACTTTCTATCGTACATTGTTCTCTCCTGACGGTAACAACTTATTGTAATGCAATATATTCTTTGAACTGCGCTTCGCTGATAATAGCTACGCTGGGGGGCAGTTGCCCGGCAGCGCGGGTAACGCTTGCGTAGTAGTCGGACCGTTGCTGCTCTCTATAGGACGGGTACACGTAATACCATTTCCGCCACTCAAGAGCAGGTTCGACCACATGCCGATTATCCTGTGCGATATGTTTTCCCAAGACGAACGGGTCTTTGTAATCCTTAACATCTACCGCCCAGGTGACACCCTGGAATTTGAGCTGAAGGTCGTAACGGTCAACACCAGGCCATAAGATGACCTCGTGCAGTGAGGGCTTGGTTGGCTGTACATCTTGCGTTAACCACTGGTAGAGTTGTATTTCGGTTGTCCCCGGTATATGAGTCCGTAGGTGTACACCGCGCTTGAGTACCCAGGGATAGGTACCAGGATCTAGACTCTGCCAACCTTGAGGGCCAGGACAGCGACCAAGACAGGCATTTGGCTTGATACTGCCAAGCTGGTTGTTTCTCTGATACAGGGGACCACACAATGGACAAATCCAGTAGCAGGCATCCTTCATTCCCGGTTTCGTGTAAAGCAACGTAGGGCCGAGCGCACGCGCGTCCTGATACATTGCGCTCACATCCTGAAGTTTGATAAAGCGCAGGTTTCCCAGTGCTTGTCGCAGGTGCCCGCTATTTGTCCAGGGATGAGCAATCACATACTGCCGAATCGCTGTATACTCATTGCAAGCTGCTACAGGATCCGTAAGGTAGATATTTCTAGCGGTGTTGAGGATATTGACCATCAATCGATTGTCCAGGATCACCTGAATATCTTGCAGTGTCTCTCTACCAGAGAGTTCATATTCAAGTAGAAAATCTGTCACCTGCTCATCAAGTTCGCCTTCAAAGAGTAGCTCGAAGCGAGGATCAATACCAGATGGAGGTGTGCCAGGCCACCACTGTTCGAGGGGCTGCTCAAAAAGCTGCAGGAGGTCGGTTATGGTTCCTGGATACTTTGTCAACATGGCTGCCGAAAGATGATGCAGTGCGTAGTGAAGTTCATGGGGATACGGATATTTCTGCCCACTCTCGATATACTTCGTTAATCCAATTACGAGATGGGAAAAAACATCCTCTTGAATTACCTTCATAAGTTCGTCTCCTATGCATGTTAATCCGTGTGTGTTGACCTTGTGTGTCGTATGCGGTACAATGTTTCTTGAATGAAACATAATCTAGTATACATCAATTTTTGAGTTTGTGCAACTTATGAAACAGTGTTTTATTTCAGAAACGTGACCAGCCCTGGAGGTGAGCTATGGCAAAGTTCCTGAATACGCACTATCTGGCCGCTCTCATCAAGACAAAGCGTGGCAATCGTGGCCTGAGAGAAATTGCCCAAGAAATCGGGGATATCAGCCCATCAACCTTATCGCGAATTGAGAACGGGAAAGTGCCTGACATGGATACCTTTCTACGCATCTGCGACTGGTTACACGTCTCATCAGAGGAGTTTATTAAAGAGACGCAAGAGACGCAAGAAAATGAAATAAGTACTGTGGACCGCATTGAGGGGTATTTACGTGCTGATAGAGAGTTAGCTCCAGAGACGGCAGATGCTCTGGCGAAGTTAATGAAAGCGGCATACAAAGCCGCGACTGAGGGAAAGTTAAGGCAAGAGTAGATGAAAGGTTTAGGCGTGGCTTTTAGAAGATGGTGCGAAGATGAGGGGATACGCTGGCGACACACGCTAGGATTTTATGCCTATGATCCATTGCCAGCCAAACGATTAGCGCAGCATCTACGAATTCGCATTGTTAGCCCAACGGAGCTTCCTGATCTGGATGAGCAGACGTTACAAGTTCTGCTTGCAAAAGATGCGGGTTGGTCAGCTCTTGCGGTACCGTTACCGATAGCGGAGAATAAACACTGGATTATCTACAATCCAACGCATGCTGCGACGCGCTATGAATCAGATGTGATGCACGAGTTATCGCATCTGATACTTGGTCATGAGCCGATTCGCTTCAGTCTGCTTGCTAACTCTGTACCTGTACGAGAATACCGTCCAGAAGATGAGGAATGCGCGAAATATTTAGGCGGATGTTTACAGATTACGACCAGAGGACTCGATTGGGCATTTCAGCGCAACATGACTCACCTGGAGATTGCGCAGCACTTTGGAGCTAGCGTGCAAATGGTGCGATACCGTTGCAATATGACGAGGCATAGTTAAAGTTGCTCTACATCACATTTGAGGTTTCCTGATAGAGGATAGGTTTGATAGTGGGTGATGAAGCATTAGCGAGAGTACAAAAGGAGATTTTACATCCTCCAGTAATGGAAGTGAGTTTATCTTCGGAAAGAAGAGCTTATTCCACATTTAGCGTAGACGTATTCAACAGCAATTACGTGCTTTTTCTACGATTACAATAGAATTCACGTTTACTCCATGATTTCGATAGACGGCACATCTGTAACTTCGCCATGCCACTCCCTGTCTCTCTCAGTCGGTAAGTCTCTTGGCAGTAGGACGTAGCGAATGCAGCTTCCAACCTTTAGCTTTTTGGTGGGAACCCTGGCGTTATGGATAAAACTCATCTGACACCCTTCATTGTTAAAAATTTGTATGATATTTATCCTGTGAAAATTCTATCACGATTTATTCCTCACTTCAATAGGGTCACGAAAGTTCGTATAATCGGCTCTAAAACACGAGGTAAGGACATGGTGCGCTGAAAGTCAAGGAACTGGCAGGGGAACGGGGCATGAGTCTCTCAAAACTATCAAGACTTGCTGATGTGAGTTATAAAACGGTACAACTGATGTACCGCGACCCTTCTCATGGATTTAATACGAAGACATTAGAGCGGATTGCAAAGGCGCTTGGTGTCTCAACATCTGAACTCATGGAAGATGTACCAGACACAACCGGATAGGGACTGTATCGCACAGGTTAATCGAGGTGAGTACGAGCTTTTTGTTATGCCTGTATATTTTCAATGTATCGTAGCAACTTTTCCTGCCTGCATGAGAAACTGGCGAGAACGCTTTTGATGTGTTCATGTAGCTCTTCATACTGTGGGTCATCGAGCAAGGATAGTGTGATATTGTAACCTACCATGGTGTGCAGGAGCAGCGTTTCCAGGTAGCTCTTGCGCTCGCTCGCTGGCATATCCTGCCAGCGTTCCTCGTTCAGCAGTAGAGCATCATGGCTTGCCCGTTCCGCTTCGCTCATGCCCCAATACCCTGTCAGCATATGCCCGCTTTGTTGTTCGTTCATCTATCGCCCTGCCTTCACGACCCCACCTGCTCCAGCACTGCCAGGACGATGTTGATCGCTGCCTCTTCGCCTAGCCGGGCTGTCAATTCATCTTTCAAGGCAGCGATCCGCTCCATTTTTGCGTTGATGATATCGTGCCGTGAAGTCCCCCAGGCTAAACCGTACAGGCCCTGGTAGGCTGCTGTAGTCTCGGCGTCTATTCGTGCCATGAGCCGCGCGATCTCGCTTTCGCCTCCTGCCATCGCAAGTAACTCCTTTCGTCTGTTTGTGTCTAGTGGTAGAATAAAAAGGGCTTAACTTGAGTATGCAGCGCGGCTATATAGTTGTACATGACCAAATTTGTCCCCAAAAAGAAATTTTTGCATAAATAGGTATGACACTTTTAGTCACTCTTGAGGATTTGCGATGGATATAGGGAAGGTACTCATACAGTACCGAGAAGCTCACAGGCTGACGCAGGAGCAGTTAGCTGAACGCCTTAACGTAGGGCAGAAAACGATCCTTAGATGGGAGAATAGCAATCCTCCTCTAAGGAACATAGACGAGCTTTACCGCATTGCCGATATACTTGGTATTCCTCCAGTTGCCTTTGGCTTGCAGCCTTTCCGCTCACGCACTCCCCAGGAGATTGATAGTGTAGTTGAGCATGTCTGGTCACTTATGCCCCAGGCTCGTTATGTCGAAGCTCGTACCACCATAGAAGGTTTGTTACGAGATGTGAGGATAGAGCAAGAAGATTATAAGCTCCTATGCACCCTTGCCCGCGCTCACCATATAGCAGGACATGTCATAGCCACGAATACCCGGACAAGTGAAATACATCAGGTGATCCAACACTTTCAAGAAATGGAAGATATAGCCCGCATCATCAGCGACCAGACACTAATCAACATCGCTCTGACCTATCATGGCGATATGTTACGCAGGAAGGGAGATATAGGTAGGGCCATTCAATATTTGGAGGGTGCACGTGATAACACTCCCCAAGCCGAGCTAGCATCAAGAGGGAACAATGCTCAACTGCTTGCCAGAGTGTACCTGGTGGACAATAACCTGAAGGCGTTTGAAAGAGAGATGCACATGGCCGAGGAGCTAGCATATCAGGTAGAGGGAGGAGCGACACACGGCTCCTATAATTTAGGGACCGTCTTTGAGGAGTACGGGAAAAGCTATAGCCGCCTGGGAGAACTTAACAAGAGTTTGAGGTACCTCGACCTTGCGAATGAGGCCTTACCGCAAACAAAGCGATGGGAAATAGTATTAAAAGCGTCAAGAGCGGAAGCCTTGATACGCGGCGGAGAACTCAAAGAAGGGATGAGTCTGGCTAGAGAGGCGACTTTACTCGCTCAGGCACATGGACATGTGAGACTATTGGAACGAATACACGGGATAAAAAACTATCTCAGTGAGCAGGGCAGCAAGTACATCAAGGCTACTGCTGAATTAGGAGAGGTTCTTGATGGCCCTATTGAATACTAAATGCTTATTAGTCATTTGCCGACTCAATAGTTGCTTAATGGCGGTCCGTGGCTGATAAAGTTGGAAATTACTCGATTTCTTACCTTTGCTTATATACCGTAATAACGCTTGAGCCTTATTAATTCTTCAAAAGTAATTTCTGGTGGGGTTTGCGTGCCACGAATGCGTCCCAGAATATCACACATTATTCTTTCTGTCATAACTGGCGGGTCATATAAATTCATCCACTGTGTTGTACAAGCCAGGAAGACAGAGCATTGTCCCACTCGCGCTTGGTATTCATCGTCCCATTTATCTCGGTCTGTTTTAAATTCAGTGATTGGCGCTGTCATTTCCAGAGGAAAGGGCGGATTGCCTTCAACCATACAGTTGCTTGGAAGCTTTTCCCCTTGTTCCAGGTACCATGCTGCTGCTGCTTCATGTGTCTCAAAACGTTTCAAGACTTTAATGATGGCTACAAGCCGCCAATGTTTTTCGTCGGGACTCCCAGCGACGTGACGGTATCTATTTTTAGACGTAATGTAAACAGCGATATCACCTTCACGTAAGCGTGGCACAAACTTGTCAACACGGCAAAGAGCCGTGATGGAAGGGTATTTGGACATAAAATCTGGCTCTTTGCGACACGAGTAGTCAATGAATGGAGGAAGGCTGTATTTATTGATCGCTTGGCGTCCTGCCCTGTACAGTACTAATGGCTGGTAAGAGTTAAGGAAAACCTTCATGCTAATGGTTTCTTTCCTCTCTGCGATGCTGTTCTTCCAGTTTTCGTTGTCTAAATTGCATAATCTCTCTGCCGGCCCAGGCGGTGATGTACTGGATGGATGACTGCCAAGTGTCTCTAACTGATGGGTTAAAGAGCACTTCTTCCCGTACTTCCATCACCCTCCGTAAAAATTCCTCGACCGTTTGAACAGTCACCCCGTGTCATCCTGAGCGCAGCGAAGGGTGACACGGCTGGACCTTGCTGGTGGTGAGGACCTGTCACGTTCATTTGAACCATGCCTTATGAATGAAACTAATTGCTGCCCTTATAGTAGCACATGTATATAACGCTAGGTTCAGGCTGTACCCACTTTTTGTATTACGATCAAACACCGCTTGCCAGGCAATTATGATCGAGTATTTCGCAGGCCGCTTTCCACTGCCCGGGGTAGAGTTTTTGACAATAATGGTAACATATGGAACAGAAATTCGGAGCCATAGCACTATTTCTTTGGATACCCGCACACGCTGTACGTTTACGTATGTAAAGCAGTGAGCTATTGACCCTGGTTAGGATTAATGTTGATGTAGAGAGGTAGTCCTATGAGTGAACAGGATGGTCCGCAAGCTTCTACAAAGCGACATAGGAGCCGCCATACAAGTAAACAAAACGGTGCGCAACCAACCGGGATGCAGCGACCCTCTGATGATGATAAAGAGGCATGGAAAACATACTGGAAGGAGCAGGGGCAAACGTGGCGGACTGAGCCGGAAATTGATGCTGAGCGGCAAAAGTATCTTGCTGAACGGCATAGTATCACGCCCGATGTCAAGCAAGGTATCTATCCCTTTGACAATATCAAACTAAGCCGGGCGGATGTGGAATGGCTATTGGCAACACGATACGAACACGCGCCTCTGAATGGGGGTAAAGTACAACCATATGAGCGTTGGGGATTGGATTTGCGAGGGGCCGATTTGCGTCTCGAGGATTTGAGTCGGTTGCCATTTAGTAATATTAATAATGTTTATCTCAATATGTTGTTAGGTACATCTGTAGACCCTTCAGTAGTTTCGTTGGAGTTAACTAACCTCAGCGAAGCTCATTTAGAAGGAACCGACCTTCGTGGCGCTATATTAATGGGAATTGAACTTCGTGGTGCGTATTTATCTGGGGCCAAGCTTAGCCACGCTGATTTATCAGGAGTCGGACTTAGCCAAGCCTTTTTTGACAGTAGAACTAGCCTTAAAGATATTGTCCTTGATAAGAAACTTGGTGCTTTCCTCGCTGATATACATTGGAATGATGTTAATATTGCTGTCATCGATTGGCCGGAATTATCTGTGTTAGGTGAAGAACATATATTACGAGAGGAAAAAAGAATTTGGGGAACCCCTAGAGATTTACTCATCGATAACTGCCGAACGGCAGTCCGTGCTTATCGTCAACTTGCAGTCGTGTTGCGAAACCAAGGTCTCAATGAAGATGCAGCACGCTTCGCTTATCGTGCACAGCTAATGCAGCGCAAAGTTTTCTGGCATCAGGGCAAGTATCTGCAATATCTCTTCCCAGGCTTTCTTGATCTCTTGGCAGGGTATGGCTACAAGCCCTGGCGTAGTTTTCTTGCGTATCTCATTGTAATCACAGCATTTGCCACAGCCTACTTTATCATTGGACGCATAGTAGGGCCAGTATTGTCACCTGTAGGATCGTTCGTATTCAGCATGACCTCATTTCATGGGCGTGGCTTCTTTCCTGGTGGCATCACTTTAGACGATCCTCTTACCATCCTTGCCGCTATTGAAGCCTTTATTGGGCTACTTGTCGAAGTCACCTTCATTGCAACGCTGACACAACGCTTGTTTGGGAAGTAACGAAAGTTACAGTGAACCTAACTTTTGTATAAGGATCAAAGCCTGATTTTCTGAAAAATAAAGTACCAGTAACGGCAAAGGTTGCCATTACTGGTACTTATGGTTCGTGGTAAGGTGTTCAAGGAAGGTCAGGGAATATTACCCTGTTGGCCCTGTTGATTTCTACGCTGTATCTCCGCTATCTTTCGTTGTCTGAATTGGTCGATCTCGTTATCGAATAAACGCACAAAGTAATAGATTGAGCGATCCCATGCAGTGGGCGCTTCATTAAGTAATACTTCTGGACGTGCCCCTTCTACGATTTCATAAATTCGCCTTCTGCCCAATGCGTGAAAGAGTAGGGGCATGATGATTGAAAAATCGCTTGCGGCTGCATCCAAGTACCCGTCATCACATCCAACATCCCTGAGGGCTTCCTTGAACTCTTCTCGTGTTAGAAAAACATCAGGATGTTCTGCCATTGAGTCCTTTCCTTTCTTGGGAAACAATATTCTGCCGTTAATAGTAGCATGAAATTTGTTTTATGTGTTTTAATTTTTGGGTGGATGTTTTGATTATCTCCCACACAAAGGCTTGGATGTTCCGAGCGACAGATATCCAAGCTCACAAAAATCTGTTACAATACTTGACAGGTAGCGCCTCGTTTGATATACTCAGAGTGCCAGAGAGCGACAAAAATTGGTAATGTTTTATTCTTCCAATGGCTTTGAAGGCTGATTCATGATCCCGTAGCTCAGTGGATAGAGCGGCAGATTGCGGATCTGCAGGTCGGAGGTTCGAGCCCTCTCGGGATCGCCAAGCCCCACCCTTTGTTGGGTCGGGGCTTTTTTGATATCATGTAGCAA
>Ga0209648_10001914_pt1 | contig 17015 bp, 14 predicted proteins | sample GraSoi2013_115cm_FD_185830 | JGI IMG/M metagenome (GOLD analysis project Ga0209648, IMG submission 185830) | Grasslands soil microbial communities from the Angelo Coastal Reserve, California, USA - Sample 9_17_2013_115cm (SPAdes) (version 2) | ecosystem: Environmental > Terrestrial > Soil >...
CCGGCTTCGCCGGCCACTTCGCCGCCGAACATCTCGATCATTTTGATGAGATTCTTGCGCGCGAAGACGGAATCGTCCACCACGAGGTAGCGAACCGGCTGATTATCTTTTCGAAGTAGAGCGGCAAACTGTTTCATGGCCTTCTCCTTATCCCGGCATTCGCTTTCACGAACGCTGGGATGGTACGGGTGTTCTTTCGATCTTTTCGTTCTTGTCGATGTTTTCGTTCTTGTCGTTCTTTTCAAGCTTCTCGTTCTTCTCGACTTTGTCGGGAGCGCCGCGTTGCGCGCCGTAATTGCTCACCAGGTACGCACCGAGTCCATCGAGCGGAATAATCTTGTTGGCAAATCCTTTAAGAATTGCCGCGCGCGGCATGCCGCTGACGACGCAGGTATCCTCGCTCTGCGCGATGGTCATTCCGCCCGCAGCCTTGATCGCGCCGAGCCCTTCCGCCCCGTCATCTCCCATCCCGGTCATCAAAATGCCGACGGCAGTGAGCCCAAACTCCTGCGCCACGGAATGAAATAAAACGTCCGCGGAAGGACGATGTCCGTTCACGGGCGGGCTATCGGAGAGAACCACCATGTCCCCCCGGGGCATCCTTCGAACCATCATGTGGCGATTTCCCGGACAAATCAGAACGCGGCCGGCGAGGAGGAGGTCGCCGGAGCGCGCTTCGTGAACTTCAAGAGCGCAGCATTCATCGAGGCGCTTCGCGAACATTTCCGTAAAACCTTCCGGCATGTGCTGGACGACCAAAATTGTGGAAAGGAAATCCGCTGGAATTTGCGACAAGACAAATTGCAGTGCGTTTGGGCCGCCAGTGGAAATTCCGATCGCAATAACACGGCGCGGAGGAAACGCGGCGCGAGTTCCTTTTTTCGGCGCAGCGGTTTCTTCGATGACAGCGGGCGGAAGTTTGCGGCCAGCGGCGCGCTTGGCAACTTTTATTTTTGCAATCAACTGGTCGGCGATTTGGTCGAGGTGGCCGACGGCGGCGTCTTTTGGTTTGGCGAGAAAATCGACGGCACCGAGCGCGAGACCTTTCAGCGTGGCGTAGCCGCCCTCTTTCGAATGAGTGCTGAAGAGGATAACCGGCAAGGGGGCGCGACGCATGATGAGGCGCAGCGTCTCCATACCGTCCATGCGCGGCATCTCCAGATCGAGGGTCACGACATCGGGCTGCAGCTCTTCAATTTTTTTCAACGCGAACGCGCCATCCATGGCGGTGCCGACAACTTCGATGGAAGACTCGCGCGCAAGGATCGCGGGGATCAGTTTCCGCATGAGAGCGGAATCATCGACGACGAGAACTCGGATGCGATCGCTCATGCGATTGCTCCGAGCGGCGTAGCGCGAGAAAGCCGCGAAAGGACAGCGGGAACATTCAGGATGAGGACAACCGTTCCATCACCCAGAATGGAAGCGCCGCTGACCAAGTCGCTGGAAACGATTTCGCTAGGAAGCGCTTTAATCACCAATTCTTCTTCACCGACCAGGCTATCCACGAGGAGGCCAAAACGTTTTTCGACAGCGCCAATGACGATAACGAAATGTTTCTTGCGAACCGGCTGGGTGTCGATGCTGCGCAAACGGCTAAGGTGATCCAGCCGAACGAGAGTAAGAATCTGTTCACGAAGACGCAACACTTCACGCTGATCGACGCGATGAATTTCAGGAGCAGTGATGCGAGTGATTTCCACAACCGAAGAGAGAGGAACCGCAAAAAGACGGCCGCCGACGCGGAAAAGCAAGGTCTGAATACTTGCAAGAGTAAGCGGCGCACGAAGTTGAATCGTTGTGCCGCGACCTCTTTGCGAAGAGATCTGAACGGTACCCTTGAGGCGGTCGAGGACGGTTCGAACGACATCCATGCCGATGCCACGGCCAGAGACTTCCGTGACTTGCGAAGCGGTGCTGAAGCCCGATTCGAAAATAAGATTGAGAGTTTCCTGTTCCGTCAGCCGTTTTGCCTCTTCGGGCTTCAGGATTCCTTTTTCAACGGCGCGCGCGCGCAATTGAGCAGGGTCGATGCCCCGGCCGTCGTCGCGAACTTCAATGACCACCTGGGTGCCCTGGTGATAAGCGTTTAAATAGACCGTGCCACGCGCGGGTTTGCCGGCAGTGAGGCGCTCGTCGGCTGGCTCGATACCATGATCCACCGAGTTGCGGACGAGATGCATAAGCGGTTCCGCAAGAGCATCCAAAATGCCCTTATCGAGATCGGTGTTCTGGCCAGAAAGTTCCAGGGCCACATCCTTGCCACACTGCTTGGCAACGTCGCGTACGACGCGCGGAAAACGACGGAAAAGTTGCTCGACAGGGACCATGCGGATTTTCAAAACGCACTTGTGAAGCTCATCGAGGACGCGGGCCTGGAACGCCATGGCGTCAGCAAGTTTGGCGCGCAAGGGATCGCGGGCGTGCTTCTGGTCAAACTCAGTCAGCGTGCGATTGAGCATGGACTTTCCGATGATCAATTCGCCGACAAGATTCATGACCGCATCGATGCGCGTGGCGTCCACGCGAAGGGTGCTTTCAGCAACCGCGGTTACTGCAGAACCGGAAGTACCGGCATTCGTTCGTGCGTCACCTTCGGCGTTCTCGGGGGCCCCGGCGACACGTTTCGCCGCCTGCGCGTCCAACAGATCAGCGAGTAATTCATGTTCCGCAGTCAGAGCGGCGGCGGCACGTTCGAAACGCACATCGGAAACAATCGAAGGAATCCGACAGCGTTGGAGAAGCCGCTCCTCGGGCTGGGAGCTCGCCAAGGCAGCTTCCACGATTTCCACGGTTGCGGCGGCTAGATTGTCTTCCGGCCTTAAAGCGATGACGGTGCCGCTGCCGTGAAGGACGTTTCGAATGAGCTGGAAAGCGGCCGCGCGCATCGGGCTGTTGGGATCGATGCGAAGAGCGACGTTGTAAACGACCTCGCCACGATGCACCGCTTCCGAAATCATGAGCTGTTCGTATTCCGTCCAGGCAAATTGCGCGGGCAATTGAGGATCCGCAGAGCCAGCGCTCTTCGCGGCTTCAGGCTCGTCCAGCAATTTTCGAATCATGGCGTGGAGCACATCCACAGCGGGTGGCTCCTTGCGACGCTGGTAGGAAGTGAGCATGGCGCCAAAACTATCGGCGGCGGTCAGAACGATCTCGGCCAGCTCCGGGCCACGAGCTTGCGCGACTTGCGGCGTCAGCACGTCTTCCAATTCGTGGGCGAGCTCACTGAGCTTGTGAAAACCGCAGGCGGCGGAATCGCCTTTCAAGGTGTGGACGGCGCGGCGAATCCTGCGAATGACTTCTTCATCCGAGGGATGAGCCTCGAGCTCGAGCCCCGCTTCATTGAGGGACTGGAGGATCTCGCTGGCGCTTTCAAAGAAGAGAGCGCGCAACTCGCCGCCGCGATCCTCGGGAGGACGACTCACGAATTGACCTCGTTGCGCTGGTAAGCGGTGCCGTTGTTCTCGTGAACCATGCGGAATTTCTGAGTCAGGCCGAACAAACTTTCCGCATGCCCGACGAAGAGGTATCCGCTGGGATTCAAGCAGTGCCAAAACTTTTCAATCAAGCGTTTTTGCTCCGCTTCGTCGAAATAGATCATCACGTTGCGGCAGAGGATAATGTCGTTGCGGCGAGGCAAAAATTCGGTTTTCAAGTTGTGAAAATCGAACTGGACAAGTTCCTTCAGTTGCGATTTGACCTTGTACTTATCACCGGCTTTTTCGAAATAGCGGAGCCGGCAGGTGTAATCCACGGGTTCCATCTGTTGCTCGGTGTAGAGGCCTTCCTGGCCGGTGCGAAGACTGGCGTAGCTGATGTCCGAAGCAACGATTTCCACTTTCCAGGGAGGAGGAATGAGCGGCTTCGGCGAGGGCATGTCGAACGGCAATGGATTGCGCAGATAGTAGTAGGCGAGCGCATCGCAGATCAAAATGGCGACAGTGAAAGGCTCCTGACCGGCGGAGCAACCCGCACTCCAGACGCGAAGGGAATAATCGCGGCGCTCCTGTTTGCGGCGCAGAATATCCTCAAGGACGGATTTTTGGAGGAGATCAAGCTGCGGGCGATTGCGAAAGAAACTCGTTTCGTTGACGGTCAGATTCTCAAGCAGGAGAGCCAGCTCGGCGCGGCCTTCCCTGCTGGTGAGCAAGCGGTAATAAGCATAGAAAGAGTCGAGTTGACAAGCTTTCAGACGGCGCTGCAAACGGTCTTTGAGGAAATGTGAGCGGCGCTCATCGAAGAACATGCCACATTCCTGATAGACCAACGTCTGGAGGAGCTTCAGCTCTGCTTCGGTGAGCTGGACCTGGGCAGTAATCGTTCCCATTTGGTTTCGTGAAGCGGACCCGAAGACCGGCTGCGCCAGCGGCAAGCCGGAAAAGACGTTACCTTGCGGTAGCGACGGGTTCCGCGGCCTCCTCGAGTCGTTTGAACTCCGGGCGATGCAAGAGTTTCGAGATGTCCAGCAGAATAATGAGACGTCCCTTCAATTTGCCGACGCCAGTGACGTATCCGGATTCGCCTTCCGCAAAGACACTGCCCGGGGCTTCGATGTCGGAAGGCGGAATCTTCAGCACTTCCGAAGCCGCGTTGACGATGAGGCCGAGCAACTTGTTGTCCAGCTCGACGACGAGAATGCGGTTCTTCTTATCCGGCTGAATCTCGGTCTGGCCGAACCGTTTACGGAGATCCATCACGGGAATGATTTTCCCGCGCAGGTTGATGACGCCTTCGATCAAGTCGGGAGCGCTGGGAACGGAGGTGATCTCCGGAACTCGCACAATCTCGCGCACGGCGGCGATGCGAACGCCGTACGTTTCATTGCCGATGCGGAAGCCGACGACTTGGAGTTCTTTTTCCATCGAGAGGTCTCCGGCCGTCTAGGAACGCGACATTCCCGCGTATTCGAGTTCTTGTTCGCGGCCCGACTGCGAATTGCGGCGATCGGAGCCGTAGGATTCGCCGCGACGGGGACGGTGCTGGTTGGCACGGTCGAGAACAAATTTGTCCATGCCATCGAGCAAGTTGCGGGAGAGCTTGAGCATCTGTTCGGCGGCGGCGGAGAGCTCCGTGGAACTGGACGCGGATTGCTGCACCAGTTCGCGCATCTTGTCCATGGCGCGGACAACAGCCTGGGCGCCGGAGGCCTGTTCTTCGACGGCCGAATTGATTTCCTGAGTAATTTCGGTGAGGCGGCTGGTGGCTTTGGCGATTTGCGAAGAACCCACGGACTGTTCGTTGGTGGCGGCGCCGATTTCCTGGGAGAACTTGTAGACTTCGGTGACGACGTTGGAAATCTTATGCAGAGCGGAGCCAAGATCATTGCCGAGGGTAAGACCTTCCTCGACGATGCGCGTGCTGCGCTCCATGTTCTCGACGGCCTGGCGAGCTTCGCGCTGAATGCTCTGAATCAGGTCGGCAATTTCCTTGGTGGATTGCGTGGACTTCTCGGCGAGCTTGCGAACTTCATCGGCAACAACGGCGAAGCCAAGACCATGCTCACCGGCGCGGGCTGCTTCGATAGCCGCGTTGAGGGCGAGCAAGTTCGTTTGTTCGGCGAGGTCGTCGATCACTTCGATGATCTTGCCGATGTCATCGGCGCGATGACCGAGAATGTTGATGATTTCGGCGGACGACTGGATGGCCTGATTGGTGCGGTTGAGTCCGTCGGTGGCCTTTTCCATGGTCTGAATGCCGGTGACAACTTCCTCGCGCGAGCGGTTGGCGATATCGAGCAAAACCTTGGCGGTATCGGCCACGCGCTGAATGGAAGTAACCATCTGATCGATGGAGGCGGAGGTTTCCGCGACGCTGGAAGCCTGAACCTGGGTGTTCTTCACGACGTTCTGCACGTTGATGCTCATCTCGTGCATGGTGCTGGTGACTTCCTCAATGGCGGAAGAGGCCTGGACGCTGACCTTCGCGGATTCATCGGCGGCGCCGGCAACTTGATTGGAACCTGCCGAGACCTGGCCGGCGGAATCGCGAGTCGTGCGGACAAGTTCCTGCAAGCCGTGGGACATGCGGAGGAAAGCATTGCCGAGGGTGTCGCGCTTGGAACGCGGCACGACCTCCACGGTCAGGTCGCCTTCGGCGACAGACATGGAGACGCTGGCCATTTCTTTCAGGTAGGCGACCATGTTGTTAAAGGTGGTGGCCAGAGCGCCGATTTCGTCGTTGCGGTGAATGTCAATGTTCTGATCGAGGTCGCCCGAGTCGCCAATTTCGCGCGCGACAGTGATGAGGTGGTTTAAAGGTTCGGTGATGGACTTGGCGGTCCAGACGGCGACGAATCCGCCAGCGAGCAAGGCAAGCAAGGTTCCGCCGATGGTCATGAAAGCGCTGACGGAACTCGCGGTGTTCGCCGACTTTGTGGTTTGGTCGAGAAATTTGGTGATGTCGGCATTGCTCTGGTCAAGAACGACGGAGGACTTCGTCAACCAGGACGAAGGATCCTTCTGCAGATAAAAAATCTGAAGGTCAGAAACAGTGGCGTCGCCGGAATCGACTTGATGGCGCTTGGCGATGAGAGGCTTGGCAAAATTATCGGCCCAACTGGCTTCGGTGCTCTCCACCTGGATCAGAGCGGTGCGGACCACGTCGTTGTTGGCTTGGGATTCGCCGCGCTTGACGAGATCGGAAATTTCGGTAAACCCTTTGTTGACTCTCTCTTCGTCGCGGGGGTCGCCGCTGAGGAGGAAGTTATTCATGTTGAGGCGGTTCAACATAATCTGATAGCGCACGGATTCCACGGTGCGAACGCTCTCAAGGGCCGAACTTGCATCCGTCCGCGCGGACTTTTCCTTGAAACCTGCGAAGATGTTCACGAGGAACAGCAAGACAAGAATGCCAAGTATCAGGCCGAAACCCGCGTACAGTTTTTTTCCGATGGTCATTGCAAAATGCCTCCGCTCACGACAGCAGGGCGGCGTGAAGATGACCGCTTCTGCCGGAACAACCCTTCCTCAACTGTTTCTCAATTGGCATGAAATTCGAATTCCACAACCTGCGTGGTCTCTTCCGGAGCAGGCACGAACTTCCATTCCTTCACCGCGTCCTGGCAGGCCTGGACGAGCAAGGGGTGTCCGCCAACGACTCGCGTGCTTTTCACACGTCCGTCCGGGGTAACAACGACTTCAATCTTGACCTTCCCAGAAACGTTCATTCGTTTAGCAAGTTCTGGGTATACAGGCGCTGTCTTGGTCTTGACCTTGCGCTTGGATTCGTCCGTCGAACCAGACTGGGCAAACACATGAGCGCATGAAAAAATGAGCGCCGCAGTTGTAGCCACAGCCCACTTCTTCCACCGGCTGATTCTCATCGACACTACTCCTGATGGGATGCGAAGTTGTCCCGCGTAAGAGAAGGCACGTGGGATGCCACGGCGCAAAGGCTAAGGAATAATCAAAACGCAAGTGGTCGAGAAGCGGTAAGTAACAGAGCAACCGCAAGTTATCGAGGATTTAGAAGAGGATTGGCAACCGAGGTTTGGAGTACCATTCGTCTCAGGCGGCTTGTGCCCGCAGGTTTGAGGTCTCAGGCTGAGACGGAGAGAGTATGGGAAGCATCGCAGGTGTAGGCGATTTCGCAACACAGTGCTGCCGAGCAATTGACTCACATTGAGACTCCCCGGTAGGGTTAAGGGAGAGCAGCGACTCGCAAGTTGAGACGCCTGGCCGCTTTCCTCTTCGTCGATGCGCAGAATGAAATCAAGAATGTCGCCTCATCCCAAGCCCGAGCGCGGACGCGTGAAATTTGCCCCGCCGTTATCCAGACACGCCGAAGAATTGATGGAGCTGGCCGTGGAGGCGGCGCAGTCCAGGCATCTGCCGGATTTTCTGGAACAGTTTGCACTGCGTGCGACGCGCATGCTGGATGCCATCTGGGGAGGGGTGGCCGTTTACCGTGGACGCGAAACGGAGCTCCACTCCATGCCGGGAGGAGCGTCAACAGCGGAAGCCGTCGCAAACTGGATTATTTCGTGCGCGCGCGAGAGCCAGAACGACGTGGAAACGCGAGCGATACCCAAGGAAACTTCCGCCGCGTTTCCTTTTCCCGAAGAGCCGGGAGCGGTCGTCTTCGTGCGGATCGCGGCAAGCGACAATGAGCGGCTGGGGACGCTGTGCCTAATCCGGAATCGGAAGACCCTGGGTGCAGGTGAGAAACGATTGCTGCATGCGCTAGCGAGTCATGCGGCGCTGTCGCTGGAAAATTTCCGGCGATTCTCGCAACTGGAGCGCTCGAAACGGCAGTGGGTGGAAGACATCGATGCGATCAGCGACTACATCGTGGTGCATGACCGCGGGTGGAATATCGTTCGAACGAACCGGTCACTCGCTTCCCACCTCGGCGTGTCGCCAGTGGCCTTGGTAGGCGAGGCCATGGGCAGCTTGAGGCAGATCGCGGAAACGGGGAGCGATCTACCTTGCCCGTTCTGCCGCGATACGCAGCGATCGAAGGAAGAGTACGTGGCCGCGTCGGCGGAACGCATCTTTCTTGTTTCGACTTCGCGTACGCCTGGCGTTTCTGACGACGATACGCGCACGATCCATGTACTGAAAGACATTACCGACCGGCGAGAGGCGGAACGGCGGTATCGCGAGCTGTTTGACAGCATTCAGGAAGGATTGTTTTTCGCGACGCCGGACGGGAGATTCCTGGATGTAAATGACGCCATGGTGCGGATGCTGGGTTACGCGTCGCGGGAGGAGCTGCTGCGGGCGGACGTGGGCCCGCATCTGTATCCCGCGCCGGAGGTGCGAGAGAGATTTCTGCGAGCCCTTTCCGAAAGAGGCGTGTTGCGCAATTACGAAGAGACATTGCGGCGCAAAGACGGGACGCTGCTGCACACGCTGCAAAACATCACGGCGGTTCGCGATGCGCGCGGACGCATCGCGCAGATACGCGGACTGATGCTGGACGTTACGGAGCAGAAGACATTTCAATCGCAGCTGCAGCGGGAACGAGATTTCAATCAGAAAATCCTGAATACGACGCAGAGCATGATCCTGGTGCTGGATACGGCGGGGTTGATCAGCTACGCGAACCGGCGGTGCTATGAAGCGGGGTACCAAGAGGGCGAATTGATCGGGCACCGGCTGGTGGACTGGGTGGAGGCTTCGCACCGGGAAGATTTCGACGCGGCACTGGAAACGACAGCGCACGGGCATCAAGTGGAAAACCTGGAGTTGCGAGTTCGGCGGAGCGACGGGTCGATGGGATATTTCTCGATCAGCCTGAGCCCGATGCGAGACGAACAGCAAGCGGTGAACAGCGTTGTGGTAGTGATGACCGACATTACGGACGCGGCGCTGCTGCAAGCGAAACTGGCCCATAGCGAAAAAATGGCCACGATTGGAAGGCTGGTTTCCGGCGTCGCGCATGAGGTGAATAACCCGCTGGCGGCGATTCTTGGCTTCACCGATTTGCTGCTAGAAAATCCCGAGGTGCCGGGATCGGCGCGGGAAGATTTGCAGATTATCCTGCAGGAGACGCAGCGAACGAAAGACATCGTGCAGGATTTGCTAAGTTTCGCGCGGCAGAGACCGGTGCAACGGGAACTGGTGCAAGTAAACAGCGTCTTGAGGCAAACAATCAAGTTGCGAAGTTATGACTTTGCCAGCCATGGCGTTGAAGTGGTGGAAGATTTTGAAGAGGCGCTGGCGGCGGCATTGGGGGACTCTCAGCAATTACAGCAAGTCTTTCTGAATATTCTCAATAACGCGTACGATGCGGTGCAAGAGGCCGGGCAGCGGGGGCGCATCAGGATTCACACGCGACGGCAAGCGGAGATGATCGAAGTGGCGATCAGCGACAATGGAACGGGGATTACCGATCCGCAGCGCATTTTTGACCCTTTTTATACAACCAAGCAGGTGGGCAAAGGGACGGGGCTCGGGCTAAGCATTTGTTACGGGATCGTGCGGGCGCATGGGGGGGAAATTCAGTGCTGGAACAATGAAACGGGAGCCGGGAGTACTTTTGTGGTGCGGATTCCAGTGGCGACGGAAGCGGCGCTCACGGCGGCCGCAGCGAAGGAAGCAGGGCGATGAAAGCGCAACAGGCGCTGTGGACGGGAGGGCCGATCCTGCTCATCGAAGATGAGCCGTCCGTCATCGCCTTTCTACGGGCGGCGCTGGAACGCAAGGGATACGCGGTGGTGAATGCCTCGTCCGGAGCGGAAGGATTGCAACGGCTTTCGAACGGACGGTACGCGGGCGTGATTTCCGACATTCGAATGCCAGGAGCTGTGAATGGAGCGGAAGTGCACGGGTGGATTCAAAAAAATCGTCCTGAATTGAAGACGCGCATCATCCTGATCAGCGGTGACACAGCAAACAGCGATACGCAGGCGTTCCTGGCGCAAAGCGGGACACCTTGCATCGAGAAGCCTTTTCGCGTGCAGCAATTGATATCCATGGTGGAGAAGACATTCGGGAAACCATGAGCGACGAGATGAAAACACGACTGCTGGTGGTGGATGACGAACAGAGCATCCGGCGCCTGTGCATGACGATCGGAAACACCCTGGGATATATCTGTGCCGAGGCGGAAAGCGCGGAGGCAGCGCTGACGCGACTGGATTCCGATACGCCGGACCTGCTGCTCACCGACCTCAAACTACCGAATATGTCTGGTGTCGAGTTGCTAAAGCAGACGAAATTGCTCCTCCCGCACGCGGAAGTCGCCATCATGACCGGCCACGGGTCAATCGAATCCGCAGTGGATGCGATGAAACTGGGGGCGTACGACTACATCGAAAAGCCTTTTCGCGTGGAGAAGATGCGCCTGCTGCTCCAGCGGATGGCTGAAAAGGTGCGTTTGGTTACGGAAAATGAGTTCTTGCGCGAGCGAGTTACAACGGAAGAAAACCTGGACGGGATCATCGGCAGTTCCGCGAATATCCAGGATGTCCTACGCATGATTTCCCGGCTGAAAGACACGCGGACGCCGGTACTGATCTCTGGCGAGAGTGGTACGGGAAAGGAGCTTGCCGCACGCGCGATTCACTTCCGGGGAGCCATGGCAAAAACGCCTTTCGTAGCGGTCGATTGCGGCTCGCTGGTACCAACGCTCATGGAGAGCGAGCTCTTCGGATACGAGAAGGGCGCTTTTACCGGCGCGACGAAATCGAAGGCCGGTCTCTTCAAGGCAGCCGACGGTGGGACGATCTTCCTGGACGAGATCGGGGAACTACCATTGGAAATGCAAGCGAAATTACTTCGCGTATTGCAGGAAAAGGAAGTGCGGCCAGTGGGAAGCAACGAGAAGGTGAACGTCGATGTGCGCGTGATTGCAGCGACGAATCGCGATCTGGAGGCTGCTTATCGTTCCGGAACCTTCCGAAAGGACCTGTATTTCCGACTGAATGTGGTGACGGTGCACCTCCCTCCCCTGCGGGAGCGCCGCTCGGACATTCCGGTCTTGGTTCATCACTTCCTGGATCGCTACGCCAAGGGCTCGCACATCCAGGTGACAGCTGCGGCGATGAAGAGCCTCCTGCACTATGACTGGCCGGGGAACGTCCGCGAGTTGGAGAATTGCATCGCGCGCGCAGTAACGCTGGGTGACGGGAAAATCATCGACGTTGCTGATCTGCCACCTGCGATTCGGACCGAGCAATCAGATTCGGGCAATGTAGCGACTCAGGATTCCACGACCTTGTCCACCACGGCCCTGGCGGAGATGGAACGAATGACAATCCTGCGCGTATTTGAGCAGGCCAACGGCGACAAGGCCCTGGCTGGAAAGATGCTGGGGATCAGCCGAGCCACGCTGTATCGAAAACTGAAGCGATACAACATTGCGGTAAAGGCAAGTTCGACAGGTGGTGGAGCTGACCCGCAAGTGGCGCCTCAGTAGGGAGAGAAACGTCTCAAGCCAATTCCTTTGGGAACCTGGATACGTCACGCAGTGAGACGGAATCGTTTCACGGTGAGACAGTTGAGCCAGCACGACCCGGCGAGAAAATCTTAAGCCTCAGCATTTCTGCAAGTTGCAGCAGTCACGCCTTTTTGGCTATTTGGCGTCCAGCGTGCATCTCTGTCAGCGGAAGTCTACGTCTCTTGCGGTGAGTAGTGTGTCTAGCCACGAGAGAGCAAGTGGAACCTGACCGGTAGGGCGAGGGGCGACGTGGGAAAATCCGGCGGTCTGGCACTCACAACGAACGAGCAAGGCTGCGCGGAGCAGTTGGCACGATTCTTCCCGCAGGCAAGACCCGTTCGAATTCCAATACAAGTGGCCGCGTCGCGCGGAGGCGGAACCATTTTTCGCGAGGCCGCGGTTGTGGAATTTGGCGGCCCGGAGCACGCTATTTTCCTTTCGAACCTGCCGCTGGAGTTCGACGATCGCGTGCGGATCGAGGCCGCTGGAGAAGGGCGGCCGGCGGAGGCAACTGTTGTCGGGATGCAGTACCACGAAGGACGCAAAGCAGTGGCCGTCCGATTCCTGCAGGGCCCCTGCGACTGGGTGGTGAGACAGCCGTGAACAAGACGACTACAACGCTGAATATCTCTGCCCCGGCTCGATCGGAGAGCCCGCGGCAGGCACAATGGAAAGAAGCGCGCTCGGTGTTCCCGATCTATCTGGCGCTCGCGAAACAGCTGGAAATCGAAATCCCCTTTGCGCAAGCGAAGCGCAACCTCCCGGAGAAACCCGATCTGGAGATCTTCGGCCCAGTACACGAGTGGCTGGACTCGATGGACCAGCGGGTCATGGTGCATCAGCTCCGTCATCTCCTGCAGATGACCACGCTGAATGATAGTGAAAGTGGGCTTCGCTCTCTGATCGCGCGGCATTTGCGCAAATCCAAAAAGAGTAACGTTGACCGGGACAAGATCGACTTCATGCTCGCGCAATATTTTGCGCTCGAGGTGCCCCCGAAGGTCTACCACAAACAGATCGAGCTTGCGGACGTTGCCCAGGTGATGCAGCCGGTGCTGGGAGAGGTGGATCCGGCCCCGCTCGCATGGTGCGCGCCGCTGGAGCAGATGATCGAATCGCTGCGGGGTTTCCGTAGCCTACGGGAGATTCTGAAGACGAATTTCATCGAACAGGGCCGCAAAGTGAAGGAAACGGCCGGCGGAATGTTTTACGATGCCGCGGCGCTGGTGGCCTTCATCCGGTTTAATTTCCTGCTGCGCCGGACGCTGATCGAACTGATGCATGCAGACTTGATCGCCATCCGCGCCGGACTCGGCCAACTGCAATCCGCCGGTGTAGGCATCATCGACTGCCACCATTTGGGACTCTCGGCGAGCGAACCACTTACGAAAATTTCTACGATTGCCGACGAGTGGAAACAGCCGTTCCAGAAAGAGTACACGGAAAGGTCAGTCAGCCAAGCATTCGATAAGCTGCTCGGGCTGCGCACGGATGTGGAGCAAGCACTCGAAAAGGCAATCGGAAAGGCGGGCGCAAGCGCTCCGCAACCGACGGCGACACAAGCAGCAAAACTTCTACCGGCGGCGAAAAAGCCTGTGGCGAGCTCCACTGCTTCCAATGCCAGCGCGAAAGCGAAGGAGCGTCCTGCGACGCCAGCGGTCGCGGAGCCAGGTGCCGTTGTGGTTCTGGATTTTGAAAACTGTATGGAGCAAATCTGGGAGCAACTGATCGCCACGCCGCCCTCGCGTGGAAGGTCGATGACTACGGTCAAAATCGGCGGAGCGCGAGTTCTCTTATCGTCTTGGGAAGTAACCGCGTTCGTCAGCGAAGACGGGCCGTCCGCGGAAGATTTGCGGCGAGCCGTTGTCGCCCGGGTGCAAGTTACTGGGGCCATGGAATCCGCCAAGGAGACGGGGAACGCCACGTCGCTCGACCGCGCGATGAACATGGCGCGGTTGGAAGTCACTCGATTGCAGGAACGCGTGGACGTAGCCAAGCAGGCGAAGGATACGGAGGCGGCCGTGAACCTCGGGATCAGCACGAAACGTCTGCTTTCCGCTCTGGACGAAGCAGAAAAGCTGTAACCGATGGCGAACTGGTCCGGCGAGTCCGGACAGAACTTCAGGGAGCTGCTCTTTCATTGCGACACGCCAACGTAGTCATCCTGACCGATGATACCGAATTTGCCCGGCTTCTGACGGCCTGTTGGCAGACGGAGCGCCAGGCCCCGAACATCACTGTCCTCAATAGCGATTCATGGCGCGAACAAGATGCACCTGCCCACGACCTGGTTGTCGTTGGACCTGTCCGCGATGGAAAAGTTACCAGCGTGCTGCGGTCCCTGGAGCCGGCAACGGGAGTGATTCTGTGCGTACCGGCAGACTCCCAAGAATTTGGGCAGTTGCGCGCCAAGTACCCGAGGCTGCTGCATATCCCACTGCGCGAAGATTGGGCGCAAACACTTCTGCTCGTCGCAGGCGAATCGTTGCGCCGAGCGAAAGCATTGCAGATCGCCCGGCAAGCTGAGCGTAACGCCGCCAGGAACGAAAATCAGGCCACACTCGGGCGCTACATGCTTGAGATGAAGCACAGCGTGAACAATGCCCTGACTTCCGTGCTTGGAAATGCCGAATTGCTGCTGCTGGAGCCTGGGCAACTCTCCGCGCAGTCGCTGGCTCAGATCAAAACCATGCACAGCATGGCGCTGCGAATCAATGAGGTAATGCAGCGTTTCTCATCGCTGGCGAGCGAGATGCAGGAAGCTGAGAATGCATCTCAAGCTGAGACAGAAGAGACCGCAGCGTTAACCTCGCGGCGTCGGTGAAGTCCTCTCACAGCAGCCGTAAGCTGCTCGTTTATAGACACTTAACCTAAAACGACACAAGGGCACGCGGAACGCAAAACCTGGCTGCTGACGTGCACCTCTGCCCTGTGGACAAGTATGGGGAGAGCACGGCTGTGCACAAAAAAGTCCTGATCGTTGATGACTCGCCCGCTGAGGTCAGGTTGATGCAGGGCTTGCTGGAGAAAGAAGGCTATTGGCCGATTGCCCTCCACGACCCCAGGCGCGTCGAGGAAACGATTACGAACGAGCGGCCGAGTGTGATCCTGCTGGATATCGTTATGCCAGGACGAAATGGCTTCCAAATCTGCCGCGATCTGAAGGGGAGCGCGGAATTCAATTCGATACCCGTGATTATGGTGACTTCAAAGGACTCGGCCAGCGACAAGTTTTGGGGCGAGCAGCAAGGAGCGGACGGCTACGTGACGAAGCCCTTCACAAGAGAAGACCTGCTTCGCGCGGTTCGGCGGTTCGCGTGAAAGATTCGGAGCAAGCGAATAAGCGATGAGCGAAGACTTCCACCTTGAGCCGCTTCCCGCTGACGCCGATACTGGCGATCTGCTCGAAGCCCTTGGGCCGATTGAAGAACGGCCGCCGGAGTCGCAGTACTGCGTCTTCCGCAGCGGACGCGAGCGATTTTGCCTCCCCGTTTTGGATGTCGAGGAAGTACTGGAATGGCCGTTGCTGACAAAGCTCCCACTCGGCCCGGCATACCTGGTCGGAATATTCAATTTGCGCGGCGCCATTGTGCCGTTGATCGACATTGCGATTACGGAAGGCCGCCGGCCGGGATTGCTCCCTAAGCACGTGGTAGTCGCTTCCCTGCGTGCCGAGAACCATCACGAGGACCTGCGTATCGGCATCGCGTCCGATGAAGTCATCGGAACCTATTCAGTGAACACAGAAGATTTGCTCGAGCAAGCGCCGGAAAACGTGCCGCATTGTATTGGAATGTTGCGGCATGATGACCGCTTGGCGCTGGTGATTGATCTGCGCCGGCTGCTCGAGGTTTTTCCGGGGCCCAGTATTTGAGTTTTGTGGAGACAGCGCCGATGGATGGCGAAGGCTCCGCGGAAGAGATTTGGAGGGTGGCATGAAATCGCGATTGAGTTCCACAATCTGGACGCTGGTCCTGCTGAACGGCGTGGTCGGCTTCGTCGTTCTCGGACTGGCATTCAGCGCCGGGAAGAAGGCCGGTGAAGCGTCCTTGTTCGACTTCGCCTCGCCAGCCGGAGGAACCGTACTGGTCGCCATCGTACTTGCGCTGGCCACGGCGGTAATCCTCGCGTGGCGGTTCGGTGCGTTGCTGGGGCCGGTGCAGGCTCTAGCGGAATTTTCCGAACGGCTGGCCGCAGGCGATCCGCGGGCACGCGCAGAGGTCTCTTCGAATGATGAACTGGGCTACATTGCGGAAAATCTGAATCGCGCGGTAGCCAAAGTTTCAAAGGCCACGAGCAACCAGGACGCCAATGATGCGTTGCAGCGGAGCATCACCGAACTGCTAAGTGTCATCAACCAGGTCGCTCGCGGTGACTTGTCGCAGCGCGGCAAAGTAACTAACGACGCGCTTGGAAACGTCACGGATTCCATCAACTACATGCTCGATAACTTCACCAAGGTTCTTGAGCGCGTCCGCAAAGCGGCCATGGAAGTGACCGCCTGCTCCAACAACATTCTCGTGGCCGCCGATGAAATGCAGGCGGGCGCTACCCAGCAAGACCAGGAAATTACCAACACGTCGAGCGCCGTCGAAGAGCTGACGGTCTCCATGAAACAGGTTTCGAACAACGCCGAAGCGAGCGCCGAAGCGGCCCGCCGCGCGCTGGATGCCGCCGAACAGGGCAACCGCGCCGTGCGCGACACTCTCGAGGGTATGCAGCGCATCCGCGCATCGGTGCAGGCTACCGCCAAGAAGATTAAATCCCTCGGCGATCGCTCGCTGGAAATTTCGGAAATCATCAACGTCATTAACGACATCACGGAACAAACAAACCTGCTGGCCTTGAACGCGGCCATCGAGGCCGCACGCGCGGGCGAGGCGGGACGAGGCTTTGCGGTCGTCGCTGACGAGGTTCGCAAGCTTGCCGAACACAGCCGCAGCGCGACGAAGGATATCGCGGCGCTTATTAAGGCGATTCAGGCAGAGACGAACGAAGCCGTGGTCGTCATGGAAGAAGGCACCAAGGAAGTGGAAGGCGGCGCACAACTTGCCGATCAGGCAGGCCGCGCGTTGGACGCCATTTCCAACGTGGTGCGCCAGTCCGCGGAACTCGTCCAAGAAATCTCGCTG
>Ga0209648_10001917_pt1 | contig 17006 bp, 17 predicted proteins | sample GraSoi2013_115cm_FD_185830 | JGI IMG/M metagenome (GOLD analysis project Ga0209648, IMG submission 185830) | Grasslands soil microbial communities from the Angelo Coastal Reserve, California, USA - Sample 9_17_2013_115cm (SPAdes) (version 2) | ecosystem: Environmental > Terrestrial > Soil >...
CCGCTCCGCCGCCGCAGACGCCAACTCCACCGCATCCGGCTCCACAAGATCAGGTGCCGCAAACTCAGGCTGGCGCCGGCACTGGAACCTTCTTGTTTGATCCGCCTGCCTTGAGCCAGGCCAAGGGCGCGACCTTCACGGTGAATGTCATGCTTTCGGGCGGGCAGAACGTGTACTCGGTACCCGTGCAACTCAACTACGATCCGAATCAATTGCAGGTGGTCAACGTTTCGAACGGCGGCTTCCTGTCACAAGATGGGCAAGCGGTGGCGTTAGTGCATCGCGACGATCCGGTGAGTGGCACGCTGCAAATCACAGCCACGCGGCCTCCCGGCGCTGGGGGCGTTTCGGGACAGGGGGCGGTGGTGACGCTCACATTCATGGCGAAGGGGACGGGACAGTCTGCCCTCACCATTACACGCGGCGGAGCGCGGGATCCGGCAATGCAGCCGATTCCAATGAACGGAGCACAGGCGGCCATTACGATTCAGTAGAAGAAGTTCTCAGTGGAGATCCGGTCGCTTTGGCTGAGAACTGAGAACCGGGAACTGAGAACTGATTTATGAACCAGTCGATAAACATGCGGAGAGCTCGGTCCGTTGCTTCCCGACGGCAACACGGTTTTACGCTGATCGAGTTGATCGTTGCGACCGCCATTCTGTCCATTCTGGTGGGGATGGCGGTTCCGATGGCAAAGAATGCCGTGAATCGGGAGCGCGAGCGTGAGCTGCGCCAAGACCTTTGGATGATGCGCGATGCGATCGATCGCTACAAAGACGCTTCCGAGAAGGGTGCGTTCCAGATCAAGGTGGGTAGCGAAGGATATCCTCCCGATCTCGACACCCTGGTCACGGGCGTGGATGTGGCCGGCAAGAAACTGAAATTTCTCCGCAAGATCCCCGTCGACCCAATCACCAAACAGGAATGGGGAATGCGTTCCATGCAGGATGACAAAGACTCGGATTCCTGGGGCGGGCAGAACGTTTTCGATGTTTACAGCAAGTCGGACAAAACCGCTTTGGACGGCACGAAGTACAAGGATTGGTAAATGAAGCTGAGGTCCGAAGCGCGCAATTCCAAACCCCGCAGTCCCAAAGTCCGCAATCGGGGTTTCACGCTGCTCGAGATGGTGGTGGTCATCAGCGTGATCTTGGTCCTGCTAGCGATCGCGTTGCCGATGTACAACCTGAGCATTCTTCGCGCCAAGGAAGCCAGACTTCATCAGAATCTGAAGACACTCAACGAAGCCATTGAGAGCTATTCGCTCAACAAGAAGCAAGCGCCACAGTCGCTTGAGGATCTGGTGCCCGGATACATCAAGTTCATTCCGGACGACATCACCGGCCGCACTGACACCTGGGTACCGGAACCGGAAGACCCCCAAGATGCGTGGGATCCGAGCCAAACCGGCCTCAAGGGTGTTCACAGCGGTTCCGATCAGATCTCGAGCAGCGGTGATGCCTATTCGAGTTGGACGCATTAGGTCGTGAGATGAAGAGTAGAGCGACGGGACGAAATCGCGGATTCACGCTACTCGAGATGATGGTGGTGATCAGCATCATTCTGATCTTGTTGTCGCTGGCCATGCCCCTCTACAGCCACAGCGTAACCCGGGCGCGGGAGGAAAATCTTCGCCACAATCTGGAAACGCTGAATCAGATGATTTTCCAGTACACACTCGACAAGCAAAAGGCGCCGCAGGGGTTGGAGGATCTGATGCAAGCGAAGTACCTGGACAGAATTCCGGAGGACATCACGGGCACGGTCGATACCTGGGTGCCGGAGCCGGCGGACGGCGCGATCCTGTCGCTCGACCAAACCGACGCCAGTGGCATTATCGGCGTCCACAGTGGTTCCAACCAGGTTGGCAGCGATGGCACCGCGTACTCGAGTTGGTAGATCGGGTCTCTGTTGCCAGGTCGCAGGTCTCAGGAAAATGATCGACTCTGCACAGTTGTGTCGACATCGCATCCACTGGGAATTTCCTGAGACCTGAGACCGGAGACCTGCCTTTCTGCTACCTTATCCCTTCCCGGTTCTGGGAGGTGAGCGTGGATTCTTTCAATCGGCTGCAGCCCTTCGCGCTGCTCGTGATGCGGCTCGTTCTGGGCGCGATCATGATCGCGCATGGCTATCACAAAGTGTTTGGCGGTTTCCATCACCACATGGAAATGGTGGGCTCGCTCGGCATTCCTCGCTGGCTGGCATATCTTTCCGCGGGGACGGAATTCTTCGGCGGAATCGCGATCGTACTGGGATTGTTTACGCGCTATGTCTCGCTCGCATTCATGATCGAGATGGCCGTTGCCATCTGGAAGGTGCACTTTAAGAACGGGCTGACGGGTAATGGCGGATTCGAATTTCCGCTGGCGCTGGCTGCGATCGCATTTGCGCTAATGTGTTTTGGCGGCGGACCGTGGGGAGCGACGTTTGGCGGGAGGGCAAGCGGTGCGTGGAAAACGAAAACTCGATGAGGATGCAGTAGAGAAAAGATCGCTAAGAGTCCGGGCCGGCAGCAATAAGGGCCCAGCGAAGGGCTCAACCCTCCACGCCCCGAAATCGAGCTTTCATCGAGGAGGCGGCGCGGACGCGTGTCGCTGTCTCTGGTGCGCTCCACGCAGCCAGAGACAGTTGCGCTCGACAATGCCAAGATCTTCGACATCATCCCGTTTCCCTGACTTAAATTACACCGAAGTGTCGGATGAGACGGGGCAAGCCCGGTCTCTACAGCCGAGCGGTGAGTGAACTGCTAACTGCTAGGTGCTTAAGTGCTGAATTTCAGAACTCCGCCAGCTCCCTCATCGCTCGGAACAGATCGCTGACCTGGGGCAGGATCGCATTCTCGAGTATCGGCTGATACGCGACGAAGGTATCTGTCGCCGCGACTCGCTTCACCGGGGCATCGAGGTGATGGAACAGTTGGTCGGCGATGCGGGCCGCAATTTCGGCGCCGTATCCCCAGCTCAGCGAGTCTTCATAGGCAATGAGCGCGCGGTTGGTTTTCTTCACCGAAGCGGCGATCGCATCCCAGTCAAACGGGCTCAAACAGCGCAGGTCGATCAGCTCGACGCTGACGTGATGCTCGCGCTCGAGTTTTTGCGCAGCCTGCAGCGCCCGCGGAACCACGGCGCCGTAGGTGATGACGGTGAGGTCGGTTCCGGGCTGCACGACCTTCGCTTTTCCGAACGGGACCATATAGTCGGGGCCGGGATATGGCGCTCGCCCGTAGGTCTCGCGGTAAAGGCGCTTGTGTTCGAGGAACAGGACCGGGTCGTCGCAGCGGATCGCAGTGCGCAGCAGGCCCGCGGCGTCGAGCGCGTTCGAAGGGAACACCACGCGCAATCCGGGAGTATGCGTGAAAATACTCTCGCCGCACTGGGAGTGGTAAATCGCGCCGCCCGTCAGATAACCGCCAATCGCCACCCGGACTACCAACGGCGCCGAGAAGGCATTGTTCGAACGCCAGCGAATGATGGGCAGTTCGTCGCGCAACTGCATCATCGCCGGCCAGATGTAATCGAAGAACTGGATTTCGACCACGGGCTTCAGGCCGCGCGTGGCCATGCCGGTAGCGCGGCCAACGATGTTGGCTTCGGCCAGCGGAGAATTGAAGACGCGGTCGGACCCGAACTCCAGTTGCAGACCCGATGTCAGCTTGAAGACTCCGCCCTTGCCCTTGATCAGCTTCTGCTTGAGATACTCTTCCCGGCTGGCATCGGCGACATCTTCGCCGAAGACGATGACGCGCTCATCGCGCCGCATCTCGTCGCGCAGCGTGGTGTTGATCAAGTCCGCCATAGTCTTGTTCGACGACTTGTTCGGCGCGGCGGAGCCTTTGCCGTCCGTGGCGTTTTCGGGGGCGGCAATCGCCGGATGAGTTTCGAACGCCGCCGAGGTGGGATCGAGATCGGGCGAGTACACGTAGTTGTAGATGGTTTCCGGCTGCGGCAGCGTGGCCGCCAGCGCGCGATCGGCATCGGCCTGAATCTGCTCCTCCATTTCCTTCTCGATTTTGTTGATCCCTTTTTCGTCGAGGATTCCCTCGCGCAGCAGAAACATTTGTAGACGGTGCACCGGGTCGCGCGCGGCATCGGCCTGGCGCTCAGAGTCGGGTCGGTAGAGGCGCTCGTCGTCGGAGAGCGAGTGGGAATAGGGACGGATCACATGGGCATGGACAAACGCGGGACCGTTGCCCGCTCTGCAGTGCTCGGCCGCCCGCTTGAGGGCCGCATAGGCGACAGCGGGGTCGGTACCGTCAAACTCTTCGAAATGGAAATTGGGGAAACCGGAGACAAGGCGCGAAATGTTGCCACCGGAGGTCTGCACTTCCACGGGCACGGAAATCGCGTATTCGTTGTCTTGCACGCAAAAAATCACCGGCAGCCGCCGGTTGGAAGCCGTGTTCAGCGCCTCCCAGAATTCGCCTTCGCTGGTGGTGCCGTCCCCGAGCGAGACATAAGTGATTTCATCGCCCTGGAATTGGACATCCTTGAATTGGCGGTAATCGCCATCGGTTTTTTGCGAGGACTTCGGATGCTTGGCGAAATAACGCCCGGCTTCGGCGCATCCCACGGCTTGCAGAATCTGGGTGCCCGTGGCGGACGATTGGGTGACGACGTTGAGCCGCTTGTAGGCCCAGTGCGAAGGCATCTGACGGCCGCCGGAACTGGGATCGTCGGCCGCTCCCACGGCGCCGAGCAGCATTTCATACGGAGTTGCGCCCAGGGCGAGACACAGCGCGCGGTCGCGGTAGTAAGGATAGAACCAGTCGGAGCCGGGCTTCAACGCAAAGGCGGCAGCGACGCCCATGGCTTCGTGGCCAGCGCCTGAGATCTGGAAGAAGACTTTTTGCTGGCGCTTAAGCAGGATCTCGCGGTCGTCCACCCGCCGCGAAGTGAACATGATGCGATAAGCGTCAATTAGTTGTTGACTCGTCAGGCCCTGATAGGTCTTGGCCTTTTTCGCGATGTTGCTTTCGTTCAGCTTGGGATCGACTTTGGTCGTGGCCATGCTGCGTTCGTCACCCCACAGAGTTTCAGCCCCGCCTCATTGTAAATCAGGGCTCAGGTGTTAGGTCTCAGGTCTCAGGAAAATCTTTGCGCCTTGATTCGCCGTATGACGTCAGCCCTTCCCGAGACCCGAGACCTGAGACCTGGTTTATCCTGATTTCTCCATGATTCGTTTCCTGCGCCGGTTTGATCCGCATCGCGTCCGTTTGCTGGTGTTCGACCTCGACGGAACCCTGATTGACTCGCGCCTTGATTTAATTCATTCCGTGAATGCGATGTTGCTTCATATCGGCCGTCCCGAACTGGACGGCGATATGATTGCGAGTTACGTGGGAGATGGCGCTCCAGCGCTCGTGCGCCGCGCACTCGGCGACACGGACGACGAGGCATTGCTGCGGGCGGCTCTGGAGTATTTTCTGGGCTACTACCGCCTGCACAAGCTCGACCACACCACGGTTTATGCGGGGATCCCGGAAGTGCTGGCGCGCCTGGCAAATTCCTCGAACGGAGTGCAGCGGCAGATGGCGGTGCTTTCGAACAAGCCGGCCAATTCTTCGCGGGCTATAGTGCGCGCGCTGGGGCTAGGAGACTTCTTTGCGCGTATCTACGGCGGCAACAGCTTTACGACGAAGAAGCCCGATCCGCTGGGAGTGCGGACCATCCTGCAGGAAACTGGCGTCGCGGCGGCGGAGGCCCTGATAATTGGCGACTCGTCGATTGACGTTTTGACCGGGCGCAATGCCGGGTTGTGGACTTGCGGTGTCACGTACGGATTCGCTCCGCAGACGCTCGAAGAGGTGCCTCCGGACGTCCTGATCGAGAGTCCTCGGGAGCTGGGGGAGTTGTTGCGGTAGGTGCGGCGGAGCGGTGGGAACATCGGCCCGCACGAATTGCAGACGTTAAACCTCGCCCTCACGCGCCCGCTCGCAAGCTGCCTCGTAACCGGAGCAAGACCGATCCTAGTGCTACAGTCCCGGCAAGCCAGATTGCAAGTGCCGAATTCACCACCCAGCCCGGCGCTGCCCCGACGCGGCGCAGCAAAAACGGCAGAAAATTCCACGTCGTGACGTGCACATGATCCCACGGATCCTGGGTCATGGCCTCGGTGGTCAAGCCCCAGGCATCCATTTTCCCCAAAGCGAAGGCGAAGATGTTCTTGAAGCGCAGAGCAATCACAAACGTCGGATGTCCGAACGTCTCCATCTGGTAAATTTCCAGCGGCAACCAGAAGGCGAGCGATGCTAACTGAATCATCAGGCTGACTACGATCAGCGCCCATCCCGCGCGCCAGATCGTTCTTCCCAAAATGTCTCGATAGCGCAGGAGCAGCGGCACAGCAACGAGTGTCACCAGTTCCACGGCGGTCGAAACATAGCGGTCGCCCCAGGCGAAGTCGCCGCTCCAGTAGGTGTATCTGGCGTAGAAGCTGATATAGGCCAGCAACAGGAGAACAGAGGTCGCCCCATAGGCGCGCACCTCAGGAGTCAGGCGCTTCCACAGCCATGCCAGGAGAAAAATTGCCAGCACGAGAAGAGGATCGAATAGAAAAATAGACTTCTCAGGCTGGAGTAGCGGGCCGAGAAAGCCAGCGTGAAAAGGCGTGCTCCAGGGAAAGTTCGCCGGCAGCGAAGGATCGCGTTGGCGATATTCCCGGGCGAATATGGCTACGTATGTGTTGGTAAACGATTCGAAGCGGTAAAACTGGTAGGCACGATCGAGCGCGAGAAAAAATATATAAACGGGTGCGGCGACTTTGCAGTAGTCGACGAGACGCCGCCACAACCGGCGGTCGCGCGCTCCGTCGAACCCTGCTCCTTCGAACCATAGTGCCAGTAAGACAAAGATTCCTGCCGCAATGAGATCCAAACCGGTGGTGAGGCGCGTAAGCAGGTTTAGGCCCAGGGCGCAGGAGCCCCTGAAGAGCGCCGGCCGGCTGTCCGTGCGCAGCCACTCGTACTGAAATGAAAATCCAGTCAGCGTCAGCAACATGATGTAGTTGTTCTCCATCATGTTCTGTGTGTAGTGAAGATGAGTGGTGCAGAACATCAGCGCCAGCACGCCCGCCACTGACTCGTTCACACCGAAGCGGAACTGACGCAGCAACCGGAACGCGACGAGCGCGGTGAGAATGTTCACCAAAATGTCGGTGATGTAGCTGACCACAATGCTGCGCACGTCAGGGTCATCGCTGTAATCCGAGAAGATGGACCAGTCCGCAATCCATGTCCCCAGGAGATCGGCGGGCAGCATAAGCAACGACTGGCCGATGCCATACCAGCTATAAAGACGCCCTCCCCGGCCGTGCAGGCCAAAGTCGGGATACTCGTTGGGGAGAACCTGCGGCTCCGAGGTCCAGAGCCAATGTGTGGTTTGCAGCCGATGCATCGTGTCGGACGTCCCCAACTCGCCAGATTGCACGACAAAAGCGAGCAGCCCCGCGATCAGACACAAGAGAAACAGCGGATCACGCAGCCATCGTCGGAGGCGAGAAGTCATCGCCTGGATGGTATTCGAAAGTGAAAATTTTCTCAGTGAAAATTACGGGATTAGGACAAGGCGTGCGATCAGCCTCTTTTCGTTGGCCCACGCAAGGACCTGCTCTTATATTCCCAATCTTCTCGCGATCCTGCTACCTTCAAGTGACTCTGCAATCCGTTGGAGACGCGGTAAGCCGCGTGTCTACCGGAAAATTTAGAATGAAGAATGCCTCCAACTCCTGGGACCTGACCCACGCCGAACTCCGCAAGCTGCGTGGCTTGAAGACTCCGCATGGCATTCAGCGCTTGCTTGACGATATGCCGTACCACCTTGCGGACAGCGCTTGGTCTCCGCGACGGGTGCTGCGGGAAAACACTTCGCATTGCTACGAGGGCGCTCTGTTTGCGGCGGCCGCCCTGCGGGTTATCGGATATCCTCCGCTCCTTCTCGATCTGGAAGCCGAGCACGATACCGACCACGTGATTGCCGTGTACCGCAATCGCGTGGACGGACACTGGGGTGCCCTGGCCAAATCGGACTATACTGGCTGCCGCTATCGCGAACCGGTGTATCGTTCGCTGCGGGAACTCGCGCTCAGTTATTTCGACGTGTATTTCAACCAGCGCGCGGAGCGAACGCTGCGGACTTTTTCCCGGCCTGTCCACATGCGCCGTTTCGATGCCCTCAACTGGATGACCACGGAGCAGCCCGTGTGGTTCGTGGCGGAGTACCTGCTTACGATTTCTCATTATCCGCTGATCACTCGCGCCCAGGCGAAGCGGTTGCATCGGCTGGATGGACGGTCGTTCCGGGCTGGGTGTCTGGAGCGGGCGGAGAAAAGTTGGTGAGCCAGCTCGAAGCCATTAGCAACGGAAAAGTTGATTCAGGAAGCGCAATTCCCGACGATTCGAGGGCGAACTTCGTGTGTGCGTTTTCAAAGCTTTGCGCGCCCGTTCAAGTACTTCCGTACCGTCTCTAGTACCTTAGTTACTCCAACTCGGGTGACCGGTGCCCAATCGGCAGGAAAACTACAAGTTGTAGTGGCACCGCTGATGTTGACCGCAATCTGTAGAGACTAACTGCAAGTCCATTTTCTGTGAAATCCAGAAAAACCCCATAAAACCCAACAAAACCGGGATATTCGCGCTTAGAGGCCCTCGCTTCCGGTTGAGATATGCTCAGCTCACCAAAAGACACTCGAACGCGTAGGGAAACGATAAATGGCCGACTCGCGAGAAGTGATGAACATTCGCCAAGCTTCGCAGTATCTGGGAGTGAGTCCGGACACGCTGTACAAGTACGTGAACGAGCAAAGGATTCCGGCGTTCAAGTTGGGCAATCGCTGGCGCTTCAAGAAATCGAAGCTGGATCAGTGGATGGAAGAGAAGTCGATGGAAACGGAACCGCAAGGCAAAAAGAAAATCAAGGCAGCCGTGAAAGCTGCTGGAACTCCGTAAGCGAACTCGGTAAAGAAGGGCGGGCACATGTTTGGAATGGGATCGAAAACGATAGTGGGTCTGGATGTGGGCTCTTCGAGCATCAAGGCCGTCGAGCTCAGGAAGACACGCGCTGGAATCGAAGTGGCACACCTCGGCCTGGAGCCGATCGCGCCCGACATCGTGGTCGACTCCATGATCGTCGACTCGGGTACGGTTTCGAGCGCCATCGCCAAGCTGTTCACCGACACTCAGATCAAGTCGAAGGCGGTGGCCACGGCGGTGAGCGGACACTCGGTGATCGTGAAGAAAATCTCCCTGCCCTCGATGAGCGATCAGGAACTGGCCGAGACCATCCAGAAGGAAGCTGCGCAGCACATCCCGTTCGATCTTGCGGATGTGAACCTCGACTACCAAATTCTTTCCGACGACGCGACCAGCCCGCAGATGGATGTGCTGTTGGTGGCGGTCAAGAAGGACAAGATTCTGAACTACACCAACGTACTCTCGATGGCGGGCAGGACTCCGGCTATTGTGGATATCGATGCCCTGGCCCTGCAGAACTGCTACGAGTACAACTATGAGCCTGCGCCGACGCAAGTGGTTGCGCTGCTCAACCTGGGTGCGAGCGTGATGAACATCAACATCGTCAAGGGCACAACGCCATTGTTCCCGCGCGACGTTTCGGTGGGCGGGCATCAGTACACCGACTCGCTGCAGAAGGAACTCGATCTCAGCTTCGATGACGCGGAATCGCTGAAACTAGGGCGCAAGGTGGGCACGGTGCATGACGACGCGAAGACGCCGATCCTGCAGCAAGTCACCGAAATTATCGTGCTCGAAATTCAGAAGACATTCGACTTCTTCCGCGCCAGCGCCGCAGGCGAGCACATCGAGAAGATTTATCTGGCCGGCGGTTCGGCCAAGGTTCCGGGCCTGGTGGAAGCTCTGCGCCAGGAGTTCTCGATGCCGGTCGAGTTGTTCAACCCGTTTCAGAGAGTGTTGGCTCCGGTGGATGGCGCCGGGGCGGATCTGGTCGAGCATAATGCCGGCCAGTTGGCAGTGGCCGTGGGTTTGGCCCTGAGGAGCTTTGAAAAACTATGATCCGAATCAACCTGCTGGGTTCTCCGAAACCGAAAGGCACGAAAAACGCTGCCCTCAGCATGCCGAGCTTCGAGGTCGGCAACCTGGGCGGGCCGCTGGTACAGACGGCTGCCGTGTTGCTGATTGCCGGCGCGCTCAATGCCGGGTACTGGTACCAGCTCGACCGGGAAAAGAAATCGATCGAGGTGCAAGCCCGGGTGGCGGAGCAGAAGAATCGCGAACTGGCCGACATCAAAGTGCGGTATATGGAGCGGCAGAGGCAAGCCGAGTCTTACAAGCGGCGGGTGGATGTGATTGACCAGCTGCGCGCGAACCAATCCGGCCCGGTCAACCTGCTCTCCATGATCGGCGATACGGTCAACCGAACCGAGGCGGTCTGGTTGAACAGCATGCAGGACCAGGGCGCCAGCGTTGCCATTGACGGCACCGCGCTGAGCAGCGATGCCGTGGCCAACCTGATTTCCAACCTGCAGAAGACCGGTTTCTTCCGCAACATTGAAATCAAGGAAACTGTTCAGGACGATGCTGTGAAGGATATGCAGGCGTTCCAGTTCACGCTGACCTGCGAAAAGGCGAAGTCGTAAAGGCGGAACCGACTATGAATCTTGGCGAATTAACAGGTGCGAAGCTGTTGGGGGTTCTGGTGCTAGTCGCGGTAGTAGGCACGGGCGCCCTTTACTACACGGTCTTCAAGTCGCAGCGCGATGAAAATGCGGCTGCCCAGATCAAGCTGAAGGCCAAGCTGCGCGAGAACGCGGAACTCGAAGCCTACCGGCCGAAACTGGCCGACATCGAGCGCCAGCTGGCCAGCTTGAAGCAGCAACTTGAGATCGAGCGGCGCATCGTGCCCGATGAAAAAGAAGTCGACAATTTCATGCGCATGGTGAGCGGAGAAGCCCGCAAGGCGGGAGTGGAAATCCGCCGCTACACGTCGCGTCCGTATGTCGCAAAAGAGTTCTACACCGAGGTGCCGTTCGAGGTGGAGTTCGACGGTCCGTACTACTCCATGCTTGGGTTCTTCGACCGGTTAGGAAAAGTCGAGCGCATTGTCAACGTCGCGAACCTGCTGGTGGCCTCGACCCGCAAACCGACCGATGCGAAGGCGAAGCATACGTATCAGTACGCGCCCAGTGAGAGCGTTGTAGCGACATGCCTGACCACCACGTATTTCAGTCATGACCTGGACCCGGCAGCGCCGGCCAGCAAGCCCGGACCACCGGTGAAGAAATAGGAGGGACACGATGAAGCCGACGGTGACAATTCTCGTTTGCATACTGGCCGCGGGCTTGGCCTCGGCCCAGAGTCCCAGCATTATCCAGAATACGCGCAACACCATGAACGCGGTCAGCAGCCATGAAACGGCCGCCTCGAATGAGGCTCTGGGCATTCACCAGCCAGCTCGAGCGGCCGCGAGTGCCACGCACGCTCCGGCGAAGCCGAGCGGAGTCGCGGTGGTTAAGCCGGTGAAGTCTTCCTCCTTAAAGGCGACTGCCAGTCCGGCGGGTACGAAAAACGTGGGCCCGGCGAAACGGGTTCCGGTCGTCGCCGCCAGGCACAGCGCGCCACGGAAGCCAACAGTCGCGGCTCCCAAAAGCAATCCGCCAGCGGCCGCTAAGGTAGCCAGCAATGCCATGGGAAGCGGAGAAGGCGAGAAGGCTGCGAGCGAGCAGCAGGCCGTCCCCGACAACAAGAACAATGCGAACGGGAGACGGGATCCTTTCATCAGTCCGGTTGTAAGCCACGCGGGTGGCTCGGGTTGCAGCAGCGGCAAGAAGTGTCTGGAAATCGGGACGATCAACTTGCGCGGCGTGGTGCATGCCGAAAGCGGTTTCATCGCCGTCGTCAGTAACGGTTTGAATAAAGCTTATTTTCTGCGCGAAAACGACCCGGTGTTCAACGGTTACGTGATGAAAATCACGGGTGACTCCATCGTTTTTCAGGAAACACTGCAGGACCGGTTAGGCAAGACCTTTACGCGGGAAGTAGTGAAGAAGATTATCACTCCGGCAGTGTAGGCCTGGAGACAAAAGACTTCGAAGAAACACATGGAGGCGAAACGGCCTCGCATGGGGAGACAGGGAAATGCGAAAACTGCTGGGTGTCTTTGTTCCGCTGCTGGCGTTCGTGCTGATCGCTGCCGCGGCTGACGTGACGGGCAAAGGGGTGGCCGCGAGCGCTGCATTGCAGAGGCTCGAGGTCGCGCACAGCCAGGACGGATTGCGTGTCGAGTTCAAGGCGAAGGGCACGCTGGCGCCCAAAGTGACGACGCTCGATTCTCCGGCACGCATCGTCGTCGACTTTCCCAACACCGTGATGGCCACGGCACAGAGCCGCATCAGCGTGGGCAGCGACGGCGTGAAGGACCTCCGCGTCGGGATGGACGGGCAAGTCCCGCCCAGCACGCGCGTGGTGGTCGATCTGGCCAACATGGATCTGGCCGCTAGCCGCCAGCATGAACTGGTGGCGGGACCGGACGGCAGTTTCATTCTCACCATCCACGACGCCGTCGTGGCCCATCGCCAACCGGCGCCGGCCGCAAAATCTTTGGCCGCGAACCCAGCGCCGAAACTGGTGCTGGCTTCGGCTCCGGTAGCTTCGGCTCCCGCAGTTCCAGCTCCCGCAACGGCGGTTGCGTCCGCTCCGGCCTCGGCAGAAAAAACCGAGAAACCGGCCACGGACTTTGCCTTCGTCGAACCCAAGTATTCAGCCAAGGACGACAAAGCCGCCGAACCGTCCGCCAAGGCCCAGGAAGCCGCGGGCCGCTTTGCCGATAAGACCGCGGCGGAACTGGTTGCCACCAATGCCAATGCTGCCATCGGGCAAGCTGCCGGCAACGGGACGACCATCCAGCCGGCCGTGAATCTGGCCGCCGAGCAGAAGCTCCAGCTGGAACAGAAGCCGGCGGCGAGCGGGGCCAAGTACACGGGCGAGCCGATCTCGGTCAATCTTAAGGATGTGGATCTGAAAGATTTCTTCCGCCTGATTCACGAGATCAGCGGTCTGAACGTCGTGCTCGATCCCATGGTCCACGGCAACCTGACGATCGTGCTCGATGACGTGCCGTGGGATCAGGCGCTGGACATCGTGCTCAAGAACAACGATCTGTCCCGCCAACTGGATGGCAATGTACTTCGCATCGCCACCGTCGATACGCTGAAGAAGGAAGCCGAGGGCCGGCGCGCCCAAATCGATGCCGAGGCGCTGGCGGTGGACAAAGTCAGCATTACCCGCTTCCTCAGTTACGCACACGCCAAGGATGTATTACTGCCGGTAAAGAAATTCCTAAGCCAGCGCGGCGACGTGGTGGCCGACGACCGCACCAACTCGCTGATCGTCTCCGACATTCCTGCGGTTCTGCCCCAGATTGACCGCATCATCCAGCAGATGGACCGGAAGACGCAAGAAGTCGAAATCGAAGCCCGCGTGGTAGCCGCTACCCGCAGCTTCGCCCGTGACATCGGCACGCAGCTCGGCTTTGGCTGGGGCAACGGCCCAAGCGCCGTTGGCGGCGTGCAAGGCGTTGGAACTACGCCGACCACGATCGGTTCGGGACTCGTACCGAACCCGTTGTACATTATCAGCCCCGGCGGCACGAACGGGACCCAGATTCCGTTGTTTTCGAACCTGGGTGCAACCGGGCCGACCAGCGGTTTGCAATTTGTAAACGCCACCAACAACATGCGAATCGACCTTCTGCTCACCATGGCCGAGTCGCGCGGGCTGCTGAAAGTTCTTTCCCGTCCGCGCATTGTTACGCAGAACAACATTCAAGCGGTGGTGAAACAGGGCGTGAGGGTGCCGGTCGTGACCAGCGCCCAGTTGGGGGGGCCGCCGACCACTACCTACGTGGATGCATTCCTGCGACTGACGGTGACTCCGCAGATCACATCGGAAGGAACCATCTTCCTCAACGTCGATGTGGAAAACACCTTGCCCGACTTTGGCCACCAGGTACTGGGTAACCCCACCCTGATCACGCAGCAAGCGACCACGCAAGTGCTGGTGACCGACGGCGGCACGGTTGTGATTGGCGGCGTTATCCAGACCCAGAACTCGCTGAGCGTGTCGCAGGTGCCTTTGCTCGGGGATATCCCGTACCTTGGCAACCTGTTCAAGCGTCGTGCGGTGCAGACTTCAAACCAGGAGCTGATCTTCTTCATTACTCCGCGCATCGTTCAGACCTAAGCGCCAAGTTAAAACGAGCCATAGCCGCCGGCTTTCCCGGAGAACCTGCCGAGATCCCGGCGGCTTCGCTTTTGCGGTGACCAGCTTCCAGCCGCTGGCTTCGACCGCCCCTGCTACACTCCATGCCATGCGCCACACGGCCGTGAATCACGCTGCCATGGACCCTGCCGTCATGGATCACGCTGGTCGCCTGCTCCGCCTCCAAGCGTTGCTCTCGGAAAACAAGGTTGATTGCCTGCTGATCGCGCACCTCCCCAATATCCACTATCTCTGTGGCTTTACCGGCAGTGCGGCTGCTTTGATTGTCGGTGATCGTGGTTCCGTCTTCTTTACCGACGGCCGCTACCGGACCCAGGCCAGAGAGGAAGTAAAGGGTGCGAGCATCGTTATTGTTCGTAAATCCCCCCTGGTGGCGGCTGCGGAGTGGCTGGCCGCGCAGCGAAGAAAGTCGACCCCACCATCGGTTGGCATTGAGCCGGAGTCGATCACGGCCGGCACGCGCGACCGGTTGGCGTCTATCCTGAAAGGGAGGGCGCGCCTGCGTTCCGCGCCACCGCTGGTCGAGCGCGCCCGCATGGTGAAGGACCCTGGCGAGATCCTGCGCATCCGGCGGGCGGTTGAACTCGGTGCCAGCCTGTTCCGCATCGGGCGCAAGAAAATTCGGCCCGGAGTGAGTGAGGTCGAAGTCGCCGCCGCCATGGAATACCAGGCTCGTTGTGCCGGGGCCGAAGGAATGTCCTTCCCGACAATACTCGCTTCCGGAACTCGTTCGGCAATTGTGCATGGCCGCGCCTCGGGCGCGCGCGTTCCCCGGCGCGGGTTCGTGGTCTGCGATTTTGGTGTTATACTCGCCGGTTATTGTTCGGATCGCACGCGAACCGTGCATGTCGGACAGCCTTCGGGAGAGGCTCGACGGCTGTACGAGGCCGTGCTCGAAGCGCAGCAAGCCGCCATCTCAGCGGTTCGTCCGGGCGCGACTGCCGCCGAAGTGGATGAGGCCGCGCGTCGTGTGCTTCGCAAGCGGAAACTGGCCCGGTACTTCACCCATTCGACCGGGCATGGTTTAGGATTAGAAATACACGAAGCGCCCCGGTTGGCGGTAGGACAAACCCAAAGACTGGAACCGGGGATGGTAATCACGATCGAGCCTGGCGCTTACGTTCCTGGGAAGTGGGGTGTGCGGATCGAAGATGTGGTGGTGGTTACCTCTTCGGGCTGCGAAGTGCTGACGCCCAGAGATAAAGAACTGGTTATTATTTAGCCGGCCTGATTCCCGTAGAGACGCGGGTTGCCGCGTCTCCGGTCGCAGAGTGAGACGTGCAAGCCCCGTCTCTACAGACGGAAGAACAGAACGAAACCAAAGCGGAACCCGCCGTATACATGAATCAAAAAGAGCTGAAAGAACTCATCGAGTTCTTAATCGAAAAGGACATTGCCGAGTTTGAATTGGAGCGCGGCGATGTCAAGGTAAAGATCAAGCGCGCCGCCGAACCGTCGCCCGCGCCGTTGCCAGACTCCCGTTACATCGCGGTTCACCCCGCGCCCGGCCCGGTTCCGGCTTCCGCTCCCGCCGTGGTTGATCTAGCCGTGAACGCGGCTCCGCCTGAACCTGAGGAAACCTTGCACATTGTGCGGTCGCCGATTGTGGGCACTTTTTACGAATCGCCCTCGCCCGGGTCCCCGCCCTTTGTGAACGTCGGCGATCCCCTCCAAGTAGGCCAGGTTTTGTGCATTGTTGAAGCCATGAAACTGATGAACGAAATCGAATGCGACATGGCCGGAGAGTTGGTCAAGAAGCTCGTCGCCAACGGCCAGCCCATCGAGTACGGCCAGGAATTGTTCGCCCTCCGGCCTGCAAAATGATGGACGTTCTTTTCGCGCGGAGATCCTCCTTGGAGATTCAAGGCAGAGCAAGAATGCGGCCCGATGTGATCGGGGCGACGGTGCTGGCTGGCGAAGTGCTGGTTCTAAGCGTCTTGGTCCGCATCTTTGCTCCTACGCTGGGAGTGCCCTACTGGGGCTGGATTTTGTTCTACGCTGTTGCCGCTCTCGGGGCGTTGTTGTCCTGGCACAGCGAGAATCGGCCTGCACAGTCGAAGTCATTGATGGGGCTGGCTGTAGGATCTGTTATTCTGGGCGCTTTGTTTTTCGGGGTTGACGTTCTGGTAGGTTCGTTACACGGGCCATACCATTCGCTGATTGAGGCTGCTGGGCACGCTGGAGGCCCGTTCGGTATCTTTGCGACCCTTCTTGTTTGTCCCGGACTGACGATCTTTGCGGTAGCCAGTGCGGTGCGAGCCCGCTACATGACTGGAAAGGATTCCGACACCTGAGATCCGCTGGTTCAGGGAATTTTTCCTGTGCTGCGCTTCTGTGTGAGAAAGAGTCCCAAAATACGCAGTAAGCCTCGGTATTCATAGTCGATTCAATCATGTTTAAGAAAATTCTGGTAGCTAATCGCGGCGAGATTGCCCTGCGTGTCATTTGCGCATGCAAGGAACTCGGCATCCGCTCAGTGGCGATTTACAGCGAGGCCGACCGGAATTCGCTCCATGTGCGCTTTGCCGATGAAGCGATTTGTATTGGACCGCCGCAACTGGCACAGAGTTATCTCAACATTCCCGCGGTAATCAGCGCCGCCGAGATCGCGAACGTGGACGCCATCCATCCCGGTTATGGCCTGCTTTCGGAAAACGCCAATTTCGCGGAAGTCTGCGAAGCCTGCCACATTAAGTTCATCGGGCCGACTCCCGATGTCATCCGGCTGATGGGCGAGAAAGAAAAAGCTCGCACC
>Ga0209648_10001918_pt1 | contig 17006 bp, 15 predicted proteins | sample GraSoi2013_115cm_FD_185830 | JGI IMG/M metagenome (GOLD analysis project Ga0209648, IMG submission 185830) | Grasslands soil microbial communities from the Angelo Coastal Reserve, California, USA - Sample 9_17_2013_115cm (SPAdes) (version 2) | ecosystem: Environmental > Terrestrial > Soil >...
CGACCGCCTCGTTCACGTGCTCGATGCCGCGCCACTCGGCAGCTAGTAGGAACAGCGTCTTGCGGTCGGGCCCTCCAAGCATGACGCCGAAGATAGCGCGGTCGTGCTCGATCCGCTGGAGCACCTCCCCCCCCTCGCGGACCCGCACGACCGCGCCTGCTGGTGCATCGTCACGACTGGAGTGTGCGAAGGTAGCTGCTGTCTGGACCCAGATGGCACAGATCGCGCGTCCAGGCAGATGCCGTCGGGGAGGAGGCCCTCGGCCCACACCCGCCGGTTGGACAGGCTGCCGTCAGCTTCGATGTCGAACGCGATGAGCCGTCCGGTGAAGGACTCGGAGATGATCAGCGTCGAGTTGTCTGGCGTCACCACCATACCGTTGGGGAACGCCAGGTCTCCTGCGACTTTGCGAGCCTTGCCATCTGGGGTCACCAGTGCGATAATGCCAGACTTGGGCTGCGAGCCTTCGAGAAAACCGAAGTTGATGCTGTTGAGGTAGATGTTCCCTCTCCCGTCCACGACGATCTCGTTCCAACCGAAGCTAGAGATACCACTGAGGTCGGCGTGCCGGACCATCGACCCGTCCGGCTCCCTGCGCAGCAGCTCCTTGCCCGTGACCAGGAGGCGGCCATCGGGCAGCCAGTCGATGGACCAGCCCAGGCCCGCAGGTCCGTGGCCGGTGACTTCGCTGTGGCCGTCCAGATCGACCGCGACGATCTCGCCCGTTCCCCAGTGGGGGAACCACAACCGGCCGTCGTGCCAGCGGGGCGATTCGACATAGGCGAGTCCGTCCAGCAGGACTTTAGGTTCAGGCATGGACGATGTGTTTGACATTGCTGTCTCCTTTCTTCAGCCGAGTTCTGCCCTCTCTTCTCGAAGACGAGGCAAAACACGTCTGTGCTTGACAAGCAAGAGTGTAGCACAAACGTGGGGACAAAACTTCTCATGGCTTGCTCTTTTTGCGGGGCTCTCCATGAGCGCCTTGTGCCATTATGCACCTCGCTTGGGAAGAATTGAACACTCATCGTGGCCGTCTTCGAGGTCGCAAGCGCCAGTTGGGCAAACGAGCGGCCTGATCTCCGGTCACACCCTCCACGGGATACCAGCGCGCCCGCCCCCGAAGCTGGACCAGTAGTTGCCCCTTGCTCTTTTTCACTGCCATCACTTGCGCCACCCCCCAGCTCCCCCGTGTACACGGATGAAACGCCTGCTCCCACAGCGCGGACGCGGATCTCTTCAAGATCCGTTGACTGCATCTGTCCCTCCTTGTGCGTCATTCTGCTCGGCCTCTTGCGTGGTGAGCACAAACAGGTGGTGGTAGGGTGCCGGCGGATGGAAGAACGTGTAGAGGTCTACTTGAATCTCAATAGCAAGCGCTGCGGCACAGGCGGCATGAAAGACGGCCACCCCGGCATCATCGTTCATGATCAAGGGGTACTCCGAGAGTGGTTTGGAACAGTATGAGCACCGTTTCGAGAGACTCTTAATCCCTGCCGCGATTCGGTGTTCGTCGTTCACGATGAGCATGAGAGGTTCCTCCTACACCAGAAACATCGTTGGAGCAAGATCTGCTCCTCTGTCAAGAGTGTAAGAATCGGCCTGGAGATTGACAAGGGGGTTGGCCAGTTTGAGGGCTCCATCTACGTGAACCGTTAGATGACGAGGGCTCACATCCTGAGACCTCCTCATCTAACGCCGACGTATTTGGGGCTTTCAAGCTGGCAAACCTGCGAGCGGGAAAGAGCCTGTGTCAAGCTCAGAGCTTCGCCAGCTTGGACACCCCAACGACGTAAAGTCTTTAACCAGGATGTCTCCAACATCCTCGCCGGCGTCACATGTTGGCGCGAGTGCTGGGGTGATCTGTTGCTGGCATCGTTGGACCTGCTACGTCACCTGCGCATTACCTATGGCGCTGCGTTCGCCGAGCAGATGGCCGCAGCGCTCAGGGCGGAACGCGACGAGGGCTACAAGAGCCTGGCGGAGGAGCACACGACCCTCATCGATGCGATCATGTTGGCGGGTGAGCAGCTCGAGTTCCCGGCTATCGTGACCGAGACCTTTGAGTTGCAGCCAGGAGTCTTCACCTGGAGCGCATTTTGCGGAAGCGCCGGCCTTGAGGAACTGCGCCTGGCCCCACATACGTAACGCCTCGCGAGCTGCGCCAGCGTGTTACGATTGTCTGAGTTGTGAGTAAATCCATTATTGGTGCTCACAACTAAGCTAATAAGTCCGACGGGGCAACAGGGCATCGAACACCAGGAATACCACGCTGCTAGACATCATGGAACACCACGCTCTGCTCCTCGGCTAGCTCGCGCCCCTCGCACAAACGCACCTGGCGGGTCGCGCTGTGGATCTCGGCGAAAGGTCGCGCCTCACCGACGAGGAACATAGGCACCCATGCTTGCTTGCCCCGCTGCGAGAGCAGATAAGCTTTCTCCCAGCCCCGCTCAATAATGGCGACGACCTGCGCACTGTGGCGCACCAGTTTCATCACTGCTTCTCCTTTTGCCTCTCCGGGGCAACAATAGGCTGCCGCTTGGTCAATGCAAAAAGTGTGCCTTCCCGCTCGCCCAACCAATCGAGCAGCGTCAATGCTTCATCAGCTGCTAAGGTTGCCGTCATCCCCCGATCCGAAGCCGAAGGCATGTTCTGGGCTCTGCTCATCCAGAATAATGGAGATATTCCTTGAATCTTCCGGGTCCGCGTGTAAATGCAAACTTTATCATGGCGAAAATCACACAAGTATCCGGGTTCGCAAGCTGTCTCAGAAACTCAATGCGTTCTGTCCCGTTTGTGGCTCACCAGGAGAATGAGGCAAATTCCACCATGAGAAAGTTTGCATTTACAGGCCAGGAGCCAACAAAACTGTCGACAAAAGCGAAATCGATACAATAGTTGATTTGCTCAACAAACTCCTACCGTCGATCATAAATTAGCCCCTGTGCCAGCGTTAAAACAACCTCTTTTGCTATAGGCCCTCGGCTCAATCTTTCCAGAAGGCACATAAGCGATGTGTCTTTAACCCGGTAGGACCAGTGCCGTTCGGTCCTCGAGTAATCCTTGAGACTCGAAGAATGAAACCAAGCCGTCCAGCGCTTCTGCCTGGTTGGGAGCAAGGGCTAGTCCGACCTCAAAGTTCTTCTCCATTGCGCTCCGAGATAGGTTTGCAGAGCCGAGATAACCTCGACTTTGATCCACCACCACAATCTTGGCATGAAATAGAACTGGAAGGGCCTGCGTCTTAGTGAGGACACGAATCCTTTTTCGAACGATCATGCCGCCTTCACCGTCAAACAGTGTATGCAATGCACGACGGTTCCATCCTTCAGGGTCATCGAGGTCATCAGTTATTAAGCGTATCCAAGCACCCCGTTGTGCTGAGACTGCCATTGCGTCACGCAAACCATTCATGCCAGCAGGGCTTAAATATGGTGCTACGATTACCAGGCGAGATGTGGCAGAGGAAGCCAAGTCCCGCACAAAATGATCAAGGTCACGGAAGCGGTCGTGAAGAGCGGGTGGGAGCAACGCCCGGTGTAACCAGGTACAGTAGACAGGCATAGTAGGATTTTGCATCATAATTGTAACCTCATCGTATTACGGCGCTACGTTCCCTCAGCCTCTGCGTTGCTGTAGTGACTCTGGGGGTCCAGAATCCCTCTAGCGCTTGGGAAAGGCCTGGCACATTCCCACCAAACAGGAATGACCGGCTGACAGTTCGATTAAAGTAAGCGCAGCCAAACTTCGGGTAGAGGCAGGCCAGGCAAGCTCCTCCAGATCGGGCACACACGGGATCAAATGAGCAGCGGCTTGCGAAGTCCCGAGCAGAGCCTAGCCACTGCGTTAAATTTGCTCGGAATACTGCATCGACTCCTCCAAGGGTGAAAGAGACATGCGATGAGGCGTAAAGGAGTCCGGCAGCATGTGCTGGGAAGAGGTATTCTGCTAGAGAGTCATCATCGATGCCTACATAGCGGTGTGCGGTCCCTTTGAGTACGTGAGAAACTGTATGCAGCACTCCGAAGACAAGCGCCGATACCTCATCTACCTCAACTCCTACTTCCTGTTCGAATGGTCGGAGAACAAGATGTGATTCACCAACCTCGACCAGACGCCCTGATTGGCCAAGTAACCAAGCTCGGACTGCGGCGGTGGAGGCAGTTGCTTCATCTGGAATGGTGAGGCTACTATTGATTTCAAGAAATGCGGCTAGTCGCCAGGGGTCGAGGCTGTATAGAAATGCTTCAGTGGTGTTACGAGCCACATATATTGGAATCTTTCCACCTGGTGCATCATACGGCCTTAACACAACCGAGCCAGCATTAGCCGTTCCAGCCCCATCATTCTCAGTGGCATCGCGCGGGCTTGCGAAGTAGCGTGTGTAGCCAATGCCAGCTAGCAGAGTTGGCAATGCCTGTATGATGCGCAAGTCAACCAGCCCCAGCTGGGCCGCCAAATCACGCTCGCTTTCTAGTCTTTGGGCAGAAGCCTGATCGCCCAAATTTGTTACTTCGGTGATCAAATCGTCGAGAGAAACTGCTACAGTGCTTGGTTCGTCCCTAACAAATACATATTCCACCGTGCGACGGCAATCCCTCCAATTGTAGCGGCCGGCCATATGACGGTAGGATGCAAGGTCGTTGTCATAGGAAATCCAGGGGTCAGCTCCGGCTTGCTTGGCACTCTGCTGAACCATGGCATCTGCCTCTTCTTCACTCAATCCCTTTTGAATCAGTAGCGCTCGCATAGCTCTCAGTTCTGGCGATAGTTCGCTCTCGGTCGGCTTCCACCTCGCTAGATCGAGAAGGTGACCTGGTTTATACGAAGGTACTTGAAGGACAGCACCGAGCAGGATATCAGAGAAGCGGACGTTCTCCTTCCAGCGATCCAGCGCTGCAGGTTCGATTTCGACAAGATCAATCGTCTGTGAGTAGTAAACACGACTATCCTCCAACAGAATCCCGCGCATCCACTTTTTCGGGGAGCACTCACAGTGTCGATAGCCCAGGCCATCGCGGGCATTCTTATACAGGGGCTTCTGGCAGACTTTGCAACGCCAAAACGACTCCTGGAAGCTGCCTTTGTTCACGAGTTCGATCGGATGATCGAACTCGTGCTTCTGCATAGAGATGGAATCGAGCCGACCGCACTCGCAGACGTAAGCGTAGGGAACCTGGCGGAGCCGATCGCGGCCTTTGCAGGTTCTGCAACTAAGCCAATCGTTGCTCTGTCGAAGTTTAGCCAGATCTCTATAAAAGTGGACCTGCCCGCATTGGCGACAAGTAAAAACGGTCGGCCAGGCACTGTAACGAACCTGATACGGCTCCCCAACCTCGTACTTATTCGGATAGGCAGTTGGGTCGGGGTATCCCGTAGGTCCAATGGCCTTCCACTGACGTAATGCCGCCGTCACTGCCCCAGCAAGCGCTCCGTTGAGAGGCGCGGGATCACGGAGGGTGACATGGATTGTACGACACCACCCACCGCTCTCGTTGTAGCGGAAGGTCGCACCGGGAGTATAGCGCCAGATGACCTGTGATCGGCCACGCTTCATCTCGTCTTTCATAAGAACCTCTCTATCGTGCCCGTAGTCGCGTCACGAGGCTTGCGGAATCGATACTACCAAAATCAATCCCTTCATCCACGTCACGGAAGGATGTAATAGGATTGAGAACCTCCTTGAGTTGGGTCTCGAGGGTGCGTCCAATGGCTCCAATCTGGTCGTTCAGGACCTCCTCAACCCGTTTCCGCACGTTCATGACCTGAGCGGGCAGTGCCGGCGGGTGAACGCTGTCCACTCCAATAATCTGCTCGAGCGCATTTTGCAGGCTTGCTACATCTACACAGTTGGTTTGTGTACCCGAGGTCGTTGCAGGCTTCAACCCGAGTGCAATTTGCAGGGTTGTAACATGATCCAGCGGCTTTGTGATCTTCGATCCGTAAAGGTCTGGTGTTAGATCGCAGAGCAGGATGCCAGCGAGCAGCCCTGGTACGGTCTTCTGTACGGCGAAGGAGGCGAAGCGGTTCACCGCAACAGCCTCGATCAGCCGCTCCATATGTTCGTGCATTGCCGGAAAGAATTCGTATTGGGAAGATTCACGGGGATCGCGAGCTTTGAAGCACACAAAGACCGAGCCGGGATGTGAGCGGGCAGCCCGACTCGTGGATTGGACATACTCTGCATAATGCGACGGCATACCACAGACGATCATCATGTTGATTCGTTCCAAGTCCACGCCATGACTGATGAGATTAGTCGCAACAACAACATCGAGACGCGGTTCCCCAGTTTCGTTTCGCTCCCGTTCAATGCGATCAAGGGTCCCTCCTACCTCTTCAATCGTCTGGTCACCTGTTAGCAGACGCGATTGTACTGTTCCAAGGTTCTCCGCGAGCAGGAGCCGCTCTACCCGTACTAGCTTATCAATCAAGCTGCCGCCTGTTGCCTTGCGGCTAACATAGCCAAGTGACAGATCGTAGAGCCGCAGGGTATCGAGGACTGCATCTTCAGTGGCATCGGTGCGTCCCATAATGGCTGCCGCGAGCCCAGGGTTTGCCTTGAGCCTTCGAATTTCCTCCTGATAGTGCGCTACTATTTGTAGCGTCGGATCCTCAATTGCCCGGCTGTGGCAGAGAACACCTACATAGTATCGCCTATATCGCTTGGGCTTGCTTGTTGCATAGAAGGATTCGCCATGCTCCCATGCTGGTTGAGGATAGCGCCGGGCGCGACTAAGATAGATGTGAAAGGCGTGGGTATCGTAGGCCTCTATCGTTGCAGTTGCCGCAAGCACCTTAGGAGGAAGGAATGCCCTGGTACCCAAATATTTCAGTAACCCCTCATAGTGGCCGTTGAAAACGCCGAGTTCGGCCCGCAGCAAGTGCAGTTCGTCCTGTATGAGCAGTGATGGGCCGGGGTCCCTTATCGGAGCAAGTTTGGTCAAATCCCTCTTTCCGGCCTTGCAACCTGCCCAGCGCTCAATGCACTCGTCATACGATGTATAACCATGCGTCGGACACTGCTGCTTTGCTCCACGCACCAGGTGAGCGAAGGAACGGTTGCGGCCAACGATTGCGAGTTTATCGACGGTGCCTACGAGCACCGAGGGGAGATAGCGATAAATTTCATTGTCAACGATACAGACCGGGAGCGAGCCCTTGTAAGGTCCAAGGCTATCAGATGTGTTCGAGAAGCAGGCTTTATTTGAGCAAACGTGGGCCAGGCGCCAGGTACTACGCTTCGGCTCAATATCGATATGGCTGCCGCAAAATGGACACTTACGGAGCAAGCGGACCTCCTCGCGAAGATCCTTACTCTGCTCGTAACGGCGCATATCGTCATCGGCAAGGCTATTGGGGGTGACTCCTTCGCCAACATAGTAACCGATGGCAAACGGATCACCCACGCGAAGGTCCGGCTCCTCGGCACGGAGTTGGGTCAGGGCTGCAATCACCCTGGCCAGTCTTTCCAATTGCTGGAGCGAGAGCATCCGTAACGGAAAGCGCATCCAAGCACAGATACCCCTGGTTTTGCCACGCAGGCGGTCGTAGAGTAAGGCCACGGCAATGAGACCCAGGTATGCCTCTGTCTTTCCTCCACCTGTCGGAAACCAAAGCACCCCAACCTCGCTAAAAGTTGCTCGCAGTGCTTGGGCATAGTCATCGCTTGCGCTATCAGACAGTTCTCTAACAGCCAGGGACGGCAACTGGGAGACAATGAAGCCAATCTGGAACATGCGCCAGGCACGAATTCGCCCACCGGATGCCTCACCAAGACGAAAGAAGGTACGGTTCATCAGACGGAACGCATTGGCCAACTTGGGGTCGCGTCGAAGCGTTTCGATACCGAGGCGATAGCGCTCGATCTCTCTTGTGAACTCGTTCCTGTCATTCTCACAGGCCTCAATCTCTGCTGGTGTGAACTTCCCTGGCGCCTCAACTAGTAAGAAGGTATTCCACTCCTGGAGGTAAGAATCCATCTGATCGGCCAGTTGCTCCAGCTTGGGGATAGTATTGCCTGTGTCGAGGGCTTCGAATTGTATCTCCAAAGCGTCTCTCGTCCGATAGAGTGGCTGCCGGAAGATGGGTAGCGTTTCGGTCTCCAGGCGATTCGGTGCGTTCACGTTCCACGAAGCGGTGCAGTTGATGCCCTTTGCGGCCATCTGGGGTTTATTGCGGTAATCCTTTGGAGCGAGCAAAAAGTCAAACGGTAACAGGTTGCCGCCCTCGATCTCGATTACGATTCCAGCGTCAAACAGCGACCGTTCTTGCAGTCCTGGGTCAGCCACAGTTTCATCATACTCGGGTGTAGCATTTACAAGTAAAACGCGGACACGCAATGCTCCGGGCTCTACTGGATCGGGGCCTGATTCGACCTGAAGGGCTGCGGACCACGTAGGCAGTGAGACTCGATCACCTTTCACCGCACTGAGCGTTTTGGCGTAAGCCTCAGGGCTCGCAAGAACGCTCACATTGCCAAGCACTCGCTCACGCCGCTCAGGGCTTCCCAGATGACGCCAACAGTATGGATCGTCATGCATGGAGGACTGCGCCTGTTGAATAGCAGTCGCTAAAGCCTCGCTGCCTAGTTGCAGTGTCAGTGGTTGACCTTGCGAAATATCGATCGTGAAAGCACCCGGGTTAACATCATGCCGCCGAAACACACGGGGAAGTACCACATACCCGGACGTAGCCGACTGTTCCTCATCTTCCGGCTCGTCAGATACTTGGACATCGTCCATTATCGGAGTCGAATCATCCCGCGTTTCTAAGGTATTACCAGTAGACAAGGTTCCATTGAGTCCAGGTGACACATCTGCTTGCACGGGGATATCCATTTTATCAGGGGGTATTCCAGTTGCGCGTATGGCCTGCTGCCACGTTGGGAACACGGCGTAATAATGGCTCCAGCGTGGTATGATTCTAAGACTAACAACACCTTCATGCTCTAGAGGCCGAACTCGGAAATCAAGGCCTAAGGCCGTACCCGCTGGCGCATCACCGCTCGTTGTACCGCTCTGAACCGCCTCGATCTCAACCTCACGTGCGGGTTGGAGTACTCCCGCGAAGATCGTTCGAGAAGGAACGGTATCGACAAGGTCCTCCCGATCCCGGCCACTGATCCCAAGAATGACCCGATCGATCAGGTGTTCAGTCAGCCGCTGCTTATCGTCCTCCGTAAAAATCGCTGGATTCCGGTTTATCATAACACTCCTCCTACTCCGCTCGGCGGATGCGTCCTACAGTATGGGGTGCCACCATCTCGGTAAGCTTCCCAACGGATACTACCTCTGCGAGATCGATAGTCTCCAGCAGCTCGTCCAGTGGAAACCCGAAACGATCATCTAGTTGACCGGCAGTCTGGTCAGAAATGCCGTCGGCCATATGCTTAAACGACCTGCGGATGGCGCTGTTCAACCGATGTCCAATGCCTTGACGAATGCTACGAATGTAGCGGAAGGCACTATCGAATTTCTTTGCCTCACGAACGAGTACCTCTGAGCCACTCACCCGCCCAACTGCCACGATGGAAGATACATTCTCCGGCCCAATCACCTGATCTTGGACCCAGAAGCGAACAGCCAGTTCGCTTTGGATGGTAGCGCCATCCGCTTGTAAGGATCGCAGTATGGCACCATAGTTGATTCGGTCCCCAGCGCGGTTGTTTGCGACAATACGCTGGATAGCGTCCTGCCAGGCACGACGGTAGGCAGCCAGATATTGCATCCTCGGTTGACCTTCGGCGAGCTCGACGAATCGGTCGAACAGACTCGTCCGCCGTCCCCCTTCGTCTAAAAGAAGTAGTACGTCTCCAGGCCTGAGGTTGTCCGGCGTCGATCGGAAGATATCATTTGGATTGGTCGGGCGAACAAACTCGACGATTCCATCCACAGCAAGCCAGAGCAAGCTCGATCCATACATCCGGGAGTTCACGTTCGCGCGATAGCATGGAACGCTATCGTAGCGCGACGCTGCCTCTACGTCTACCAGATCGTCATCAGGGGGCTCTTCTTCTCCCAGATCCTCCTTCCAGGCAGCAAAAGTAATTGGATACTTGGTCTCCGCAGCCTGCATCGTAGCCTTGTTTACCGCTTCGAAGGCTTCTGCAAGCCTTGTAATGTCTTTAATTGTGGCCTTTTGCTTCGTCAGTTTCGCAGGGGACTGGCGGGGTCTTTCGAGATGGAGAGGTGCTATCGCCGATTCAGCGCCACCGGGAGAATCAGAGGAGTGAGAAACTATCTGGCTCATTGCGCGCCGACGATTGCGCGCATGCTCAGCTAGAGCGCTATCGCCATAGATAGCCTGCAACTGATGTTCGATTATGTCTACCTCATGCGGATAGGCGAGAAATGTGACATGGTCGCCAAGGGATGCTCCAACGATCCACTTATAACGTCGGGGAAGAGCTCCATTTACGATTACCGTAGCATAGCGTCTTGTAGCCGCACCAAAATAGCTGGGGCAAGCCTGCACGTTCACACGACCCAGCCAATCGGTATTCGGAAAAGCTTCCAATTCCAGCCAGGTCTGCAATGCTTTTTCCACCACCCGGTCGCGGACCAACAGGAGAATTTGTTCCTGTGGCGTCGCCTGGACGACATTCGGCAGCCAAGTCTGCAAAGCCATTGCGCGAGGATTGAATCCCTCTATTTGATGATAGAGATCGTCGAACTGCATACGGAGCGTCTGAATAACCGCTCCGAGGCCGCTATCTTGCTGGCTCCGCATACCGAGATGAGCGATCAATCGGCGAAGAGTCGAACGCCCGAGGCTACGCGCTGCCTCTTCGTACCAAATAAGCGGCACTGGTAACTGGGTGAGTGTAGCTAGCAACCAGCGAGCTCGATGGAGGTCAGCATTATCCTGCTGCTTTTGCTCGTCTAAGAGGCCACCAATAGTAGTGAGCATATCCTCGATAGCCTCAGCATTCTCTACCTCTTTTACCTCGTGCTCGCGGGTAAGGTAGGCAGGTATATTTGCCATCCACCAGTCAATTGACAACCCTTTCGGTTGGATGCTGCGCTTTATAACACGCTCCGAGCAAGTAGCAATTGCAGCATGGTCGAGAGGAAAATTAGCGAAATCTTCGTTGGTTAGAGCGCTGAGAGTGTCGCTATCGCCCAACGAGTAGAGTGCCAGTATCCCTGCCTTTCCTCCGATTTTAATGACCCATTTAGCAAGGGCAGAAGCGCGCTTCGTCCAACGCGCATAGCGTAGATCGAGGACGATCAGCGCTGGGGAAAAGCCAATTTTTTCTGGTAACGCAAGTCCCGGAAGGAAGAAACAGACACCCTGGTTCTTCCTAAGGATCCCATCGTGCCGCAAGGCAACACGCTCACCCGTCGGTCGCATTCGGCTACCAACATAGACCTTGTCCAATGGAACATCCCGTACATACAGGTCACAATAACGGCTGCGAACATCGAGGTCTGGGCTAATGACCAAGACATTGCTATTGGCAGCCTTACCTATGTCAATGTAACGATCGAGTGTATTGGCTAGAACAACCGAGCCAGCCAGAAGAAGAGGCAGGTGACGGCCAGCAGGCGGCGTGCCAATCGCAATCCTCCCTTTAGTTCCACACATGTGGCCAGCTAAACTGGCAAGAAAGACGCTGGTCGGGTCCGGTAACGCGCGAACTCGCCCACCTTGTTCAGTGCTAACGTTGATACCTGATGGCCCGATGAGGGCTAGAATACCCCGGTTTTTGAGCGCAATGGAGGCCAGGTCATCCAGCCAATGAGGCACATCGGGCACAGGAGTATATGGGGTGAAATCAACCTGTTCCCGCAATGTATCCAGGCGGTTTAGTGAATTATCCTGGCGGCCCATTTCAGTACTCCCTGCTCCATTTGCACGCGCCAATTCTAACGCGTTATTGATTACGAAGGCGGTAATCCTTGGGAAAACCGAATTTCTGAGTGGATAGCGTATCCTGGATTGGCCTCGATGCTTACCCACCTGCGGCCAGCACGCTGGGCACAAAAACCAGTGGCATTCGATCCAGCGAATGGATCAAGAACAAGGGCATCAGCTTCCGTTAGAAATTGAAGGAAGAAATCGATAAGCTGCAAAGGCATTCGTGCCGGATGGGGTTCTACACCGTATTCCTTACACGTACGAAGATAATAATCGTTTGAGTTAGTATGGGCGATACTAAATGCGTTAGTTGGAAGCCGCACATCTTTCTCAGGCTCGATAGGGTCTAACTCAATAAGATTTGGCATAATGCTCCCACCATTGTCCCTTAAAAAAGCTTCTTTGCTAATCACATGTCCTGATGGTCTTACGCCAGCATTGAATTTGCTTTTCTGATGCATGAGTTTAGTGGAGTTACTATATGGTCTGAGTACATTCCTATTATCTGCTTTTGGCCTGTCAGTTCGAGACATCCACCATAAATGTGTATAGCTGTCAGTCACACGAATGCGCTCGACTGTCACCCATTGCCCTGGAGATGGTAATCTTGCGGGGTTATGACAAATAAACTCCTGACAAAGCCTAAGGTTTACCTCCTTATGCTGAACAAAGCTCAGAAGAGACTGGAGTGGAAGTAAGGACTGTACCGGCCTTCCAGGTTCCCACGCATTTCCTAACTCTATAACAATCGAGCCATCAGGGGTTAATAAGTCAGCAAACAGTGGAGCAAATGCTGAGAACCAATTTATGTAATCCTCTCCTTGAAGGTTCCCATATTGTTTTTTTTCATTCAGCGGAAACGGAGGTGAAGTGAAAATCAATTGGACTTTGCCGCGAAGATCTGCCCCTAGAGATCCAGCAAAAAGCTCTTCTGATTTCCCGACATAGAGTTTCCCAAAAGCGGTTACATATTTTGGTTCTGGTGTCATTACTCCCCTACTAACCAACTAGATAATCGTAGATTCACTAGGGTGCCTCTCCTGAAGCGGTTGATTACCATATTGAGGTGCTTATCGACAATCCTAACCTTTCATTGAGCAAATGTCAATCTGAAATTTATTTTGCTGATGTTTTGATATAAGGGTTCCTTGCCAAGTCGGCGAAATACCTCGTTGGCTCGTGTTACATTGGCCGCAGGGTCAGAAAGGCCGGACATGAAACGCTCCCGCAACCATCAACCCGATCGCTACCCACCAGAGAATAATGGCTACTGCCACTGCAGGCGGCCACCACCTCCGTGTCCAAAGCGCTATGATTGAAGAGGCTACGAGGAGGAACAGGAAGAGCGCTGCAGCAGCAACTCCAAGCCAAGGCAGGAAATATAACCATTTGTCGGCAGGCATCGGTTGACTGTAGACGAGATAGCCCCATGCGATGATCACGAAAAGGTTAACAACGGTTGCAGGAAAGTTGAGAAGGCCGTTCTTCAGTGTCACGAAGCCTCGTTCTCTTGCGACCTTTCCGTATGTAGCTTCGGTGCGGGCAGTTGTGGCCAGAACATTCACTTTCCCGGAGCACTCGTTGAATGTGCCCACCGCAATCTGTGTTTGTATCGCCGTGGTAATGGCCGCCACTCCGGCCAAGGCAGGATACAGATCGCTGAGCTCGCTCATGAGTCCCCCTCAATCTCCTTAACCTTCTCGTCGATCCACGCCATAATGTAGGTCCACATTTTGGGCGTAGCGTGGACGATTGCTCCGTGTATCCCTTTATGGTTCACTACTGGCCACTCTGCGCCCTCATACTTCCCCCCATCTTCGGAATCCTGAGGATGCGACATAATCGCCCATGTCGCATCATTAATGCATGCCAAGCGCTGAGCATCGACAGTTAAAGCTTGGGGCTCATTGTTTTTCTCGATCTTGGGTAGCTCGTTGAGCGATTGAGCGGTGAGTTTATAGGACATCACTTTCATACCCCGTGCATCGCCATAGTTCATCCTAGATAACATACTGCGGCCACGGGACTCGGGGATAGCGAAATCGTTGGCCAGGGACTCTAAGGAGGGAGCTTCTTCTCTGATTTGTAGAAAGATCTTCAGCACCCTGCTAATGTCGTTCTCAGAGACAGTGGCGAACCTCTTGCGACCGACGATCCAGTCGGCAAGCTCGGTAAGCCCTAAGATGGCGAGCGTGCGAAGCCGATACTCGAAAACGGCATCCGCTTCAGAGCAAGACAATGCGCGCGCTAGCAGATGAAGCTCATGTGGCCCTAATCCGTGTGCTTCGAGTTCCGCGCGCATTGTCTTGGTGATAGGAACATTTGACATTTTGTCCTCCTTCGAATCTGCCATCCACGGTTCCTCCAAAAGCTCTCAATGGATTGTTCTGCTCAGATAGTATAAAACGCAGCGAAGCAAGAGACAACACACCACTCCAAGGAGAGCGACCTATGTACCTCCCCAGAGGGATACAAGACAGATAGGTACTATGCTGAGATGCATTTCGGGCAAGAATGGCCCAAAATAGCGGGAATCGTTGTCGCACCCCAATAGCGCCCGGATGAAATGCGGGGGCTGACTGGTTTTATTTCCCCTGCATGTGTGATACCACCCTGGCCCAAAAAACCGTCAGAATCGCATTCTGGCGCGTTCCTGTTTTTTGTAGGAGTTTAGAGAGAGACGTGGAATCTATGACCTTTGGCGAGGATGTGCGCGTTTCCCCGGTCTATGCTATACTGAGCAAAACACGCGAGAGGAACACCTATGGCGAAGCAACCACCCCCACAGTAGCAGCCGATTGAGCGGCTTCCTTTGATTGCCACCCATATCGACGGCATGCTTGAGTCGGCCACCGAGCAGTACGAGACGTTGCAGCTCGCGAAGCCGAAACCCTTTGTCCTCGATAATTATACCGTCGGGCGCGTGATCGAGGTGTTCACCACCCAGCAGGGCGACCTGTGGCTTTTCGATGAGCAGCTGCGCCGCTGGGAGCGCGGGAAACTCACGACCGCACAGCGCCAGGAAGTGGAGCGGTTGGCTGGCCAGATGCTCCAGCTGCACGAAGTGATCAGCGCCATCCTGCACCTGGCGGAGCAGTTGCAAGAGCGCACGATCGAAAAGGTGCTGGCGAAAAGTGACGCGGAACTCGGCTTAGAGATGCTGCTCAACGGCTGGCCCACCGACCTGAAATAACCCCCGGATCGTCTTGACGGAGGGGCTTGCTGGCGCTAGAATAGCGTCTGAAAATGGACATTAACCGCTGCTAGTTTTGGAGGATCCATGACCACGCTTGCCCCTGTTTCAGCCATCGCCCGGCTTGACCTGGCGGCGGCGCTCGTTGATGCCGAGGGCCAGCTGATGCCCTCGTCGCGGCGCATGTATCGTATCGATGCGGAGCAATTCGCAGCCTGGATGCTCGAGCGCGGTGTGACACCCAGGACGCTCAGCCGGTCTGATGTGATTGCCTACCGGGCCTACCTGCAGGAAACCTACCGGAAAGCTACCGCGGAACGGAAGCTGGTGGTGGCGCGACGGCTGTTAGAGGAGCTGGTGATCAGCGAGGTCCTGCCGAAGAGTCCGGCCCACCAGGTCAAGGGCTTCAAGCTGGACGATGAGACGCCGCATGTGGTGCTCACTGAGCAGGAGGCGCAGGCCTTGCTCGACGTGATCGATATTGGCACGTTACTGGGCCGGCGCGACTACGTGGTGATCCTGCTCTTGCTGCGCACTGGCCTGCGCCGGAGTGAGGCAGCGCAACTCTCGATCAGCGATATCACGATGGACCAGGGCCATTATGTCGCGATCGTTCAGCATAGCAAGGGCGACCGACGGCGTACCGTGAAACTGCCGGTGGATGTTTGGCGCGAGATCGATGACTATATCCAGGCGCTCAAGGACTACCACGCGCAGCGCCATGAGGAAACGCGCCGGCAGGAGCTGCGCCTGCTCGAGCAGCAGCACACGATGGCGGCAGGTGATCCGCTCTTTGTGAGCTTTCGCCGCGGCGATCACCCGACGCGCAGACCGATGGGTGACAAAGCCATCGAGACGCAGGTGAAGCGGTATGCGGCGCGCGTCCGAGGCCTGGAACGCTTGACGCCGCATGGGCTGCGCGCCAGCTTTATCACGCTCACACTGGAGAACGGCGCAAAACTCCACCAGGTGCAGTACGCATCCGGGCATAAGCATCCCCGCACGACTCAGCGCTACCACGGCAGGAAGACAAATTTGGATGATAACGCCGTGGACTTTCTCAAGCTGCAGCGACGTGCGACGCATTTTCACCAGGACGAAAATTGAGGAGGGGCGTATGCCAGGGATGATTGAACCTCCTGACTGGTGACGGTTCGGAGATCTCCAAGCTAGCGATTTGTTGTGCATAATGGCTAGCTGGAATATCACCAGGATAAAAATGCACCCTCGGATGCGGGGGCTAATTGGTTTTATGAATCAATCGTCAGCGACCAGGTTGGTTACGTTTCTGCTTGCGTCTAGCGATTCTAGTGAGATCGGGGTTTGCGGCTAGTAGGAACAAGAAGTCGGAATAGGGACGTAGCCCAGAAGGGCTAGAGGAGGCGGAAAAGAGGCTCTCTCGCCCGAAAAAGCCTCTTCAGCAAAAGAGAAAGCAGGTGAAGGACTTCTGCTCATCGTGAAGAGCAGTCATATAGGGGTCCCAACATTTTTTCCTCCCAAAATCCCCGCTAAGGCGCCAGGGCGCTCTGGGAGAGGGCTGAACAACGCAGACAGCCCTGGTGCTTAGCAGCAGAGGAAGCGATATTCTGGGGCATTTTCGCTCAAAAAGTGACCAAGGGAGGCTTCTTTGCAGAGCGGTGAGATATGGGAGCAGTCAGCCAACCAAGCTTAGCGGGGATTTTGGGAGGAAAAAATGTTGGGACCCCTATATGGAGATAGAGCCGCTGCGCGGCGCGGCTATCCATCCCCAGGAGTGACACCCGGGGCCTTTCGCCGCGTTTTGGTAACGTCTACAGGCCAGTCTCTTGATTCTGGCGCGGCCATTCTTGTGCCGGAGAGTGGCTCCTCACGAACGAACGTACGAAGTGGTGCTTTCTTCTGCAGGCAGTGAGCTGCTCACCTACTCATGCTCTTTTCCTTTTTGCTGGCCAGACTTCAGCAACTTGTCCAC
>Ga0209648_10001919_pt1 | contig 17003 bp, 16 predicted proteins | sample GraSoi2013_115cm_FD_185830 | JGI IMG/M metagenome (GOLD analysis project Ga0209648, IMG submission 185830) | Grasslands soil microbial communities from the Angelo Coastal Reserve, California, USA - Sample 9_17_2013_115cm (SPAdes) (version 2) | ecosystem: Environmental > Terrestrial > Soil >...
GGAATTCCGTGAGCAGCTGACAGGGGCCGCGAGCATCCCCCTCCGTATCACAGCCGTATCACGCATTCCCGGCACCGGACGGCTCTAGGGGGTCACCAAAGGACACCAGCCTGGTCGACTTCGTATTCGCGAGGACCATGCGGGAGTCTGTCGGACACCGGGGGACACGGCATCGACACGGTTCGGGACCGTGAGGCCCCGGGTTCAAATCCCGGGCCCCCGACCAATTTCTGAATACGATCCCGGGGTCACGGCTCATGCAGCGATGGCGATGGATCACAGCTGGATCACAATTTCCAGAGGCGGTGCGCGTACTTCACGACTCCACTGGCGCATTTGGGAGCGTGACTGGGTCGCGACCAGTTCGGAGCGTCTCGTCGGTCGTTCCGGCGTCCGCGCCACTGGTCACGCCCGGCGCATACCCAAGGGTCTTGCCAAGCGGCGCATTTGAGTGCGCTACGGCGTCGGCAGCGCCAACTGCTGGTCAGCGAGTTCCGCGGGGTTGTGGACGGGGACCGATGCCTCCTCGAACCAGTTGCGGACACGCGCAAAGGAGGTGCTGGCCTCATCGCGGCTCTCCTCGGTCGGTGGTTGGATAACCGCCATTCCGGCCAACCCCAAACGCTCTAGGCCATAGAGGAAATGGCCGGCGTCACGTTCGGCCGGAATCCAGTCCCTCGTGGCCGTGGCAAACGACAGTACGTCACAGGCAAGGATGCCCTCAGTCCTGTCAACCAGAGCATCGAAAACGAACTCACCAACATATTCGCTCCGCCGCACGTGAAAGCCTCGCTTGCGAAGTGTGTGAACAACCTTGTCAATTACCACTCCTTTCGAGAGTGCGCGGGGCGCACCTACAGGAGCAACAAAGGCTTTGTAAAGCGCCTGGAGAGTCAGGTCCGGGTCTGGGACCGCCGTTGGCCTAGGGCTCGTCAGGTAGAGCGACTGTGTGAGCGCTTCGCTCATCTTGCGCAATCGCTCGAGATCAGGACGCTTGTCGCCCTCAAACTGGAGCTCCAGCCCGTGGAGGATCGTATCGAGGAACCCTTGCTGCCGGGCATCATTACTTAGGGTGCTCGGCGGGGCAATTCGAATTCCCCCAAATTGACCTTCCGCATCGACCAGGACGACCGCCACATTGCGAGCCTCGTCGCGCGTCGCATCCGACCTCCAGCGCACCACCGAGTAGAAGCCGCGTTCCGTTACTGTCACGCCCATGTGGCTATCACCTCCCGGACCTTACTCCGACGGTACGCAAGCCAGTTTGCTATCTCCAGACGCCGGCTCGCTGGGCTTTTCCATGTGTCACCTAGTGGGATCCGGGCGACGGCTTCTACCAGCTGTTGATCTGTTACCGCCTCAATGCGGTCGGCAGCTGACTCCAGACTCGTTGGATCGTTGCCTAAAGAAGAGGGCACTCCGTCGATGGGAACTATCGTAAGGACCGGATCAGTCAGATGATCCGTAGCCATAAAACAATCTCCGTGATCAATCGATCGGATTCGGCCCGTTTTCAGGTTCACGAGGATCTGAACATCCGCGACGCCGATCCACGTCTGGAACGCTACGACTAGCGCACGAGCGGGCGGATCTACGAGCTTAGGATCGAAGTCTCCCGGGGCCAACAGCCCGAAATCACGCGTGTTCATGACGTTCTTTTCGTCTTCGGAACCCACGACTACACCAAGCAGGTGGTTCTGTGAACCGTCCGCCTTCGCCGCCTCCGGGGTCAATCTGATGATCCGGGAAATCGGGCCAGCGCCAACCTTGGCCGCCAGGCGCCCGCCGATGAGTTCTGCAACCAGTCCCTGTTGCGCCTTGCCTTTGACCCAGTAGGTTTTGCCGTCGACGCAGATGAACGTGTGCGATTCCGAGTGGGTTTTTGTGCTTCTACCCTCCGGGCTCAGGGCCTCCAACACGTCATAGCCCTTCGCATCGAAACCCGTAAGAGTTGCGAGATCGACCGGCACGGCCGGATGAGTGTATAGGGGTATCTGTTGAGTCGAGTCACCCGAGATGCCAGGTCGCTGTACCGGGTCTAACCCGGTCCTGCGCGCGGCGCCGACACGGCTCCGCGTAGCCCCAACGAGCTTTAGCGCGGACCAGCATGTCGACGACCCGGCCTCGGCTGCCTAGTAGTAGGTAGCGCTGACATTACCCCTCATAGACCTTTCCCGTGCGCCGATCTGGGTGGCTCCCGAACCTGAGTGGGTGATGCCTTTAGATGCTTGCGTTGGGAGTTGGCTCCGTTGAAGGCCGGTTCAGGAGCGTAGTCCTCACGGAATCTTCGGTGAGAGAGTGCAAAGAGTCTTCAAAGCCCACATAACCGGCATCAGAAAGGAGTTTGACCGCGAACGCGAGCACAACTGACCAGTCTGAGTCGCTCCGGTTCGGACGCGAAAACAGATTGACCGACTGCCCGCGGTGCTGTCCATCTGACCATCGCTCAACAGCCAGAACGTCTTGAGTTGAGATTCCACCGGCAGGCCATTGCATCAGCGCAATCCCGATCCAAGGCCGCTTTCCAAGAACCCGCGCGCACTCACCCTTACGAAGGGCGCGAACACCGTCAATAGCCCGAACTAGCACGGTTGCAAGATCGACTGGATCGGACTCCATGCGCCATTCAGCCAACAGAAAGACCGAACCCGTAACCTCCACTTTCGCCCGCCGAAGGGTCGCCTGCTGCGGGCCGTAGAGAGTGGTTTCGAAGCCGCTAGTGAACGATCGGCGCTCAAGCGGTTGTCCAGAAACCCCGAGCACGCTTAGGAGTTCGGAGTCCAGCGCCGGAAACTGGGCCGTAGAGGGTCGCGCTACCTTCGGGTCCTGGGAGCATCCAACGGTGGCGAGGTATGTGGCGTCGCGGTTGCCTTGCAGCGCAAGCCCGGTCCAAAGAGGAAGGGCAGGGCCGGAGCGCTCGATTGTGCGCTCTGCAGCGGCCACGCGATCACTGTGGAACAGCTGAAACGCAGCGATGGCGACCGTTACTACAGCGACGATCAGCCAGAAGATGCTTGGCGGCTGAAACAAGCCGCTGACTTGAAGAATGAACCCTGCTAATCCAAACAAAAGCCCAATGCTCGCCCACCACTGGCTGACAAGCTTCGGAACGTAGATTCGCAGCGAGACAAAGACCTCGTCCATTCAGCCGCAGTCTATGCCGCGGGTTGATCGCCGACCAACCACCTAACCCGATGCTGGCCGGTCGCAAGACGAGGCGCCCGACTGCGCTGTCAGAGTGCGTTAGTCACCAAGCAGGTCCGTCTACGCTCGAATGTAGCCGCAAAGGCGACGTGCAGCTGTCGCCCGGACCAGCGACTGTCCCAACGATGAATCCAGCGTCGTACTGTCAGCGCGTGCCGTGGACTGCCTGAACTGCGATGGCCTCATGCCGCCCCAGATGCGGCCGGGAACGCTTTTCTGCTCTGAGATCTGTAAGGAGCGAGCAGATACCGTCCGCTACGCCCGACGTGTCGACCGGGATGGCCGGATTAACGACCCCCTTGTAGCCGAAGCCCTTCGCACAAAGATGGCCTTTGCTGTCACTAATGGTGGCTATCCGAGGATGCTCCGTGATCTGGACGCCCAGACGCGGAAAACGGTCCTGGAGAGGGATGGAGGCCGATGCGGTCTCTGCGGGCAACCGGGAACTGAAATCGACCACATCGCCGGCAGTTCATCGGTATTGAGCAATCTGCAGCTCTTGTGTCACGAGTGCCACACCGCGAAGACGCAGGAGAACTTCCGGCCGATCGAGCCTGGCAGCCAGGCAGACAAGATTTGGTCTGAACTCATGGCGCGAATCAACTCCCCCGAGCCGTTACGAGAGTGCGATGACGAGGTGACCTGGCCCTCACGGTGGCGGCAGATCGCGGCCGAGCGACGTTCGGCTACTTCCTCTGGGATCAAGTCCATTTGATGCGAGGCGCCGCGGGATGATCCGTAGACGGGTTAGAAAGACTTCGACAGGACCACAGTGACCAATTCCGACCGCGATCGCCGCGCCGAGCCTTGGGCCCACAACTAGTGAGCTCCACTAGCGGACCTCCATTCGCTGACCCGCAAAAGCAACAGGAATGGACTGTGGTAGAAGGCATCATCGAGGCCCTGCGACAACGCGGCCATAGTCTCCGTTACCACGAGGCTCCGGACCTGAAAGGGACTCGATCGGCTGACGACCGAAAATTGGTTGACTTCGTTCTCCTCGACGAAGCTCACGATCGCGCGCGGTGGAACGTCGAGGTGAAGAGGCTCGTTCCCCAGCACGTTCGCGAGCAGGATTTGTTTGCTCGGAGGAAGCTTGCATGTCTTAACGGCATCCTTACGGGAACCTACACCGCGAAATTGTGGATCGACTCCGCAGATCCGAGTAGCCGTGTCAATGAGTCCGCACTGAATACTGCAATTGCAGAAATGCTCGGCGACGCCGGTAGAGGAAAGATCGTTGACGTCTATGACGCGATATCCGACTGCACGGTCGGCAAGGTCAGGGAGGACGGATCCCTCGCAGTGCCGTGGCTTTGGGACTACGAGCTTCGGATGGACGAACCGCGCGGTGAAGCCGCACTTGGACTACTTAGCGTGGACTTTCGAAGGCACTTAGCGAACGCCCGCGCAAAGTTCGCACACAATCCGGCTTCGCGGAATCTCCTGGTCGTCGAAACGCGCGGCACGCTGCTCGATCGAATGATGCACATGTGGCCCAGCGCCTCTGGCCCAAGTGCGATGTCTTCATGGATGGCTGCCAATTCGACTGGCTGGACCCCCAACGACCTCGTCGTTGTGGATCCGCATGTTTCGGTTGGGCAGTTGATCGGAAGTGAGCCCAACACCCAATTCCGAGTGGTCCTAACTGGGACGATCTACTCAGAGGATGCGCCGTACGCGCCATTGGGGACCCCTTGGCGGCTATGGCCAGAGCCAGCCGGGCACCTTTGATTGCCGACATTCGACCCACGCGCACGCATCTGCATTCACCGTGGGCTCGCGGTGGGCGATCCGTTTTTGGCCCTGTGTGATGCCTAACTCGTGGCAACGACTATGGCTTCGCTGAGTCCGCTAACCAACACCCACATCAGCTCTGAGACACGACACTAGTAGCGTCTGGTATCGGCTCCTGACGTCGCGGCTGGCACGGCTAGCCAGCAACCTGATCCGGACTAGCGATTTGGCCGGCCCACGGGACCCCAGGCCACTCCGGGAGGATGTCCGAGGCCTGTGGTGCGAGGTGAAGCACGTACACATCAGCCACTCCAGGCCTCTTCCACCACCGCGTGAAGGCGATGATGGCGTCCCATGACTTGACCCTTCTGGCGATGCCCACCTTCACCTGCCTGCGGCTCCACTCTTCTACCAGTGTCTCGCCCGGGTAGCGCGAGACCTCCACCACAAGAACTTTGCGTCCAGGGCAGGCGGGCGGCCGCTTTTTCAGGATGCGATCAACCAGACTCGAGGCTGGGAACGCCCAACCGTTCGAGCTCCAGGAGACGGTTACGCCGCTGAATTCGTCGGTCGCCTCAATCCAAAGATCAGGATATTTCTGGCTGAAGCCGGGCGCCAGCCTCCAGGGGCGATTCCATCCCAGGCGTGTCTCCACCTGCCCGACGATCCAGTCGAGGTCGTGGAGGTCTGGGGCCGGATCGCGTACGGGCTCATCCCAGCCCGCTGCCGGGTTGAAGACATAGCGCAGGTCGCTAGGGCCATGTACATCGAGACCAAAAGGCACGCGAAGAAGTCGGAGCCTAGTAACCAGCTCACTCCAGCGCTCCTGCCACAGGTTCTGTTTCACGGGAGCAGACAATTCCATAACTTCCACGTGTGCTGTATTTCCTCCATCCGCGACGACTACGTCTCCCTGGCCGTTATCGGCGTGCAGGTCCAGAACGCGGCGATCGGAGCGCAGATACCAGGCGGCGACCATAACTTCCGAGAGGAGGGCGAAAAAGCCCACTCGGTCAGCAGACGCCATTCGCCGGAGCAGGCGAGGAAAGCCCGGCAGGTCCGCCGCCGCTACCGCAGCGAGATCGGCCTCGACGTGACTCGCCATCTCCAGCGCGCCGGGTGTGGCTTGAACAAGCCACTCGACGACTATCGAGCAGTTGCCAAGCCGGTGACGTTGGACATCACCTCGAGGGATCACCTTAGACAACCATTCGAAGCTGGCGGCTTGGCGCTCAACCGCCGGCCAGTCGATTGCTCCTGAGCTACTCACGGGCCGCATCTTCGCACGCCGCTTAGCGATCGCGCGGCCGCCCCAAAGCGATGTGCTTGCTGGCGTCGGAATTGCGATCACAATCAGGCTGTGGCTGGGGAGCACATTGAGTCTCGAGTTCGAGACACCGCTGGGAGGACGCTACTCGCGGGCTGCTGCCCGTTGTGTGGGATGACCCTCCTAAACCATGGCGACGCAATGTGTTGTCCTTGCTGTGGATGCGGGTGGCCCGCCACGATCAACTCGATTCAACTGCTCAGTTGCAGCCTGCATCCCATTCGTACCTGCAGGCATTGGGTGACGATTTGCGAGGCGGCGGACCGTGTTCTGCAGGCGACTATCGCAAATCGGCCGTAACGACCGGAGACGTCTTAGGCCTTGTCGAGGTTAGTGTCCTGGCGGGCGATTGATTTCGAGAGCTGGAAGGCCTTTTCTTCCGCTATTGCTGAAACTGATTTGAGTCTCGGTTCCAATCTCCGAAACGCGATTGTTCGGATCGAAACGTCCTGGATGCGGCTACGTCAAGATCTCCTCGATCTGTTCCTGCCCTCAGGGTCAGAGGGATCTCACGCCCATCATCACTACCACGCCCCCAGCGATCCGGCGGAACAAACCAGAGTAGTGAGTGCAACTATCGTTGACTACGAGTCTGCGCTTAACGCCTTCGACGTGGCCCTCGAGCTTTCAGCTCAAGCCTTCTACCCCGGCGACAAGAATCCGTGGCATAAGATGCTGGCCGCCGCTGAAGCATCCAACGCTTCGGACTTTGACCGGTCGATCCAGTACCTTCAAAGGACGCTTCTATGGGCGAGGAACTGGGCCATAGCCCATCCCCTTAGCCACGTCACAACCCTTCGAAGAGACAACGTGGGCAACGCAATCTGGGTTCGCCAACATCTTGATGCGCCCGATCCTGCTCGACTCGTGGAGCTTGACACTCTGCTTCACGAGGTTCGCCCGGAGATCGCCTCTGGCGCTCACGTTGGCCAGCAGATCGATCCAGGGATGGCCCTGTGTTGGATTGGATCAGTCCCCTGGGCTCTGAATGCTGAGGGACGAAAGTCTTTCGAGGCAGCTCGACGCGACCTAACGTTTTGGCTTCCGTACCCGTACGAGGTCGCCGACGTCACCAACACGTTCATCGACGGCCTCATTGATAAGCTCGAGCCCTCCGATTTCAAGCTACTTGTTTTCGGCGGCAAGGCAGCCCGGGCCGCAGGTGCCTTCGACATCGAGGAGGTGCCACCTGAGAAATCTGGTCCCGTCGATTGGGATGAGCCGCTAAAGGCCGTTGCCGGCGATCCGGTCAAGGAACTGGAACTGTTCGAGGGCTATTTGACTGAATTTCCCGATAACCCGGATCTTCTGTACAACGTTGGCGTCGCCAGATACAAGCTGAATCGTTACGAGGCGGCGATTGAGGCCTTCAGTCGAGCCTCAGCCCTAGGGGGCATTAACCCGAGCTGTCGGAAGTCCTGGGCCGACGCCCACTACAACATCGGGGCCAGGGAATACAACGCTAAGAACTTCGCGAGTGCTCTTGCCCATTACCGCCGGGCGGTTGATCTCAACCCAGGCGACTTGCAGTCCGTCGCGCATTTGATCGTAGCGACCGCCCGACACGGCAGTGTCACTCAGGCGCTGACCTTAGGTGCGCATGCCCAGGCTCTCCATCCGCAGGAGGCAGAGATTCTGTACAACATAGCTCTGGCTTTGGCCTTCGGGAAGCGCTTCGAGGAAAGCAAAGGTTACCTGACGAAAGTGCTTGAAATCCAAGCCGATCACGCAGCGGCGCAACAGCTTCTCAAGGACTTACCTGCCAACCCGTAAGAGGGATGTGTTAGCGCGTACGTCTTGCGGGCCAAGTTCACCCGCAACTGTTCCGCACACTCCAGGAGCGGGGCCGGTCCACAAGCCCGCCGACCGTCCGATAGGGCGCTGGACGCCCGCCCCTAGGGAGGTTGAAATACGAGAGACTACGGCGTACCACACTTGGGTTCGGATGAACGGAGGAAGGGCATGGAGCGGGTTCGGGTGCACAACTTCTCTGTGTCGCTCGATGGCTTCGGCACCGGTGCCGGCCAAAGCCCCGATGCGCCCTTCGGCCACGCGGGTAACCGCCTGCATGAATGGTTCTTCCCGACGCGCACCTTCCAGGCGATGCAAGGCAAGTCCGGCACCACCGGCATTGATGACGCTTTCGCGTCCGCATGGGGCGAGGGCGTCGGCGTCGAAATCATGGGGCGGGGGAAATTTGGCCCGTTTCAGGGCCCCTGGCCCAACGACGAGTGGAAGGGCTGGTGGGGTGACGATCCGCCGTTTCATACCCCGGTGATCGTGCTAACGCACCACGCGCGTCCTCCTATTGAGATGACCGGCGGCACAACCTTTCATTTCATCGACGCCACGCCCGACGAAGCGATTGCGCGAGCGCGGGAACTCGCTGGCGGCGGCGACATCCGCATCGGTGGCGGAGTGCGGACCATCCGTGAATTCCTGGCCGCCCGCCTTATCGATTACCTGCATATCGTGATCGTTCCCATCGTTCTCGGACGGGGCGAGCGGCTCTGGGACGGATTGGAGTCGCTCAGCGACGCCTATGAGATTGAGTCCGTGGCGAGCCCGAGCGGGGTGACGCATCTCACGTTGAGCCGACGCGACGGCGCGTAGTCCCCCCGAATTCAGCCTGATCTTATAGGTTGTAATTCGCCACTAGCATTCCTGGGAGCTTCCATTTGAGCACCGAACTTCTAGCTCTCGGCGGTCATCGTTGCAGCCGGGGCAACCCGAGCGCTATTGAGCAGCGATCCAAAGCGCGCGGCTGCATTGCCTCGCATCTTTGGTGTCACGTGGCCGTAAAGCTCAAGCGTGGTCTTCACGCTGTCGTGACCAAGTCGCTCGCTCACAGTCTTGACGTCGACGCCCTCCTCAAGCAGCAGCGTGGCGTGAGTGTGGCGGAGGCCATGTAACCCGATCGCAGGAAGCCTGGCCAGATCGCGTATGCGCCGACCGAAGCGTCGACCGACGACGTTCGGATCCTCAGGTGAGCCACCGGGTCGGCAGAACACCAGGTCCAGGTCGGCTCGGTAGGCCTTGCCCCAGGCGCGGCGCTCGAAGAGTTGGCGCTCTCGTTGTTCGCGCACGAGGTCGACCGTCTCCCCGTCGAGGTCGATTGTGCGGATGCTCTTCGCGCTCTTTGGCGGACCGAAACCGAGGGATTTCCCCTGTCGCGTGTACTGCTGCCGGACCGACAGCCGGACCCCATCGAGATCGACATCGCGCCAGCGGAGGCCGAGCAATTCGCCACGCCGCATACCCGTTGCGGCGGCCACGTGGTAGAGCGCAAGCTCCCGGTCTTGCGCCGTGAAGGCCAGGAAGGTAGCAAGTTCGTCAGCGGACCATGTCCGCATCTCAGGTCTGTCCTTCGGCTTAGCGTGGGCCCGCTCGGCGGGATTGCGACGCAACAAGCCATCGTCGACAGCGTCTTGCAGCGCTTTGCGAAGGCAGATGTGGACGTTGTGCACTGTCTTCTCGACGAGCCCGCTCTCTGCGAGCTGCCGATAGAGGCCGCGGATGCGGAGCCGGTCGACCGCTTGGAGCGGTACATCACCGAGTCGCGGGCCGATGTGGTTATGGATGCTCACGCCGTAGTCGCGCGCCGTGTTGGCACGAATGTCGTTTCGCGCCGCCAGCCAGTCCTCGAGGTAGGCTCCCAGGGTGCGTCGGCTGCGCTCGACATGAGTGCCGTCAACCACGGCCGACTGAAGTCGGTTCATCGCGTTCACAGCGGCGGCCTTCGTCGCGAAGCCACCAGCCAGACGTTGCTTGCGCGGCGACCCAGGTAGGGCAAGGTCGACCATGAACGACCAGCTGAGTGCACCGCCACACTTCGGGCAGGCCCTGGCGCCGCCAGCAGCTCGCGACCGGCAGCCGCGTCTTGTGCACCGTCTAAACACCGATCCAGCTCTCATCGCCTCTTCTCCTTGATTCGCCGCGTTGACGGTCGCACTACATGAGGCACTTCCTGTCCTCTTGAACCGGTCAGCTCTTCGAGCAGCTCCTTCTGCAAAAGGCCAGCAGAAGCTGCGATCACCGGTGACCTCGCCGTTGTGGCGGCGAGCTGCGGTCCGGGCAACCTCCACCTCATCAACGGCCTGTTCGATGCGAATAGAAGTCGGATGCCGGTGCTCGCCGTCGCGGCGCACATTCCGAGGCAGGAAATCGGCAGTGGCTACTTCCAGGAAACTCACCCCCAGACCTCTTTCGAGAATGCAGCGTCTACCGCGAGCTCGCGAGCATCCCCGAGCAGTTCCCCCAGATCCTGGAGATCGCGATGCGAACGGCTCTAGAGCGTCGAGGGGTCGCTGTCGTCGTCGTCCCCGGCGAGGTGTTCCTTGCCGAGAGCTCGGCCGGGTGGAAGGTGCGTCCGGTTTTGAAGACGGAATCAGTCCTCCGGCCGGACGACCGGTCGCTTACGGCCGCCGCCGACGTGCTGAACCAGTCGAGCCGCGTGACCATACTGGCCGGAGCCGGCTGCGCGGGCGCGCATGGCGAGCTCGTCAAGATCGCGGCGGCGCTCAAGGCGCCGGTGGTCCACGCCCTTCGCGGTAAGGAGTTCGTCGAGTACGACAACCCATACGACGTCGGCATGACTGGGCTCATCGGCTTCAGTTCGGGCTATAGGGCAATGGAGCACTGTGACGCGCTGCTGATGCTCGGGACGGACTTTCCGTACCGCGCGTTCTACCCAGAAGGTGTCCCAGTGATCCAGGTCGACATCCGAGGAGAGCAAATCGGCCGCCGGGTGCCCGTCGAGGTCGCGCTCGTCGGCACAGTCAGGGACACGATCGATGCATTGCTGCCGCTGCTGGCCATGAAGAACGACTCGGAACACCTCGACCGGATGACGACCCACTATCGCCGCGCCCGAGCTCGTCTCGATCGCCTTGCCACTGAGGGGAGTGGGGATTCGCCGCTGCACCCACAGTTCGTCGCGGCAACCATTGACCGGCTCGCGGCCGATGACGCGATTTTCATCCCCGACGTTGGTACGCCAACCATTTGGGCCGCCCGCTACCTTCATATGAACGGAAAACGCCGGCTGCTCGGCTCATTCACCCACGGGACCATGGCCAACGCACTGCCGCAGGGTATCGGCGCACAGGCGAGCCAGCCCGGACGTCAGGTGGTGGCGCTGTCTGGCGATGGCGGGCTCGCCATGTTGCTCGGTGAGCTCATCACGCTTCGCCAACAGCACCTCCCGGTGAAGGTGGTCGTTTTCAACAACGGGGCGCTCGCGTTCGTCGAGTTGGAGATGAAAGCAGCAGGATTCGTCAATTACGGGACCGATCTCGATAACCCGGACTTCGCGGGAATCGCCCGCGCCATCGGCCTCTTTGGAGCAAGCGTGGGAAAGGCGGATGAGCTCGAGGCGGCACTCGAGGCGGCGTTCGCCTACGACGGCCCTGCGCTCGTTGACATTCGCGTCGCACGCCAGGAGCTGGCAATGCCACCGAAGATCTCCCTTGAACAGGCCAAGGGCTTCGCGCTCTACACCACGAGGACGATCCTCTCGGGAAACGGCGACGAGATCATCGAGCTCGCGAAGTCGAACCTACGCCAGCTCGTCAAGGAGTGACCTCGCTCCTTTGCTAGTGGTGGTGGTAAGGATGGCGTCGATCTGTCCGACCGCAAGCCTCATGCCCTTCTCCGTTCCCGTACCGGGCACCTCCCCGCCCGGGGTCGGAGCGAACTTGCAGGTGATCGTCATGGTGGTCTTCTCGGGCGTCTCTACGAGTCGGACCTTGATGGACGTGGTCGGCGGGTCATTGTTCGGCCCGCTGTCATCAGCGTTTCCTTCCTCGAACGCGAGCGAGCGCGGAGGGTCGACCGAGATGATGCGCCACCACGCATGGAGCTTCTCGCCGTCCGGCCCGGTCATGTAGTAGGTGACCCGGCCACCCTCGCACAGATCGTGGTCGACGACGGTGGCGGGGTAGGTCGGCGGTCCCCACCATCGTTCTAGCTGCCGGGGGTCGGCCCACACCTGCCAGACCCGCTCCGCCGGTTTATCGAACTCCGCCACTATCGTGAGCGTCCGCGCAATCGGGTCGCGATCTACAGCGATCACCGTCATGACCTGTCTCCGTCTACTGGTTGCGCGAGAACGTCGCCGATCCGGTCAAGTCGACCACGCCAGAGCTGCTCGAACTCGGCGAGAAGTGCTTGCGCCCTGGCGACGGTGTCGATCTCGGTCTGGACGAGCTGCTGACGGCCGTGCCGCCTCAGATGGACGAGGCCGGCCTCCTCCAGGACCGCCACGTGCTTCTGGACCGCAGTCGTGCTCATCGGATACAGGCGGGCCAACCCGGAGACCGACAGCGTCCCGCTCATCGCCCGGCGGATGACGTCTCGCCGGGTGCGGTCCGCCAGCGCCCGGAAGATGAGATCGGCGCGCCACTCCTCGGTTGCTGTACGACCTACAACCATATGGTTGTAATGTTATCACGGGTGGGCGCTACCCAACCTTCCGGGCCGAATCAAAGAAGTGGAGAAAAACAATGAGGTTGACGACGACGACCAACGTCTCGGTAGACGGCGTGATGCAGGGGTTGGGCCGAGATGACGAGGACCGCCGCGGCGGGTTCGTCCGCGGCGGATGGGTCATTGCACTTACCGGTACCGAAGAAATGGACCATATCAATGACGTCTACGGTGGCGCGACAGCGTTTCTGTTCGGCCGGCAGACCTACGAGATCTTCGCCCGGTCCTGGGGAGCGGTACCCGAAATGATGGCTAGCCCGATAGGCGTCGCGCTGAACGGCCGGCCCAAGTACGTGGTGTCGGCCAGCCTTACCGATCCGACGTGGGCGGGCACGAGTGTCGTCGCCGGCGACGTCGCCGCGGCCATCCGTGAGCTGAAGACGCAGCAAGACGGCGAACTTGTGGTTCCCGGCAGCGGTTTCCTCGTCCGATGGCTGCTCGCAAACGGCCTGGTCGACCAACTCGACCTGCTCATCTATCCCGTCATCATCGGCCAGGGGACGCGGCTGTTCTCGGATTCGGGGCCGGACATCGCGCTCGAACTGGTCAGCTCGCGGACCACTTCGCGAGGCATCACCATCCAGACGTATCGGACTGCCGGCCGCCCGGAGTACGCAAAAGCGACGGCCGACCCGAACATATGAAGACCTCTGCACTGACCCAGGCCGGCCTTGACCGGCTCAACCAGGCGATGGCGGCCCGGGTCGAGAATCGCAGCCTGCCCGGCATAGTGACATTGGTCGCCCAGGGCAACGACGTCTACGTCGACGTGATCGGCTCCATGGCGTTCGGCGGCGACCGGCCGATGAGGCGGGACACGATCTTTCGGATCACCTCTATGACTAAGCCGATCCTTGGCGCCGCGACGATGCTCTTGGTCGGTGACGGCCGGCTGGCGCTGGACGAGCCGGTCTCGAGACTGCTCCCGGAGCTGGCTGCCCGCCGCGTACTGAAGCGCGTGGACGGCCCGCTCGACCAGACCGTCCCCGCCAACCGCCCGATCACGGTCGAGGATCTGCTGACGTTCCGGCCGGGCTATGGCTTCATCATCGTCGAGCCCACGACGTTTAATCCGCCCTATCCGATCATCCAGCGAGCCGAGGAGCTCCAGCTCGCCATGGCGCAGCCGGACCCGCGCACGCCGCACGACCCCGACGAGTGGATCGCCCGCTTCGCAACGCTGCCGCTGATGTACCAGCCAGGCGAGCGCTGGCAGTACAACGTCGGCTCGCTCGTGCTCGGCGTCCTGGTCGCCCGGGCGGCGGACCAGCCACTGGGCGTCTTTCTCCAGGATCGCCTCTTCGAACCGCTAGGCATGCGCGACACCGGCTTCGTCATGCCTGCCGACAAGGTCGACCGGCTGCCCACCGAGTACGCGACCGACTTCTTCACCGGGAAGATGGGCGAGGTGACGATCACCGGCCCGGACGTGTGGACCACGCCGCCGCCTTTCCCCTCCGGGGCGGGCGGCCTGCTGTCGACGGTGGACGACTACCTGGCGTTCGCTCGCCTGCTCCTCGGCCGGGGCGTGCACCAGGGCCGGAGGCTGCTGTCCGAGGCGTCGCTCGACGCGATGATCACCAACCACCTCACGCCAGAGCAGATCGCGGGCGGCGGCGTCCTGCTCGACGGCCAAGGCTGGGGCTACTGCCTGGGCGTCTCAGTCATGCCGGACGCTGTGTCCGCTCCCGGCCGCTACGGCTGGAGCGGCGGCTACGGCACGACATGGTTCAACGACCCCAACCGCGGGCGGATTGCGATAGCACTGACCCAGGTCTCCGACTTCCTATTCAACGGGGGCCTGACCGAGTTCAACCAGCTGGCGGCGCAGGCTTAGTTACCCGCGGATCAAGAATCGACCACAAGCTGCAGGGTCGCGATGCGCCACGCGTGCCCAGCGATTCGGGACCGCGAGGCTTCGGGAGACAGCAAGTTAGACGTACTAGTACGCATCCAGTACGCAGCCGCCCTGAATCGCAGCGTGTCATTAGGTGTCGTTCCGTATTCGGAACGGGCGGTGTGAACTCGCCGAGACAGAACCCGGCTTTGAGTCCGGGCTGACCACCTAGCCTCGCTCATCCGTCGAATCCATTAGAAGCCGACAGGGGCCGCGAGCATCCCCGCTGGATCACAGCTGGATCACGCATTCCCGGCACCGGACGGCTCTAGGGGGTCACCAAAGGACACCAGCCTGGTCGATTTCGTATTCGCGAGGACGACTCGGGAGTCTGTCGGACACCGGAGGACACACCGGCGACATGGTTCGGGAGCGTGAGGCCCCGGGTTCAAATCCCGGGCCCCCGACCAAACCTTGAATTCGGTTATGGGTTATCGTCCCTGAATTCGGCTCGAATTCGAGGGACTCACGGTTTTCAGCTGTGCGCGATCGATCTCGCCGCACACTCCAAACAGCTCGGTATGTAGTACTTCGTGTAGTACTCCGCGAATGGACGTTGCTCGAAACGCAGTCGAGTCGACCCGACCATCCATTGCATCGCACCGTTGCCACACCGCCGAATCACGCAGGGTTACTTAGCCACTCGTCGGCGATGTGGCGACCCCAGCTACAGGACTGGTTGTCCTGGAGAGGAGAACTAACCCAGTCCGGGCAAGGTTGCGATATACCCTGCGTACAAGGCTGCTAGCAGGAGTGCAGAAGCAGACATCAACCCATACCCTTTCGCGTTCTGATAGAGCGGCGAAACATCATCTTCATGTAGGCACTCAAGAATGCCAGTGACAAGGGCCATCAAAAGCACAGCGGCAACCGCAGTGCCGGCCAGCCAAGAGCCCAATGTCGATGAAAGTACGATCCAGTGCTGGCCGTGCGACAACCAGCCGACCAATACTCCAAGAAGGGGTAGCGCTCCAGGCGCGAGCCATCGTGCGACGAGTGTCCTGTCAACTCTCTCAGAATGCTGGAAAAGTGGGGCTACCGCCACACCCATCACCGACAGAGAGGTGATCACGACAGCGCCATAGACGATGTAACGTCCGGTCTGTAGAACGGCGGCGTCAACGCCGTAGTCTTGCAATAACCACACTGCACTTGCGCACAGCTGGACGGTCGACAGCCCAAGAGTCCAGCTTGCTGCGTATCCTTCGGCGAAGGGCAGATAGTGCATCGCCGCCGATCCGCTCCCGGAAAGCACCGCGAATAGGAATGACGCAACAACCAGCGAGAAGAACGACTCAAGCAGTACTTGGATCGCGAACGTTCTTTCCAGAGCTGACCCTGCGTGCTGCTGCGACGTCGTCAGAATCACAAGTGCCGCAAACGCGAACGCGGCAAGAATGCTTGCCAGGATCACGAAGCTGTCGGCCGACTTCACGATGTCCCACTGGAAATCGAACCGGTGCCCCTTGTCGCGGGTGGCGGTGGCCATGCCGATGCCGTTAAGGTAGCCCGGGCTGTCGTTTTCTTCAAGTACGCCCAAAACTGGCTGGACGGCGCGGAACTAGGTAAGTGATGCGCTCGAGCAGTTTGTCCGGGCTGGGGCGTTGCGGTCGCGAATCTTGTCTGACCGGCAATCAGTCGCTCGGGGACTTGTGGTTTCGCCCCGATGCTGTCGATAATGCGGGCTAATAGAGACCTACCAACCAGTCTGCTATCCCGAACATTGAAGGCGACTCGACCGCAGCCTGACGGATCGCCCTCGCTCGACGGAGTTCGAAATTCTCGATAGGTCAGGGTTAACGCTTCGCCAACACATACCCGAAGAACTCGTCGGTGAACTGCTTTTTCGGCAACGGGCCCAGGGGTGGTTGGACCAAGCTTGGATCCGCGCGCCGGTCGTTGACCCAGTGAACAGGCTCACCCCATGACCAGAAACGGAAGTCGACAGTGTCGGGAGTTGGTTGGATGATTGCGGACTTCAGAACGATGTCGTGATCGTCCTCGGCCTTTCCGTGCCCAGCGTTGCCGAGCATATGCGAGTCGATCGACAGAATGATCGTGTCATTCCCAGGCACCAGCTTGGATGCTGCTCCGAAGTCATGTTCAACGCCGCGGCCGGATTCGACGGTCACCGAACGGAATAGACCGGTCGCCCTCAGCCACCGCGCCATATCTCCGTCCGAGGAACCAGCCCCCCAAGTATCGCTTGGTGTGCCCTCGTAGCTAAAGAACAGGTTGCTGGCATCGCGTAGGGCGCTCATCATCATCCACTCAGCTCCCCAGTCGGCCGCCTGCGGAAAGTTGGGCATCTGGAGTACGACCTTGTCGAAGTTTTGCTTCCTCAAGGCGCTG
>Ga0209648_10001921_pt1 | contig 17001 bp, 8 predicted proteins | sample GraSoi2013_115cm_FD_185830 | JGI IMG/M metagenome (GOLD analysis project Ga0209648, IMG submission 185830) | Grasslands soil microbial communities from the Angelo Coastal Reserve, California, USA - Sample 9_17_2013_115cm (SPAdes) (version 2) | ecosystem: Environmental > Terrestrial > Soil >...
CCGCGCAGAAAAAAGCCTTCGAAGTCGGTCCGCTCTCCACCGAGTCCTACGTTCCCGGGCAAACTGGAACTCGCCCGAATACTCCCGCCGAAAAAGCTTGGTCCGAGTACAACCACCATTGGGCGGGCATCTTCGTTCTCTCGATGGGACTGCTCGCACTTGTGGCGCAAGCGGGAAAAGTTTCCTGGGCGCGCAATTGGCCGTTTGCCTTCTTTGGCCTTTCGGCATTTCTCTTTCTTCGAAGCGATCCCGAGACTTGGCCGCTCGGCCCCGTCGGTTTCTGGGCAACTCTCGCGGATCCGGAAGTGCTGCTGCATCGCTTTTTCGCCGTGCTGGTCATCGCCCTGGCGGTATTCGAATGGCGCGTGCAAACGGGTCGCGTGGCTTCCGGCCGTGCGCGGTTGGCCTTTCCGATTCTCATCGCCGTTTCCGGCGCTTTGCTTCTCACGCATTCGCATAGCCTCGGGAATCTCAAGGAAGAAGTCCTAGCCGAGCTGAGCCACATCCCGCTCGCGATTCTAGCGGTAACCGCAGGCTGGTCGCGCTGGTTGGAGCTGCGCCTTCCTTCCGAAAACCAAACGCGCAGCGTGATGGCTCGTCTCTGGCCGCTGTGTATCGCTCTGATCGGCGTCGTCCTGCTGAACTATCGCGAAATGTAAGCGCCGATGCGGCACCCTTGTGCGGGTGTCATCCTGAGCGAAGCGAAGGATCTCAATCGATCCTTATCGAGGTTGCAGCTCTGAGCGGGTTTGGTTCTAAGGGAAGGGAATTCTGGTTCCGGGACGTGGACTCGAACCACGATACTCAGCTCCAAAGGCTGATGTCCTACCGATTAGACGATCCCGGAACAGGCTTAATTAGTGTAGCAGACGCCCGCAAATGCGCCCAAGCACCTCAGGTCCACGGAATTTTAGGCTCGCCCACTTTTCGCGCCATTTTCGCGTACCTAGTGGTACCGTTTCTAAGACGAATCACGTCAGCCCGGGAATGGGCAGCGCCATTCGAAACCTTTTCAATGACTTGCGCGTAGAATGAACAGGGGATAAGCACGCATGAAACGCCGGGTTTTGCTCCGAGAACCAATCGGCGTGGCGCTGGAGACCCTGCGCACCCACAAAATGCGCTCCTTTCTGATGCTTCTGGGCATCATCCTGTCCGTTTCCACCTTGATCGTGGTGATCGCCCTGATCTCCGGCGTAGACCGCTACATCGCGGACCGTGTCGCCAATATGGGCTCCAACGTCTTTCTTCTGACCCGCTTTCCCGTCATTACGGATGTCGAAGAGTACGTGAAGGCTAACCGCCGCAACAAGAAGGTCACTTGGGATGATTTTGAAGCGCTCCGCGACAATATGAAATTGCCGCTTCGTGTTGGCGTGGAATTGCGTATTGATTCAAAAGTTCGCGCCGGGTCGCACAGCCTCAACGACACCAATATCCGTGGCGTCACCGCCAACATGGCGGACATCGACCCTATCGTGCCGCGAGACGGGCGCTACATCTCCGAGGGTGACGACCAGAGCCGTGCCCAGGTCACCATGATCGGCAACGACTTGGCTGCCCGGCTTTTTCCCGGCGTTGATCCCATTGGCCACGAGTTGCTGATCGAGGGCCGGCCCTTCCTGATTGTTGGCATTGCGAAGACCGTCGGAACAGCCTTTGGTCAATCGCAGGACAATTTTGCCTATATCCCCATCCAGACCTATTTCAAGATGTATGGAACCAACGATACTATTTGGCTTAATATTCAAGCGCGCGGGGCGGAGTGGATGGAACAGACGCAGGACGAAGCGCGGGCCATGATGCGCGCGCGGCGCCACCTCGCTCCCAACGAAAAAGATAACTTCGGCATTTTCGACCAAGCCACGCTCATGGAATTGTGGAAAAATTTAACTGGCGCAATCGCTACTGCCATGGTCGGCGTCGTTTCCGTCTTCCTGGTCATCGGTGGCGTGGTCATCATGAACGTGATGCTCGCTACCGTTACGGAACGCACGCGCGAAATCGGCATCCGCAAGGCTCTCGGCGCCAGGCACAACGACATTCTCCTGCAATTCCTGATTGAAGCCACGGTCATGGCTGCCGTGGGCGGAGCGATTGGAGTCGCGGTGGCCTACGGAATCGCGGCCATTGCCACCGCAATGTCCGTCCCCATGAACGTTCCTCTCTCCGCCGTTCTGCTGGCGGAAGTGATCTCCGCCGCCGTTGGTGTATTCTTCGGTGTCTACCCGGCGCGCCGCGCCGCAGGCCTGCAGCCCATCGAAGCCTTGCGCCAGGAAGTGTGAGAGCCATGCATATTCCCGTGCGCATGAACATCGGCGAGAACGCTCAAATGGCGCTCACAACCTTGCGTGAAAATAAGATGCGCTCCTTTCTCACGGTTCTCGGCGTGGTCATCGGCATTACCGCTGTTCTTTCCGTGGTCTCTATCCTTGTCGGCGTCTATGGGGACGTGAACGCCTATTTGTCCGACTACGGAACCGAAACTCTTTTCATCTTCCGCTTCGATCCTGGCATCCACGCCGGGAGACTTAGCCCCGACGAACGCGCGCGCAAACCGCTCACCTTGGAAGACGCCGAGGCCATCGGACAATTGTGCCCCGCAGTGCGCGCGGTCACCGCCAGTCTCTATCCACGATGGACAGACGAAGGTCCCGGCACCGGGCCCGTCACGGCCCGTTATCTCAGCAAGGAAGTCTCGGGAATTGATTACAACGGGACGCTTCCTTCCAACGAAGAAGTCTTCAATTCCAGGCCGAAAATCGGGCGGTTCTTCAGCGACGCGGAAAACATGCATCGCTCAGACGTTGCCGTCATCGGTCCCGATATCGCCAAGACCCTTTACCCGGATATGGACCCTCTCGGAAAACCGATCCAAATCAACGGCGTCTCCTACGAAGTCATTGGTGTTCTTGAACCGCGCAAAGGCCAGCTGGTTAAGGATCAATCCGCGGACAAAGCCGTGATGGTTCCTTATCGCACCTATCACAAGCACATCCCACAGGACGACGAAAACATGATCGGCGCTGTTGCGTATCCAGGCCGTATGCCGGAAGCCGAGGACCAGATCCGCGGCGTTTTGCGGCGCCGCAGAAACGTGCCCTACAGCAAGCCGGATAACTTTGGAATCTCCAGCGCTCAGCAGATTGCCGATCAATTTCGTCAGATTACTGCTTCCGTAGCAGGCCTCATATTCGCCATCAGTTCCATTGGACTTCTCGTAGGCGGCGTCGGCGTGATGAACATCATGCTGATGTCTGTCACGCAGCGCACGCGCGAGATTGGCGTGCGCAAAGCCATCGGCGCGCGCCGCCGCGACGTCATTTGGCAGTTCCTTACCGAAGCCATGGTGCTCACAGGCGCGGGAGGTATCATTGGCGTATTGCTCGGCGGAGGCATCAGCCTGCTGATCAATCTGGCGGTGCCCAGTTTGCCATCATCCATTCCGCTCTGGGCCATTGTGCTCGCCGTGGGCGTCTCCATGGGCGTCGGCCTCATCTTCGGTATGTACCCCGCTATAAAAGCAGCCCGCCTCGATCCCGTCGAAGCCCTGCGCTACGAGTGATCCAACTTGATCAATAGCCCTCGGAATGGGTCCCCAGAAAGGAAGCACCGCCTCCCGCCTGAAAAGCAGTTAGGGCCTCGCGGTGCAGTTGGTGGGCTTTGTTCAAGAGCGCCGTAAATTCAGTCCCGGCTCTTAGCGAATCGAACCAAGGGTCGCGCAACATGGCCTGATGACAGAAAAATCCGTGGTCGATAGCGCGCGACAGCATCTCCAAAGCCTTAGCTTCGTCTCCCAAGTAACCAAGCTGCCGCGCGAGATAATACATCCCCTCCGGATCACGGAACGTGTCCCGCATCAACTCTTCGCACACGCCAGGCAGTCCTCGCGCTTGCCCTCCAGTAGCGTACGCAGGGAAGTTAGGTACAGTTTTCCGAGGCGCCAGGGTTTGGCCAGTTCCCGCTGCCGCAGCATGGAAATGGCCTCCTCAACGCGGCCGGTCATGCCCAGAACCAATGCTGTTCCATACCCGTAGTCGCCCCCGGAGTTTTCGAGCGCGCGCTCATAATCTCCCAGCATGAAGTACGTGTGCATGACGCTAGTCGAAATCAACGGGTCCAAACGCCGTGCTTCCTGGTGAGCCACCAGCGCAGGCCGCAACAGCCCGCAATAGCGGCACACACGTCCCAGCCCGGCAAAAATCTCCGCATCGCTTCTTCGTTTTTGGGCCCGGCCAAGAAGCCGCCTCATCGCATCCAGCGAGCGGCCCTGGTCCATCTGACCGGCCAGCCGCCATTCCGGGGCGAAACCTTCGGTGAACTAGCGCATGCCGTTCGAAAGCACGATGTTGCTGGGTTTCAAATCCCGGTGGACGATTCCTATTTTATGAAATGCTTCCAGTGCGGAGAGCAGCGCCAGCGTGATCTGCCCAGCTTCCTGAGCGGGAAGGGAGCTGCGCTCGATGCGCCGCGCCAGGGATTCGCCCTCAATGAACTCCATCACCAGGACCAGGCGGTCCTGTTCTTCCGCGATGTCGTAAATCCGGCAGGCATTCGGATGAGCTACCTGCGCCGCCGTGCGCGCCTCTTGCCAAAATCGGCGTCGCCGGGAATCGTCCCCTTCAAATTCGCGAATAACCTTGAGCGCCACAACGCGCTCCAGCCGCGGGTCCTACGCCTTGTACACCACTCCCATTCCGCCTTCACCAACTTTGCAAAGTACGCGGTAGGGACCGATGCGCTCGGGAAATTCAGCCATGCGACATCCTCGCTTTGCTGCGCCCTAGCTTACCCAACTTCACTTGCCGCACGCCACATCGGCACGAATTTCTGATACCTTGCAATGCTGCACGCAAGGACGCTACACCGCACCATGGTGTGCGTGAAGTAAAGGTTTCTGCTAAATTGGTAACGTTGTTCTCAGCGTCGGAGAGGTGGCCGAGCGGTTTAAGGCGCACGCTTGGAAAGCGTGTGTAGGTTAACCCCTACCGTGGGTTCGAATCCCACCCTCTCCGCCATTTCTGCAACTCCTTTATTTAGTTAATCTTATATTCTTGGTGTCCGTCGTAGTGGCTGCGATCTGAATCTTGCTCTCAAAGAACGAGAGAAAGTTCTGCTCGACGGCTGCCTTGGTGTCTTTGGTGTCTGTTAAGGCCAAAATCCATCCCAATTATTTGCCACAGTTGAAACATCGGAAAGCCATTGAATGTGTTAAATCGTCAATGTTTATGCTGGTTCTCTGCATGTTGCTGAAAACATGCCAAGATAGCGAATAGGCCGGGGTGAGTATCCCACCGCTCTCCATTCTTACTAATTATCCCTCTTGTGCGACTTCGGGGATGGTTCGAAGCGGCCCAGTATATTTCCCTATATTCCTTCCCATATGTTAGACCCGCTTGCCGACTTTGTGCGAAGATGCTTCCTGGGGAACAAGACTGAGCCGGGGCCTCATGCCATTCTCGCGATCCCGCGAACCTAGGTGCTTTTCTCGCGCCACCGCACTGCAAGCCATTTGTGCGACTCTTCTTCTGAATTCCGCGCTTGCCCAGCAAAAACCAGCAGAAAAGGAACCCGTCCCTAATCAGCAGAGCGGCATGAGCACCGGCAGCGCGCACGCTCCAGTAAAGGACGCCCTTTCGCGACCGATTACGGCCGGAGGCTTTGTTGACGGCGCAGCAGTCATTTTTATCGACGTGACCCATGCGGCCGGGATCGACAAATTTCATCACCGGTCAGGGGGACCCGAAAAAAGGACGATTCTAGAGACCCCTGGCTCCGGGGTAGCACTGCTCGATTATGACAACGATGGTTGGCTTGATATTTATCTGCTGAATGGCTCAACGTTTCCAGCGCTGAAAGGCAAGGAAGCCCCGCCACGCGCGATGCTGCTGCACAACAACCACGACGGAACATTCACCGACGTCACAGAAAAAGCTGGCGTGGCCAATGAAAGATGGGGCTTTGGCGTAGCGGTCGGAGACTTCGATAACGATGGCTGGCCAGACATATACGTATCGAACTTCGGGAAGAATCGTCTCTATCATAACAATCGCGACGGCACGTTTACGGACGTTGCGGAAGCTGCTGGTGTCACACTCGGGGGATGGTCGACCGGCGCTACATGGGGCGACTACGATCACGACGGCTATCTCGATCTCTTTGTTCCGGGCTATGCAAAATTCAATCCTGATAATCCTCCGATCGCAGGCAAGGGTGGGATTCCAGCGGGGTTTTGTCAATTTCGCGGGGTCGAAGTCATGTGCGGTCCACGGGGCCTGCCGGGGGAGGGCGATCACCTGTTTCACAACAATGGCGACGGCACGTTTACAGACGTGAGCGCGAAAGCGGGCGTCGCCGACGCGAAGGGATATTACGGCTTTTCATCTGTGTTTGTTGATGTGGATGACGACGGGTGGGTCGATTTAGCAGTCGCGAACGATTCCGTGCCGAAGTATCTCTATCGAAACAAGCACGATGGCACGTTTGAGGATATCAGCTATCTTTCGGGATTTGCACTGAACGATGACGGGCGTGAGCAAGCGGCCATGGGAATCGCAGTGGGCGATTACAACCGAGATGGTAAAGTTGATTTCTACATCACGAATTTTTCCGACGATTACAACACGCTTTACCGGAACGAAGGCGACTCGGCATTTGCCGACGTCAGCTTTCGCGCCGGAATCGCGACGCTGACGATCCCGTTTCTGGGTTGGGGCACCGGCTTTCTCGACTACGACAACGACGGGTTGCTCGACATTTTCGTGGCCAACGGGCACGTGTATCCGGGAGTTGATTTACAGGACTGGGGGACAACCTGGGCGCAGCGCCCACTGCTGTTGCGCAATCTGGATGGATCGAAATTCCAGGAGGTGCCTGCGGCAACCGGAAGCGGCCTCGCAGTCGTTGTGACCGCACGAGGAGCGGCGTTCGGTGACTTGTTCAACGACGGTCATATCGACGTGGTCCTGAACAACATCGATTCGACGCCTACATTGTTGCGCAACGTGGTTAAGAATTCGAATCACTGGATCACGCTAAAGCTGTTGGGAGGTTCCAAGAGTCCCCGTGATGCCATTGGCGCCAAAGTATTTGTCACGGCAGGAGGCGCGCGGCAACGCGGGGACGTCTTCAGCGGAGGAAGCTATGGATCGAGTTCCGACCAACGTCTGCACTTCGGTCTCGGAGCGGCAACGAAAGTGGACCGAGTGGAAATTCACTGGCCTAGCGGCGCAAAAGAAGAGATCGCGATTCCCGCCGTCGACCGCATCTATACGGTGAAAGAAGGCAAAGGAATCGTCGCGCCGTGAAAGGCTGGCCGAAAACCGATATTCGACATTGCTGTTATGGGAACCTTGATGCCAAATTTGTAATTCTGCTTCTCTGCTTCCTGCTTCCCGTTCCGCTGATGCTCGTCGCCGGACAGGAACACGCTTCGACTCCACCGGCATCTCCATCAAGTACTCCTGGAAAGTTCGTGGATATTACCGAGCGCTCCGGAATAAATTTCCGGTACCAGGCGTCACACACCTCCAAAAAGTATCTGCCCGAAACGATGGGGGCGGGAGTGGCGCTGTTTGACTACGACAACGATGGGCGTCTGGATATTTTCCTGGTCAACGGTGCGCCACTCGCCGATCCGACCGCGAAGGGAACCATTCCCCAGAAAACAGGGCCGCAGTATTGGAATCGGTTGTATCACCAAAAGACAGACGGCACGTTCGAAGACGTTACAGAGAAAGCGGGTCTGCAAGGAACGGGCTACGGCATGGGAGTAGCCGTCGGCGATTACGACAACGACGGCTATGAGGACCTGTATGTTACTGCGTACGGCGGGAACAAGCTGTATCACAACAACGGTAATGGCACTTTCAGCGATGTGACCCAAAAAACCGGCGTCGGAGGCAGTGGCTGGTCGACAAGCGCTGCATGGGTTGATCTGGATGGCGATGGATTCCTTGATCTGGTCGTGCTGCGATATCTCGAATGGGATTTTGACGACATCTGGTGCGGAGAACACAAAGAAGGATACCGAGCCTATTGCCATCCAGATTTCTTCAAACCGGTTTCTCCGCTCGTATATCACAACAACGGAAATGGAACTTTTACAGAAGTTGCCGCAAAGTTAGGACTCGCGCGTCCAGGAAAGGGTTTGGGGTTGGCAATCGCGGACTACGATCGCGATGGACATATCGATTTGTTTGTAGCCAACGATTCGATGGTCGAGTTCTTGTACCACAACAAGGGAAATGGAACGTTTGAAGAGGTGGGGCTGCCATCCGAAGTTGCCGTGGATATTGACGGTCGAACCTACGCAGGTATGGGAGTGGATTTCGCGGACTATGACAATGATGGCTGGCCAGATATTGTTGTTACTGACCTGGCAAATCAGCGATACGCACTGTATCGAAACAACGGTGATGGCTCATTCACGTATGCGAGCACGACTACGGGAATCAGTAAAATGACGCTGGCCCATTCGGGATGGGGTGTTCGTTTTCTCGACTATGACAATGACGGGTGGAAAGACCTGTTGATTGCGCAGGGGCACGATCTAGATACCGTGGAGCTGACGCACCCGAATTTGCGATACCGTGAGCCTATGTTGCTTGCGCGAAATACTGACAAGGGTTTTGTCGACGTGTCCGCTGAGTCTGGGGAGATATTTCGCAAGCCTTGGGTGGCGCGCGGAATGGCGACCGGAGATTTGGACAACGATGGTCGAGTGGACGCAGTTGTGAATACGAATGAAGGGCCAGCATACGTGCTTCATAATGAAACAGCCACGGAGAGTCATTGGATTTTGCTGAAGCTCGTGGGCCACCAGAGCAATCGAGATGGTATTGGCGCTGAAGTGAAGGTGGTGACCGCAAGCGGAGCACAATTTGCGACAGTCACGACGACGAGTAGCTACCTTTCGGCAAGCGACAAGCGTGTGCACTTTGGGCTTGGGAAGAACGAAGTGGTACAGCAGGTTCAGGTGCGTTGGCCGAGCGGGATTGTGCAAACATTGAAAGATGTTCATGCGAATCAGATGCTGCAAATCGATGAACCAAGCGGATCCCCGCGCTGGTAGGAGAAAGCGGGGAGGCGTTGCTCAGCTCAGGATGGGCGTGTTGGTGTCATTTCTTGTCGCTTGCGTTTGCACCGTTGCTAGCTCTGCGCAAACATCCGGCGATCTGGCGCTTGGGCTGAGCGAATTCAGCAAAGGGAATTTCACTTCAGCAGCGGCGCTTTTCGCTCGGGCCGAAGAAGCCGCCCCCGGCGCGACCGATGCTTTGCTTTACGAAGGCAAGGCTTACATTCATCTAGAGCAATTCACGGCGGCAGAGGGTGCGCTGCGGCGTTATCTTCTGGCGCATGCTACTTCCAGTGACGCGCTGTATTTGCTTGGCTATGTATTGCATCGGGAGGGCAAAGCCGCAGAGTCGCTGGAGATGTATACAAAAGGGGCGCAACTTCGGACACCAACAAGCGATGACTTGAAAATCGTGGGATTGAACTATGTTTTGTTGAATGACTATCCGGACGCGATCAAATGGCTGGAGAAAGCCGTGGAGACGGAGCCGAAGAATAAGGAAGCCTGGTATTTTCTGGGGCGCGCATATTACACGAAATCCCGCCTTCCCGAAGCACGCAAAGCATTCTTGACGGTGCTGGAACTCGATCCGCGCGACGCCAAAGCTGAAAATAATTTGGGTTTGATTCTGGAATCGGAAGCGCAACCGGATGCGGCGATGGATGCGTATCGCAAGGCAATCCAATGGCAGGAGAAAAGCGTACATCCAAGCGAGCAGCCCTACCTAAACTTGGGAAGTTTGCTGATAGAACAATCGCAGGTGGGCGAAGCGATTCCGTTGCTCCAAAAAGCAGTCGAACTCGCGCCGAAAGATGCGATTTGCCGCTTGAAGCTGGGCACCGCCTATTTGCGGCTGGGAAAGTTAACAGACGCGCAACGGGATTTGGAAAAGGCGGTGCAGCTTGCGCCGGATGATCCGGCCGCGCACTATCAATTGGGAAAGTTGTACAAAGAGATGAAAGCGCTGGACCGGGCCAAGGCGGAATTCGATCGAACCGCGGAGCTCCAGAGCCGTGCCGCATTCCCCAAACCACAATAGATTCGCCTGAAGACAAGTTGAATCGGCATGGGTCTCGATGCTTGGTGGCGTGGGGCCCCCCTGGTTTTCTGTAAGTGTTGCATCTAAAGGGCTTAGCAGTGCCGTAAGCCTTTTAGAATCAAGGGTTCGTGTAAGTGTTGCATTCAATAGAGTTAGGAGAATCCCAATGGGCTTGCGCGAAATGGCTTTTGGAGAAGGCCGGGCAGGCGTCAAGACTTGTGGCAGGCGGCGGACGCGATACGGATAGAGGTGTGAGAAAGGAGAGGTTACCGCACGAAGCTGGACCGCTTGCAACATCAACACATTATACCATTTCGACACTCTTTGTCAAGGTAAATATAAGTATTGTAGTTTCTACGAGATAGCGAAGGGGCGGTTCCGCGACCCTCATGCCAGTTCGGAACCCTGGGTCCTGAGATGGCCACAGCTCCGCTTCTAAGGATTCTGAGCCGGGGGAGGGGGTTGGGCAGAGATGGAATTCTGCTGGACCTCGTATCGCTTCAGCTTTTTTTGCGAGTTCTCCGCGTCAGCGTCCTTGAGCTTTTGGAACGTGGCCATGGCTTTCTGTGCGTCTTGCATACGATGGAGATGCCGATACACGATCCCAAGCTGGTACCAAGCCTGTTCAATGACTTCCGGATCGGATCCCGGGGCTAGTGTAGCGAGCTCAAGATGCTGAGCAGCGGCGGCATCGTTGCCGAGGAGCATTTCCGCTCGGCCAAGGTTGTAGTCCAAGTGCCGCAGTCCTGCTTCTTGATTCGCAGCCGCTTCAATCAACCCTTTTGCGCGGGCTCCATCGCCTTGCGCAATGTACAGTACCCCAAGCTTATAGCGCGCAAGCACATTGTGCGGATCGATTTCCAATTCGCGCTGAAATGCGGCTTCCGCGTCCAGCGGTTTTGCCGCCATGCTGTATTCCGATCCAAGTTCCTCGTGCAAGCCTGGCTGCATGGGCGCAAGCTTAATAGCTTCCTGGTATTCCGCAATTGCATCTACGTGGCGGTCGGCCTCGGCGTTCGCTTGGGCCATGACCTGGAATACGCGCCAGGAGCGCGGATCAACTTTGAACATCCGGCCGTAGCTGTTCTTGGATACGAGTAAGTGCGCGCGGCCGCGATAGTAAAGGACGTCCGTGTCATCCGGCGCAAGCTTGGCGGCTTTGTCCAGCGCCTCAGCGGCATCCTCAGGCTTTCCCTGGGCGAGTTGCAGCACGCCGAGCCACATCCAGGCGGCTGGGCCCTTCGGATATGCAGCGGTCTCTTTCTGAATCGCGACAACGGCTTTATCCGGTTGATTGAGCCGGAACAGCGCCACGCCGAGGAACAGGTTTGCGCCACGGAGCTTGGGTTTCAAGATCAGCGCCTTCTGAAAACTGGCAATGGCTTCGTCGAACCTTTTTTGCTCTTGGAGGACCAGGCCAAGGTTTAAATGCGCTTCCGCAAAACTAGGAATTTCCTTGACGATTGCGGCGAACCCTTCTCTTGCCTCGTCCAAGCGACCTTCCTTCATGGCCACGGTCGCTTGACGGAAGCTCTCATTGACGTCCGCGCCGCCTTGAGCCGCGGCAAAACTTGCTGTCAACGAAACTAAGCAGACCCAGAACACGGTCCGGGCAATCAGGCATCGACCGCGGATGGCAAGGAATGGGCGCAGGCTGGCCGCAACCAGTTGATACAGAGAGGCACTCAACTCAAGCTGCATATTAGGATTCTATACCTTGCCGTGAACGCGGGGGAATGTTCCGCAAAAAGAGAATCCTCCTGCCTCGGCACGAAGCAGAAGGATTCTTGCCGCAAGATCGCCAATCCTCAGAACTGGTAGCGAAGGGTTATCTGGATCTGACGTATCGCATTGACGACGTTTCGGGGTCCATTGGGTATGCCGAAATTGTTATCGGTGATATTGCCATCCAACGATCCGAAGATATGCCGGTTAAAGGCATTGGGAATATCTACCTTGAATATTAACGAGTGAGTTTCGCTGAGCGCAGTTCGTTTGATAATCGAAAAATCCTCACTGAAATAGTGTTGACTGCGGATGTTGCCAACAATGGTGGGCAGATTTCCAAATTGGTAGCCGCGCTGCGCAACAAGACCGGGAGCATTTTGGTCGAAGAAGGCGGCGCAATTGAAATAGTTATTGGTGCTCGGGCCAAGATCTGCACCGGTACTATCGAAGACGTGTTGGTTAGTAAACAAACCGGTGTTCGGGTCTTCGAGGCAGCCGCTGTTGCCCAAGGCTGGGTTGAAGGACGACTTGTTAGGGCTATAAATCGGCACGCCCGGTATGCGGCTAAACTTGAAGTTGCCGCCGCTGAATAGTGGAGACGGGGCAAAGGTGTTAAAGAGAGTTGGCGTGCCGCTCTGGTACCGGTGCACCCCACCAATTTGCCAGCCACCGAGCACCTTACTGCCGACGCCATGGCTTAGGTATTTCTTTCCGGGACCGGCGGGAAGTTCGTAGAGATAGCTGATCACGACGGCATGCGGTGTGTCCTGAAGACTTACGGCCTTTGCGGTTTTCAGGTTAAACGGATTCTGCACGGTACCAGCAAAATTATTAGACTGAAACACGCTAAAGAATGGAAAAGCTGAGTCGGCATCGGTCAGGGTCTTGGAGAAGGTATACGCCGCCAGCAAGTTCAGCCCGTTGTGGAAGCGCCGTTCGAGCTTCGCTTCCAGAGCGTTATACGTGGACTGGCCGACGTTTTCGAGGGCGGTGCTGATGCCCTGGTACTGCGGGAAGGGCCGAAGTACCTGACCAATTGGTTCGCTGCTGCCGTAGAGCGGGATAAACCAACTCGGTACGGTAACGCCAAGGCTAGCCAACGTGGCTTGCCCAGCCGGGCTTCCAACTGTTTCAGTTTCTATCTGCGTACCCAGGGGGTAATACTTGGGATTGACGCTGTTGAACTGCAAAAGATTCGCGTGCAAGCGAGTTGCATGGTTGCCTATATAGCCGATGCTGAAGATAAGATCAGTAGCAAATTGGTGCTGGATTTCAAAGCTCCAGTTTTGCACCATGCCGGGACGCCCATAGCGTGGCGCCACATAGACGGGAGATCCTTGAAACCCTCCATTCAGAAGTGCGGGATCTGTGGAATTGGAAGGAGGAGTGAAGCTGGGAAAACCAGCGTCCAGTGACTGTGCCGGGAAAGACGTAAAGCGGTTTGCCGAATTGAAATCCGGAGTCGCGGTGGTCCCGCTAGTAAGTGAGTCCCCAAAGTCAGTGTAGCTAAGCGCAGCATAATAGATACCGTATCCGCCGCGGATCGCTGTGTTGCGTAGGTGGCCGAACAACCTCTCCGGAGCATAGGCGAAGCCCAAGCGCGGGGCGAAGTCCTTATAGTAGGTTTTGGCGCCCGTGGCATTTGACCCGTAGATCAGGGCACCCGGCACGGCTGGCGAAATTGGAACGGCAGCGTTTCCATTATTGGGGGCGGCGAGGTCCAAGACGGATTGAGCGCTCGTGGCCTCGTGTCGAGGGGCATCCACGTCGTAGCGGAATCCGATATTGAAGGTCAGATCCTTCCGGAACTTGAAGTCGTCCTGAACGTAACCGACATAGTAATTCTGAAGCCAACGGGGATTATGAGATGAGATTGTCAAACTTTCCTCGTTGGGAAGCCCGAGTAGGAAACCGGCAAAGGGGTCGCCGGTCTGGTTGTCGTTGGGGCGGTATGCCGTTTGCAGATTCTCAAAATCGAAATTAGGAGAGGTATTGGGGTTGGGGATCCTGGAGAATTGTGAGTGCCGCCACTCGAATCCCATGCGCAAGGAATGACGGCCCCTGATCCAGGAGACACTGTCGGAAAGCAGCAAGCCGTTGGGAATGGCGACATCGGAACTTCCTCCGCCAAAACCTGCATATCCGCCAATAATCGGACTTCCATTGAAGATGAATTGTGGAAAACCGCGGCCACTAGCCCCGGTAATGCCCAACGTCTTTTCCCAGTCTTGCCCGGTGACAGCTACCCCTTTATTCTGGTCGTGGAGCCTGTTAAAGCCGACGTTGAGGTGGTTAAGCAGACTAGGGCTGAGGGTACGGTCCCAACCAAAGCGGAGGTAATGAGAGACACGCGACTTAAAGGAGTTCGCACCGAGCGGGGGCGGAAGGGCGAATGCGTTATTTAACTGTTCCTGATCGCGGCTGCTGTAAGAGAAGAAGAACTTATTTTTAGTTCCCAAGTTTTGGTCAATGCGGAAGGTCATGGTGGTGTCCCTGATGGGATTGCGCGAAAGGAAGAGGAAATTGTTTTTTAACCCGTTCTGGAGACCGGCGCGGTTGGGATGCACTTGCAGGTACGAGAGCACCTTCAAAGCGACAGGACTAAGAGCGGTGTTAATCTTGTTTCCGGGGAAGGCTTTGCGCCCATTCTGGACTCCTGGGAGACACGCCGACGCAGGTGTCGAAGGATCGAAGATCTGACCTAGAAAAACTGGGGTATTGTCACAGGGGTTGGTAGCTCCGGTGGCTGCGCCCAGCAAGGCGGAAAAGTCGCCTGTACGCTCTGCATCAGTGGGCAAAGTAGAGAGGCTTGAAGTGGTCGGGTTGTTGCGATACTGCTCCCAGGAGAAAAAGAAAAACGTTTTGTCATGTCCGTTGTATATCTTGGGAATCCATACCGGCCCGCCCAAGCTCCCGCCGAAATCGTTTTGGTGGTCGCTGGGTTTCGGCACCTTATCTAAATCGTTCTTCCAGGAGTTCGCGTCCATCTTGTCGTTGCGCAATATGTCAAACGCTGTTCCATGAAAAGCGTTGGCCCCGGACTTGGTGGTAAAACTTTCCACGCCACCGGAGGTCCTGCCGAACTCCGCCGGAATTGTGGAGGTGGTAACTTTGAATTCGTTTATAGCCTCCACGGAAGGCGCATTTTCATCGAATGATGGGCCCAGGTCGGCGTGGGCGATGCTCGCCCCATCCAGGATCACTTCCGTGCCGAAGTTCTGCCCTCCGGCCAGCTTGGACTCAAAAATGCCGGAGGAGGGAGCGTCGGTGTTGGTCCCCGGGCCCGCGGTTGCAGGCGTCAAAAAGACGAAAGATTCCGCCGAACGCAAGTGACTTTGTCCCGTACTATTGAGCGCCAGTGGAAGTTCCTCGATTTGCTTTGTGGTCACCACGGTGCCGATTTCGGACGACTCCGTCTGCAGGCCCGGCGCGTCAGCCACGACCGTCAGGGTTTCTTTCACGTCACCTGGCTGCAGCGAGAAATCCAAAGAAGAGATCGAGTTAATTTGCACCACGACGCCGGTCTTATCCACGGTCTTGAAGCCGGGCGCCGAGACGCTCACACCGTAGACGCCGACACGTAGGTCGTAGAGCCGGTAGCCGCCTGTTGGGCCAGTGGTCGCGGAATATGTGGCACTGGTTGCAGTGTCGGTTGCAGTGACGCTGGCGTCGGCAACGACCCCGCCGGAACTGTCGAGGACTGTGCCCGCAATGGTGCCACGGTCCGACTGAGCTCGAACCGTTATTCCGGAGAATGTAAGGAAAAGACTAAAGAAAAGAAACCTCGGCAAGGACAGATTGAATCGCATTTCTCCCCCCAAAAAGGCACCGATCTCCGAACAAACCCTCAACTTCGCCGGCGACCGAATTTCAAACAGCTGCTCGCCTTCCAAGCGAACCATTGAAATTCCTGCCCCCCGTCACATCACCGGCAAAAACGCTGATCAAGGCCGTTCGTGCAATCGGTTTCAGAAACCGGTTACTTGCTACTCCTTTATCAGTGCTGGCTGAGCCTTGTCAAGTTCTTTTTCTCATTGCTATCTTGTTTTTCGATGGTCGTAGTCTGCGCTCCCCAAATCATGATAAGTTGGGCGTGCGAGTGACCATCGTTGGGGGAAAGAGCTTTCCAGCGCTGCCCATTGCTTTGACAGCATCGCTCCCGCAGCGTCACCTTGGCAGCAGAGACTATTTTCGTGGAGGAAAACGCATGGGCCACACAATGAGGGAAGTGGCCAAACGCGCTGGAGTCTCTCCCGCTACGGTCTCCCGCGTCCTCAACAAGACCCGGTACATCTCTGTGGAGACCGAAAGGCGCGTTCTAGAAGTCGTCGGGCAAATGAAATACTTCAAGAATGTACATGCCCGGCGGTTGGCCACCGGCCGGAGCGATTTGTTCGGGCTGGTGATTTCGGAGATCGCCAACCCGTATTTCCCCGAAATCATTCGTGGATTCCAGGCTGCCGCTTGGGATCGTGGGTTCGACGTCCTTCTTTGCAACACCCAATACGACCAAGCCCGGACGAAATCGATCTTGCGCAAGCTGATCGAAAGTGACGTACGCGGAGTCGCGGTGATGACCTCTTCGATCGACAAGAGCATCACTTCGGAACTCATCGACGCGGGAATCGGCGTGGTGTTCTGCAACGTGAGCCCGGCCGAGAAGCTGGTGAGCACCATTTCGATAGACTATCAGCGGGGTATCGCGCAAGCTATCGAGCATATCGTAGGACTCGGTCACCGCCGCGCCGCAATCATTGCGGGACCGGACGACAACCGGACGGCCATTACCATTAAGGACGCGCTGGTTGCCGGACTGAAAGAGAGAGACCTCACCCCAGTACCAGTGATCAGCAGTAACTACCGCATCGATTCTGGAGCCTCAGCGGTGCGCGCCATTCTTTCAACGCCGGATAAGCCCACGGCGATCTTCTGCGGCAGCGACCTTATCGCTCTGGGTGCCATGAGCGCTCTCGAAGAGGCGGGTGCGGGGATTCCGGAAGACATCTCCGTTATCGGCATCGACGACATCTCCTTTGCTTTCCTGGCACGCCCGCCGCTGACCACCATCCGAGTTCCCCGCGAGCGGGTGGGGACGACCGCCTTCGAGGCATTGGATAGGATGCTGAAGCTGAAACGGCGAAAAGGTGCGGACTACTAT
>Ga0209648_10001924_pt1 | contig 16999 bp, 17 predicted proteins | sample GraSoi2013_115cm_FD_185830 | JGI IMG/M metagenome (GOLD analysis project Ga0209648, IMG submission 185830) | Grasslands soil microbial communities from the Angelo Coastal Reserve, California, USA - Sample 9_17_2013_115cm (SPAdes) (version 2) | ecosystem: Environmental > Terrestrial > Soil >...
TGGTGGTCTTTCACCATCTCTTGCGCGTAGGCTCGATCGAATTCCGGTCCAGACAACTTGGCCAGCCGGTTATACGTCTCGGCGTCCTTATGGCTTGTATCCGTCGGTAGGTTGATGCCCTCTTGCGAGCCTATCTGTTTCAATTCATCCACGGTTTGCGAATGATCTTCAACCATACGCTTCGCAAAGTTCTTCACTTCCGGCGCCTGCGCCTTCTCTTCAGCCAATTGTCCGAGTTTTACTTCCGCCATGCTGCCTTCCGCGGCATTCCGCAGGAACGTTTCGTCGCTGTACGGCGGATTCGCGTGCCGCGCGCCTTCCCGCTGCGCCGCATGCGTGGTCGGCGTATTCTCCTGATGCGCCAGCATCGCCCAGCAGCCTAGAAACGTGCAGAAGGTGGTCACACCGGCCACATAGAGCACCTTTGCCAAACTTTGGTTCATGGTTCCCCTATCCTGAAACCTGAGATCTTGATCTGGGCCAGCCCCTAAACAATATCTGTTGACCTCCGCCGCAACAATCCAGCGATGTATGTAGTACTTTGCCTACTCCCGCTGTATACCCATTTAGACACAATGACTTAGCGGAGCCTCCCGGCGGCGCGTCGAACTTGGCGCTTCTCCCCCTTGCTGTTATGCTTCCCGGACCAAAAATTAACTGGAGACGCGCCCGATGCCCAGAAAAGCCTTGTATGCCGCCACGTTCCTCCTGATTTCATTGAGCTTGATTTCCTTCAGCCTTGCAGCGCAGCAACCCGCACGACACTTCGATGGCCAGTCCTGGTGGGCGCACGTCAAATTCCTTGCTGACGACAGCCTCGAAGGCCGCGAAACCGGCAGTGAAGGCCTGCGCAAAGCACAGTCCTACGTCGTCGATCAGTTCACCAAGGCCGGATTACAGCCCGCCGGCACCAACGGCTTCTACCAGCCGGTTAAATTCGTCTCGCGCCAAATCGTGGAAAAAGACTCCTCCGCCGCCTTGGTTCATTCCGGCAAAGTAGAGCCTCTCGCCCTCGGCGAAGATGCCTTCTTCACCACCCGCGCAGAACTCTCGTCCGAAGAGATCACTGCGCCGCTCGTTTTCGTCGGCTACGGCCTCAAGATTCCAGAAAACAATTACGACGACCTTTCCGGCCTCGACCTGAACGGCAAAATCGTCGTGTATCTCGCCGGCTCGCCTTCCGAAATCTCCACCGCTCTCTCCGCCCACTACCAGACCGTCGGCGAACGGTGGAAGTCTCTCAAACAAGCTGGCGTAATCGGCGTCATCAGCATCCCCAATCCCGCCTCCATGGACATTCCTTGGTCGCGCATGTCGCTGAACCGCGCGCATCCCTCCATGGAACTGGCCGATCCGGAATTCAATGAAACGCCCGGCCTCAAGATGGCGATGACCTTCAACCCGGCGCAAGCCGAAAAACTTTTCGCTGCCTCCGGCCACAAGTTCGAGGAAATTGCGGCATTGGGCAAAGATCGCAAGCCGCTTCCCCATTTTCCGCTTGGCGTTTCCCTCAAAGCCCATGCCAGCGTGAAAACCGCCACCGTCGAGTCCGCCAATGTTGTCGGCAAACTGCCAGGCAACGATCCGACGTTGAAGAACGAATACGTGGTCCTCTCCGCGCACGTCGATCACCTCGGCATCGGCGAGCCCATCAACGGCGACCGCGTCTACAACGGCGCAATGGACAACGCCAGCGGCGTCGCGGTCCTGCTCGATCTTGCCGCCGCGTGGAAGGCCCACGCCGAGCAGCTTCGCCGCTCTGTTCTGTTTGTGGTGGTCACCGCGGAAGAAAAAGGTTTGCTCGGTTCAAAATATTTCGCCGCTCATCCTACCGTTCCTTCGAAATCGATGGTCGCGGACATCAACATCGACATGTTTCTGCCCATCGTGCCGCTGAAAGTTCTCAAGGTTGCCGGACTCGCGGAATCCGATCTCGGCGAGCGCACCCAGGCAGCCGCGCAACTCTTTGGCGTTCGCGTTCAAGCCGACCCCCAGCCATTGCGCAACACCTTCATTCGCAGTGATCAGTACAATTTCATTCGCCACGGAATTCCGGCGGTGAAGTTGGATGTCGGATTCGATCCCGGCTCCCCCGACCAGCAAATTTTCAAGGATTGGCTCACCAACCGCTATCACGCGCCGTCCGACGACCTCGCCCAGCCCATCGATACCGCCTCGGCAGGATTGTATGAAGAAATCATTCGCCAACTCCTGATCTCCGTCGCCAATACCGATGCGCGTCCCGCATGGAAGCCCGATTCCTTCTTCCGCCGCTACGCCACCAACGCCGCCAACTAAAAATTATTGCTCCCGCAGCAGCGTTGCCGTGTCCGCATGCTGCATGCGCCTCACAGGACCCGCGACCGAAAACGCTGCCCTTCCATCGAGCCTGTGTAGCGGCCGCGGACTTTCGCGGGCGCTTTTGAATTCAGCGAGAACGCCGATTCGACAACGCTGGCTGCACTTCGGGCGGGCCGACAGCCTCGTGGAGAACATTTGGGTTTGGATCCGGTCGAGGCATTGAGGGCGGAGCAGGCCGGCGGCGGCAAAGAGATTTGAATTTTGGTGGCGCGCCCTTCGCTCCTCGTCGAAGGCCCGCCTTCTATCCAGCCTGTGTAGCGGCCGCGGACTTTCGCGGGCGCTTTTGAATTCAGCGAGAACGCCGATTCGACAACGTTGCGTGCACTTCGGGCGGGTGGCCGACAGCCTCGTGGAGAAAATTTGGGTGCCGCATACGCCGGTCTTGCGTGTGCGGGTTTAGAGTCACCTTCGCAGCAACCCTAGGCGCGGCCTGCACCTTCTTCCTATCCTCGGACGGGTGGCCGATAGCCTCGTGGGAAGAATTTGGGTGCCGCATACGCCGGTTTTGCGTGTGCGGGTTTAGAGCCGCCTTCGCAGCGACCAAGTAGGCAAGCGCCCTGACCAACTTGAAGAACTCGGGTCACTCCTCTGGCTGGCTTGGCCCACGGCATCGGTTCTTGCTGTAGCTCTTGACCGCTTCGTCTTCGCAATTCTCGACGTCTAAATGACTTAGGTTATTGATTTTTTTTTGCGCGAGGTTTCGGCGCGGCACGCGTCTTCTTACCCCAACCACTGCGGGTTGTGCGTGGTGCCATCGAAGTTCGTTGTGGTCTTGTATCCCTCGAATTCGCCATTTCGCGCCGCGTCTTTTGTCTTCGCCAGCAGCGTCGCCACCTGCGTCTCGCTCATCGGCTTGAATGTCTTCGCCGCCTGTACCGCCTGCTGCACCAACGTCACAGAATCGCATCCAGTAATCACCACGCTGGTCGGAAGATTCATCGCATAGTGCAAGCATTCCACCGGTTCCACGGTCTTGCTGCGCAGAATCAGTCCGTCGCCCATCGGCTTCATCCCCAACACGCCGATCTCCTTCTTCACCAGTACCGGCAGCACTTTCTTTTGAAAGCTGTTGTAATGAACATCCATCACGTTCAGCGGCATCTGCACCGTGTCGAAGTGAAAATGGTGCGCGTCCGCCGTCTCCAGCATCTTCAGATGAATGTCCGGGCTCTTGTGCCCGGTGAATCCGATATACCGCACCTTGCCCGCTTTCTGCGCCTCCACCACCGCTTCCATTCCAGCGCCGGCCGCAAATATGCGCTCGGGGTCTTCCATGCGAATGATTTCGTGGAATTGCAGCAGGTCGATGTGATCCGTCTGCAATCGTCGCAGCGACTCCTCCAATTGCTGCGTCGCCGCTTTCTTGGTACGGCCGTCGATCTTGGTCATCAAAAACGCGCGTTGCCGGTAACCGTCGCGCAGCGCCTTGCCCATGCGCACTTCGCTTTCGCCGTCGTTGTAGTCCCAGCAGTTGTCCATAAAATTGATTCCGTTGTCGAGCGCCGTTCGAATGATGCGGATGCCTTCCTGCTCGTCCTTCGGGTGGCCGATGTGATACCCGCCCAGCCCCACAATCGAAACTTTTTCACCCGTGCGCCCCAGCGTCCGCCGGGGCACATCCCCCTTCGTTTCCTCCGCCCAGGCGATTTTCTCCGCACCAGCGGCCAGCGTCGCCGCCACGCCCAATTCCAGAAATTCCCGCCGCGTCACTCCGCTAATCTTCCCGTCTCCACCCAATTCGGCTCCGTCCCTTTCCCCGCCATCTTCGAATTCGCGCATGAGCTTTCCTCCTTATGCAGCGGCTGAGACTTTCAGGCTACACCCATCCGCCCTTTCCGAAAACACGCTCTCCCGCTTGGTCATGGCCACAACCACGAACACCTCCAACCTCCTGGCATGTGGCATATTTTCGCAGCTTCGACGACAATGGACCCGCTCCAAAGCTCTCCACCTTGAGGTGTTAGATGTCCCTACGTCGCGCGCTAGCCGTTGCTTCGTTCTCTCTGTTCGCGCTTTCCATCGCAAAGGTCAGTACATCCCGCCCGACTTCCAGCGGCGTACTCGTCGTCGCAAATCAAAAAGAACACACCGTTTTGCTCGTCGACCCTGAAAATCGCCGCGAACTCGCCAAGATTTCCGTCGGCGTCAACGGCCACGAAGTCGCCGTCTCCCCCGATTCTCGTTTCGCCTACGTCCCCATCTACGGCAACTCCGGCGTGGGAAGGCCAGGCACCGACGGCGCTACGATCGACATCATCGATCTGCAGCAACGCAAACTCGCCGCCACCATAGATCTCGGCAAGCCTTTGCGCCCGCACCTGCCCGCATTTGGACCGGACGGCCTCCTCTATGTCAGCGCCGAGCTTGCCAACGCCGTCGACATCATCGACCCCGCTTCGCGCAAAGTCATCGCCGAAGCCCCTACCGGCCAGCCGGAGTCACACATGTTCGTGCTGAGTAAAGACGGCCGCCGCGCTTACACCGCCAATGTCCACGCCGGCACAGTCAGCGTCGTCGACATTGCCAATCGCAAGCTCATCACCACCATCCCTGTCGCCAAAACGGTGCAGCGCATCTCCATTTCCCCCGACGGCGCACACGTCTTCACCCACGACCAGGACGCCCCGCGCATCGCCGTCATCGACACCGCCACCAACAAGGTCAGCAACTGGATCGACATTCCCGATTCCGCCTACGCCTCCGAGCCCACCCCCGACGGCCGCTTTCTCCTCGCCGTGCTGCCGCGCGCCAATCGCACCGTCGCCGTCGACCTGAAAACGCTGAAGGTCGCAAAATCTTTCAACGTTCCCCAGCAACCCGGCGAAGTTCTCATCCGTCCCGACGCCGCCGTCGCCTACATCACCTGCATGCCCGCGGGAAAAATCGCCGTCCTCGACCTCCGCACCTGGCAGCTCCAGCCAAACATCGACCTAACCCCCGGCGTCGACGGCATGGCCTGGTCCGCCAACTAAATCTTCTCTGTGCGCTGCGCTCTCTGTGCACTCTGTGTTAAATTCTTTCTTTCTCAAACGATGCGTCTAATTACCATTATTTGCGGCCTGCTCCTCGCCATCGCGCCCGCCATCGCCCAAAAATCCAGCCCCCATCACCGCGTCGCCAAAACCATCGCGACGCCGCTCTCCACCCATGACTGCGGCCACAACATCACCCTTCACCTAAGCACCCCTGAGCCCACGCAGGGCAGCCTCCTCCTCCTGGAACTCCGCAGCGTCACGCAACCCGTCACCGGAATAAAAGCCACCTGGGACAGCCGCGAAATCCCCTTCTGGCAAGAGCCTAAGCCCAACGAAAAATCTCCCGCCGTCTGGCGCGCCCTCCTCGGCGTCGACCTCGAGCTAAAACCGGAAAACTACGCGCTCACCCTCGCCGCAAAAACCGAATCCACCGAAGAAATCCCCTGCTCGGCAACGATCGACGTGAAGGAAGGCAAGTTCGCCACAGAAAGCCTCAAAGTCGCCCCCAATTTCGTCGAGCCGAATCCCGAGCAACTCGCCCGCGCCGAAGCCGAGCGCCAGCGCCTCCGCGCCATTTTTGCCACCATCACTCCCGATCGCCTGTGGGACGGCACCTTCCATTACCCGCTCACCGGCGTCACCACCGGCGGCAATTTCGGCAAGCGCCGCATCCTCAACGGCAAAGCCGGCTCACCCCACGGTGGAGTCGACTTCCCCGCCCCCGCCGGCACGCCTGTCTACGCCGCACAGCGCGGCCGCGTCGTTCTGGCCGAGCCACTCTACTTCTCCGGTAACACCGTGATCGTCGACCACGGCCTCGGCCTCTACACCTTCTACGCTCACTTCGAGTCCATCTCCGTCCAGCCCGGCGACCTCGTCGACACCGGCGCCCTCCTCGGCAAAGTCGGCGCCACCGGACGCGTCACTGGCCCGCACCTCCACTGGGGCGCCACGGTAAACCGCGCCCGCACCAATCCCCTCCAGCTCATCTCCCTGCCCCTGTAGAAGCCGGGTGCAGCCGGAATCTTGGAGAGTCAGCCTCTCTGTGCGCAGGTCATCTCTAACGCCCGCGTTACACCGAAAGCCCGTACGGATTCCACCCGATTGTCACGGTCTGTGCTCTGTGTTCCGCTGGTTTGAGGTGAACTGCCCACAGCGGGGCTTCCTTTCTCTTCAGGACTTCTGCCCCCCTACTTGCTGCGCTCCGGCTCATCGAGGGAGCGCACTTGCCTTCGATCCTGATTGTCGACGACTACGCAACCATTCGCACTGCCGTCCGCGCTCGGCTCGAAACGTGCTCAGGATTCATTGTCTGTGGTGAAGCTGTCGACGGAACGGACGCCATCGAGAAAGCCAGAACGCTCAAGCCCGACGTCATCGTTTTGGATTTGGCCATGCCCGGCATGAACGGCGTGGAAGCGGCTTCGGTGCTGAAGGGCCTGCTGCCCCACCCGCTGATCGTCGCGCTTACCATGTACAGCGAATCGTTAGGTAAATCGCTCGCTGCGGCGGTTGGCATTGATGCAGTCGTCGCAAAATCTGAGGGAATCGGAAAGGTTATCGAGTGTATTGAAGCTCTTCTGAGATTGAAGCTGAAGCCCACCCTGAAGAATGCCGAATGAAGAGCGCCGCGAGCTCACGTCGAAGAAAACAAATCAATTAGGCTTGGAAGTCCGCTTACTGCCGTCGTTCCCCAACGCTTCCGCCTCACCCATACTCTTGCCCTTGGGAGCCGTTTCTTCCAGCAGTGCCGCCACACCTTGCGGCCTCGCGTCCAGTTCCTCTTGAATCGCATCCATCAAGAAGATTCCGTCCTGCCCCTTGCCAATCACGCGTCGAATGCCGAACTTCTTGGCCTCCGCCACCACCGCCGGAATATTGTTTACAGTGTGGAGCAAGATCGGAACGCTCGGCAGAATCCCAGAAATCTCCCGCGCCGCGTAGAGTCCGTTCAGCCCGTCCATTGCCAGATCCAAAATCACCACATCGGGCTTCAACTCCTGCGCCTTCCGCACAGCCTCCGCACCATCGACCGCCTCCGCGCAAACACTCCAGTCCACATGCGACTCAATCAGCAGCTTCAGCAATTTCCTGACAATTTCGCTTCCGTCCGCTATCAGAATCCGCGTCATAGGGACCCGCTAGGGCCAAGCATCCGTTCCAGGCATTCCAGTAGCGGACCCAATCCGTCGACCTTGGACAAAACCGTCTCTACGCCGAACGCCGAAGACTGCGGTCCATGCAACTGGTCGGCGTACAGCGTCAGCAGAACGATGGGAAGTCCGGGCATCGCATTCTTCAACACAGCTGCCGCCTCAAGTCCGTTCATCAACGGCATCGCCAAATCCATGACCACAAGGTCCGGCTTCAGCTCCTGCGCCTTCTTGATCGCGTCAACACCGTTCGAGGCCTCGCCGCAAACCTGAAAATTGGTGAGCCCCTCCACCGCCGCGCGAATCGTAAAGCGCTCAAAATCCCTGTCATCAACAAGCAGGATGGTCTTGGCTCGACCAGCCTCTTGAAGCTCCAGCTCATGCTCGTGGGTAATGTCTTGGGATTCCGACATCTTAATCAGAGTGGGGTACCGCGTCTGTTCAAGACAATACACGGAATACCGGAGCGCTGTGATAATCGAAGCCCAGCCCACGAGGCTCGCCGTCTACGGTAAACACCTTACTTCGGGGACTTAGGAACGTATGCGGCGCCGCATGGAACGTGTGAAAGGGTCTTCTATTGCTAATAGACAAGCCCGGTGCTACAACCATTGTCGCCAACGGTGACTTCATATACCTGTGCACAGCGAGTTTCGGGAATCCCTTCGCCGTTTAGCTTGTTCTGATCGTGTACTCCCCTCACAGCGTATCGTCATCTCCACTCCGCGCGAGAAAGAAGAGCTATGAGAATTTTGCTGTATAACCCCGATAACGGCGTCACCCGCAATTTCATGCCCCATCTCTGGATGTTTCTGCTGAAGGCTCTCACGCCCGCGGGGCATGAAGTGTTGCTGATCGACGGCAACGCGCAGCCCATGGACGAAGACGGCATTGCGCGATTCGTGCGTGAACAAAAAATCGGACTCGTGGGCATCGGCGCGATGACCCGCATGATCGCCAAGGCCTACCGCATGGCCGACGCCATTCGCGCTGTCGGCGTCCCTGTCGTGATGGGCGGCCCGCACGTCACAGAAATGGCCGACGAAGCGCTCGGTCGCTCCGGCGGCCCGCGCCATGCCGACGCAGTCGCTCTCGGCGAGGCCGACGAAACTTGGCCCAAAATTGTGAACGACGCGGCGAGCGGCGCCCTCAAGGATATCTACGCTCCCGTCGACGCCTTCGGCCAGGAGCAAAAGCCTTCCCTGCAATCCTATCCGCCCATCCCCTGGGACACCATCGACCTCGACCAGTTCAACATCGTCCCCAAGCTCGCCACTCCCATGCTCCGCAAACTCGGCGCCGGCTGGGGCACCTTCCGCATTATTCCCGTCGAGTCCGGCCGCGGCTGCCCCTACGGCTGCGAGTTTTGCACTGTCACCGGTTTCTTCGGCGACTCCATCCGCTTCCGCACCAACAAAAGTGTTGTCGATGAACTCTTGCTCCTGAAAGCACGCGCCAGCAGCGAGCGCGGCCAAATCGCCGTCTTCTTCATCGACGACAATTTCGCCATCAACGTCAAGCGCACCAAGTCCCTCCTCCGCGACATCATCGCCGCCAACGCCCAAGTCCACTGGGTCGCGCAAATCAGCGCCAATCTCCTGCGCGATGAAGAACTCGTCGACCTCATCGCCGCCGCCGGTGGCAAATGGATCTTCATCGGCATGGAATCCATCGACCCCGCCAACCTGAAGGACGTCAACAAAGGTTTCAACAAGCCCGGTGAGTACGCCGCCGTCCTCGAGCGCCTCGCCCAGCGCAACGTCTTCGCCATCACTTCTTTCATCTTCGGCATGGACAACGATACCGTGGGCGTAGCCGACCGCACACTGCAGGAGATTCAGACTTGGCCACCAGGCTTGCCCATCTTCGGCTTGCTCACTCCGCTTCCCGCCACTCCGCTCTACAAGCGCCTCGAAGTCGCCGGCCGTCTGACCCGCCCCAAGCATTGGCAAGAGTTCATCCCCTTCGCCATGGCCCACACTCCTCTGAAAATGACCATCGACGAAGCGCACGCCGAAGTGCGCCGCGGCTGGGCCAAATCCTACAGCCCCGAAGCCATCGCCAACGCCGTAGCCTCCGTCGCCCACAAGCCCCTCGGCTACCGTGTCAACATCCTTATCTCTCGGCTCTGCTTCCGCGGCATCTATTTCCCCCAAATGGGCCGCTTCGCCTGGTTCAAAACCATAGCCGAAAACCGCCGCACCATCTTCTCCCTAATAAAAGAAGCCTTCGGAGCGCGCAGCGCAGCGCCGTCATCTTCCGCCTAACATAGTGGCGGCCATCGCCCGACCTTCCCGCAGCGGCGGCGCTTCAGCGCGTCCCATCGGCTTCAGGCGCAGCCGGTTTCTGCCCCGCGGCTAACTTGCGCAAGCAAGCTTCACACAAGCAATCCGCAAATCGTGCTCGTATTTCCGCCAACATCGCACGCTCCACCCTCACGCTCGCGCACCAGCATCCCGCCTCCTGCTTGCACCGAAACGCGTCCCCGCACCGCGCGCACTTTTTCTCAACCTCCATGGGCACACGTTCCGCCATCTTCCCTCCCTTATATACATATAGCGCCCGCTTTCTGAATCGCGATCAACCGCTTTGCCGATGTTCGCGAGTGCGCCATTTGAAAATCTAACCGAATACCATTACACCCGAAAGAGCGTATAGACCTACACACCTAAGAGAGTACATCCGCATAATTTCGTACATCACGACCGCATCTAACCTTTACAGAGGCAACAAATATGACCCAGTCGAGGGTAATAGGAATTACAAGCATATTGCTGGCGACAGCTCTCTCTGTGCCCGCTTGGGGACAAGACTCAGTTCCCCAGCGTGGAGACTCCGTTCCCCAGCGCGCAGACTCAGCTCGCCCAGAAAATGCAAAAGCGAATCCGGCACGTCCGGGAAGTTTGAACTACGTCGAGGGCCAAGCTTCTATTGAACAGCAAAGCCTCGGTCCGGAAGCGATTGGCAAGACAGAATTGCAGCCTGGTCAGTCGCTGGAAACGCTGGTAGGCAAAGCAGAGCTTCTCCTGACGCCGGGCGCCTTTTTCAGACTCGGCGACAACAGCTCGGTAACAATGATTTCGCCCACTTTAACCGACACGGAACTCCGCTTGGACAAAGGTGAAGCCACCGTGGAGGTAGCCGAGTTGCACTCGGAAAACAATCTTGTCATCGCAGAGGACGGCGCGAAGATTCGCCTTATCCAGACCGGCTTCTACGACTTTGACGCCGACAACAATCTCGTTCGCGTCTACGAGGGTGAAGCCCAGGTCGAAGTGAACGGCCAGGACCTCACGGTAGAAAATGGACACCAGATCGTCTTCCATGCCGGCGCGCCCATGAAGACAGAGAAGTTCAATAAGGATCAAATCCAGGACGATCTGTATCGCTGGAGCAGCCTGCGCTCTTCTTATTTGGCGGAAGCCAACTTCGATCAGGCGCAAGACTACCAAGTGGGTAGTTACGGCGGCGGTTGGGATTGGGATCCGTATTATGGCGCTTATACGTTCGTTCCAGGGGACGGAATCTTTTACAGCCCATTCGGTTGGGGCTTTTATTCGCCGTATGACGTGGGCTTTGCGCCGATTTTCTTCTTCGGCCACCACGACCATGATTTTGATCGAGACTTTCGTCACTTTCGCGATGGGGACCACGGTGATCGCGAGCACTTTGCCGACAGGGGCCACGATGGTCGCGATGGCAGGGACCACTTTGGCGACCGAGGGCACGATGGTCACAACGGTGGGGATCACGTTGCTGACCGAGGCCACGGCGGTGACGCGGAGCATCACGAATCTCACTACTACGATCACTTCGATCACGGCTCCTATCGCGGGCCTGGCCATTCCGAGCACAGCGGCTTTAACGGTACTGGTGCAGTGGCGGCGGGCGGCCACATGGGATTCCATGGAGGCGAAGGCTTCCACGGCGGATCTGGTGGCGGAGGCTTCCATGGCGGTGGCGGCGCTATCGGCTCGCACGGAATAGGAGGAGTCGGAGCCGGGATGGGACCAGTCGGAGGCGTCCACGGTGGAGGCGGCGGTCCGAGTGGTCATGTTGGAAGCGGCGCTCCGGCTAGTGGCGGCTTTCACGGAGGCGGCGGCGCCCCGGGTGGAGGTCATGTCGGAGGCGGCGCTCCGGCCGGCGGCGGCTTTCATGGCGGAGGCGGTGGCGGCGGTCACGTTGGTGGCGGCGGAGGCGGCGGAGGCCACCACTAAGCACTGAACGAAACGAGGCAAATGTGGTGGCGGGGTTTTCAGCCCGCCACCATCCTGCTTTCCCAAAGTAGCGGCCGGTGCTTTTCCCATGTAGTGGCTGGGCTTCAGGCCAGTCAGCGAGCACAGCGAGCGCCCCCTAAGCCTTAGACGGGGCGTTAACTAGGTCATAAACACGTCCGGAAAAAAGAGGCCGTAAGTTGATGATTCCACTGGGCGGTTTTTGCGAGGCAGCCCCACCCCGGGTGTTTTGGCAAAAGAGGCTGGATTTGCTTGATTCCAAAGGAGTTGACTTTTTTGGGGGCGACAAAGAGTCCGCAAGCTCCTGAAGGGTCGAGGGTTAGGGGTGAAGAGGCGGGAGGAGTCTGCGAGGTTCGTTCGAGGTAACACGCGCAACCATACTACAGATCTGTACGTTTATCAATAGTAAACTGTAGGTTATGGTTTTTGAATGAGATGCGGCGCTCTTAGACAGGAGTAAGTCAAACCCCCACGCTTGAAAGGCACAAACATGGGGCACCCGGCCGCGAGTTCGCTTAGGCTGCCGGCTGGTAGAGGTATTTTTGGAATCCGGCGAAGACGGTGCCGATCTCTTCCGGCTTGCCGAGGTCGGCTAGGGCGTCGGCAATGGAATCGTGATATTTGAGACGAAGTAGCGGGGTCAGCTTCTCCTGATCCAATTCGTGTACGCCTTCCTTGACATAGTGGGCTAGGACAAAATCGAGGAAGGCCTGTTGCTTGGCGGTGAAGTTGCCGTCGATGCCCACTTTGGCGTTGGCGGCGCGTTCCGCGCGGGTCAAGGTGGGAAGCGCGTAGGCGACATAGGCGAGCACGTCGAAGAGGTCGCTTTTCTCCGCGTTGATGATTTTCTGCATTTCGTGCATCTGGTCGGCGCCGAAACCCTTTTCTGCTAATCCACTGAGGAGCTTTGCGCGGGTGTCCGGGGCAGTCCATAGAGCGCGTAGCTCCGCCTCATTCCTGAAAAACTCAGGGAGTTTGCCAAAGAGCATTTCCATGAATTGCTGGGCGGAGACAGGCGTGCCGTCGGGGTGCCAGAAGTCATCATCATGTGCTGGATGGAACGAGCTTTCCCGTCCCCCAATTTCACCTGGATTCTTTTGCGGGGCGGCTCGGGCTCGGGGATAGGTCTCGGAGGGCGGGGTTGCCGGCCTCGTCGGCTTTGTCCAGCTCAAGCGCGTCGAGATATTTCAGGAAGAGGAGCCAGGAGGTCTGCTCGGTGTAGTCGAGTTCGGTGGTGCAGCCGGCCTCTTTGCGCAGAATGTCGTCGATGTTTTTGAACGCTTGTTCAAACACGGGCTGGACCTTTCGGAATTTGAGGTGCGAGGGGTATTTTGCATCATTCCGGGACGTTTGTTCGAGTCCGTTAGTAGGTACGTGCCTTAGAGACAAAGAGTGTGGAGGCGGTTGAGGGTTTGGGTGGTGACCGGAGGGAAAAGGCGCCCGCGACGGTCCGCGGCCGCTACATTCGGAGAAGAGAGAATGGGACGGCGAATTTGCGCTTGTGTAGCGGCCCCGGACTTTCGGGGGCGTTTTGGGGTTTGCGCCACCGGAGGGAAAAGGCGCCCGCGACGGTCCGCGGCCTCTACATTTGGCGAAAAGCGGAGGCTAAGAACCGGTCTGAAGACCGGCCACTACTGAAACAAGGGCGGAAACCTCAAAAAGCAAAAGGCCCCGCCTTGCGACGGGGCCTCTGCCACTTATCGGAGATGCTTACGCTGGGAGCCGGATGGGGTTGCTTACCGGCCGAAGCGGTAGACCAGGCCGCTCTGGAGGCGCAGGTTGTTTTGCTTTACGCCGCTAAAGTGGGTGTACAGATACTCGAGCTGGATGGCGCGGAACGCCAGGTGGCGGGTCAGCTTGAAATCGGCGCCGCCGCCAAACGTCATGGCAAACGAGTTCGCCGATGCCGACCCGAGGCCCGTTATGCTGGCCGTCTCTCTTGCGCCGCCGAACAGCACCTGCGCGTACGGCGTGAAGCGGCCGGAATTGTGATACGCCAGCCGCGGCCCGAACAGGTAGTTGAATTCATGGGACGAGGTGCCCGACGGCAGGCCGGTGATTTTGCAGCCGTCGAAGTCGCCGACGACTGCGACCCATGCGTTCAGGTTGGCCGCGAACGTGCCACCTGCACCCTGGCAGCTGACGCTCGGAGCGCCTTGGCCAGGATAGTTTCGGATGTATTGATATTGGCCGGAAACTTCCATGTCCCGGGACTCTTGGGCCTGCGCGAAGCTGGTCGCGAACAGAGCGAAACCGAACAGAATGAACAGTTTACGCATTCTCTCCTCCATTAGGACGTCCCCAACCTGGGGCAGTACTATAACTATGATCGCGAACGCGCGGCGGGTCGGCAAGCGCCATCTTCGGAGTGTTTCGCGAGGGTAAACAGTGGAAGGAAACTGCCACTTTCTGGAATTCCCCGCGCCCAAAACGCACGCTGTTCGCCGCGCCGCCGAACTTGCCGGGCAGGCCGGCGAGCCAGTACAGGCCAGCGAGCTTTCCGCGCCGGCGAAGTCGGACTCAGCGCTTGCCGGCGCGTTGAGGAAGGACGCAGCGCCGCAAGAGCGGCTTGTCGATCGCGGGACGATGCGAGCAGCGAAGCTTGCGGACGCGGGGCGTCAAGGCAGGCGTCATCAAGCTATCGGGAGGCGCGAAGCTATCGAGAGGCAAGTACGGTTGTACTGTTTTCGTTTGGACAAATGTGGTACCTTCATGCCATTGTTTTGCGTTCGGGGTAAATCCAAAATAGCAGCTGTGTGGAACTTGTTCGCCGCCGCCTTCTCCGCAGTCGCACCGGTTCCCTTTCGCTTTCTGTCCACACACGGGGTAGTTCTTTCGGCGGTTGATTGCAGGTAATGCGGTAAGAATTTTGTCGGCCGGGCGCGCTTCGCCGGCTGAGTCTGAGGTAGCTAGTCCCCATGGCAATACTGCACTTTCGCTATAAAGAACGCCGCCGCACCGTGAGGGTGATGCTCAGCGTTCCGCTGCGCGTCAGCGGACACACACAAATCGGCGAGAGATTTTCCATCAGGGCGCTGTCGCATTCGGTGAGCCTGCACGGCGCGTCGATTGAGTTGGAGCTGGAAGTCGTGCTGGGCGAAATTCTGCAGCTCGAAAACGAAATCACGAAAGAAAAAGTAGACGGCAAGGTAGTGTCGATTCGCCGCATGCGCGATGGAAAGAAGTACGTGGCGATCGAATTTGTCTCCAAGGACGCGAATTTCTGGCACATGGCGTTTCCCGTGCCGGGCGCGAAACCGCTGCGGCGCCCTATCTCTTCCAAAGTGTCCTCGATGTAATTCGAAACGGCAACGTTCGTGGCTAAGGCGTTCTCGCCTGTTGTTCACGTCATCGGTTTTCGCCAATAGTTCTCGCCAATAAAGTTGCAAGACCTGCGCAGTCATTCTGTACTATCTTTTTGCTGTGCCCCCTCCGCGAAAATCGGCGATTGAAAATCCGCGAGATTCGACCGGAAAAATTCCGCAACAAATCGGACTGATTTCGGACACGCACGGATTGCTGCGTGAAGAGGCGCTGCACGCGCTGCGCGGCTCGGAACTGATTATTCACGCGGGCGACGTCGGCGATCCAGGTATATTGGACGCGCTGCGCCAGCTCGCGCGAGTGGTGGCGGTGCGCGGGAACGTCGACACGGCAGCGTGGGCGAAATCGCTGCCGCAGACGGCGGTGGCCGAAGCGGGAGCGGTGAACATTTATGTGCTGCACGATTCGAATGCGTTGGATTTGGATCCGAGGGCCGCGGGATTTGACGTGGTGGTGAGCGGGCATTCGCACAAGCCGGGACGGAGCGAACGAAACGGAGTGGTGTACATAAATCCGGGCAGCGCGGGGCCGCGGCGATTCAGCCTGCCGATCACGGTGGCGCGGCTGGACTTGGCAGCGAAACCGTGGAGCGTGGTGTTTATCGATTTGGAGAAAGAGCGTAGAGTGAGGTGAGGCGCGGGGTCAGGAATTTGGATTATTTCGAAAGCGGGGTCGCCGCGACGGAGTGCGAAGATGAAAAAGAAGAATAAGAATAAGAATAAGAAGAACAGCAAGAAGCGGACGGTGAGCAAAAGCAGAGTTTCCGCAAAAGCAAAATTGAGGGCGAGGAGCGGAAAGAAGAAGATCTCGGCTAAACGCAAGCAGGTAGCCCCACGAAGACCAGTTCGCGAAAACGAGGTGATGGGAAGCCAAAGCGTAGAGACGGTGTCTTTGTCCACCGTGCGACCGAAGGCGCGGTCGGCGCGAGTTGGCGGCGGCGCAGGCGATTACCGAGGAATTTCCGTGGTAGAGGGCGCGGATTCGGAGAGCCCCAAGGAGCTGCTGGAAGAAGGGCAGACGTTTGAGGCGGGGATTGTGAGCGGCGTGCAGAACGCTCCGAACGCGGATGAAGGCGAAGTGCAGACGCGCGAGGTGCCGCAGGACGACGTTCCGTTGGAGTACGACGACGACGACCGGCCGTAAACAGCGGCCAATGCCGTGATTCGGCGCCCTATACATTGATTAGCTGATTGACATGCCAGAATAGACCGACGCAGAGTTAATCTGTTTTTTATCTCCCTTTCTCAGGTCTCTTAGCATTTTCGCGAGCGGTCCATCACTCGCCAGGCGAGCACACTCTTTTTGTGTGCGTTGAAGGAGAACGACGATGAACGAACAGGACTCTATTTCTTGGAAAAAATTTGAGCAGAGACACCTAACCAGGCGCAATCTGATTCGCGGCGCGGCGGGTGCAGCGGTAGGGGTCGGTTTGTTGCGCCCAAAGGCGGCGCTTGCCGGCAACGACGATGACCGCGCGGAACACGCCGGTTGCGCCTTGGGCAATCCGATTCCCGGGGGCGTCACGCCATTTAAACCATTTGGGGTCGTTGTGCACCATAATCCGCTGAATCCAGCCAACCCGCTGGCCGATATCAACGATCCATCGCAGATCACAGATTTTGACGGGTTTGTGGGCCTGACGCATATTCGCGGCGGCGGGACGGGCATGAACACCGAAACGGGCGCCACCACGACTCTGGCGTTCCAGGCGGACATGGGCTTCAGCCAGGGCAAATTCATTGGCGTGGATGGCCGCCGCCACGAAGGCACGTTCGCCTTTGTTTGACTTGATCTGTACACCGCTCCGGTTGGAACGGCACCGCTCCTTCAACAGATCCATGACTACAACGTGCACATCGACTCGAATGACGTGTTTTGGATGGTCCCGCTGGCTCACGACGCCGTCAAAGTTGACTTCGACGATGGGCGTGCCCGCTTGCGGGTGAGTGGG
>Ga0209648_10001925_pt1 | contig 16993 bp, 10 predicted proteins | sample GraSoi2013_115cm_FD_185830 | JGI IMG/M metagenome (GOLD analysis project Ga0209648, IMG submission 185830) | Grasslands soil microbial communities from the Angelo Coastal Reserve, California, USA - Sample 9_17_2013_115cm (SPAdes) (version 2) | ecosystem: Environmental > Terrestrial > Soil >...
GTCTTTCTAACGCCGGCCCCAACTGTTCCCGGAATTTGACTAATCTCTGAAGGGGCGCCCTCAACCGTGGCAGTCACATCTATGGATCCGCCATAACTAGGACCAACGTCAACCACGTCTGGATTTGGCGGACTTGGGGCCCATGACCCACCGGCTCCGCCTCCTCCAGTGCCGTATTCACCAGGGCCGTAGCTACCGAAAGACCCGCCTCCTCCAGTAGAGCCGCCGCCACGACCTAAAAACCCGCTGCCATCCTGTCCCTGTCCTGACGTGTCCTCGTTTTGTGGTTTCGCGTTGTCCTCCTGACAATCACAGAATATGCTCTGAAAACCGTTCCATAAATCGCTCCAGAAGCCCTTACCGGTTGGGTCCGTTGCATTGACCGGGTCGTTGAGAACATAGGTATAACGGTTCAGCGACTGCGGGTTGCTTACAGTTCCGTCCAACGGATCGGGCGACATGAACCGTCCCAATGTGCTGGCGTAGGATCGAGCCGAAGCATAATCCAGCCCGCTTTCCTGATCCCGTTCATACGTAATGAATACCCAACTGGTACAAGTCTTATACCAGGCCTCGCCAAACGGGTATGTGCCCTGCTCGCAAGTGTCATTGCCGTTGGCATCGGTATACAGTCGAGGGGAAAAATGGTCCCGGTGCTCGTAGGTGATCGTTCCACCGGCTCCGCTTACGCTCCCGACCACAGTTGCCAGCCGGTGATTTCCAAAGATATACTCGCGGGTTGGCGCCGTTACGGCCGCCCCGTTGTCATATTCCGCAATCACCTTGTCACCCGAGCGAATGTAGACCGTGGTCACTGCATTCGTGCCTGTGACCACCTTCTTGACCCGCATATTATTGCCATCGCATGTGTACGTTGCGCTGTTCCCGTTTCCGGTGAAGCCGGTCAAGCACTCTTCGCCGTCGTAGGTGTAGGTCGCGCTGATGGGTGACGGTTCGGCCATCACATTCCCGCGCGCATCGTAACTGAAAGCCGGGCTGGTAATCTGATTACTGTTGGGACTAATGATGAGCGACGAGGCGTATCCGCTGCCCGCGGTGACACTCTGCGCAGGACGATTCGCGTACCTGTCGTAGGTTTCGGACAGTCCCCACGCCTGGAACTGCGTCGATCCGGCGGTGTTCGCTGTGAGCAGACGCCCGAGCGAATCGTACGTATAGGCCAAACTGCGACCGAAATCTCCCGTGCCGGCGGAGAGATCCGCAATGCACTGGATCTGGCCGTTGTCACCGACTGTGCTACCAGTCGGACACTTGGTCGAGTCTTTCTGATAGTAGTAATTCAAGCCAAAGAGGGTTGTAGTGCCCTTGGCATAGCTCAGACTGGCAAGTTGCGAACGATTCGGATCGTAGACAGCTGTCGCTACTACGCCATTGCCATATGTGGCGCTCAGCGGTCGGCTGGCCGCATCGTAGTTCGCGCTGGCAACAGTGAGATAAGGAGACGTGGAACTACAGCTCGTAGAGGCAACCGCCGATACCAAGCACAAATGGCCCACGTCATCGTAGACATAGTAAACGTTTCGTCCCGACGGGTATGTGGTTTGCGTGAGCTGCCCGCCAGAATTGTACGCGTATGCCATAGTGTAAGTAGTGCTGCCGACTGTCTTCGCCAGCTGTCTGACGCGACCCATCTTGTTGTAGATATACGATTCGGACCCAGAGGGGTCCGTCATTCCTATGAGGCGACCTATGTTAAAGCTTGAAGCGCTTGTGCCATAGGTATAGACCTCGGTTCCAGTGGTATCGGAATGAGTCTTTTGCTTCAGCTGGTTAGCTGTATTGTAGGTGTAGGTAGTGGTAATGGTGGCCGTACCACTCTGATTGGGGGCTGGTGCCGTTCTAGAGCACGGGTTGGATGGATTGCCGTTGCACAAAGCACCGCCCGCTGCCGTAAAAGACCACGTCACGGGGTTTTGCACCGTTACGCCATTCGTTGTTGTGCTCACCTCAGGCGTTTTTTGCAACGTCAATCGACCCAAACCGTCGTATTGATAGGTTCGCGTCTGCACCCCTTGTGCGACAACTCTCAGATTGCCGAGTGCATCGTAAGTGTACGTCGTAGAATTCGGGGAGGATAACAGTCCGCCTGCTCCTCCGGTAAGTGTTCCTGATGTTGGACTGAACGTGAAGTCGTTGTATAGAAAAGTTTGCTGAAAGGAGATCGCGTACGCTCCGGGTCCGCCTGCAGTCATCGTAACTGCAGTCCCGTTCACCGCTGCTGTTACAGGTGACTCAGGGGAGTTAAGCGCGCCGGCCAAACTAGCTGCCACTGACGCAGCGGTCGACAACTTGCCCCAGTAGGCCGTCGCGACAAACCCATTCACCGTGACAGTGAGGTGCCCCGAGTCCCAAACTATGTGACAAATGTCAGGGTTTGCCGGGTCGCAACTCTGCGTCGAGCCCTCACTACCTGCAACCGTAATAGTGGCCGTCCCATGCGTGGTGATGTTGGAACTCGGCTCGTCTACTTCGATGACATGGCCGAAGCCATCAATCCATTGCTGCTTCTGCTTTCCGGCCTCATCTATTGAGACGATCGGAAAAGCGTACCCGTATGTCGCCGCGGAACTCTGCTGGTTTGATAGGCCGCCGAGAGCACCGACATTGGGCCCATAGGCCGACCGCGTCACTTGACCATCAGGGTGTTGCATTCCCAGATTGCGTCCCAGCCCGTCATAATATGTGCGTTCGGTTACCCCGCTAGTTCCGATGTAAGGGTGCGTGCTAGAAACAACACGGTTCAGGCCATCATAGCTGGAATTGACGCTGATCTCACCGGCGGGATTTCTGACGTTGTTCAGCGTCGCGACGCGTCCAAGTTGATCTAGTAAAGCTTGCGCATGCGTACAACTCGTGCAAGTCGCGGTTCCTGTGGGGTTGGTGTCGCCAACCGCGAAATATGAATCCGACTGAGTTGGAGATGTGTAGACGTTCAGGCCCCATCCGATCGGATAATCTGTCTTGGTCAAACGATCTAAAGGATCGGGATTGTTGTTTGAGTCGACGTAGTGGGAATATGTCGTTACGGAATTGTAGTCGGTCGTAAAAGCGGGCTTCCCGCCGCCATAGTAGTAGCCCTTCAAAGTTGTACCGATATTGTCAGTCACGGACGTAACGTAAGCGTTAGTCACGTTCGGCAGCGACGCGTGTCGACTTAACGAGTCAACTCCGTGATCATCGTAAAACATATCAGCGTATGAATAGAGGGTCGGGTTATTGCTGGAATCAAGAACTTTGACGAGCTGTCCCGTTGTGTCGTAGGAAAGGGCTGTTGTGAGATAAGTTGTCCCGCTCACCCATTTGCTAATTTGGGTGGGGTTGCCACGTGCCGTGAATGTAGTTCCAAAACCCGCATCGTCGTGATTCTGCACAGCACCCCCGGGAGGCACCGCGAGCGGCAAGGAGCCGTTGCTTCCATAAGCGTCGTATGTCGTCTTCGCCTGGGAAACTTTCGTCCCGCCTCCCAGACAATCCCCATCCGTACCTGTGTTATTACAGACTGTTTTTGTAAGCGGTCGATCAATGTTATTGCTGGTGCCGATTGTCGCATACGTGACGTATGTCGCCCTATCTGGAACAGAGGAAAATGTTGGCGAAGTCCCGCTCTGGTATTTCCATTCTTTGACGGCCGTAACATTGCCCGTTTGTGGTGTATCGTACGTGTATGTCGTCTGCTTCGTCAGGCTGCCGCCGGGGACTGGCACAGTTGTCGTGGTTGCTAGCTTCTCGGTGTCTTGGTACCCTATGCCACCACATTCATGGAGTTGGCAGGTATGCGTAAGATCCCAGGTATTGTTGACTGTAGACAGTAGCGTGACACCATCAGTATCGTATTCGTCCGTCTCAATGGGCCACGCACCATTCAGTGTGTAGTAAGTTGTAATGCTTTTTGACCCGTCTGGTCGACCCACAGTCACTTGCTGCTTCCCTTGGTATCCGCCTCCACCTCTAACCAACCCGACCGGCGAGTAGCTCCAAGATCCGGCTCCCGATTTGGAAGTGAGCCACCGAGACAGGTTATTTTGCGTGTCTTGCCACGTGAGGTATCCGTAGGTGATTGTCTGCCCCGTCGGCGATGTCATACTCGACAACGTGCCATAGTAAGCAGTTTGTCCTGCTGGAGAATTGCAGGCAGCGTTGCCCGTCGTGGAGTCACAGTCGTACAGAAACGAGTATTGGCTCCCGTCTGGCAGAACGATGCTGTGAATAACGCTGACGGTACAGTTGTTGGTGCATTCCGTGATTCCAGACTGTCCAAAAGCCGTCTTTAGAGGAATCGTGAGACTCTTTACTGTGTACTGTGACGTTCCGCCTTGCGAATTGGGAACTTTAAGATAAGTTGTGCCCGAGGGCCCTGAAGAAGGAGTAATTACTGTACGCCCAAGCGTATCGATCACGGGGTCAAGAATACCGGGATCTTGGCCGGCAGTCGTCAGCGATAGTCTATTGCCGTTGGAATCCTTAGCCGCATCAATCTTGGACGATGACCCAGAACCCTGGCCCACGAATGTCCCATCCGGTGCGTATACAGTGGCGCCTGACGTGTTAAACACCCCACACCCAGCACAGACGGGCGAGTACAGGTAATAGCCGGAGCCGTCTATAGCATATGTGCCGGCACCATCGCAGACGCTTCCAGTCCTCGCTCCTGGCAAAACGAAATACCGCTTTTTTCCAGTGCCATCCAACAAAAGGAAGTCCCGATTGCACCCGTTGTTGCCGTTATACGAAGGGACCTTTAGGGAGGTCGTGCCGCCTTCGATAAAACCCCAACTGCCAAAATCTTCTGGGTACAGATTTGTTCGAGGTGTCCAGACCAGAGCCGAGCCGTCAGTCGGGTAAGCCCAAATGTGGCTGTCGTAGATCAATTTTGGGGCAAGCGGTTTGCTCGTGCCCCTTTGCGGGAATGACCCCAGCGGAATCTCCAGATGAAGGTTTCCGGAAGACACATCAACCCAGCCCATCTCCGCAGGCGCTGCTGAATCGGGTTGGGGGCGCCCTGTGTTCGTCAGATAGTTCTCCTGCGCCTGAACAGGAGCAGGAGGCACAAGGAGACCGAGAGCCCCTAGAGTCGCGATCACAGCCCGGAGAGTAAAGCGGCGAATCGCCCATGCAGACCGTTCACGGACTTTCGGGGAACTCAAGATAATGCCAATGCTTGCGGGCTTCATTGTCATAAGCCTTCCGCTTTCTCAAGAATGATGAAGTGTGTACGCTAGTCTGCTGGGTTCCCCAAATCAACTTCACTCTTTGAAATCTTCGTCCGTCAGGTTGGTATTGAACGTGACCTTGCTCAACCGAATGCTCATCACCGCCTGCCCCTGAAGTTTCGTGTTAATCGAAAAAGGAACCTTAACGCCGTCCACAACCCGGAAATCTCCGTATTCGATCTCGCGTGGTGGGGTATCAGACAGTTTTCCGTTGCGTTGGTAGACCGGATAGGGGTAGTCCTCCACACTGACTATGGCAAAATCGAGGGCGTCAACGAGCACATCCTTTATGACGGATACACCGGCATTTGCCTTTCGAACGAGTCCGAGCTGCCCCTCGACACGCAACCGATAAACGGAGCGCCCTTCGCGCTTTTCAATTCCCATAAGAGACACGTCGCTGCTGGCATCCGCCAGCGCTACGGCCAAGTGCGCCACCGGTAGAGTGAGATTGCCGAAATTGATCGCGTTCTCGCCAGAAAGGGGACGGGCTTTCTGTTCGGCTTCCTTCTTGGTGCCGCTTCCATCTTTCACCACCCATGTGGTTTTCCCTTCCGGGAGGTCGGCCTCCATGCGAAAGCGATTCCCGCTGAGAGTCCGAATCGCAACCGGACCCTTGACGCCCTCACCCCAATGGAACGTGATCTCACCAGACTCCGTGAGGTCATGGACAGCTGCTAACGCCTGAGCGCCGCCCGCCGCATTTACGACCCGCGCAAGGACATCGAGCAACATGGGGTCGCGTCGAGGCGGCGTGGGTTGTTCCTGGCTCAATAGCGGCATACAACAGGCGACAGCTGTCAAGAAAACAAGTGAACGGATGATAGACATGTATCCTCCGGGACATCAGCGGCAATGTTAGCGCCACTCTGCATGCGATTTCTGCACAACTCGTCAGCAGAAGCAATTGTCAAAATCTGCCGTTTATTGTCAGAACGTGACTCGTTGTGGAAATCAAGCTGCCCGTTTGTTCGCGGGTGCGTTCTTTCAGGGAAGTGGGCCAACGTTGCCCAGATATGCGGGCTTCGGCGCAGAAACAATCTCGGTTGCACCGCGTAGCGGTTCCTCAGATTGGACGAGCAGATCCAACTGGCGTGCGCGTAAATCCTGCGGAGTCATCTCGTGCACTTTTCTGAAGTCTCGATAGAAGTTGCTCACATCATCGTAACCACACTGGTCGGCTACCTCCTTTATCGGGAGGTTGTAGTGCTCCACCAACTGTGCAGCCCAAGTCATCCTTGCGTCTCGCAGGTATTTGCTTAACGTCAACCCAATCATTAGTTTGAAGAGACGACGGAAGCGCTTCCGGGAAAGGCCCAGTAATTTGCATGTCGTCGTCAATGAAACCCGTCGACTGCCGTGCTGTTCTTCAATGATCCTGAGGGCGATTCGTATGCGAGGATCCAACGCGTGCCCCCTTTCTTCGGTTAAAGGTATGGCGGCAGCGGTTTATCGTGCGCCAAGATGGGAATTCGGGGATCGAACCCGTGCAAAGCTGGGTTCCGGGCAAGGGATCACAAATGAAGCGTCTTACATGGGGCGCACACGAACGAGCCATCAGCTCCTCCAGCAGTTCGCTTTGCCCCCTCAGGCGCGTCCGCAATCTACACGTGAGAACTCGATCTGTCAATGAATATACGTTAACAAGTGCGACGCCCGCTCTCTTGCCGGGGATTCTGCGGAAACCGATCCACCTGTATCGGGCTTCCTGGCAATTCCGATCAGTGATCGGCAACCGCAGAAAGTGTGATCGGGATGTGGCCCAAGCAGTGGGAGTAAGGGTTGGGAGGCTTCGGATTGGGAGATCAGAAAACCCGGGGAGCACCGCGCGGCCAGATAATCGCGTACAGAGATTGGTCAGCCGACGACAACTTTCCCACGACTGAGAGAATCGCTGCGACCTTTGGCCCCGCCTGTGGGCTGCCTATGTGTATCCAATTCTTTCGACCAAGAGCCACGGGGACGCATCGAGTTCTCCGCCAGGTTGCTGTGCGTCCTTCAACCATGACTAAACTTGGCTTTGTCTTTAAATTTAAAAAAAATTAAAATTCTTTGTCGGTGTTTTCCTCAATCATACACTAGCGTGTGTACGATCCAAGAACCACCGTTAATGTCGCAGTTACACGGTTTTGCTGGAATCTCAGCATGACAAAGGTACAAGTTCTAGCAATCTTTGCAGAAGCGAACCGCTATCTTAGACCCGACGATGTTCTCAGACGGCTTGGGCTGGTTCTTGACCGACGCTCCCTATACAGCTATCTCGGACGGCTCAAAGGGCAGGGCCTGCTCGAAAGCCATCCGAACTATAGACGAGGCCAGTTGGCCTACAAACTGACGGAAAGGGGGCGAGCTAGGCTGGAATACTTGCGCCGGAGCTCGGGAGACTGAACAGCAGTCCTCTGCTTCCTTTAAGAGTGTGTCGCCGCCCGATTCGCGAAGGACCGTCCGAGGACCGAGGCTCTAACGTTACGTATGTACGTAATGTTAGAGTCGCTTACCGGTTGAGATCGTCGGCATATTTCTGCAAAACTGCCGACTCATACTTTGTTTCTGGCGTCGTAGTGCCTGCGTTCCCCTTTGATAATCAGTGGATTCTCTGTCTGCTTGCCGTCCGTCATCGCACGTACTTCAGTGCGAGGCTGGCTTCTACGGCTTTCGGGGTAAGCACTGAAAACTCATTGTTAAATATCACATGGTACGTCCCCCCATCAGGGGGCAAGGTCACTCTGAGGGTCCCCTGCGTCACTCTCTGACTGCTGTAAATGGCCTGTAGCGGATGTTGATTCACCCAGTTCACAAACTGGTCGTCGTTCATCACCCAAACCTCTATGCTGTTGCGCGGCCCGCCGGTGGCAGTGAAGTGGCTCCAGTCTGACTGCGCTGGCCCCAGCGGGGACAACGAATTTGTATTGCTTCGCGCTGCGTGCGGCAACTGTGAAGGCGGATTCCCCTATGGGTATGTTAACGGCTGGGGGCACGTCTTGTGCGACTGCAACGATCCCAAACAGCAAGACGAAGCTCATGACGGTTTTCATCGAAATGTTCATGCGGCAAACTCCCTTCTTTGCGGGTTGTGATGGTACTAAAGGTACTAACAGTATCGTTGCTAGAAAAGAGTACGGAAGTAACGATGTAAAGGAATGGAAACCACTGGCAAGCGGACAGTTCAGGTCAATGTGAAAATGAGCGCTGGGGACTTCGACAATCTCCAGAAGGCAGCGAATGTATTGTGGCCGGACGCCATTCTCAGCAACTCCGGCATTATTCTCGGGCTCGCACGCCTGGCAGCGAAAGATGTCTTGAAGAAAAAGATACGCAAGCCCGGCAAGTAACTCAGGCTTGGCCTCTGGTCATTTGCGCGGAAACCGGGTTTGCTGGGACTAAAGAGATTTACTCGCGTTGAATCAGTTGTTTTCCTTCACACGCAAGTCCCAAGACAACTCCCCAGTGCCACAGTTTCGGCAAGCACCGTCGAGCGCTGGTCCTTCGTAGCCGCATGAGCACTCGATGTAGTATTCCCGCCGAACAATAACGTGCGTTTTTTTTGATCTTTCTTTTGCGCATATTTCTCGGGAACGGCGGGGCGTCACAAAACCCTGTCCTCCGAGAGAATCCGCTAGGAAGTGAATCTGTGATGCGGATCTGGCGCGGGGAAATCTTGGGTCATGCATGATCTTCAGGATTAGCTCCCCGAACGGAACAAGACTCCCGCTAATGCCCGCTGCATCTTCGCGAACAGCTCTGACGATCTCTTCGGGAGATTGCGCGGCCAACAGTCGCGGACCCAGTTTCGGCCAGAACTGGAGCAACACGGCGCGGTATTGGTCGGCCTGTCCGACCACGATTGAACGATCTATGTGGGGTGGCCTGCCTCTCCCCCTCTCTTTCTTCGGTTTCCCCAAAGATTTCTTCTTTGCCATGTAACTTTTTCCTCCGCTCGCCGTTTTCCGGGATTCTCCCCGTAAGCGACCTCACAATTATACGTATATTTATGCATTTGCTCCACTATTTATATGTACAGCGCTCTCGCTACTTCTACTAACTAACTGTTCGTAAATAACTTAACTGCATTTAGGCATTGCCAGACAACGACATGTAGCATTATTTATAAGGAGATATTGCCATGATTAGTAAAGATACACAGTGGTTTCCCTGCCCGGTCTGCTTAAAGCCGCTCGATGTCCGAACGAGCAAGCGAAAAAAGCCCTACGTTATCTGTTCGCCTTGCGGTGTGCAGATGTTCATTCGCGAGCGGGCCGGAATCGAGGCGTTCGGAAACTTAGTGAAACAAGGCTTGAAAGCGGACGTGCTGACGCGGATCGGCCAACTGGAACAGCGCTACAAGTTGCAATGTCCCCAGTGCGGAAAGTTTTTTTGGGCCAGTCCTGAATTGCTGGGAACGAACTGGTTCAACGGCAAAGCATCGGGCTACCGCTGCCCGGAAAAGAATTGCCAGGGCGTCGTTCCGATTGGAGAACAGTCTAGCGACGCCGACCGGTCTGTCGCCTAAAGGGGAAGTCAAACCAGTAAGCGACCGTTAGGCGGACTTGTTATCAGTTTTCCAATCTTATGCCAGTCACGTCTACAGTGAACGCGGTTCATGGGGTGAAGAAACCGCTGTTTCCAAGCGCCACGCTGGAAACCGTGAGCGCACGCATAGCTATGGAAACTGCTGACGCTGCCCAGCCGCTACCGACGGCCACTCCAGGGCAGCGCGTAGAGCAGATGTACCAGTTAGCCGACATCTTCGCCTCAATCTTTGAGGCATTGCCAAACGAGCACAAACATGCCATTGTCACCGCGCGTGAGGCCGCCTAACATCACACCATGAATATCGCCAAGATTAACAGCCCAGGATCAGAAGCTGTGATGTATTTGCGCGTGAGCACACCGGAACAGGCTGACCCATTGAATCTGAAGAACCAGGAGGACGGATGCCGAAGACTGGCGAACCAGCGCGGCATCGCTGTGTCTGAAGTCATTCTAGGGCCGGGCGAATCTGGGCGCACTGCGGACCGGCCTTCGTTTGTGCGGTTACTCTCCCACTGCAAGGCAAACCGCAAGAGAATCGGCTTTGTTATCGTCGAGTCGTTGAGCCGCTTTGCTCGCAATGTCGCCGATCAGGGTGCTGCCCTTGCAGAACTGCGGGAGAACGGCATAACTCTGCTCTCTGTGGCGGAACCAAATGTTGACAACACGGCGGCGGGCCGCATGGCGGCTGGTGTTCATGGCGTCTTCAATCAATATTTTTCAGACGCGCTGTCTGAGAAAATGAAAGATCGCTCGGCTGCCAGTGTCCGTGCGGGCCGTTGGCCGTGGGCCGCTCCGGTCGGCTACGTCAACGACCTGAAGCTGAGCAACGGCGCGAACATCAAGCCTGACCCGTCGTCCGCGCCACTTGTGCGCGAAGCCTTCGAGTTGTATGCGACCGGCCAATACACCAAGATTCAGGTTTTGAAAATCATCACCGCCAAGGGACTGAAGACGAAGCGTGGGCAGAAGCTGACGGCGCAAACGTTTGACGCCCTCTTGCGCAAGCCTATCTATGCAGGCTGGGTGTACTCGTCGAGTGTGCCGGAGCCGGTGAAGGGTTTGCACGCCCCAGTTGTGAGTCAGGAGCTATTCGACACCGTCCAGCGACTGCTGTCTGGTCGCAAGCTGTCGAGCGCACCGAAGCGCAAGCGGAACCCGGTGTTCCCTTTGAAACATTTCGTGAAGTGCGGCGTCTGTGGAACCCCGCTCACTGGTGGAATGAACAAGGGTAAGCTGAAGCACTATGCAAACTACTGGTGTCGGAACTCTGAGTGCCGAGCCGTAAGAGTCTCAAAATCTGTACTAGAATCTGATTTTGTTGAGCATCTCGGAACCCTGAGACCGGACACCGCTACTGTCGCCCAGTTCCCTGCCATTGCAGCCGAGGTGTGGGCACGAAGGCAGGGCGATACAAGTATGGCCACCAAACAACTCACAGCTCGATTAGAGGAACAGAAGAAGCTGAAGGCAGAACTTCTGCGGGCCAAGCTCCGTAGCGAAGTCAACCAAGCCGACTACGCTCAAGCCAATTCCGACTTCGACGATGAGATTGAGGCCATCACGCACGAGGTGTACGCCGCTCGCTCGCAGGGCGGAACGCTCGATGCCTTCCTTCGCTTCTCGAAGCTGATGCTTGTGGATGTAGCAGCCGCGTGGCAAAGAGCGGACGTTGAACAAAGGCTGCGTGTTCAAAATTTTCTCTTCCGAGGCGGTATCGCCTACCACCAACACCAGAAGTTTTTGAACACCGCTAACCCAACGTTGTTTCAACAACTAAGGAAGCTGACGCACTCCGAAAGAGTAGTTGGCGTCCCCGACGGGATTTGAACCCGTGTTACCGCCGTGAAAGGGCGATGTCCTAGGCCAGACTAGACGACGGGGACGTTCTGGGTGAGATGGTTGTTTGCCGCCGGACCTCATACTAACAGGGCGCTTTTTCCGCTGTCAAAACCAGCTGCGCCCTACAAAACTTGACCCTCGAACCGAATACGCCTGCCGTTTAGAATACATCCATGGCCGATTCGCTTTACTTGAGCTTGTGGTTTCCCAGCTTTGATCAGTCTGAGATTCTGCCACGAACGGTCGGCGTGTTCCGGCAACTTCCGTTTTCTCCCGCACGGGACGGAGTAACCTACGCGGCGATTCAACCGGTGTCGTGGAGCGAGCCGACCATTCTGGAGCGCCGCTTCCGTCCTGGCGTTTCGCCGGAAGAAGCAGCGGAAGTGGTCGCCGAACTTCTCCACGACGACTACGCTTACGTTTTCGAGGCCCATTGGGATTTGTGGACTCCTCCTGAGGGCGCGGAGAAATGGGTGCTGGAGCCGTCGCTGGTGCGTCTGGTCGCGCACGGAATGGACTTTGAAGAGCACGCAGCGGAAGAGACGGGGCACATTCAAATTGATTTCGGTTTGGACACGCCTTTCCTGCACGAAGAACTTGAGTTTACTTCCGAGGCGGAGCGGAACGTCCGGAGCAACGTACAAAAACTGGTGGAGTTTACCGCGAAGGTCGAAAAGAATGCAGGGGCAACGGGGCGGTTGCTTTGGTCCGAGTCGGAGGAGAATCTGGCGCAGAAGCTGATCACCCGGTTGCAGCGAGTGCAGTAAAGGGCATCGAAACCAAGCCGAGCTGGCCTCGATGCCCTTCGAAAAGCTATTTTGTTCGTCCAGCGTCACCCTGCAGCTTTTCGCCGGCTGCGGCCTGGGCCGCCGCCAGTCGCGCGGTTAGTACGCGGAACGGTGAACAGGAAACGTAGTCGAGGCCGGTCTGGTAGCAGAACTCGACCGACGATGGTTCGCCGCCGTGCTCGCCGCAGATTCCAACCTTCAGAGTCGGGCGCGTCTTGCGACCCAGTTCGGTCGCCATTTTGACCAACTGACCCACGCCTTCGCGATCGAGAACAGCAAATGGATCCTGCTTGATGATTCCACCTGCGAGGTAGGTGGGCAGGATCTTGTTGACGTCGTCGCGCGAAAAGCCCCAGGTGGTCTGCGTGAGATCGTTGGTTCCGAAGGAGAAGAACTGCGCTTCCTTGGCGATCTCATCGGCGACCAGCGCGGCGCGCGGCAGCTCGATCATCGTGCCGACGAGGTACTCGACGCTGCGTCCTTTTTCTTTGAAGACTTCTTTCGCCACCCGGTTAACGATCGCCGCCTGGTTCGCCATTTCATTCAGCGTGGCGGTAAGCGGAATCATCACTTCGGGATAGACCTTCACGCCGTCTTTGGCAACGGCGACGGCCGCTTCAAATATGGCGCGCGCCTGCATCTCACTAATCTCCGGATAGGTGATACCGAGCCGGCAACCGCGATGTCCCAGCATGGGGTTCACTTCGTGAAGTTGCTCCACACGGCTCAGAAGCTCGGGTAAAATCTTCTTCAAATCGCCCGCCGCTTTGACTCCGTAGTCCTTATATTTTTCGACCAGCGATTTCTTCCGCTTGGCATCTGCGTACGGCAGAGTTGCGATATTCACCATCAGCTCTTCACGACTCGGGAGGAACTCGTGCAACGGCGGGTCCAGAGTACGGATGGTGACCGGCAATCCGTCCATCGCCCGGAATACGCCGATGAAGTCTTTACGCTGCAACGGAAGCAACTCTTTTAGCGCAGCAAGACGAGCAACCTTCTGGGCTCGCTTCTTAACCTCGGATTGATCGACCGATTCCAATTCCTTGAAGGTCAGTCGTGTACCGCGTTTCCGATTGTGCTCAGCGAGGGCCTTTGGGATGAACTGATCCTCGCGAGCGAGGATCATGTCACGCATATGCTTAATTTTCTCTTCTCCAAAGAACATGTGTTCGGTGCGGCAGAGCCCGATGCCTTCGGCACCTAATTCCCGTGCCTTAATGGCGTCGCGGGGAACGTCGGCGTTGGCACGGACTTTCATCGTGCGGTGGGGTTCCGCCCAACTCATAAACTTATCCAACAACTTCAAGTCGTTCGGGTCGGGTGGAACCGTCTTGACCTTGCCTTTGATCACGCGCCCGGTGGATCCATCGAGCGCAATCCAATCTCCCTCGTTGAACACCTGCCCTTTCACGCGCATCTCGCGCTTCTTCTCGTCCACATCAATTTCCTGCGCGCCCGCAACACAGGACTTCCCCATGCCACGCGTAACCACTGCAGCGTGGCTCGTCATGCCGCCGCGAGAAGTAAGAATGCCGGCAGCCGATACCATACCTTCAATATCTTCAGGCGAGGTTTCGGCGCGTACTAGAATCACGGAGTTTTTCTCGCTGCCGTGGCCTGCCATCTTCACTGCATCCGCGGCAGTGAAGGCGATTTGCCCGACAGCGCCGCCGGGAGATGCCGGCAAACCTTTCGCCAACACGTTCTCAAGCTTCACATCTTCTTCGTCCAACCGTGGCACCACAAAGTAAACAAGTTGGTCAGGCTCCGGGCGGAAAATCGCTTGTTCTTTCGTGATGAGTCCCTCTGCCACCATCTCCAGGGCGATCCGCACCGCAGCCAGGCCGGCTCGTTTGCCGTTGCGGGTTTGCAACATGTAGAGTTTGCCGTCCTGAATCGTGAACTCAAAATCCTGCATGTCCCGGTAATGATTTTCCATCTTGGTCGTGATTTCATGGAGCTGCTTGAAAACATCGGGCATGATCTTCTCCAGTTCGCGGATGGGAACCGGCGTACGCACGCCTGAGACGACGTCCTCGCCTTGCGCGTTCAGCAGAAATTCTCCGTAGAACTCTTTGGCACCGGTGGACGGGTCGCGCGTGAAGCCGACCCCGGTGCCGCTCGTGTCACCCATGTTGCCGAAGACCATGGCCTGCACGTTGACGGCGGTACCGAGCATGTCGTCGATGTCGTTGAAGCGGCGATAGGTCTTGGCGCGATCGTTCTGCCACGAGCGGAACACGGCATCGCGAGACATGACGAGCTGCTCGTTCGCGTCCTGCGGGAAGTCGCGCTTAGCGTGCTTCTTGACGGCCTTCTTGTATTCCGCGATGACCTCTTGCAGCGCCTTGGCGTCGAGGCCGGTGTCGAACTTGGTCTTCTTCTGTCTCTTCTTGGCATCGAAGATTTTCTCAAAAACCGACTTCTCAATGTCGAGCACAACATTGCCGAACATCTGAATCAGGCGGCGATAGGAGTCGTAGGCAAACCGCGGATTGCTGGTGCGCTTGGCGAGGGCTTCAACGCTTTGGTCGTTCAGCCCGAGGTTAAGGATCGTGTCCATCATGCCGGGCATCGAAAACTTCGCGCCCGAACGCACGCTCACCAGCAGCGGGTTCTCGCCTTTGCCGAGCTTTTGGCCCTGCAGGCCCTCGAGCCTAGCCAGCGCTTCTTCCGTTTGGCGGTCGACGTCTTTCGATACCGCGTTGTGGCGCATGTATTCGCGGCAGGCTTCAGTCTGGATCGTGAACCCAGGAGGCACGGGGAGGCCGAGGTTCGTCATCTCGGCCAGTCCAGCGCCCTTGCCGCCGAGAACATCTTTCATCTTGCCATTGCCGTCGGCTTTACCACCGCCGAAGAAGTACACATACTTCGTTGTTGTAGGTTTCGTAGTCGCCGGTTTCGCTTCGATGATTTCGTTATCAGGGAGAGTCGTTGTTGCCATATGGGTCCTCTATTTTCGCAATGGGTGCGTTTTGCTTACGCGGCGGCAAAATTCGTTGTCAATCCAAAATCAAAACTCTGTTGTCATCCCAACATCAAACTCTTTGTCATCCCGAACGAAGTGAGGGATCTGTGGTTCGCCGCAAAATGCAGGTCCCTCGCTTCGCTCGGGATGACAACTTCTTTAAAGATAATGCTCACTCGTCAACTCTTGCCTTCGGTCACAATCTCGGAGAAGTCCGCGATCGTGGAGAATTCCTTGACCACGGTCTGTAACAGAGCGAGGCGATTGGCGCGAAGATGCTCATCGTCAACCATAACCATGACTTTGTCGAAAAACGTGTCGATCGCTGGACGCAGCTTCGCGATCTGGAGCAGTGCCGTTTCGTAGTTGCGCGCCGAGCGCAGCTTTTCGACTGTCGCCACGGTCTGCGGGATCAGCGCCGCCAGATCTTTCTCTGATTCTTCTTGCAGGCCGGCGTGGTCAATGCGCATTGCAATAACTTTAGTCTTTTCAGCAGCCTGGCGCAGAATATTCTTCATCCGCTTGAAGGCGCTCGAAATCGATTCGAAATCGGCTGACCCGCGCACTTTACTCACGGCTTCGGCACGGGCGGCAACGTCCACCACATCGTCCGAATCCACCGCAAGCACGGCACTGACCACGTCATAGGCGTAGCCACGCGCATCCTTCAAGTAAAACTCAAGCCGCTCGCGGAAGAAGCCGCGCACCGATTCGGTGTAGGCGACGTTCGAGAATTTCTTCTCCGCTTCGGATCCCTTATAGCGACTGCGCGCATCGGCCATGATCTCTGAGAGACGGAACGGCAGTTTATGCTCGGCAATCGTCTTCACGATGCCGTTCGCCTGGCGACGCAGCGCGAACGGATCCTTCGATCCGCTGGGGATCAGCCCAAGCGCAAACATTCCGGCGATCGAATCCGCCTTATCGGCAATCGAGAGAACCGCTCCCTCCACAGTCGCGGGGGCGCTGTCCTCCATCGACTCGGGCTTGTAATGATCATAGATGGCCCGCGAAACTTCCAGCTGCACGTCGGGCTTCATGTCCTCATCGAGTTGCTGCACTCGCGCGTAAAGCCCGCCGACAATTCCCTGCAGTTCGGTGAACTCCTTGACCAGTTCCGTGGTCAGATCGGTTTTGGCCAGCAGCGCCGCTTTGTGAACCACGCCGGGTCGAATGGCCATGCCGTTCTGTTTCACCGTCTCGGCAAGCCAACTGGCCATGCGCTGCACACGCATCGTCTTGTCGTAATAGCTGCCGAGATCCTTCTGGAACGTGACGCTGCGCAGCAACTCGACGCGCTGGCGAAGGGTCTGCTTCTGGTCCGTCTGCCAGAAGAAGCGAGCATCGTTGAAGCGTGCCCGCAACACCCGTTCGTTGCCGTGGCGGATCAATCCTTCAGCGTCGCCCGCTGTGTTCAGCACCGCCAGGAAGTGCGGCAGCAGTTTTCCATTCGCATCTTCGATGGCGAAGTATTTCTGGTGGTCGCGCATCACTGTGACCAGCACTTCTTCCGGCAGATCAAGAAACTCGGGATCGAAGCTGCCCAGAATTGCCGAGGGAAATTCCGTGAGATTGACCACGGTCGCGACCAGCGGCTTATCTTCGCGCCAGCGCGCTCCGGGGATGGTGCG
>Ga0209648_10001926_pt1 | contig 16985 bp, 16 predicted proteins | sample GraSoi2013_115cm_FD_185830 | JGI IMG/M metagenome (GOLD analysis project Ga0209648, IMG submission 185830) | Grasslands soil microbial communities from the Angelo Coastal Reserve, California, USA - Sample 9_17_2013_115cm (SPAdes) (version 2) | ecosystem: Environmental > Terrestrial > Soil >...
ATCGGCCGACACTCCGGTCTTGCCGGCCTCGGCGAGAAGTCGCTGGATGGCGTGCTCCGACTCCTCATAGTCTCCTTCGCCGAAATGGTGGTGGCGTATGCGGCCCTCGGCGTCGATGAAGTAATGCGCCGGCCAATATTGATTGTTGAAGGCGCGCCAGATTGCGTAGTCGTTATCGACCGCGACCGGATAATTGATCTTGAGATCGGCAACTGCGGCGCGGACGTTCCTGGTGCTCTTCTCGAAGGCGAATTCGGGCGCGTGCACGCCGATGACTACGAGGCCCGCGTCTTTGTACTTGTCTGCCCAGGCGCGCACGTAGGGAATCGCCCGCAGGCAATTGATGCAAGAGTAGGTCCAGAAATCGATCAGGACCACCTTGCCTTTAAGCCCCTCCGGCGTCAGCGCCGGCGAATTGAGCCACTCGGTCACGCCCGCCAGCGGGGGCAACGCGCCTTCGACCGGCAGGTCGCTGGATTGATCGGCCGGCTTGGCCTTCATCATCATGGCTGGCCCGCCTGCCATCGCGGCCGGCCCGCCCGTCATGGCGGGACCGCCCATCATCATGCCAGGGCCACCGTCCACGACCGACGGCGCCGCTTGCGAATTTGCCGGCGACTGCGGCTTGAACCGGTCTAGCAATCCCTGCTCAAGCGCGGCCGTGCTGGCGGTTGAAACGCGGGTGAGAAATCCGTATCGAGCCCCATGGCGATGGCCGCCACGCCAACAAGCACCGCCACGCCCAGGCCGCGGCGAATCCATTCGCCGGCCCCGAGCGAACGCTTCATCGCGGCAAACGCCCTGCCACCCACAACGAGCGCCAATCCGAGCGACGTCGCGGCGCCTGCCGCGAAGGTCAGCAATAGCAGCGAGGTCTGAACGCTCGCCCCCTGAAGGGCGGCGCCGGTCAGGATGAGGCCCAGCACCGGCCCCGCGCAGGGCGCCCACAGGAAGCCGGTCGCGACGCCGAGCAGAAGCGACGGCACCACGGTGGCGCCCTCTACGGTCGCGCCCTGTTCAGCTGTTGCAGACAGGCGCGCCCCCAAAGCCACAAAGGGCTTTGCAAGCCGATCGGCGAGCGCCGGAAACAGGAGGGCCAACCCAAAAACGGCCAGAAGCACGATTGCGGCGTCGCGGCCATACTGGTTGGCCTCGACGGCCCATCCGCCCGCAACGGCCGCTAGCGTCGCCACCATCGCGAACGTCACTGCCATGCCGATGAGCATCGGCAATCCGCTTCTCACGAACGGACGGTCCGCTCTCGCAAACACGAACGGCAGCACCGGCAGGATGCAGGGGCTCACGATCGTCAGCACGCCGCCGAGATAGGCCAGCACAAACAAAACCATGTTCTGTTCCCAGGTCAGGCCGCAATGGGCTTGAATGTGAGAGCGGCGCCGTTGATGCAATAGCGCAGGCCGGTCGGCTTGGGGCCGTCATTGAAGACGTGACCCTGATGGCCGCCGCACCGGCTGCAGTGCACTGCGGTTCGCACCATGCCGAAGCTCGTGTCCTTGGTCGTCCCGACGGCTCCCTCGATCGGCGTCCAGAAGCTCGGCCATCCCGTGCCGCTGTCATACTTCGTGGTCGAGGAGAACAGGTCGAGCTCGCAGCCCGCGCAGGCGAAGTTGCCTCGACGCTTCTCGTGCAGCAGCGCGCTGGTGAATGGCCGCTCGGTCGCACTCATGCGCAGCACGGCAAACTGCTCTGGCGTCAAGAGCTTGCGCCACTCGGCGTCGGTATGCGTGACCTCGAAGGTCTCACTCCGCGCCGCCGCCAGCCACTGTGGGGCAATCGACGCAGCAGCAAAGCCGACGGCCGTGTCGATCAGAAGACAACGTCTTGTCATCATGGTCTCGTCCTCCCAATTTTCATTTCCGGGCGTGCTCGCCGACATTGCAACAACGATATTTGCCGCACCGCTATATTTCGACGAGAATAGCGCATCTCACACAAATTTGATGCGGAGTCAGCGGCGGATCCTCAGGCGCTCCGGTAGCCAAGCACAGCCTTCACCTCGAGATAAATGAGGGTCGATCTCACGCCCGTGAAGCAGCTCTGTTGTCTCACGCCGCCGCGTCCGGACGGCCGAGACACTCCGGCGCAGAACGTGCGCTGGCCTACGCTATATATCATCGCGTATAGCGTCCTGCCAACCTGCGCCACCCCTTTTTGCACGCCGCAGTGTTCAGTTGATCTCTGGCTTCCCCGCCGCTCCCAGCGAGTCGTTAAGGTCGGGCGCGTCGTCGTCGGCCTCGTGCTGCAGCGTCCACCCCAGCGCCCGACAGGTCGCGTGCGGAATCCGGAATGACACCTCAAAGCCGTCGACCGTCGTCAACGTCAAGATCAATGACTGATGATCCTCAACTCCCTCCAGGAGCCATCGGCCGAGAGCAAACACATAACGGGAATTGTCCCTCCCGGTCTGCGCCTTGACGGCTTGTGTCAGCAGTCGCGGCAACGTCATCGCGATCGATTCAGCGTCTTCAAAAGAGACCAGCAGGGATATGGGATTGCGGCCTTGGTCGATAAATTCGAGCTTTATCGTCTCGCCGTCGTCGAGAGCTTTGCACGTCGTGAGCTTGCTGCAGCGGATGATCATGGCTTTGGAAGGCGCCCATCAGTGTGTGCAGGTGTCGACTTTGCTGCCATATGGAATCCGCAAGTCACCTCAGAGTTGAGCAGGCACCCTCAGGCAACGATTGTGGGGAGACGCGCCTGCAAGCCGATCCCGGGCCAGAGCACGAAACGTCTGCCGTTGGACAACGCTATATTTATATGGATATAACGTATCCATGCGGAGCGATGCAATCCCTGGCACGACTTCGATACACGCAAGCGCGGTAGTATCGGGTGATCGCCCGCTCGATCGGCTGATAGGCTTTTTCAATCGCCTGCCTGAGATCGTCCCCGGCGAGGTGTCCCTCGTGATCGCCGCGCTGTCGAGGGATGAATTCTTTGACCTCGGCGGGAAATTCGGTTTTGAATACGTCGCGCGGACTGTTCGAGGCAACCCGACTGGGACGTCCTGGTAGACTGATCAATGTCGTCGCCGTGTTAGACGTGTATGGTGCACGTGTATGGTGCGTGAAGGCGTCACAGTCGCGGGGGAGGAAACACCATGGCCACAAAGCAGAATGCGGAAGCACCCATCCATGAGCCCATGCTGATTGCGGGCAAGCGTGTCGACGGTCCCTTGCGCATTGAAGTCCGTAATCCGGCCAGGCCTGACGACCTGGTGGGCACCGTCGTGCGGGGCAGCCCTGAGCACGTCGACCAAGCCGTTGCTGCCGCGAAGGCGGCCCAGCCGGCCTGGGCCGCGCGGACCTTCGTGGACCGGGCCGAGATGCTTGCCGCTGCACTGGCCCGGCTCGAGACCGACATCGACCGTCGCGCAGCAGTGTTCGTGCGCGAAAACGGCAAGCCGCTGGCGGAGGCCCGGGGCGAGCTCATCAGCGTGCCGAAGCGCCAGCAGATGGCGCTTGCCTACGCGGCCGAGTTAGACGACGGTCGCACCCTGAAGGCGCCGCATGGCAGGACGTTCGTCCTCAATCGGCCCTACGGCGTCGTGGTGTCGATCGTACCTTGGAATTCGCCGGTCGTGCTCGCCTTCACCCAGGTTGTTGCGGCCCTGTTGGCCGGGAATTGCGTGGTCCTCAAGCCGCCGGAAACCTGTCCGCTGGCGCTTATCCGGTCGGTTACAATGTTCGCGGAGGCGCTGCCTGCCGGCACGATCAACATCGTCACAGGATTGCCGGCCGAGATTGGCGATGCCCTGACCACGCACCCTGATGTGGGCAAAATCGGATTCACAGGCAGCATTCCGTCCGCGCGGCATATTATGGCGAATGCCGCGCAGACGATTAAGGGAGTGACCCTTGAATTGGGAGGCAACGATCCGGCGATCGTTCTCGACGATGCCGATCTCAGCCTCTCGACCATGAAGTCCATGCTGGGAGCGACGTTTCAAATGACCGGCCAGGTGTGCATGGCGATCAAGCGGATATATGTACCTGCCAGGCGTCGGGACGAGTTTCTGGAGTCGTTTTGCCGCGCCGCGGAGTCCCTGGTTGTTGGCGACGGGCTGGAACCGGCCGTCACCATGGGACCGCTGCACACGCGGAAGGCTCAGCTGCGAGCCGAGGGGCTGCTTGAGGACGCCGTCCGCCGCGGCGCGAATGTCGCCAATCTGGGCAGAGTCGATAACGAGGCGACCTTCTCGGGCGGATATTTCATGCGTCCCGCGGTGGTCACGGACATCCCGGAGGACGCCCCGCTGATGACCGAAGAGCAGTTCTGCCCCGCCATACCGGTCGCCACCTACGACGATCTCGACGATGCGATTGCGCGCGCCAATCAATCCATCTACGGGCTGGGCGGCTCGGTCTGGAGCTGCGACGTCGAGCGAGCTGTCGGTATCGCCGGCAAGATCGAAGCGGGACAAGTCTGGATCAACGCGCATGGCGTTCACGCCATCAACCATCTTGCGCCATACGGAGGCGTCAAGCAAAGCGGCATCGGCCGCAAATCCGGAATCGAAGGAATTCGCGAATATATGCAGAGCCAGACCATCACGACACACGAGCCTGATGGTGGGCGTGATCTTAAGGCCTGAGTTAATCTGGGAAGCGACCGCACCGCAGCCGCGAAGTCGCCGGCTGCGATGCTCGCTTGCGGGGATCAGTTTCTGCGATCCCCATAGTCGCCATATCGCTCCAGGTTGGCGGCGAGGCTCCAAGCCGCCGCAAATGAGGGGGCTACTGAGTCCGTGGTGGTGTGCCCGGAAGCACGGCTGCCACACCTTCCTGGTTGATATTGAAGCTCACAAATGTCAGCGGCTCATTGCCTGGATTGCCCCACTGATGCACGAGACCATACGGTTCGTAGATCAGCGAACCCGGTCCCTTTGCTTCCGTCTTCCCGCCGACGGTATTCGCGCCGGTTCCCGAAACGATATAGTACAGAGCGCCTCCGGACCGATAGTGTGGTGCATTGGAGGGCATCCCAGCCGGGAACGTCACCTGCGTCAGATTGAGATCATACGTACCTGACTTCAGATCCGGAATCGGCGCCGCGGTTCGGTACAATTCCTTCGCGGCGGCCGGCCCGGTTGCGGTGGGCCGATCTAGATCCGAAGCGGGAGAAAGCAGGAACTGGAGCAAGGTCGACGGCGCTCCCGCGGCCGGCTTCAACTCCACCGCCATCCCGGCGGCGATCAACAGCCCGTCTCCGGCGCTCAACGTCTTGGTCTCGCCGACACCCGAGACGTCGGTCGATCCTGACAGCTGGTAAAGGACGCTGTTGGTTCCCGAAACGCTGTTCTTTTCGTTGGGCGAGAGCGTGATGCTCTGGACTTTGAAATATAGTGGTGCGTTCGTCACGGTCGGGAGCTTCGCAGCGGCCACCACCTTACGAACAGTTGTGGTCGGAGGCGGGGGAGTCTGTGCTGCTGCGGAAACCGCAACTACCATTGCAGTGAAAAGGATTCCAGTCGTCGTGAACCGCATGATGTCCTCCCGTGGCTCTCGCTATATTTCACTGCATATAGCGAAATTGCAAGCACTCGCCGGGGCAACATTCGACCTCGGCTGGCCCCCACTCGCGAATTGCCAACACCCGCAGCTGTGCCGGTGTCGGCTTTCTTTGCCTATTTGATCGTGTCTACGCCTGCCTGGCAGGCCTGCGAGTCCTGGGCGCCGGTGCCGCCGCTACAGCCGATGGCACCGATGACCTTGCCGCCCTCCAGAAGGGGAAAGCCGCCTTCCACGGCAATTGCGCCAAGCGTCAGGATGGGCAGCGCTGGCGGATTTCCTGTCAACGCATCCTGAAACACCTTCGTCGGACGGCGGAACGCCGCGGCGGACTTTGCCTTACGAATTGCGACATCGGTCGATCCGAATTGGGTATCGTCGATGCGGCTGAAGTGGATGAGATCGCCTGCATTCGAGACCACAACAATCGCCATGCGCCAGCTGTTCTTCTTCGCCTCTGCTTCGGCAGCAGCGATCGCCTTCTTCGCCTGATCGAGGGTCACTCCGGGGGAGCCGTATGGCGGCGGTGCAGGCGGTTGCTGCGCCGATGCTCCTGTAGCCAAAATTAAAGTCGCGCCGAACGCAAGTGCAGCCAACATGCGCTTTTCCATGAACTATCACTCCCTGTTTAGATGGTCACGACGCCGCTCCCCGGTGCGGACATCCAACGCGGTCCCGTCGAGGAAGGCGTAACACTTTGTATCGACGAACATGTCGTTATATTTCTGAGACTATAGCGGTGTCAAACATGAATGGTAGCGCACATCCGCGCGGCGCATCTTTCGGATCGTCAACAAAGTGGGCAGCGTCGACGCGAATCACGTCGCATGGGAGCAGAAGCTTGTGGCGCGCGAAAGAATGCAACGATTACTGCGGCTTCTGAAACTCCAGCACAAAATTGTCCACTGGGCCAGTCGGTTGTGGCGTAGAGAAATCGCCCACATCCAGTTGATTTCATCCCTTTGAGGGCGCCGCCAGATTGATATTGATGTTCTTCTCCTGCGTGAAGGAGAGCAGCTCTTCCAGGCATTCCTCCCGGCCGATGCCTGACTGCTTGTAGCCGCCGAACGGCGTGCCGAGAAAGTGTTTACTGACGTCGTTGATCCAGATGAAACCGGCTTCAACATTTCCCGCGGCGCGGTGCGCGGTACCGAGATCGTTGGTCCAAATCGACGCAGTCAGGCCATACTCAACTGCGTTGACCTCTTCCAACATCGCGGCTTCGTCGCTCCATCTGAACACGCCGACAACGGGCCCGAAGATTTCCTCGCGTGCGATCTTCATGGTGGGCGTCACGTCCGCGAACACGGTCGGCTCGATATAGAGCCCTTTCGCCAGCACCGGGTCGCTGGGCGGACCGCCCCCGGTGATCAGCCGCGCCCCCTCGCTCTTGGCGGATCCGATGTAGCTCATCACGCGATCGAATTGCGTCTTGGAGATGATGGCGCCCATCGTGGTCGCCGGATCGGTCGGGATGCCGGGCTTCCATCGCCTGACACGAACCTTTATGCGCTCGATCACGGCATCATAGATTTTTTCGTGGATGAAGGCGCGGCTGGTCGAACCACACGACTGGCCGCACCAGGTGAAATTCATGCCGCCGACCACGCCACCCGCGACGGCGTCGGGATCAGCATCCGGATAGGCGATCAGCGCGTTCTTGCCGCCGAGCTCCAGCAGGACTCGCTTCAGCGTATCGGCTGCAGCGTGCATCACTGCCTTCCCGGTCGGGACGCTCCCGATCACTGCGATCTTGGCAACGCCCGGATGACTGGCCAGTGCGGCCCCCGCCTCCTTGCCGCCGGGCACCAGGTTGAACACGCCAGGTGGGAGCAGACCATCGATCAATTCTGCAAGCCGCAGCGACGACAGCGGCGCTTGCTCCGGCGGCTTCATGACGATCGTGTTGCCAGCGGCGAGAGGGGCCGCAGCTTTACCGGCGATGAACATGAAGGGGTGATTGAACGGCACAATGCGGCCAACGACTCCCAACGGCTCGCGCACAGAAAAGTTCAGCCGGTCCGGCCCCTGCGGGATGGAATGGCCCTTCATCTCGGTGACCAGCCCTGCAAAGAACTCAACCTGCGCCGCCGCCACGTTGGCATCGCCAATCATCTCTGAAATGGGGTTGCCGCAATCGGCGGAGTCGATCATCGCGAGCTCGCCGGCGTTCTCGCGCAGCACCCGCGCGATTCCCTTGAGCATCCGAGCCCGTTCGAGCGGCGGCACGCGCCGCCATTCGGCGAACGCTGTCTTGGCGGCGCTGACTGCGGCGTCGATATCCTCAGCGCTGCAATCCGCGATTCGCCCCAGCGAGTCACCGGTGCCCGGATTGATTTGCTCCGCATAGCGGCCGTTCTTCGGCTCGTGCCAACTGCCGCCATAGTAGGTCCCGCGCTGTATCGGCAGGTTGAGCTTAATAGCGGCGAGCGAGTTCGGCGTAACGGGCGTATTCATGGCGCTCCACTCCCGAGGCGGTCTTGTCAGCGCTGAAAATAGCTTTCAGTTGTGCAGCGGTCCAGGATGTCTTCGCCAATGGCAATGACAACTCTGCGCGGCAGCGCGGTCGCGCCCTCCGTTGCAATGACGGTCGCCAACATGCCGATGCCTGGGCAACGAGGACAATATCCGTGATGTCTCCGATCGTTTCTCAGCGAGCCGAACCTGCCGGGAAAAGGAATGCATCCGGATCGAGCCGGGTGAAGCCGAGCGGCCCGTCTCCGGCAATTGATATGACCGCATCGAGCATCTGCTGGGTTACCGCAATGAGCGAACGCTCGTAGGGCGCATTGTCGGTCCTGCGCGCGAGATCGCGGTAGGCTGCTATCATGGTCGGATCGGTCATGCCGATCTGCTGCGCCACCGCGGGCCACACGCTGTCGTCGCTGACGAGCTTGGCGTATGCCTCGTCGATCATGGAAGACAGCTTGCCGACGCCATCGGGGTGAGCCGTCGCCCATTTGTCCGACACGTGCCACTGCGAATTGAGAGCGTCTGGGCTGAAGCCCGCCGCGCGCATCAGGCTCGGGATGTCGGTGATGGAACGCTGTTCACCTTTGAGGATCGGTGCGACACTGAGCGTGCTGAATTGCAGCATCCCGTCCACCTCACCGCGCGCAAGGAATTGATTGAGGAGCGGCGGAGAGCCCGGAATCGACGTGGCGTCCTTCTCGAGATCGATGCCAAAGGCCCGTTTGCCAGCGGCTCGCACGATCAGCCAGTCGAGAAATGTCGTTCCGAAATTGCCGACTTTCTTGCCTTTCAGACCGGAGAAATTCGCAATCGGCGAGTTCGGTTTCGTCACGATCAAATTATTGTAGCGCTGGCGGCCGTGGAAAGCCCGCAGTCCGAGGCCGGCTTTGCGCTGGCGCATGAGGTCCACGAACGTGCCGGGGGAGGCGTCGACCGTATCTCCCCGCAGCATCACGTATTGCTGACCGGGCGCCGACAGTTCGACTTGCTGCACAGCGAGGCCGTGCTTTTTGTCGATCCCGAATTGCTGGATGACATAGGTCACGTCCGCCTGGCCGGCTGATTTGATGACGCCGATGCGGACTGGAATTTCGTCGGCCCCCCAGCCGTCGGAAGGAACCCCTGCCAAGGAGACGAGCACAGCGATTCCGATTATCCGCCTGCGTGACATGATCTTGCCTATTTATCCCAGGGCTCGAGCGCAGCGACGCCGCGCCCGGCAATACGACCGCCGACGACGCATTCCGACAGATTGCCGCCAGAGAGATATAAAAATCCAAACGCGCTGCCCAATTCGCCAGCGGAATAGAGCCGTGGGATCGCCTCCCCGAATACGTCCATGATCTGGCGCCGCGCGTTGTGCACCGGACCGCCCTGGGTGTTGGACACCATCGGCCAGATTTCGCCGACGTAATAGGGCGGAGTCTCGATCGGCATCATCGTGCCACGGGGGCGGCAAAACTGCTCGTCGCGCCCTCGCTGGCATGCCGCGTTCCATCGACCGACGGTCGCGCACAGCACCGCCGGATCGACGTTCATATGGAACGCAAGCTCCTCCAAGGTGTCTGCCTTCTTGATAATGCCGAGCTCGATCTCGCGCAGATTGTCTTCGCTCCACTCGAAGTCAAGCCCGGCGGTGTTGTAGATCGCCTGCCCTACCGGATAGAGCTTGCGTCCGTTCTCGTCGAAGATCAGACGCGAGGGAATGCGTGGGAAAATCTGGCGGGCCGGATCGTAATATTCCATGGGCCGATGGGCCGTGTCCTGGGCGTAAGGTGGGTACTCGTTCATATAACGCTGCCCATCCTGATCAACGATGATCCAGCACATCTTGACGGTGGCATCAGCCTCCCGGCCTGGGAACCAATCCGGCAGCCGCTTTACACGCAATGACAAGGGGATTTTGGGGTCGGGATATTTGAACCCATAGGCACCATGGTAGTGCCACATGTGCCAAAGCGCAGCGCCTATATCCTGCGCCAAGCGGATGCCGTCACCTGTATTTGCCGTCGTCGCGACTGGCAGCACCGGCGCCTTTTCCCAGTACTGAGCTTTCATCTCGGCGCTGGACTCGAAGCCGCCGCACGCGAGGACGATGCCGCGCCGCGCCTTCACAGCGATGACTCGTTCGTTTTGATCACGAAAACGGAGGCCGAGCACTTCGCGATCGCCGGTCGCGATGAGGCGTTCCGCCATGAAGGCACAGCGCACCTTGATGTCGCGCTTTGCGATATTGTCTTGCAGCACCTTCAGCAGGCGCCAGCCATTGCCGGATCGGCCGCCGCGAAAATGTGGATATAGCGCTTGGGCGTCGTCGAATCCTGGGACTTCGACAATGTTGGCGTCGTAGAAAGTGTCATGGCCGGGGAACGGATAGTTCCCGCCGTTGGGGCGAATGCCCACCTTTGCGCCGTTGACTTGTGCAAGATCGCGGATTTCCTGCTCGATCTTGGTCATACCGTCGGCGAGCATGCGGATAATGTCGTCCGGCGTCCGTTCGGCGTTGGTGGCCTTCAGATACGCGAATGCGTCGTTGACATCGCGGGCGCAACGCATCGAGCCGTAGGAACAAATCGAGATGCCGCCCGGCATCGCCTGCTTTTCGGCGAGCAACACCCGGCAGCCCGCATCCGCAGCGTGGATGGCACTGAACGCGCCGGCAAACCCGAAGCCAACGACGACAACATCGAACGTCTCGTCGAAGTCGGGTATGCGGCTGTTTGGCGATCCTTTTCTGGCCATCCTCCGAACGGTTTTCGCGTGGTCGTCTATGGGAACAGGAATGCTGCGGGATCGACGGTCGTGACGCCGACCCCCTGTTCGCCCGCGATTGCGACGATCGCGTCAAGCAGTTCCTGAGTTGGCTTGATCAGTTCCGCGCTGTACGGCGGATTGTCGACCCGTCGTTCCAGATCCCGATACGCGGCGGTGATCGCCGGATCGGTGACGTTGATCCTTTGCGCAAGGGCGGGCCACAGCCCATCGTCCCGCTTGAGTACCGCGTATGCCTCGTGCAACATTGCGGGCAGCTTAGTCACCGCCTCCGGATTCGCCCTCGCCCACTTCTCCGTGATCATCCACTGCAGATAGAGCAAGTCGGACCGAAAGCCGGCGGCCTTCATCAGCGCCGGCAAATCAATGAGCATTCGCTGCTCGTTCCGCGCAATTGGGGCGAGCGTCAGCGAGCTGAACTGCAGCGTCGCGTCCACCTCGCCTCTCGCCAGAAACTGGTTCAGCAAAGGCGGCGCGCCCGGCACCAGACTTGCGTCGGTCTGAAGATCGACGTTGTAGGCTTTCTTGCCCGCGGCTCGCGCGATCAGCCAATCGAGGAAAGTCGTGCCGAACGTGCCGACCTTCCTGCCCTTGAGGTCCGTGAACGCCTTGATCGATGAGTTGGGTTTGACGACGAAGACGTTGTTGTAGCCCTGAAAGCCATGGATCGCCTGGATGGCGTTGCCGCCCTTGCGCTGGCGCAGCAGATCAATGAAATTGCCGCCCGCGATGTCGGCCGCCCCCGACCGGAACATGTTGTACTGCTGGCCTGGCGCCACGAAATCGATGATTTCGATATTGATTCCGTATTTCTTGTCGAGACCCGCTTGCTGAATCGCAAAAGGTACTTCGGTCTGCCCGCCCGAGCCGATGACGGCGAACCTCAGCGTTGGTGCGCCTTGGCTCCGAGCGCCGTCGATGTCTGCGGCTGCAGCCACTACAACGGCGAGACTCAGCGTCGCGAATGCTTTCCGGGCTGTCATGACTTCTCCGCCAGCTCCAAAATTTCTTGCGCCCCAATGCGCAGACTACCGGGTCTGATCGTCCGACCATTCGACAGTGTCGGGGCTGGTCGGCCGGTATGTCAGCACCTGAAGCTCAAAGCCCCCGTTGTCGCTCAGCAGCACGCTGCGGGCCTGGGCTTCTTCTAGATCGATCGGCCCGCGCTCCCATTTCCAGCCCTTGCCTACCAGCGACCTCGCGGCTGCATCGACATCGCTGCTGCGGAAGGCCACATGCAGAAAGCGCGGCGCGGTTCCGGCGGCGTCCTTGTTCTCGATCAGCTCGAGCTTCATGCCAGTTGGATCGCCGACCATGGCCATGCGCGTGCCTGTGCGCTTGGCAGTGGAGCGCCGCAGCAGCTTCATGCCGCCGGTCGCGACAAGCTGCTCGATGTAATAGTCAAGGTCGACGACCTCGATCGCGACATGGTCGAGCCTTGCGAGAGTCATGGTCGTGTCATCGCCGAACGCAGCCTCCCGCGGTTGAGCAGATTGTGCGGATCGAGTTCCGATTTCATCTTAACGATCGGCCCAATGTCAGAGAAGAGCCCGTTGTCCTCGATCACATTGGTGTGCGAGTTCTGATACTTGACGTTGTTCTCGTCGCAGAAGCTCAGCACTTCGTCGACCTTGCCGAGTTCGGAGCCGTTGCGCACGACGCACAGCGCGGCCGGGAGCGAGTCGCCGCTCATGCCGAGCGCGCGCAACATCCACTTGGAACGGATGAATTTCATCTCGACCAGAAGCTCGTCACCGAACCGATCCTTCAGCAGCTTGACTGTGGCGTCGGGATCGTTCGGGTCATAATAGATGTGGCAGAAGGCGGCTTGCGGCAGGGACTGCTTCACCCACAGCATGCGATGGCCATAGACCATTTGCGCTATCGACGGCTTACGGCCGGAATCGACTTTCCAGACCTGCCATTCGACGAGTTGGCCGCCGTGGGCAGTGACGAGCTTCCCAACCGCAGCCGTTTGTGTGCGATCGAAAATCATCAGCACGCCGGCGCCCGGCTGACGCACCGCGGCTAGCTGGCGAACACCTCCCATCAACTCCTCTTCCTGCGCTGCCGCGATCCGGATGCGATAGTGCATATCATTTGAGATTTCGCTCACGAAGGCGGATGCCTGCGCGAAGGTTGGGAAAAAGCTCACCGCCTCAAGCCAGTCGTGGACCGGACCGACGCGCATCGCGACTTCGGTGCAAATCCCGACCGCGCCGAAGGTGTGTAGCAGAGGATTGGCCTCCTCGCCCCGCAGTGTCAGCATGCGTGGCTTCTCTTCAAGAGTAACGACGCGTATCGCATCGACGACGCCGTCCCACACCGCGCCATGCATGCTGCTGCCGAGCCCGGCGTGGCCACCACAAAGCCAGCCGCCGATCGTAGCGATCGCGTAAGTTGTGGTGAGCACGGGCAATTCCCAGCCCCTGGCGCGGGCCACCTTTTCCATGTTGCCCTGCACCGTCCCGGCCGGGGCTCGCACTGTGCCATTACTGACCTGCGGATCGCCTGCGAGACCGCGGAAGTCGACAATGAGCCCGCCTTCCTCCGGTGCGAGCAGGCCGAAGTTCGAGGTGCCCGCGCCACGGGGGATAAGGGGGACGCGTCTGCGCGCCGCGATCCTCGCGAGTTGGATAACGTCCTCTTCGCTGACCGGGCGTACCACCGCCTGAACGCCGAGGCCTGCGCCTTGCTCCCGGCTGCGTCGCTCGATCTGACGCTGCAGAACCGGCGATAACCAGGACTCGTCCCGCATCAGCCACGCAATCTCCGCACTCGAAGCGCACACCGCTTCATCGCCAAGCACCTCGCACAGTTCGTGCACGACTTCGGTCTGAAGATTGTCCATGCCCATCACCTCTCAGCGGCATTGGTCACGCAGCGGCCTCCGCGGAGGCGCTTGGGTACGCGGGATGGTCGACGAAGCTGCGTACATGCGCGGCGATCTCGACCAGGCGCGGATCATCGATGTGGCGCGGGCGAGGTACATCCACGCCGACGTCGGCGACCACGGTGCCGGGATGTGCGCTCAGCACGATGACCCGGTCCGCAAGATAGCACGCCTCCTGGATGTTGTGGGTGGCGAACAAGACGGTGCGTTCTTTGTGGCTGCACAGCGACACGAGTTCCTCGCGCAAGCGCGCCGCAGTGAGTTCATCGAGCGCCGAGAATGGCTCGTCCATCAAGAGGAGATCGGGGTCGACAACAAGCGCACGCGCCAGCGACACCCGCTGCTGCATACCGCCGGAGAGCTGAGCCGGAAATTTGCCGGCCGCCGCGCCGAGGCCGACGAGATCGATCATCTCGTCGGCGCGCCGGCGCGCCTCGCGCTTTCCGACCCCACGCCCCTCCAGCACAAAAGCGACATTGTTGCGGGCCGACTGCCAGGGGAGCAGCCGCGGCTGCTGGAACAGGCACGCGAGGGTCGCACCGGCAGGCTCGCGGGCGAATGAGCCCTCGTACCCGGTGTCGAGTCCCGCGGCGATGTGCAGCAAAGTCGATTTGCCGCAGCCGCTCCGCCCGATCATGGCAGTGAAACTGCCGCGTTCGAGGGAGAGGTTGACGCCTTTGACGGCCACCGTCGCATCGCGGCCGGCGCCGAACGTGCGGCCGATATTGCGGAACACGAGGCGCGCCGTCATTTGGCCTCCGCGCGGCGCCAGCGGAACGCCCACCGCTCGAGCGGACGGAGCGCGCAGAATTCGAACAGCAACATCAGCGCGATGAACGGCAGCGCCGCCGCCATGACCCGCTTCATGTCCACGAGATTGTAAAAATACTGGATGCGATAGCCCACACCAGAGGAGCGGCCGAGCAGTTCGACGAAGATCATCAGTCGCCACGTCAGCGACAACCCGGTACGCGCCGCGGTGAAAATGAACGGCGTCGTCTGCGGCAGGATGACCCGCCACAGGATCGTGAATTTCGGGACCGCAAAGGCCCGCGCCATCTCCTGCAATTCCGGATTGATAGCGCGAATGCCATCCCAGACGGCGAAAGTCATCGGCGGCGCCACGATCAGAGCGGTGCCGACCATGGCGGCATGGTCATTCACGCCAACCGAGAGGTAAACGATGACGATGATGACGAGCGACGGGATGGACGCGCCGATCGTGACCCATGGCCCGAACAGACGCTCGGCCAGCCGCGAGCGCCCGAGCAACGTGCCGATTGCTAGCGCGGCCGCGAGGGCAATCAGGAATGCGCCGACGATGCGGAAGGCAGTGATGCCGATGTCAGACCAAAGATAGCCCTCGCGGTTTGACTGCTCGATCGCCAAAATTGATGCCACCGGGCCTGGAAGGACATCGGCACCAACGAGGTAAGATAACGCTTGCCACACCAACGCGAGGAGAAGCAGGGAAGCGACGATATAAAGCCCCGAACGCCAGCGATCCGTCAATGTCGTGGGCTCGGTAGTAGGCACACCTAGGTCGGCGGCGGCGAGCCATAGTCCCGACGATGGTGGAACAACTCGCGGCTCGGCGATGTCCGCGGATTTGTCAGATGGCGCCCCGGCTCCTGCGGCGGTCGGCATGACTGTCATTAGCTATTGGGATTGAGATTTGGTTTGTCTTGTTTCCCGACTATACAATGGCAGAAGGATGGCGCCATGAGATTTTCGACGACGAGGGTTCCTACGCGATGATAAGATCTTTTACTGCGAACCATTGCTAGCTTGGTGGAAGAATTAATGGGTCAAGGTGGGAGCATTGAGCCAATCGACGCCGTGTCACCTGAGCGGATTGCGATCGATCCGCTGCGGGAGCCGGCGCAGGCCTACGGGCCGTGGAATCCCGGCATTGAATCCACTCTGCCGACCGAATTTCTTCCCCTCGCGACGGTGTTCAGCTCGGCGAATGTCTCCAGCAGCGTGATCGAGCTCATGGAGATGAACAGCTTCTGCGGTTTGGCTCTTGAAAGACTGTCCACCTTCAAGCCCGCGCGTCTCGCTCTGCACGAGGTGCTTATTCGCGTGATGGCCGACCTTTCGGTTCCAGACGGCGAAAAATATGAGGACCTCGGTATCAATTTTCGGCAAATGACGGCGACGATCATGGGGAAGTACATCGCGCCGGAGCTGACCGCAATCACCTCGTTGTTTGAGCAGTTGAAGCATGAGGCGGCGGACTTCTTGGACAGGGCTCAGGGTGCGACAGCTTCCGACATTGGGCGACAGGAATTCCCCAAATCCAATCCGAACCGCTGGTCGAGATTTTTTCTACCCTCTCGCAACAAGGTACCGACGCGTGCAGTCACGCGGAGTCCCGAACACGCTGATGTTGTTCGTATTGACGGCTGGCGCAAGAAGGCCCAATCGACTGCGCACGCGTTCGAACGAACGTGCTACCAGGCGCTGGTCACGACTGCCGAGGCGATCTTTGCGGTTCATGGCCGGCTGACGAACAACCGCGAGCTCATAACCTCGATAGCGCTGCGACTGGTATGCAATGATTACGGCAGCTTCGCAGTGGGCGAATATCTTGCGCCGTTTTTCTTGAATGCTGCGCACCGCGAGGGCTACCGCTTCCTTCCCGCGCAATCGCATCCCCTGGTCATGAACGTCAAGGGGGCATCTGCATCGGGCAAGAGCACCCTGCGGCCGCTCCAGAAGCAGCTCGCGGCGCGGTTGGGCGTCAACTGGGAGCACTTTGCGCTCATCAGCCCCGACATTTGGCGGAAGTATCTGCTCGATTACGCCTCGCTTGGCCCTGCGCGGAGATACGCCGGCACGCTGACTGGCGCGGAAGTCGCCATAATCGACCAGAAGCTCGACCGCTACATGAGCTACAAGGACAAGATCGACCAGCTGCCTCATCTGCTGATCGATCGTTTCCGGTTCGACAGCTTCGCGCAAGAGCCGGACGAGGAGGATGGGAGCCGACTGCTGACCCGGTTCGGTTCGGATGTCTTCATGTTCTTCATGATCACGCCGCCGGAGGCGACGATCGACCGGGCCTGGACGCGCGGCGAGCAGTTCGGCCGATACAAGGCGGTCGACGATCTCTTGGCGCACAACGTCGAGGCCTATTCGGGAATTCCAGGCCTGTTCTTCACCTGGGCGCTTCGGCAGGACAAGCGCGTGCACTTCGAGTTTCTCGACAACAGCGTTGCGGAAAGCCGCCGGCTGCGGACCGTTGCGTTCGGACTGAATGGACGGATGAATATTCTCGACCTCACCTGCCTGCTCGATATCGACCGCTACCG
>Ga0209648_10001927_pt1 | contig 16981 bp, 10 predicted proteins | sample GraSoi2013_115cm_FD_185830 | JGI IMG/M metagenome (GOLD analysis project Ga0209648, IMG submission 185830) | Grasslands soil microbial communities from the Angelo Coastal Reserve, California, USA - Sample 9_17_2013_115cm (SPAdes) (version 2) | ecosystem: Environmental > Terrestrial > Soil >...
GTCCGTGATGGCTGGCGCACAAAACAATAGCGCCTCGAATTCATGCACCTGTATGTACGGTATGAGCCGCGGGTCAGCAATATCTGCTGCAATGCCTTGCTCAATCGACTGAGCCCTCTTAAGAGGGCCATTCACACCGGGTTTTTTTGTCACGTTTGGAAAGTCTTCGGGCAGAGCGTAGAGGTCGAACATTGTAGTTAGGTATGCCTTGCGATCTTCCTTCAGCCACCGCTCGATATCACCCTTGGCCCGGGAGTAGCTGCTCATCCCCCCTTTGAAGATCTTTAGACGAGTCCGACTGGTTTCTACGCAGCGCGCTACCGCGTAAACCCCATGCATTGCTAAGTGCTCCGCAAGCACATCTCGGACGAACGTCTCTTCAGTTTGTCCTTCAACAACGAAATTAAGTCTGGGCACTTCGTCATTCACCTAGAGGGACGGCCACCTAGCACATTCTTCTCCCACAGATCACCCAAGTTGTATGCCTTTAGCCACTCAGTGAGAGATTCCTGGTTGAGATGATCAAAAGTGCTCTGATTGTCCCTGCGATTGACGACGATTAGGTCCTCTGCGCTAAATTCGTTGAGAAGAGAAATGGATTGCGTTGTTGCAATAACTTGAGTTCTCGTGGCGGCGCCTTGCATCAATGAGGCGAGGACAGTTATGGCATAGGGATGAAGACCTAATTCGGGCTCGTCAATGAGAATTGTTGAAGGTAGATGAGGCTGAAGAAGAAGTGTTGCAAGACAGATAAATCTTAGAGTCCCATCCGACAGATGATGGGCTAAGAATGGATAATCTGATTCACGTTCCTTCCATTCCAATCGAATCTTAGTCTGATTCTCAGGAACAGGGCGCAAGATGAAATCATCGAAGAAGGGGGCTACCATCCTAATGGTATCTCGAATTGAGTCATAGTTTTTCGGATATGCCCTTTGTAGGCTGAATAGGAAAGAAGCTAAATTTGCCGCGTCGCTTCGAAAGTACAAATTGTCATTGATGTCGCCGGTTGCCTTAACCGGAGCCGAATCGCTCGTGTCATGAAAATGGTAAACCTTCCAGCTCTTCAATTTTTCGAGAACGTAAGCAGGAATCCCGTAGCGCTCTTTGCCAATCTTGGGTAACACGCTTTCTTGCAATTTTACTTGGTAGCTCTGTGAACGAGGTGTCGCGTCGCCTAATTCATGAAAGTAACCCATTTCTCTTGTGAATATCAGCGCGTCGTCGTTTGTCGGGATCCATACACACTCGTAATCATTCCGCTCGAACATGAGCAGAACTCTAATTTGGCTTGTTTTCTTTCTTCCGTAGTGAAGGAGAGCGTTGGCTCCTCCAGCCTGTCTTACTGAAAGCTGGAATTGCTGTTCTACGGCTTGGTTCAAAAGCTTGAATAGGGAGATGAAATTGCTCTTACCAGAGCCGTTTGACCCGATCAGTATGTTGAGTGGCCGAAGGTCGAGCTTCAACTCTCTTATGGATTTAAAGCCGTCGACTTCAATATGTTTCAGAGCCATTCTTGAACCTGCCGAAACAGAAAGAAATTGCTCGTACTACGAGGGAATGTCACAACGGACATTACCACATCCCCAGCCCAGTCGGGTGGACGGCGGCAGGTGGCCTACGCCTTCGGCGTTTGAAAGCGGGGGGCTTTTGACATCCCCCCTTCTCGCCTCTCCTCCTCATCAAGGGTTTTCGCCCCCCCCCAGCTTTTCATTTCTGCTTTCCGGTTTCTGCCCTCTACATTCCGCCTTCCAGTTTCTGCTTTCTAGTTTCTAGTTTTCCTTCCCGCCCCTAACCCACGCCCCGCCATCACTTCCAATTTTCTTTCAAATCTATCTTGACAAATACTTACTTTCATGGTAATATCCCATGTGGTTGTTAGCCGCTATATACGCAGACCCGCCGCTTCTCTTCGTCACGTGACGAAAAATCCGTCACCGCAACTCCTTTATTTCCCACACTTGCAAGACCGTGACGCCCGTAACTCCTTTAGATTCCGCTCTTACGAAAACTGCCGGGTGTCACTCGCTTTTTCTTCCCGACCTTTGGACGCGCAAACGTTCCGACATTCCCTCCTTTCCGGCCTCGTTACTTCATTACCTCCTTATTTCTTCTTCCCTAACTCTTTTAGCTGCAACACTTACGCATCTCCCCGCAAGTGTTGCAAACAAAAGACTTACGGCAAGGCTAAACCCTTTAGATGCAACACTTACAAAAAACTCGGGGGTACGCCTCCTAGCGGAGTCTCATCCCCCGCTCCCCGTCAATCTTGTTATCTGCGATTTTCTGCGGACACGAAGATGCTGCAGTTGAGGGCCGCGCGGACGCTAGTCGCGTTCGTGGAAGAACCTGGCGGCTCCGGGAGCGCCGGCTCCGGAATCGGAGTCGGCGGCGTCCCAGGCTTTGCGGTCGATGGGCTGGATGGCTTCCAGCTTTTTCTGGGTAAGCGTTTTGTTCACCGCCGGAAGCTCTTTTGTAACGAAAGCCTCGAATTCGCCGGCCACGTCATCAAGCTCTTTCTTCAGCGAATCGATGCGCGCGGCCTGATAGTCGGTTGGGCGGCCTTCATAGTTCAATATGGCGCCGTAGAGTTGCGTCGTCTTCTCGCGGATTCGCTCTTCGCCGGTGATGGCGCCTCCTTCCGTCGTAGCCACGATCTTCTTTCGCATGGTTTCCACTTTGCCGGCGAGTTCCTGTATCCGCTTGCTGAAGGCAGCGTCTCCCTTCAGCTTTGCGGCGCGCTCCATGAGCGCGTCATGTACACCGTTGATACGGTCGACATCGAAGCTCATCTCCCCCAGCAGACGGTGGAGGCGCATCGCGGCGTCGAATTCCAGCGTGCGGTCTTCCGGAGTGAATTTCGCGCGAGGATCGACCGTCAAGACAAGTTGCGTGCTGTAGGTTTCTTTGCCGCGCGTCATCTTCACCGTGTAGGTGCCCGGCAAAACTCTGGGGCCCTGCGCGGCTTCAAACGCTGCCGTGGCGGCGGGCGGAACGTGCGGCGCTTTAATGCGCATGGGCCATTCCACGCGGCTGATGCCGCGGCGGCTGTTGGGAGGGAGCGTATCCACAAGCTTGCCCTGCGAATCGAAAATCTCCAGTTTCATTTTTCCAAAAATGTGACGCTTGCTCTGGTAGTAGGTAATCGAAGCCGCGTCCGGGGGATTGGGCCCGCTGAACGCCGCGCTTCCTTCCACCCAGCCGCCATTCGCGGGGAGACGCTGCTGCGCGGGTTTGGCCTGCAGGAAGACTGCTTCTTGCGCCATGACTTCGGGAGTCAGCTTACGCAGGGGCGTGATGTCGTCCACGATCCAGATGCCGCGGCCATGCGTGGCGATCACCAGATCCGATTCACGCGGGTGCACCACGATGTCCCGGACGGCCGCCATGGGGAATTGGTGACCTTTGTATTGCGCCCAGTGTTTACCGCTATCCAGCGAAATCCACAGACCGAATTCCGTGCCCAGGAACAGCAGATTGGGCGCCACCGTGTCTTCCTTGATGACATGCGCGTAGCCGCGCACGCCGCTGTCCGCGGCGACGATGAGCGTCCAGGTCTTCCCGTAGTCCGTGGTCTTGAAGACGTGAGGCTCCATGTCTCCAAATGTGTGGCGGTCGAACGTTGCATAAGCCGTGCCCGCATCGTAGAGACTGGCTTCCACCCAGGAAACCCAGGAAGCTTTCGGCAGATTCGGAACATTGCCGGCAACGTTGGTCCAGGACTTGGCGCCATCGCGCGTCACTTGGAGATTTCCGTCATCGGTTCCAACCCAGATGGTTTGACCATCGCGCGGCGACTCGCTGATGGAGTAGATCGTTGTGTGCATCTCGGCGTAGGAATTGTCGACGGTAACGCCGCCGGATTCTTCCTGCTTCTGTTTCTCCGGATCATTGGTGGTGAGATCCGGCGAAATGCGGTCCCACGACTGACCGTGGTCTCGCGAGCGGAAGAGGAATTGCGCGCCGATGTAAATCGTGCCCTTCTCATTGGGGCTCATGTGGATCGGCGTGTTCCAGTTGAAGCGCAGCTTCCCTTCCCCGTAATTCGGTTGCGGCTTGATGAAACGGCCCTCGAGCGTGAAATGATTCACGCGGCCGATCTCGCCGCCCTGTGATTCGGCGTAAACGTAGTTCGCGTCGGCGGGATCCGGAAATACCCAGAACCCATCCCCTCCAAAAAGATTCTCCCAGCGGCCGTTGGTAACCCCGCCCGGATACTGCGAGTCGCCCATCCACGCGCTGTTGTCTTGCAATCCGCCGAAGACGTGATATGGATCGGCGTTGTCCGCACTTACGTGATAGAACTGCGAGATCGGAAGGTTGTTGCCCTTCCACCAGGTATTGCCGCCATCGTAGGAATACCAAACGCCTCCGTCATCACCGGCGATGACATGATCGGTGTTGTCGGGATTCACCCAGACATCATGGAAATCGCCGTGTGCGCCGTTGCCGATCCCGCTGAAGCTTTTGCCTCCATCCTCGCTCATAATCAACGTGAGGTCCGGCTTGTAAACTTTGTTCTCGTTTTTCGGATCGACGATCAGGTTGGCGAAGTAAAAGGGCCGCCAGACCATCCAATTGCTGCGGTCCCTCTCTTCCCACGTTTTGCCGCCATCTTCGGAGCGGAAAAGTGCGCTGCGCGTCGATTCGATCAGGGCGTAGACGACATCCGGTTTTGATGGCGCGATCGTGACGGCAACCCGCCCCCAGGGTTTCGCGGGCAGTCCTTTGGCGCTCTTTTCATCCAGCTCCTTCCAGGTGGTTCCGCCATCCGTGGTCTGGAAAAAACCACTGCCGCTCGGCGCGGTGGCATTCGCCCCGCCCGAACGAAACGTCCAGCCCTTCCGCCGAAAATCCCACATGCCCGCGAAAAGAACTTTCGGGTCTTGCGGATTCATGGAAATCATCGAGCAGCCGGTCGAAAGATTTGGGCCTTTGAGAATCTTGCTCCAGCTCTTGCCGCCATCTGTCGTTTTGTAGACGCCGCGGTCTTCGCTGTCGCTCCAGAGTTTTCCGGGCACGCACACGTAAACCGTGCTGCTGTTCTTCGGATCGACAATAATTTTCGAAATGCGCTCGGAATTCGGCAGGCCCATGTTGTTCCAGCTGTCGCCGCCGTCCGTCGATTTGTAGATGCCATTGCCGATCGACACACTGTTGCGCGTCCAGGATTCTCCCGTGCCGGCCCAAATCGTTTTCGGCGCTTGCGGATCAATGGCGACGGCGCCTATGGATTGCGCGGCCTCCTTGTCGAAAACAGGCTTGAACGTGGTGCCGCCGTTCGAAGATTTCCAGACGCCCCCGCTGGCTGCTCCAACGTAAACGGTCAGCCGGCCGTTCTCTTTTACGGCGGCGACCGCAGCCACGCGCCCACTCATGGCCGCGGAGCCGATGTTTCGCGCACCTAGACCGGAGATGCTGTCGGAATCGAATTTGGCTTCTTGAGCGGGCGCGGCCTCGGCAAAAATCATCGTAATGAGAAATACCATCATCACAGCAGCAAAGCAGCGGATTATCTTGCGCATATCGGCGAATTCCTCAGCCATAAAGTTGAAGCAAAGACTTTTTTGGTGAAAATCCATCCAGGGATATCCGTGCGCCGAAAAAATCACTTCCCGGCCGGCGGCGCTTTTGTCTCCGGTTTGGAGACGGGCATCGAGAAATGTGCGTCTTCCAGCGGTACATTTTGTTCGATCTTTTCGACCGAGATCTGCGCGCGTGACGCGCTGCCTTTTTGCGCCTGCTCCACGGCGAAAGGATAAAAGATCCCGTTCACCTGTTCGTAGTCGCCGTAATACAATTCGGACTCCTGCAACGCGCCGCGAATTGTCGTTTGAATTTCCACTTTCAGATCGAGGAACGAATCGGCATCGAGATAGTAGTAGCGCACGTCTCCGTTCTTCATGCTCAGCTTGATTTTGAAGCAATCCGTTCCCTCGACCGAGTCGTGCCCCACGAGCTCGGCTTTATGCCCCTTCTCCTTGTACTCCATCAGCGGCCCATCGATATCGGCGTCTACGACCAGGCTTTTCAAGTCGTCCTGCGAGAGCAGCTCCGGATCCTTGCGCCCGCCGAAGGGAGAAATCTGCCATCCCGTCTTGCCATCGTAGGCCTGCACCTGGGCCAGGCCTTGAATGATGAATTCCTCTCGAACTTTGTCGGGGCGCTTGTTTTCCTGGCGAAATTCGGCGCGAAAGGAACCTTGGCTGAACTTCGCTTTCGTGCGCACGCTGCGCACGGATTTCACCTTGTCAAGTCCGCCATGCGCCTGAACATTTTTCGCGATGACTTCATCAACGGTCTGTGCGCCGGCGGCGTGCGGAAAAAATGCAATGGCCGCCAATGCAGGAAGCAAAAAACGGAAAACCTTGGAGAACTCCACAAACGGAGTCAGCCGCAAATCTGCTTTCATGAACTCCCCCAAACCTAACGGTAAGTGACAATACGCAAACGGAAGGCACCGAAACGGCGAACCTTTTATTACTCCGACGGAATCAGCAGCACTTAGTTAGCAGACTTTTGCCCGGCTGCCAAGAGGTTTCACTGTACTGGCATCTAGAACTCCAGATGCAGGCGCAGCGTCGGCACGATTACCGGTCCCCGGTCCCGGTTATATCCGGGATTGTTGATGTGCTGCAACCCGAACGAAGGATAAATCCCTCGCCACATGTGGAGTGTGTAGTAGGTCTCGACGATGTTCTCACGCCCGTATCGCAGCCGCCCGTCGCCGAGCAGGAAGCCCAGGCCTCCCAGCGCGAGGTACTGCTGATGGTCTCGCGAGATGCCGTTCGAATCAAATACCAGACCGGCGCGGTCGAATTTTCTATGCCACGGCTTGCCGTTGACGCCGGCGCCGATCTGCACTGTCTGGTCCACTTCCGTATACGCGAACGATTCATGCCGGCCCTCGTTCCATCCCCATCTGCCAAACACGCCCATCCAGTCGTTGAGCGGCTGCTCGAAATTCACGCCGAAACCGTACTTGATTGTTGTCCGGAGAGGGTGTGCCGTGATATCCGGCGTAGTCGTTATCCCGGCAAGAAAATTGTCCACCGCTTCGCGATAACTTCCCATGTTGGCGTGATTCACAAAACTTAGGAAGCGAACAATGCCTTCCTGACGCCGCAAAACAACGCCATGCAGCTCGAATTCGATATTTTCGGCGTGCGCCCGGCCCACGTCAGCATCCAAGTGGATTCCATTCGCCACTTTCGGCATGAGTCCTTCCGCAAACCGCACCGCCCACCGCCGGTCGTGATATTCGAGCATGACGCCAAATGTGAACCCGCGCGTGTCCGCTGCGTAGTCGTACGTGCCGCCATTATCCACAGCCCAGTTCATGAATTGGAAATTGGTGTCGCTGCCGTATGAGTTCAAATCGAAAAAATCCGCCATACTGAATTTGCCGAGGCGAACTTCCAGTCGTCTCACAGGCAGCGTCCTGAAGAGCGAGAACGGCGTTCGCTCCGAAGTCGCTCTCTCCCCGCTCAACGGAATGATCTGATGCCACATCAATCGCGCGACATACGGTGCTCTGCTCAACGTCGTATTTCGCACAACATCGAGATTCGTGACGCCCCCAAGTCCCAGTGCTTCACCGATCCCGTGTCCCCCGCTCTCCTGCACATCACAAAGAACTTCAGTAGTTTTGTTAATCCGCCAGCCGGTAAATAGGGTCAACACTCGCGATGTCGCGTCCTGTGCCTCGGGCGGAAGACTATTCACTCCCTGATAGGGAGAATGAAACGCGGGATGCCACTGCGAGATCCAATTCGCCTGACCCGAGATCCACCAGCGGTCCGTCTCCGGATGCGCAAATATCGTCGGCACCGGATCGGCTTCCGCCGTCGAATCCGTGACCCGCGGCAGCGGACCCTGAACCTCCGGCGAATCTTGAGCCCGGAGTCCCGCCGCTGCGAGCGAGAAGGCACCCAGTATTGCGCAAATCGCCGGGACAAATTGGAAAGTCAAACGCCGCATCTTTGGTATCCGAAATTTCTTCCGCCTGAAGGGCAGGTCATCATTGAATCACCGCAGGTTAAGTCGCGCTGATGAATGCGTGATGAACGCCCTCGGGAAGCAGGGCCTTGAACTCCTCTATCCCTTTGTTCTACTGTTCATCAGGCCGTTGTCAAAACGTCCTGACTCTTGATACCATACCCCTATACGGTAGGCAAGCAGAATGTCGCACACTTCGCGCGAAAAATTGGACCTGGTCAACCGCACCAAGAAAGTCATCGGGCAGCTTGAGAGCGTGTTGCGCGCCCTGGACGAGCACGACCCTTGCGCCGAAGCCCTCCAGCGCCTGGCCGCCGCGCGCGGCGCCATCAACAGCCTCATGGCCGAGCTGATGGAAGACCACATCCGCAACCACATGCCCCGCAATTCCAAATCCTCGGAAGAAGCCGCCGGCGATGTCATCCACATCATCCGCACTTACCTCAAATGAAGTAGAAGAGATTCGCCTTTCGCCGGAATTTTCTATATCTTCTCTGCACCAAGACCCCGGTGGTTGGAATCAAAGAACTCGAAGGTGACACAGCGTTGAGAAGAATTTTTATAGTCCTCGCCTTTGCGGTATTCCTAAATGCCCCGGCAGTTCGCGCGCAAGCCGGCCCTGTCGAGGGCGGCCATGAATTGCAGGTTTGGACTGGCGGGGGCCATGGGATCAATGGCAGCCAATCCGGCGACGGCGTTTGGAACGTCGGCCTCCGTTACGGCCTGATCCTCACTGCGCCGCACGGACCGGGTTTCCTCCGCGGCCGCCTGGAATATGCCGTGGACGCCGTTCCGGTCTTCATCGTTGTTCAGAAAACGAACACTGCCTACGGCGTTGGCGTAAACCCATTCGCCTTCAAATGGGCGCTGGACACGCACCGCAGCGTGGTCCCCTATTTCGAAATCGGCGGCGGTACTCTCTTTACCAATACCAAGGTCCCCGAAGCATCATCCCGCATCAATTTCACGACTGGCGGCGCGTTGGGCCTCCACTTCCTGCGCAGCAAGCACAACATCAGCGCGGAAGTCCGCTACATGCACATTTCGAACGCGGGACTCGCAACGTCGAATCCCGGCATCAATACCATTCAATTTCGTCTGGGTTTTGGTCTTTTCAGCCAAAAAGAATAGCGGGCCTGGCTCCGTAACTAATTTTGCGAGTGGTGAAAAAATTCTGTTACTGTCATCCCGAGCGAGGCGTGGGATCTGCTTTTTTTGAAATTCAGGAAAAACGCGGCGTGTTTGTCGCCAGCCGCATCTGGAATCGACACCAATACGAGTTTTTTGGCAAGCCGATAGAACTAAGGTTGAGTGAGCGAGATGAAAATGATTTGGGTCTTCGTAGCCATAATCGTTCTAGTTATTGGAGTCGCCGTCGTCCGCGCCATGCGCACCGGGGAGAAAGCGCCTTCCTCAGGGACGCCCGCGCCGGACTTCACTCTGAATTCGCAGGATGGCAAACCGCTCAGCCTGCGCGATCTCCGCGGAAAATGGGTCGTGCTCTATTTCTATCCCAAGGATTTCACCAGCGGCTGCACCAAGGAAGCGCACAATTTCCAGCGTGACCTCCGTCAGTACGAACAGAAAAACGCGATCATCCTCGGTGTCAGCGTGCAGGACGAGGCTACCCACCAGAAGTTTTGTACCAAGGAAGGCCTCAGCTTCAAGCTGCTCGCGGATACCAACTATCAGGTTTCTTCCGCCTACGACTCGTTGGTGAATCTAGGCGTCGCAAAACTTTCCGCGCGCCATACCTTTCTCATCGATCCTAATGGCGTCGTCCGCAAAACCTATCTCAACGTCAACGCCGAAAAACACAGCGCCGAAGTCCTCGCCGATCTGTCGCAAAACCAGCAGGCTCCAGCCGCAAAGTAGGGGCGCAACATGTTGCGCCCCTGCTCGGCAACATCGTACCCACTAGAGCGGATTTGCTGTGCTTCTGGACTTCACCTAAGACCCTTGTGACAAAAGCGGATTAGTTTCCGCAAGCCGTATCGGCAGCCAGACTGGGAACGTCGGGCAGCGCCGTGAGATTGCTCTTCCCGAGCAAGGTATTCAGCGCGGCCACATCTTTGTTCTTCAGTTCCTGCCAGGCCGCAAGAGCTTCGTTCAAACCCTTGCAGATCCGCCGGTAGGCCGCGAACGATTCTTCCGAGGGCGCGAAGTCCGCGCCATCGACCAGCGCCATCAACGCCGTCAAGGTATCGTTCGCCGCCATGAAGCTGGCGGTCTTAGGAGTCTCCAGGATCGGTGTGGCTTCCCCTTCAATCGCTGCGACTTTAGCGTCCAGCGCGCCGGCCGCAACTGCAACGGGGTCTTCCTTCGGACGCTTCCTCAGCTCGGCCAGCCGTGCGCGCAATTCCTTCGTCTGTTGATAGCCGGCAAAATTGAGCCCGAGCAGCGAGGAGATTTTCAGCTGCAGCTCCAATGAACTCTGCAATTCGTTGCGCGGCGCCGCCACTCGCGGATCCATCTTGACTTCCAACGGTTGCCGAAAAACTTGCTCCCCCGCCTTCAGCCGCACCTCGTACTTCCCCGGCAGCACCAGCGGTCCCTGTGGAGGCAGCGGCGTGGAGCCCACAATCGCCGCGATCGGATAGTTGTAGGGAGACTGTGGGTGCATCGCGCGCGGATCGGGGTAGCGCAGATTCCAGACGAAACGGTGCATTCCCGCCGCTTTCGAAAGCTCTTGGGGATGTCCGATCCAGTACTCCGCCACGAATGGAGTTTCCTCCGGATCTTTTGGCCCAGTCACGCTGGAAAAACTCCGCACTAGTTCTTCATCCTCGTCATAAATTTCCATCTGAATTTCTCCGGTGGAATTCCCCGGCAAAAAGTAATTCAGAATGGCGCCATCGGGAGGATTTTTTCCGGCGGGGATTTCCGGCGGCAGCGGCGTGTTTTGATTCTCGTCGCGGCGCACGCGAATTGCCGTTCGCGGCGCAAAGAGATGCGCGCCCGAAGAAGATACGCGCCCATCCATCTGCCGAAGCGGCGTAACATCGTCGAGAATCCAGAACGACCGGCCATACGTCGCGGCCACCAGGTCATCCTGCTCGATGGCCAGGTCGTGTATCGCTGCTACCGGCATATTCAAGCGCAGTGATTGCCAATGATCTCCGCTGTCAAACGAAACGTAAACGCCCCGGTCCGTCCCTGCGTACAGCAACCCCTTGCGCACCGGATCCTCGCGCACCACCCGGACAAAATCGCCGTCGCGAATGCCGTTGACCGTTTCCTGCCAGGTCTTTCCAAAGTCGCTCGTCCGAAAAATGTGCGGACGCAAATCGTCGAGATTATTTCGATTGACCGCCGCATAGGCGGTAGCGGCTTCGAAATGCGACGCTTCCATAATGCTTACCATGCTCCACTCCGATACGCCCGGCGGAGTGACGTTCTTCCATGTCGCGCCGCCATCGTTCGTCAGCTGAATGTTCCCATCATCTGTTCCAACCCAGATGACGCCTTCCTTGATCCCCGACGGCGCGATCGTCAGGATCGTGCCCAGCACCTGTTTCGGATCTTTTTCATCAGCGCGCGTACGCGTCAGGTCGGGACTGACGGCCTGCCAGCTGGTTCCTGCATCCGTCGTTTTCAAGAGAAATTGCGTCCCGAGATAGAGCAGATGGGGATCTTGCGGTGAAAAGAGCAGTGGAATTGTCCAGTTGAAACGATACTTGCTGCCAAATGAGACCGGGGCGGGGGAAATATCGCGCACCTGTCCCGTCGTTTTGGACATTCGCACCACGCTCCCGGCCGGCCCGGCGTTGTACACCACATCCGCGTCCAGCGGGTCTGGAATCGTATAGCCGCTTTCTCCCGGACCAACCGGAAACCAGTCGCGCTCCGTGATCTGTCCGTTGTTTCCTCGGCTGGCGATGCCCGCCGTGCCGCTGTCCTGCTGCGGTCCGTACACCCAGTAGGGAAACCGGTGATCTGTCGCGACCCTATAAAATTGTCCTGTCGGCTGGTTGTACCACGTGCTCCAGGACTCGCCTCCGTTGAGGCTGATCGTCGCGCCCTGATCGACACCGAGCATGATGCGCTGCGAATTCGTCGGATCGATCCACACCGTGTGGTAATCGTCGCCGCCCGGCGCACCCTTGATGGCCGTGAAGTTGTGCCCGCCGTCGTTCGAACGGTACAAGTTTTGCGAAGGCACATACACCACATCGGGATTCTTCGGATCGACGAAAATCTCGCTCATGTACCAGAAGCCGGTGATGCGCCGGTCTTCCGTGGTCTTTTTCCAGCTCGCTCCTCCATCATCGGAGCGGTACAAGCCGCCATTTTTCTCTTTTGCTTCCACAATCAAGTACACTCGCTGGCCGCGAGTGCCGGGCGCAACCGCAACGCCGGAGCGGCCCCAGTCCGCCACTGGCAGCCCATGTCCTGTGATCGGCGTCCACGTGAGTCCCTCGTCGGATGATTTGTACAGCCCGCTCCCCGGGCCATACGCCGTTCCCTTTTGCCCCGGCTTTCGAATGCCCTGCCACAGCGTCGCGTATACCACCCGCGGATTCCCCGGTTCGAAGCAAAGATCCACCGCTCCCGTTTCATTGTTCTTGAACAAAACTTTCTTCCACGTGCGCCCGCCGTCTGCCGACCGGAACACCCCTCGTTCCTCGTTTGCTCCGAAGGCGTGCCCGATCGCCGCCACCAGTACAACATCCGGATTGCGCGGATCGATCAGGATCCGCCCGATATGCCTCGTGTCTTCCAACCCCAGGTGTTGCCACGTTTCTCCTGCATCTGTGGATTTGTAAATGCCATTCCCGTAACCGATATCCGAATAAACGCCGTTGACTCCGGTGCCCGCGTAAATGATGTTTGGATTCGAAGGCGCAAGCGCCAGCGCTCCAATGGACGCCGCCGGCTCTTTGTCAAAAATCGGCTTCCAGACCGTGCCGCCGTCCGTCGTCTTCCACACCCCTCCGCCGTCCGCTCCAAAATAGTACACGCCCGCATTGCCCGGAACCCCCGCGACGGCATTCACCTTTCCGCCGCGAAATGGCCCGATCATCCGCCAGTTCATCTCCGAAAACTGTGAGGGGGAGATTTCCTGCGCGTGGGATAGACCCATCGTCCACAATCCAAGCAGCGCCCCAGCGGCAACGCGAAGGATACGACCTCTTCCGGGAGACTTTCTCATCAGCAACTCCTCTGAATGCGGGAAACTCAGCAATTTGGCAGCACTTGAAGTCCGGGAACGCGCAGCAGCCGTTCATCCGCCGTCACGAGCGTCAAATCATATACCTTTGCCGTCGCTACCAGAAATCGGTCCGCCGGATCACGGTATCCCAGCATCGTGAATCGCAGTTCGTGCGCTACTTCCCAACTGACGGGAACTTCATTCAGGTTAAGTTCTTCCTTCGACTCCCGGAACCACTCTCCGAAATCTCTCCTGAACAGAATTCGCTTTTTCTCCAGCAGCACGATCGCCTCCCACACGCTCACCGCGGATAGGAAGCGATCGTTCCCTGGATTCGTCAATTCCCGAGTCACCTCCGAACTGATTTTGTGCGGTTCGAGGTAACTCCATATCCAAATGTGCGTGTCCAGCAGCAGTCTCATTTGGCTTTGCGTGTTTTCTTCGTCTTGTCTTCCACTTCAGCCGTATCTTGCGCTGCTTCCCAATCCGATTCATCGCCGATAGGTCGGACGATATCGCCCAGAATTACGGCGGTCCCCGCGCCTCCACCCAGCTTGATTTTCTTCGCAACTCCAGGTGGATTGATTTCGGCAATAGGGTGGCCGAAGCGCGTAACAAGAATCGGTTCGTTGGTCTTGCGCACTTTCTCAAGAACAGCTAGGCAGGTTGCCTTGAATTTCGAGATGGCGATTTCTTCCATGGTGTAACTCCCATTTTCATCCTACCATGTATTTTGACCATAGTCCAATCATAGTCTGACCATGGTGTGACTATGGTCCATTCTATCCATTTCCTCTTACTTCTCTATTGTCTAGGGTTCGTCGTCTCCATCTGTATCGGCGGAAGGAGTGGCATCCCGTGTCTTATTCGGATCAACCGGAGCGAATCCGGCTTTCTTGAGTTCGGCGTTCAATGCCGCAACATCCTGCTGCCGGATTTTCGTCCAGCGCGCAACGAGTTTCTCAAGAGATTCTTCGAGTTCCTTGTAGACGGCAGTGGCTTGTGTCGTGGGTGCGGCATCGGCGCTGTCCGCAACCGCCAGGATGCCGCCGAAATGCTGGTTCAAGCCGGAAAAGTTTTCGGGTTGCTTCGCGCCTGGCGGCAGGCCGAAGAAATTGCTCTGCGCTGCCCCTTCCAGTTCGGCAGCTTGTTTGTCCAAAGCCGCGATCGCATCCGCGAGCGCGCCCTTCCCTGCTTTCGCGGCGCACTCCTTCAACTGCGCGCGAACCGATTGAACCTGAGAGAGCGCTTCGAAGCTTTCCTTCATGCCTTCGACCGAGCCGTTCTGCATTTCAAACTGCTTGCGAAGATCCGCAAGTGGAGTCTTGATGCGCGGGTCCATCTTCACGATCAGCGGCTGCGTGGAAATCCTCCCGTCCACAGTCAGCCGCACGGTGTAATTGCCCGGCAAAGCCCACGCGCCCAGAGGGTATTTCGGCGTGTCGTGCACGATCGCCGAAATCGGAAATTCATGCGCGAGTGAATCCGGCGGCGCGTAGTGCAAGTCCCAGACAAAACGGTGCATCCCTGCCGTCCCCGAAAGAATTTGCGTTGGGCGCACCCAATACATGGGAATGGGATGCTCGCGAGCAGTTTTTTCCAGAGGCTCGAGTTTGTCCGAACTGGAATAGCGGCGCACCAGACGACTCTGCTCATCGAAAATTTCGAGTTTGACCGGCCCTCTTGCAGTGTCTGCCAGGTAGTAATCGATGATGGCGCCGTCGGGAGGATTTTTTCCGGCTGGAAATTCCGGCGGCAGCGGTGTATCCGGATTGCGGTTCCAGCGGAAACGAGTCGCTTCCTGCGGTGCATATAGAGGGATGACCTCTTTGCCGATCTCAAATTTCATCTGGCGCAGCATCGTGACGTCGTCGAGAATCCAGAACGAGCGGCCGTGCGTGGCAACGATTAAATCGTCGCCATGAATCGCGAGATCGCCCATCGACGTGTGCGGCATGTTCAACTGCAGCGACTGCCAATCGTCTCCATCGTTGATGGAAAAATAGACGGAGCCCTCCGTCCCCGCGTAGAGCAAACCTTTTCGAACCGGATCTTCGCGCACCACGTTGCTGGCGCCGCCATCCGGAATACCATTCGTGATTTCCGCCCACGTTTTCCCGTAATCACGCGTGCGGTAAATGTGCGCGCGCAGATCGTCGAGCCGGAACGAATTGATCGCGGCGTACGCCGTGCCCGCATCGAAGTGCGAAGCTTCGATGATGGAAACTTTGCTCCACGGCTTCAATTGCGGCGGCGTGACATTTTGCCAGGATTTTCCGCCGTCGCGCGTGATCTGAATTAATCCGTCGTCAGTCCCCGCCCAGATTGTGTTCGCTTCCTTGAATGAAGGAGCGACGGCGTAAATAACGCCGCGGTGCTTTCCTTTTTCCGGATCGCTCGCGGCGAAAATACCGAGATTCGCGGGAATTTCATAGGATTCGCGCGTGAGATCGGGACTGATGACCTGCCAACTATTTCCCGCGTCGGTCGTCTTGAAAAGCACGTTCGCCGCGAAATAAAGCGTGTGAGGTTCGAGCGGCGAAAAAACCACCGGCAGCGTGCGCGTATAGCGATATTCGCCGCGGCGAATCGCCTCCGGCGTGACCTTCGCGTACTCGCCGATATCCTGTTTCGTTCGCGTGAGCCAGTCGCCATAAAGAATGTTCGGATCGAGAGGGTCGACGGCGATGTATCCGTATTCAAAGATGCCGGGCAAGCGCCAATCGCGAAATGTGATTTCGCCGTAATCGCTGCGGCTCTGCGTGGCCACGGAGCCGCTTTCCTGTTGCGCGCCGTAAACCCAATACGGAAAACGATTGTCGGTGGTGACGTGATAGAACTGGGCAGTGGGCTGATTGTACCAACTGCTCCACGTCGCGCCGCCGTTCACGCTGATGACCGCGCCCTGATCGGAGCTGAGCGCGATGATCTGCGGATTTTCCGCGCTGATCCAGATGCGCTGGTAGTCGTCGCCGCCGGGCGCTCCTTTGAAGCCAACAAAAGTTTTTCCGCCGTCCGTTGATTTCCACGTCGTGGTGTTCGCTACATAAATGACTTCAGGATTGTCCGGCGCCACGGCAATGCCCATCGCGCCCGGACCGCGGCCGCCGATGCGGTGGTCGCTGTTCGCCAGCTTCCAGGATTCTCCGGCGTCGTCGGAACGGTAGACGCCGGCATTTTTCTTTGCTTCGACTGTGGCATAGAGGCGGTTCGGCTCGCTGCGCGAGACGGCAATGCCGATGCGCCCCAAGCCATCGGCGGCCGCGGGAAGACCTTTGGTGAGCGGGCGCCAGTTGCTTCCGCCATCGGTGGATTTGTAAAGGCCGCTGCCGGCGCTGATGAAGGATTCGCCGCTGCGAATTTCCCACGGCGCGACGCGCGCGGCCCATAACACCGCGTAGATTGTTTGCGGATTCGCGGGATCGAAAGCAAGATCGGCTGCGCCGGTGTTTTCGTCCTTGTAGAGAACTTTCTGGAAAGATTGGCCGCCGTCGGTGGAGCGGAAGACGCCGCGCTCGGCGTTGGGGCCATAAGGATGCCCCTGGGCGGCGACGAAAACGCGGTTGGGATCTTTCGGGTCGACCAGGATCGCGGTGATTTGGTGGGCGTCGCTCAGGCCGCCTTTGTACAACCCAAGGTGCTTCCAGGATTTTCCCGCGTCGGTGGATTTGTAAACGCCATCGCCCGTCGCGAGATCCGGGCGTTGCAATCCTTCGCCGCTGCCAACGTAGATGATGTTCGGATCGGAAGGAGCAACGGCCAGCGCGCCGACGGAGCCGGTGGGTTGGTCGTCGAAGATCGGATTCCAGGTGTTTCCAAAATCGGTGGTCT
>Ga0209648_10001928_pt1 | contig 16974 bp, 19 predicted proteins | sample GraSoi2013_115cm_FD_185830 | JGI IMG/M metagenome (GOLD analysis project Ga0209648, IMG submission 185830) | Grasslands soil microbial communities from the Angelo Coastal Reserve, California, USA - Sample 9_17_2013_115cm (SPAdes) (version 2) | ecosystem: Environmental > Terrestrial > Soil >...
CGAGGCTCCTGTAGCACGCCAGGGAGTCGCGCGCTCCGCCACGTTCATGGCCCAGTCGAAAATCCTTCGCTTTACACCGGTGGTCTTCGAGCCTTGCTCGACAAGGCGCGCGTAAATTTTTTCGAAGAAGCGCGGTACCGCGGCGATGATGGTGGGCCGCACCTCGAGGAGCGCCCGGGCGACGGAATCGATGGACTCGACGTAAGCCAGAGCGGCACCGTTAAAGATATAGATGTAATCCAAGGTGCGACCGTAGACATGAGCGAGAGGAAGAAACGAGAGCGCGACGTCCTGGGCGGGATCGACACTGAAGTCGTGGCCGACGCCGTAAACGTTGGAGCAAAAATTGTTGTGGGTGAGCATGACGCCCTTGGGCTCGCCGGTGGTGCCGGAAGTGTAGATGAGAGAAGCGAGCTGGCCGGGGAGAACTTGCGAAGCGCGCAAGCGGTAAGAAGAAACGTCCGCGGCGCTCGCGCCGGCGATTAGAGTTTCATAGCGGAGACAATCGCTGGGGACGTCGGCGCCACCATCGGCGACAATAATTTGTTCCAGCTCGGGAAGGCTGGCGCGAACGGCGAGAAGCTTCTGCAACTGGGATACACCAACAACGAAGACGACCTTCGCGCCGCAATGTTTCAGGATGTAGGTCATGCGGTCAGGCGATTCGTTGAAGTACACCGGCACGGTGACGGCGCCGGAGCCGTTGATGGCGAAGTCGGCGGTATGCCACTCGGGGCGATTGCCGGAAAAGAGACCGACGCGATCACCGGGCTTCACGCCAAGTTCCACGAAAGCGGTGGAGAGGCCAGCGACACGGCGGAGAAATTCATAAGAGGAGATTGCTTCCCAGCGGCCGTCGCGGCGAACCATTTGGGCGCGCGGGTTCGGAAGATTGTCGACGGCGTTCAAGAAGCGTGAGGGGAGCGTTCCGTAGTTCATGGTTCGAGCGTCACTTTACCTTACGCAGTTGGATGGCGCAATGTGGCGGCAGGCCACCACGTCACGCTGGGCCCCTTGCTCCATCATCGCCGGGGCCAGCAGCCGCTTCCCCGTCAGTGCGAACGACTGCGGCGTTGATTGCGGATTTCTGCTCCCCAAGGATCACGGAAGGCGGATTGGAGAGGGGCTTGGACTCCAAGTCCATTTTTTCCCACTGCTCATAATCGTAGTAAAAATCGAATTCGCTCTTGAGTTTGTCTAGAGAGAGAAGCAAGAGTTTGCCGACGAACGCCAGGTTGGAGGCGTTGCGGGGCGGGATGCGGTTTTGGGCGATGGCTTTGTAGAGTTTGCCGAGGGCGAAGTTAATGTCCGTGGCGGTCATAAACCGGCCAGTGAGAGTGGAAGCGAGTTCGGAGCCAAGGCGGTCCGATTCAACGATTTGGCGCTCGGCGCGAGCGTGAAAGACGCAAAGAGATGGGTGATCGTCTTGGCGGAGCATGCGACAGGTACGGCCATCGGCGAAAGAGAACTGGCAGAGAGAGGATTCGTCGGTGGCGATGCGGGAACGGGAAAGCTTAGATTTGGTCATGATGATCTCCTGAAAAGAAGAAGTACCCCCTGGGGGTCTCGGATGTGTGGCAAGGAAAGGACTTGCGGAAGAGCGATTTCGGATGTGTGGCAATGATTGGACTTACAGGTGAAATTTTGGATCTGTGGCAAATGAAGGAGTTAGGGGAAAAGGAGCACTGGGCAAAGTGGGATAGGGAGGTAGCTGGATACGGAACGCTTCGCCAAGAATGACGCCTTACTATCAAATAGGATATTACCATATCCATGTAGTACTTGTCAAGATAGATTTTTAGTGAGTGAGGGGAAAGGAGTTACAGGAGAGAGGACGGAGAGTGGAAGCGGAGAATGGAAAATGGGGAAAGGGGCTGAGGAAGGATGATCCGGAAATGTCGTACAAGCGTAACGAGTGTCTGTCACCCATTCAGTCTAGGGATTTAATTAGTTGTTGACGACGAATAATAAGTTGTATATGATGACGATAGGGGTGTTTTATGCGAAGCCCAAAGGAACTGACACGAGCGGAGATCGTTCGCGCCGCCAACAATTTCCGCTGGACGAGAAAAGGGGCAAAATGGACGGTGATTGTGGGTGAACGAGAGCTTCCGGCGCGCCCGCTTGTTCTTGAGGCTGCGGGTGTTCCTCCGAACGATCCGACAAACTCGCACCAGGCCGTCGAGATATTGCGGAGACTAGGATTTGAGACTCGCTACACCAGGGACCAAGGGGAGATGGGAATAAAGGAGAGAGAGGAACCTTCGGAAAAGGAATCAGGCTCGATTCTTGAGATGGTTTCGGCAGTTACGAGGGAAGTACCTGAACGCGAATGGGCACGCGTTCCTGCCGACTTGTCAAAAAATGTTGACCATTATCTTTACGGCAGCAAGAGGACGGATAAATGAGGCAGGTCTTCGCCGACACCAGCTATTGGATCGCCCTTGTGAATCCGCGGGATCAAATCCATACGAAGGCCGTCAGCGCAACTCAGCAGCTTTCTTCGGCAAGGATCTTGACCAGCGAAATGGTGCTAACGGAAGTGCTTAACAGTTTTAGCGATGCTGGTCCGTTGCGCCATGCGGTTGGCGGCATGGTCCAGAAACTCCGCAGCACCAAGCATGTAATCATCGTTCCTCAGACATCGGAACAATTTGAGAGCGCGCTGCGGCGCTACAAGCAAGCGGCGGATAAGAGTTGGAGCCTGACCGATTGCGCGAGCTTCGAGGTGATGGAAGCGGAGCAGATTCAGGCGGCGTTGACGCATGACCAGCACTTTGCGCAAGCGGGATTTGAGCCGTTGCTGAGGTGAGGGGGGAGAAAATGGAAAAGCGAAAATAGGAAGAAAAGCGGGTCGAGGACGCCGGCCGGGGCACCCGGCGCTACATGCTGAATTTCCCGGTATTCAGGTTCCGTTAGAATCATTTGCAGCCGCTTGGACATAGGTATGAGTCCATTTCACTCAGGCTGGTGAGTCACGGGGAATGAAAGGCAGCCTCACCCATTCTGCATAAACCGCAGAAAGAATGGGCCGCCCGGGAGCGTTGCAGCGGAACGAGGGTCGGCCACGCGCCGCATTAGTTAGATTCCATTCGGCTCCGTGCCCCTGTGCTGCGTTTATTGATCTTCATATCGTACCTTATAGAGGTATAATTCGTTTGCTCAGCAGTCAGAAAGGATACGTCGATGAAGACCAAACTCCCGATCCTCGGGCTCTGTTTAGCAGTAGCTTTTCCCCTTCTTGCTCAGAAGAAAGAAGATGAGCGTTTAGCAAATTCCGCCACAGTAATGAAGGAGATACTCAATGGAGACAAGGGCCTCCCGACGAGCGTCCTCAACCAGGCTATGTGCGTCCTTGTCTTTCCGAGCGTCAAGAAAATTGCGATTGGAATCGGCGGCAGCTACGGGCGCGGCGTGCTCGTGTGCCGCAAGGGCGACAAGATGAGAGATGCTTGGGGGGCACCGGTGCTATATGCGCTGGACCAAGGAAGCATTGGTATCCAGCTCGGTTCCACAGCAACTGATTTTGTGCTGGTAGTCATGCACGACAAGGGTGTCGATGCGATCCTGAACGGCAAGACGAAACTGGGCGCCGATGCAGCGGCGGCCGCTGGTCCAACGGGCGCACAGGCGACCGGTTACAATGCTGGAGACATGAAATCATCCGACGTTCTGACCTATTCGCGGTCCAAGGGACTCTTTGCCGGCGTGTCCCTTGCAGGTGCGTCGATGGACACCGACAAAGAAGCCAATAAGAAGCTATATGGCAAGGAAATGGGCGCCAAAGAGATTGTGACCGGTGCTCAGGCGGTTGTGCCTGCAGCCGAACCGCTGGTGAGTCTACTCAACGCGACGTCACCAGATCGCAAGTGAGTTGAACGCATCAACTAACGACGTATATTTGCTTCTGTTTACCGGACGCATTGCATAAGCAGCTGAACTGGAGCACCCGGCCGGGCAGCAATGCCTTTATTTTGCTCGCCGTTATCGTAGACCCATATTCCGTTTTCCATGGCCATGCCACTGCCCTTCGAAGTGTCGGGGCCTTCCGGCTTGAGCGGCAGCTCTTTTTCCACGAGCTGCTTGAGGTAGTCTCCCGCCGACAAGCCTTTGGCGGACGCCAGCGAAGGCAGGGCGGCGGCGATTTCAGGTTTTATGTCTAGCTTCATGGGACACCCTTGCAGCTCTACTAAAAGTTTACGCGAGTTACGCTCTTGCTCCGGCATCTTTGGAGAACGTCCGGATCGCGGCAGCCTGGTCCTCCTGGATATCGAACACGGTGTTCAATTTGGTGGTTTTCAATAGATCAAGGACTTGACTAGACGGCTTTAGCAGCTTGAGATCGCCACCTTGATTGCGCGCAGTCGTCAACGCACCCACGAGCTGCCCAACGCCTGAGCTGTCGACGTAAGTCACCTCCGCAAGGTTCAGTAGAATCTTTTTTTGGCCCTTCTTGGCCAATTCGCGAATGGTATCGCTAAGCACGACACCACTGCCTGGACCGAAGGCTACTTCTTCACCGAGACTCAAGCGCCCATTCAGATCGAGAATCGTGACATCACCAGTTTGCCGAACATTGTATTTCAAAGCCATGTTCAAGCCTCCTTTGACCTATGAGGATGGCCGGATTATACGCGAAATTGCCAATTTTCAGGCCCGGCGCGGTGGCGGGAAGTGCAGGAGGGCTAAGCGCCGTCCGCGCGCCGTGGGGGACGGAGATTTCCTGCAACGTATGGCAGCAGGAGGCCGCGCTGATTCCCTGCTTCGCTAATGGAGGATGATCTCGCGGGACTCCTGCGGCTTACCTAATAACAAGGCCCGGTTTATGACGCCCAGCAACTGGCGTTTGGCATTTTCATCCTGGTCGTCCCGGCCAATGTCCCAAATGATGACTCCCCCAAGCCCATTCTGTTGCACATACCGGAGCTTGGCTTCTATCCCGCGGTCGTTTTCATAAGAGAGGAACTGGTTCGTTTGCGGAATACTCAGGTAAGGAACCTCCGCCTGCTGATCCCAGCGTGTTGGATTATTTTTCAAAAATTCCTGGACGACTTCGCCGCAGGTTAATTCCACGACCTTCGGAGGGAGCTTCCAGAGCTTTCCCGGACTGCTGATGTCTTCGACGCCTTGACCTTGCCAGAGGTATCCGTACAGGTTGATTCCGACGCCCAATTTGCGGGGTTGAAATCCGGCGGCGAGGAATTCCGCAATCGCGCCGTCCGCACTCGGAGTTCGAAACCCATCCTGCGGAGAAACGCCGGGATAAAGCGCGGAATTGTGCCACACGAACGGCAAGCTACTCGAATTGGCCATGGCATAAGTCATCAGGTTGATGCGATCGAGCTTCTCATCCAGATTGCGCAGAGTACTCACAAGCGAGGCCATGTAGTCGGCGTTGTTCAGATTGACCTCGATCGCCGTCGTCAAAGCGAGTCTGGGCCTCCGGTGAAGGAGCGCCGTCTGGTCGAGGCTCTTCCTTAAACCCTCGATGAAGCTGCTGTAAAGATCCGCATCCAGCGGGGCAAGCGGCTCCCAGTCGACGTCGATACCGTCATATCCGTAACGATCCACCAAGGAGAGAATTGACTTTAGCGTGTTTGGCAAATGCTCCGGACCAGAGGCAATCCGAAGACCAGGCGCGGCTCCCTCACCGCCCACAACGAGCAAGACCTGTTTGCCTGCTTCATGAGCAGCCCCTACCAGTGCTCGCATTTTTGAGGGAGTCAGTTCGTTTGCCTGCAAGTCCAAACTGCCGTCACCGGGGCGGACATAGACGGCAAAGTGCAAGAAATGGGTAATCGCATCAAGCAGATGGTCATTCTTCGGATCAAGACGCGGTTGATTCCAGCCCGGAACATAGGCGCCAACCCAAAGCTGCTTGGCATTCGCGTTTCTTAAAGTGCGCTCGGAGGGAACGGTCCGCGCTCCGCCTTGGGCAATAGCGAAGACGGCGAAGATGATTGCCGCAAACAAAAGAAGAGTTTCGCGAAGTGAAGTACTGCGGCGAATCGTGGCGTACCCCCCTCAATCCTACGGCAACGTGTTGCAGGAAGGCGAACGGATGCAAAAGGGAGTGGCGTGCGTTAGTATGGGCGGCGGAGAGGGAAATTCATGAGCGTGACGGTGCCAGGGACAGTGGCGGAGGCGGGATTGGAGAAAGGGCCTTTTCGCGCGCCGCGGGGGACGCAGATTTCCTGCAAGGGATGGCAGCAAGAGGCGGCGCTGCGGATGCTGTTGAACAACCTCGATCCAGAGGTAGCGGAAAAGCCGGAAGATTTGGTGGTGTACGGCGGGACGGGCAAGGCGGCGCGAAATTGGGAATGTTTTCATGCGATTGTGCGGTCGCTGAAGGCGTTGGAAGCGGACGAGACGCTGCTGGTGCAGTCGGGCAAGCCGGTGGGGATTTTTCGGACGCATGAATACGCGCCGCGCGTGCTGCTATGCAATTCGAATCTAGTAGGGCATTGGAATGATTGGGACCGCTTTCATGAGCTGGACCGCGCCGGATTGATGATGTACGGGCAAATGACGGCGGGAAGCTGGATTTACATTGGGACCCAGGGGATTTTGCAGGGGACGTACGAAACGTTTGCGGCGGCAGCGAGAAAACATTTTGGCGGAAACCTGGCGGGCAAGCTGGTGGTGACGGGCGGGATGGGCGGAATGGGAGGAGCGCAGCCGCTGGCCGCGACAATGAATGGCGCGGCGTTTCTGGGGATCGACGTGGACCCGGAGCGGATCAAACGACGCGTGAAGACGGGCTATTGCGACGTGATGGTGACTTCGCTGGATGAAGCGCTGCGGATTTTGAAAAATGCAGTGCGGAAGGGCGAGGCGACTTCGGTTGGATTAGTGGGAAATTGCGCGGACCTGATTCCGGAACTGGCGAAGCGCGGCGTGGTGCCGGATTTGTTGACGGACCAGACGAGCGCGCACGATCCCATCGGCGGGTACGTGGCGAATGGGATGACCCTGGAAGCGGCGCTGGAGCTGCGGAAGAAAAATCCTGAGGAATACAAAAAGCATTCGATGGCGGCGATGGCGCAGCACGTCCAAGGGATGCTGGATTTGCAGAAGCTTGGCGCGGTGACGTTTGATTACGGGAACAACATTCGAACGATGGCGTTCGAACAGGGCGTGAAGAACGCTTACGACTTTCCCGGTTTTGTGCTGGCGTACATCCGGCCGTTATTTTGCGAGGGCAAAGGGCCGTTCCGGTGGGCGGCGCTTTCGGGGGAAACTTCGGACATTGCGCGGACGGATCAACTGGTGCTGGAAATGTTTCCGCAGGACGAACATTTGAATCGCTGGATCAAGCTGGCGCAGAAGCGAGTGAAGTTTCAGGGTCTGCCGTCGCGGATTTGCTGGCTGGGCTATGGCGAGCGTGACAAGTTCGGCCTGGCGCTAAACGAGCTGGTGGCGAAGGGAGAAGTAAAAGCTCCGGTGGTGATGGGGCGCGATCATCTGGATTGCGGATCGGTGGCGTCGCCATTCCGCGAGACGGAATCGATGCTGGATGGCTCGGATGCGATTGCCGACTGGCCGCTGCTGAACGCGCTGATCAATACGGCGAGCGGCGCATCGTGGGTGTCCATTCATAACGGCGGCGGCGTGGGGATCGGCTATTCGCAGCATTCAGGGCAAGTGACCGTGGCGGATGGAACAAAGGAAATGGCGAAGCGCATCGAGCGCGTGCTGACGAATGATCCGGGGATGGGGGTGGTGCGGCACGTGGACGCGGGGTACCCTGAAGCGATATCGTTCGCGAAGAAAGCAGGCGTCAAGATACCCATGTCGAAGAGGTGAACGGCATCCTGGAGTGGTCGCGGTTCCTCGCAGTACCATTCCTGCTGATGCTCGCATCGAAATCATGGAGCAAGAGGAGGAGACATGTACGTCATTCTGGGAGCGACTGGAAAAACGGGTTCGGTAGTAGCAAACCGGCTGCTGGACAAGGGCAAGAAAGTTCGCGTGCTCGGACGGGATACGAAGAAACTGGCGGTGTTTACGAGCCGCGGGGCCGAAGGGTTTACGGCGAATGTCACAGACGCGGAAGCGCTGAGCCGCGCATTTGCGGGAGCGGAGGCGGTTTACGCGATGATTCCGCCTGATCCCGCCAGTGACAGGTATCGCGCGGTCCAGAGCGAGATCATCGAGTCCATCGCCACGGCGCTGGAGAAGAGCGGCGTGAAGCATGCCGTTACGCTGAGCAGCTTTGGAGCGGACAAGCCCGACAAGACAGGACCGATCGCGGGACTGCATGAGATGGAAACGAGGCTGAATCAGATCGAAGGGCTGAATGTACTGCACTTGCGGGCAGGGTACTTCATGGAGAATACCTTGCCGCAGATCGGGGCGATCCAGAGCTTTGGGATGATGGCGGGGCCCGTGGATGCCGCGGTACCGCTCCCCATGATCGCAACGAAGGACATTGGAGCTGTGGCCGCAGAGGCGCTGCTCAAGCTTGGGTTCCAGGGAAAGCAGACGCAGGAACTGCAAGGGCAGCGCGATCTGAACTACGCCGAAGCAGCAAAGATCATCGGAGAAGCCATCGGCAAGCCAGCGCTTGAGTATGTGCGGCTGCCGGATGATCAAGTCGTTCAAGCAATGAGTTCGATGGGCATGGCTAAGAATTTCGCCGCGCTGATCGTGGAAATGGCCAATGCTTTCAATAGAGGGTACGCAAAGACGCTGGAGCGGCGGTCGGAGAAGAACACGACGCCGACTTCGTTTGAGACATTTGCGCGTGAAGTGTTTTTCCCGGCGTACAAGGGGCAAGCGGCGGGCGCTTAGGTATTTGCAGGAAGACGGTATGAACTGGGCGCGATTCGTTGTAATCGTTGTTGGCACCGGTGTCGTCTCGTCGCTCACTGACTGGTTCTTCGCAGGTGATTGGATTCATCGGCGCTACACTCATCCCGAAATCTGGCGTCAAGGTGCGGAAGGGAGAGCGATTGCTCTGACGAGTCCGCTACCATTTCTGACCTGCGGGGTCTTTGCGTATGTCACCGCCCGGCTGGGTCTTCATTCTGTATCGGGCGCGGTCAAAGTGGCTGTTGCGGCGTGGCTGATTGGCCCGTTGCCGCTGATCCTCACTAATGCCGCATTTATGAAGCTGCACCGGGTGTTTGTGGTGTCATACGCGATGGGCTGGTTAGTAAAGCTCACGATCGTTGCGGTGGCGGTTGGCTGGTTCCTTCGTTGACGCCGAGAGGAGAATCTATCGTGTCGTTCCGCTCCCAGCAACGTTAACATGGCATGGCCTACGAAGGCAGGCTGCGAGAACGTAGGCGGTCGCTCCCAAAACTGACAATGAACGATTCGCGGGGCATAATACTTGGGCCTTGGCGAATTCCCTGCTCATCACGGGTGCATCGCAATTGCTGACGCTGCGCGGAAGCGGCCCGCGGCGGGGCGATTCCCTTTCCAACCTGGGCTTGCTTAAGGATGGCGCGCTGCTGGTGCGCGATGGCCTGATTGCGGCGGTGGGGACGAGTGCGGAGGTGGAAAAACTGCCGGAGGCCCGCACGGCGGAGAAGCTGGATCTGGGCGGACGCGTGGCACTGCCGGGATTTGTGGATTCGCACACGCACCTGATTCATGCGGCGAGCCGGGCGGAAGAGTATGAATTGAAGATTGCCGGGGCGAGCTACGAAGAGATCGCCCGCAAGGGCGGGGGAATTCTCAACTCGGTGAAGAAGCTGCGCGCGGCCACTACCGAGGCTTTGAAGAAACGCGCGCTTGCCGCACTGAAAAAGTTTGCGGCGCATGGCACAACGACGGTTGAGGCAAAGAGCGGGTATGGGCTAGACGTTGCGAGCGAAATCAAGATTTTGCGGCTGCAAAAAGAGCTGGCAGTGGAACAGCCGCTGGAAATCGCGTCCACGTTCCTTGGCGCTCATACGGTTCCGGCAGAGTACCGGGGAAAGACGGGCGGGGCAGCGCGCTACATCCAGTTGATCGAGCAAAACCTCCTGCCGGAGATCGGCGAGAACCGGCTAGCGGAATTTTGCGACGTGTTTTGCGATCGCGGGGCGTTTACCGTTGAACAATCAAAACGGGTGCTGCAAGCGGGCCGGCAATGGGGGCTTGCGCCGCGGCTGCATGCGGAACAACTTTCGCGGACGGGCGCTGCGCGCCTGGCGATCCTGCTGCGGGCGGCGAGCTGCGATCATTTGGAACAGGTGAACAAGAGCGACATCCAGGCGCTGGGAAAATCGGAAACCGTGGCGACGCTGCTGCCGGGATGCGATTTTCATCTGGGATTGAAGCAATATGCGCCGGCGCGGGCGTTGATTGGGGCGGGAGCGATCGTGTCTCTGGCAACGGACTACAATCCGGGGACGAGTCCGACGCTGAGCATGCCGATGATTCTCTCCTTGGCGTGCACGCAAATGCGCATGACGCCGGCAGAGGCGATTGCAGCAGCGACGATCAACGCGGCTTATGCGCTGCTTCGGGAAAAGTCGATCGGATCGCTGGAAGTTGGCAAGCAAGCAGACCTCGCCGTATTCGAACTGGCCGACTACCGGGAAATTCCTTATTATTTTGGTGTGAACCATTGCTGGATGACCTTGAAGCGTGGTCGCGTAATCAATGCCGCCGAAAATAAACCAATCTAACTATTCGAAAAGGCCGGTAAGGAAGGTGCGCCTTCTCAAGATTGGTCTGCGAAAAACCGAGAGTCTGCTCGAAGAGTACTTTTACGGCGTTGTGGTGGTGATCGGTGTGGTTGTTGCGATCCTGGGAAAAGCAGGGGGCCTGAGCGGTTATGATGCAGTCGTTACGGGACTGTGGGCGGGAGGCTTCACGTGGTTTGCCGGGCTGGTGAGGCGTTACCGGAAAGAACAAGCGAGATCCGGCTTGACCGAAAAATCCCGGCAAACGGTGCAAGCGCCACCGCAAATGATGAAACAGCCACCACCTCCGAACATGAAGCCGATGATCGGGCCGCAATGGCCGTTGAAAAATAAGGCAGGGCGAACCCGGCCGGTGCGATGGCCGCAGCCGCCGAGGACGACCGCGCCCTGCCCGACGCCGGCCGTTCCCGCACCACCGGCACCGGCGGCATCGAGCGATGAGAATAAACCGGCATTCGTCTACGAGCGGCCCACGCTGCCGGATCGCAAACCGAAGTTGCCAAACAATTGGGCTGGACAGAAAGGCAAAAAACCTAAGCGATGAAACGACTGATCGAGTGCGTGCCAAATTTTTCGGAAGGACGCGACGCCGCGAAAGTCGATGCGATTGTTGCGGCGATGAGCGCCGTGCCGGGTGTGTACGTGCTCGACCGCGAGATGGACGCCGACCATAACCGTTGCGTCGTCACGCTAGCGGGCGAACCGGACGCAGTGGCGGAAGCCGCTCTTCTGGGAACCGGCAAAGCGATGGAGCTGATCGACCTGACGAAACACAGCGGGGCGCATCCGCGCGTGGGCGCGACGGACGTGCTGCCGTTCATTCCCATCGATGGCGTGACCATTGAGGATTGCGTGGCGCTGGCCCGGCGTGTGGGCAACGAAATCTGGAAGCGCTACCGGATTCCAGTGTTTTTTTACGAAGCGGCGGCGACGCGGCCGGACCGCGCCAATCTCGAAAATGTGCGGCGAGGGCAGTTCGAAGGCCTGCGCGAAGAGTTGAAGAAGAACCACGACCGCCAGCCGGATGTTGGCGAACCAAAGGTGCATCCCACTGCCGGGGTGACCGTAGTCGGCGCGCGGAAGTTCCTCATCGCCTACAACGTGAATCTCAATACGTCCGATATCGGCATCGCGAACAAAATCGCGAAAGCGATCCGCTTTTCATCGGGCGGACTGCGTCACGTGAAATCGATGGGCGTCGAACTGAAAGCGCGCAACCTGGCGCAGGTATCCATCAATCTGACGGACTTCGAACAGACGCCGATGCACCGCGTGTATGCGATGGTGAAGCGCGAAGCGGAGCGCTACGGCGTGATGCCGGTGGGCAGCGAAATCGTCGGGCTGGTACCGAAAAAAGCGATTGAGATGGCTGCGGACTTTTTCCTCCAACTGGAGGATTTTTCTCCCGCGCAGGTGTTTGAAAATAAGCTGGCGGCCGCGCTGAGCGGCGCGCCGCTGGAAGCAGCAAATGACGGGAAACTGGCGGGACTGGCGCGCCCGTTTCTGGACGCGGTGGCGACGCCTTCAGCGACGCCGGGAGGAGGAAGTGTCTCGGCGTTTGCGGGAGCGCTGGCGGCGGCACTGGCGCAGATGGTGGCGGGACTCTCGCGGAAAAAGAAATCACAAGCCGCATTTGCCGATCAGCTCTCAGCGGCGCTGGACGAAATGCGGCGAATGGCGGACGAACTGGCCGAGGCGATCGACGCTGACGCGGCTTCCTACGACGCCGTCATGGCCGCGTTCAAATTATCGCATGGGGATGCGAGGGAAACCAGACAGCGCGAGGAAGCTATACAAAAGGCAACGAAAGGCGCGTCGGAAGTGCCGCTGAGAGTGGCCGAGCGCGCCGTTGCGCTCTTCGAACGGATCGGACAACTGGAGGCTATCGCCGCCGCATCCATGAGGTCAGACTTGCAAGTGGCGAAGCTGATGGCCGAAGCAGGAGCTCGGGGAGCACTGGCAAACGTGGAGATCAACCTCGATGGCCTGACGGACGCCACGTATGCAGCGTCCATGCGTACGAAAATCGCGGGATTGCGGGAGCGGCTGGGCGATGCACACCGCGCGACAAGAGCGTAAGCTAAGAATTTGCTCTGCCCTTTCGAAAGGAGCATGACATGAAGGTGACCAGAAATTCAGTTGTAACCACAACCTCCCCGGGGGCCATGATTTGCAGACTCGTGGCCGCTGGCATTTTGGTGGCGTTGTGCCTGGCAATGCCAAAGCCTGCGCGGGCCGGCCGCCTTGGCCCGGACATCATCGCGCTCTTTCCCAAGGAAGTCGGCGAATTTGCTTACGCCGACTTGAAAAAGGCGCGGTCCCTGAAATGGTTTCCGCAATTGCAGGAGCAGATGCTGCCTGACCGCTTCCGGCAATTCGAAAAGTTCCTGGCCTCGGCGGGAGTTGATCCGAATTCGCAAGTCGATGAACTCGCCTGGGGGCTGGTCGCGGAGGGGATAAGCGCGAAGAGCGAAGGCGCGGGCTCGGCGGACGTGCCTACCGGAGAAGAGATCGTCGGCGTGGCACTCGGGAGCTACAATCCGAATTCGACGGAGGCGTTCTTCAAGCAGCAAAAGCTCTCCACATTTAAGGCGCGCGGTTACACACTCTATGCCTTTGGCACAGGTTCGGGAGCAAATGATCTGTTTTTCTTTTTCCTCGATTCGAATACCGCGGCGTTTGGCCATCGCGCCGTTCTCGAAAAGATGATCGAGGTGCACTTTGGCAGTGAGGAAGGATTATTGCGCAACGACAAATTTTTCCCGCTGATCAACGAAGCGAATGGCAGCGGCGTCGTCTGGGCGGTGTTGAATCCCGCTTACACGCGGTTGGCGATGCAGCAACTGGCGCCGGAAGTGGGACAATTTCCGGATGCGGCAAAGCTCATCGCGCGGATGAAGAACCTGATTATCAACGTGGACGCGAGCAGCGGCGTCGACGGAAAGTTTCAGGTGGTGTGCGGATCGACCGAAGACGCGAACACGCTGGGGCAGTTGCTACAGGCAGGGTTCCTTTACAAACGGTATCAAGCGCAAAAGGACAATCCGGATCTGGCCCAGTTGCTCGATCAGGCGCGCGTGACGCCCGCCGGAGATCGAGTGACGCTGCGGATGTCGCTCAGCGACGACCAGATGGCATCACTCATCCGAAAGAACACGTTCGCGCTGAAGCTGTAAGGTTCTGAATACAATACGGCGCAAGAGAAAAAGGGCCAGACAGCGATGCTGTCTGGCTTTCACGTTTTGAACCACTCTTAAATGGTGGGAGCGACCGGGCCGAAATACTTCGTCAAACGAGTGACGGCTTCCCCGCCGCGCGTTTCGTACTGGACGCGGTCGAAAACGGAGAAAACAACTTGGAGGGAACCCGCGCCACCAACCTGCGCGGAAAACCCAGCGATCGAATCGAGGCCAATGGCCGGAGAGTTTTCGTTCAGATGGGAGAGAGCGACTTCGATGCGGTCGGAGAAGAGCGTGAAGGTGATTTGGAGCTGCGGATGATCTGCGGTCAGATGTTCGAATGCCTCCGAGCAAGCAGCGATAACAGCGGATTGCAATCGAGCGACGGCGCCGCCCTCGAGTCCCGCGGCATCAGCGAGATAGCGAGCCACGGCTCCGGCCGCAGCCGCCAGGCGCGCGTCCGCCTCGAGGAGCACGCGGAAGGTTCTCGGTTCAGTGGCCACGGCTAGTGGCCAGAGAGACTTCGCAGGCTTCCCGGCAATCAGGGCAATAGTAAAGACCGTCCACGCAAAGGCGCACGTTTTGCTGGCCCTTGCAGATGGTGCAGTACCTTTCACACGTGCAGCGCTCTTCCGGCAAGTCGCATTGTGCGCAATTGGTTGGACCTTGCATAAGGGCCTCTGCGGAAAACTTTACATGAGCGTGAGAGGCTGCGGCAAGGCGAAGGTGAAATCGGTGCGCGAGTCGCTCACTCCCTTGGCGGGGGAACGGCTTGCTCGCGGCGGGCTTCTTTGACCCGCTTGAGAGCGCGTGCTAGTATCAATTTCCGCTTGAGCCATGGAGATGGAATCCGCCACAATTTCTCGCAAAAGTGAGCTCCGTAAGACGCCGCTGAACGCAATGCACCGCCGCCTCGGCGCTAAGATGGTCAATTTTGACGGCTGGGATATGCCTGTCGAATATCCCTCGAGCGGCGGCCTGATCGCGGAACATAAGGCGGTACGCGCCGGCGTGGGCGTTTTCGACGTCAGCCACATGGGGGACATTCGCATCCGCAGCGGCTTGCAGCTGGATGGGGCACTGGCAGCAGTGCAGTACATCAGCATGAACGATGCGTCGAAGCTCGCCATCGGCCAGGCGCACTATTCAGCGATGCTCTATCCGGAAGGCACATTTGTGGATGACGTCATTGTGCACCGGCTGGGCGAAGATGATTATCTGCTGGTGATCAATGCGGGAACGCGCGAGAAAGACATCAACTGGGTGCGCGAGAATACCAAGAAATTCGATTGCGTCGTAGATGAGCTGAGCGACGCTTTCACGCAGTTAGCAATCCAAGGGCCGCAAGCTGTCGATGTGCTGCAAAAACTGACGCGCACACCGCTAAGCGAGATCAAGAATTACTGGTTCACGCATGGCACAGTCTGTGGATTAAGGAACACCCTTATCGCGCGAACCGGCTACACAGGAGAAGACGGCTTTGAGATCTACGTGCCCTCCGACGTGGAGACCAGTGAAGAGGTTTGGAATCAAGTGATGGAAGCGGGCCGCGAATTTGCGATCGTTCCTTGCGGCCTGGGGTGCCGGAACACGCTGCGGCTGGAATCGAAGATGGCGCTGTACGGGCACGAGATCAGCGACACGATCAACGTGTGGGAAGCCGGGCTGGATCGCTATTGCAAAATGGAAAAGAGCGAATTCCTGGGGCGCGCGGCGCTGGAACAGGCCAGAGCAGCGGGGTTGCAGCGCGCGCTGGTGGGGATCGAGATGATCGACCGTGGAATTGCGCGCGATAAATACTGCTGCTGCAATGAAGCAGGCGACGCCATCGGTGTAGTGACGAGCGGCTCGCCTTCGCCGACGCTTGGGAAAAACATTGCGCTGGCTTATGTGCCGCCATCGTTCTCTGCCGCTGGCACTATTTTGTACGTTGAGATTCGCGGGCAGAAGTGCAAGGCGCAGGTGGTCCCGACGCCGTTTTACAAGCGGCCAAAGAAAGCAGCGGCACCGCGCGAATCCTGAACCGAAGCAAACCAATCCGAGGAGTAAACTGATGACCTATCCGAAGACGTACCGCTATAGCAAGGAACACGAGTGGATCAGCGTGGAAGGCGCTCTCGCCACGATCGGGATCACAGACTATGCGCAACATGAATTGGGCGACGTGGTTTTCGTCGAGTTGCCCAAGCCCGGAACGAAAATCGAAGGCGGAAAGTCCTTCGGTTCGGTCGAGTCCGTAAAGGCTGTCAGCGAGATTTACGCGCCGACGGCGGGCGAGGTGATCGAAGCCAATGACGAGCTTCAGAATACGCCCGAGAAAATCAATACGGATCCTCACGGCGCGGGGTGGCTGATCAAAGTTCGCCTCACGAACGCCGCTGAACTCGGCGGGCTGATGGACGCGGCGGCCTACGAGGCCTACATCGCCGATAAGGGGAAGGAAGCCTCGGCCTGATGCGCTACCTCCCGAAGAGCCCCGCCGAGCGGCAAGAGATGCTCGCCGCCATCGGCGTGGAATCCATCGACGAACTTTTTTCCAGCATTCCCGAACGCTTTCGGCTGCGCGAAGCGCTGAAGATTCCCGGACCATACTCGGAAGCCGAGGTCATTCGGTATTTCAACGACCGCGCCGCGGAAAATTCGAAGGGGTACACCAGCTTTCTCGGGGCGGGCGTGTACAACCATCTGCGATCCGTGGTGACCGACGCGATTATCCAGCGCGGGGAGTTCCTCACTTCGTACACGCCCTACCAGGCGGAAATCACGCAGGGCACGCTGCAAGCGATCTTCGAGTTTCAAACGCTGATGTGCCAGCTTACGGGGCAGGGAGTGGCGAACGCGTCGATGTACGACGGTTCGACGGCCACAACCGAAGCGGTGCTGATGGCGGAGCGCCTGACGCGCCGTCAGCGCGTGTTGGTGGCGCGTTCGGTGCATCCGGAGTACCGCGAGGTGCTGAAGACCTACGCGAAAAATTCCGGCTTGCGAGTGGAGGAGATTCCGTTCACGGCAAGTGGCACGGTCGATGTCAAGGCGCTGCAAGCTGCGTTGAAGGATGATGTCGCGGCGGTGGTGGTGCAATCGCCGAATTTTTTCGGCGTAATGGAATCGTACGCGCCGCTTGCGGATGTTACGCATGCGGCTGGTGCGATGTT
>Ga0209648_10001929_pt1 | contig 16974 bp, 15 predicted proteins | sample GraSoi2013_115cm_FD_185830 | JGI IMG/M metagenome (GOLD analysis project Ga0209648, IMG submission 185830) | Grasslands soil microbial communities from the Angelo Coastal Reserve, California, USA - Sample 9_17_2013_115cm (SPAdes) (version 2) | ecosystem: Environmental > Terrestrial > Soil >...
GCTATGACAATGTGATTGTCGGCGCGATCAATATCGGTGCGCATGTTGACCGCGTTTCCACCGACGAGATGATCGATCGCTTCTTGCCTCTGCTGCGCGAAGGCGCCTATTCGGTGCGCTCGCAACTGCTGTAGCGCTTCTCAATTTTCCGCAAGGCAACATACGTCATGACCGTTCCTGTTCTGACCCTCACCCATATTGAAAAAGGCGTTCGGTTCTTTCACCGGAACGACGAATTGTTGTTTCTCGAATGGTGGTCACGCATCCCCTGCGTCGAAAGTTGCGACGGCAACGGCAGCAGCAGGGGTTTGGTTGTCCACCTCAAGCGCAGGCCGGGCAAGGACGACCTTCGGCAACTTCTCGCGCTGTGTCGTCGCTATGGCGTCGACATGCGGCAATTGGCAAAATTTGAAACAGCAAAAAATCGAGATTGGTTCCGTAACCCTAAAAGCTATTGGTATCAGGCCGTGTTCGGAAAGGTGCAGCGTTAGACGGGGGGCCTAGCGTTCCCCGGATGCTGCGCAGCGCGCCGCGCTTACGGCGTGGTGCGCTGCTGATCCGGGGTCCATCTCACTTATGTGGACACGCATGGATACGAAGCTAGCTCGCATCAGGCTCAGGCACAGGCTTTCGGGGGTGGAGTGGAAGGGCCATAAGCACTTCGTCATAATATTCGTTGCCTATCTTTAGTGCCCGGCGCTCAAGCCCGTATTGTTCGAACCCGGCTGCGCTGTAAAGACGACGGGCAGTGGCGTTCGACGACACGACCGTCAGGCAAATCTCTTCGACCAGGGGTTGGGCATATGCGATGATCTGTTGCACCAGCGACGCCGCCAGTCCTGTCCCGCGCGCGTCGGGGCGAACATACATGCCCCACAAAATGCCCTTGTGCCGAAGCTTGGCGGCGCCATTCACATGGAAGCCGGCCACGCCGAGGAGAGGCGAACTATCGATCCAGCCTCCAAAGATGGTGTTCGCTTCCAGGCGCTCGGTCCACCAGGAGGCAGGTTTGACAGATTCGTCCTCCCACGAAGCACCGAATGCCTCGGGTTGATCCGATAATCCTTCGAGGCGCAGCTCGCGGTAGACCGCAGTATCACCCGCTTCGAGACGGCGCACCTTAAGGAGCTTCTGCGGGACGGACGCATCAAGCTGAGCCATGGATTTGTATAGCGTTGCCGCCCTTGCGACCGCAACGGTCAAAAGCCGTTGCCGCCGTCCTTCCGGACGTCAAGCATTCTTCGCCCCATCAAGCCCGAAATGGCGAACGATTTCCCGCGCCGTCGCCGCCGCCGATCTCACCTCGGTATCGAGCTTGAGGCAGTCGGGTCGTGGTATCGGCGAGAATCTGTAATCGTCGAGATATCTGTTCAGGCTTTCCGTAGACGTCATCTTCCGCCGCTCGACGCGATCCGGATTGCCGACCCTGCGCGCGGCCTCTTCCCTGGAGCAGTGCAGGAACACCGGAAGCAATTCGCCGCCGCGCCGCCGCATGATCTCTTCGAATTTCTCGTATTGGGGAAGGTCCTCAGGCTCGGCGTAGCAGAAGGTCGTGACCACAAGCCCAACGCCATGCTCCGCGGCGGCGTCGAAGGCATCAGACCTGACGGTATGCACGAGCTCCCAAAACCCGGGAGCGCCGAAATCGAATATCGTACGTGCGAAATCGATGGCTGCGTGGTTGTCGAACAGCCGCCCCGGTACCATTCCGAGCACCGCTTTTGCGACCGTCAGTTTGCCAGTTGCGGGCGAGCCGTGGAGGAAAAGCAGCTTCATGCGTGATGAATATCGCGAATCACTGAAGCGGGCGAGGTGCAGAGATCAAGAATACGCTGTCTCGTTCCCCGGATGCTGCCCAGCGCGCCGCGCTTTGCGGCGTGGTGCGCTGCTGATCCGGGGTCCATCGAGTGCATGGGTCCCGGCTCTGCGGAGCAGCGCGAAGAGTGTTGCACCGCGTCCGGGACACGAGGCTCATCCCCGCGCGAACATTCGCGCCTCGCTCCGCAGCACCGGCGCGACCGCCTCGATCAAGCGCATGGCAGCATCGTCCACGCTAAGCCCCGCAGTATCGACCACCGCGGAGGCCCGCGCATAGAGCGGCTCGCGGCTCAGCAGAATCGTGCGCAATTCCGCCATCGCCGAACGATCGTCGGCCATCGGGCGCAGATCGCCCTGGCCGCGCACCCGCGCCATGTGTTCTTCCGGCTCGGCCCTCAGCCAGATGGTGTAGAACGACGACAGGATCAGGTCGAAGGTCAGGGGTTCGGAGACGATGCCGCCGCCGGTCGCCAGTACCATCAGCTCTTTGCGCGCCAGCAATTGGCCAAGCGCCGCCTGCTCCATCCGCCTAAAACCTTCCTGGCCGTAGAGCGCGATGATCTCGGCGACCGACAAGCCGTTCTGCGCCTCGATCTCCTTGTTCAATTCGACAAAGCTCCAGCCGATCTTCTGCGCCAGCATCTTGCCGAGCGTGGATTTGCCGGCGCCGCGCAGCCCGATCAAGGCGATGCCGGCAAATGATGTTTGCCGCAGCGCCGAGGCGCCGCTCTGGCCTGCGAGAATATCCTTGGCCCGTGCGATCTGGTTCGGCGCCGCCTTGCGCAGGAGGTCGCGAATGACCGGCCAATCCGGCACAGGCTCGGCCGCCGGGATCAGGTCTTCCAGATGCGCGCCCATCGCATTCGACACCCGCCGCAGCAGCACGATCGAGACGTTGCCCTTGCCGCTTTCGAGCTGCGCAATATAGCGCTCGGAAATGCCGGAAACCTTTGCCAGCACCTTTCGCGACATGCCGCGCAGCGCGCGCATGGTGCGGACACGCTGGCCGAGCTGTTCGAGAAAGCCGGCCTCGGAATCGGGATGTTCGGTCATGTCCCCGTGGCTTGTTTTGGCTGCGAAACGGCGCGCATTCGGAAACATAATGCCGATAAGGATTGACAGCAAGCGCGCGCGGTGGCTTTCTATGAATTATAATTCTTAAAAAGTTGGGGAGGGAGTGCCGTGACACGCTTGGCTAAGGGCAGCGCGCGATGAGCGCCGATTCCTACAATGCGGCGACCTGGCTGCTCGACCGCAACGTCGATGAAGGCCGCGCGCAAAAGCTCGCCTTCACCGACACCGTTTCCGAATTGACCTACGGCGAATTGCAAAAGCAAAGCTGTCGCCTCGCCAATCTGTTGCGTCGCCTCAGCGTCCGCCGCGAAGAGCGCGTCGCCATGATCATGCTCGACACGGTTGACTTCCCGATCGTGTTTCTCGGCGCGATCCGCGCCGGTGTGGTGCCGGTGCCGCTCAACACGCTGCTCACGTCCGATCAATACGCCTATGTGCTGGCGGATTGCCGGGCGCGAGTCCTGTTCATTTCCGAAGCGCTATTGCCTGTGGTCAAGGACATGCTCGGGCGGATGCCCGATCTCGAACATGTCGTCGTCGCCGGCAAAAATGCGCACGGTTTTAAAAAACTCTCCGATGAGATCGCGGTCGAGCGCGAGGTGTTTGCCACGGCCGCAACGCACGCCGACGAGCCGGCGTTCTGGCTGTATTCGTCGGGCTCGACCGGCATGCCCAAGGGCGTGCGGCATCTGCATTCCAATCTCGCCGCGACGGCGGACACCTATGCCAGGCAAGTGCTCGGCATTCGCGAGGACGATGTCGGATTGTCGGCGGCAAAACTGTTTTTTGCCTATGGCCTCGGCAACGCGCTGACCTTCCCGATGTCGGTCGGTGCCTCAACCGTCCTCAATTCCGAACGTCCGACACCGGCGACCATGTTTGCGCTGATGAACAAATATCATCCCAGCATTTTCTTCGGCGTGCCGACGCTGTTTTCGGCAATGCTGAACGACGAGACGGTGAAGCAGATGCGCTGCGGCTCGCGCTTGCGCATCTGCACCTCCGCCGGCGAGGCGCTGCCGGAATCGGTCGGCAACGCCTGGAAGGCGCGTTTTGGTGTCGACATTCTCGATGGCGTTGGCTCGACCGAGCTGCTGCACATCTTTCTCTCAAATGCGCCCGGCGATATCAAATACGGCACGTCGGGCCGCCCGGTGCCGGGTTACAACGTGCGGCTCGTCAACGAAGCAGGCAGCGATGTGGGCGATGGCGAGGTCGGCGAACTCCTGGTCGATGCGCCGTCGGCCGGCGAAGGCTACTGGAATCAGCGCAGCAAGAGCCGCCGGACGTTTGAAGGCCACTGGACCCGCACCGGCGACAAATATGTCCGCGACGCCGACGGCCGCTTTACGTTCTGCGGCCGTTCCGATGACATGTTCAAGGTCTCCGGTATCTGGGTCTCGCCGTTCGAGGTCGAAAGCGCGCTGATCACCCATCCCGCCGTGCTGGAAGCGGCCGTCGTGCCCGAAGCCGATCCGGAAGGACTGTTGAAGCCGAAAGCTTTTGTGGTGCTGCGCGCGGATGCGAACACGGCCGGCCTGCACGAGGCGCTGAAGGAACACGTCAAGCAGAAGATCGGCCCGTGGAAATATCCGCGCTGGATCGACGTGGTTGATTCTTTGCCGAAAACCGCGACCGGAAAGATCCAGCGGTTTAAATTGCGGGATGGAGCGCCGTAGAAGGAAGCACGATCCCCTCCCGCGTCGTCCCCGCGAACAGCGGGAACCCATAACCACCGCTTTAGTAGTTGTTGCGCGAAAGCCGTCAAACAGCGTCTCTCAAAACAAACGCCGCGGCGTATGGGTCCCGGCGTTCGCCGGGACGACGAGGATTGAGGATTACGTCTGGAAAACCACTATCATGCAAAACCTGAAATCCACCGGCTTCCTCACGATCGGCGCCTCCGATCTCGAATACCGCATGATCGGGCCCGCGCCCGGCGACGCGCCGACCATTGTCATGCTGCACGAAGGCCTCGGCTCGGCCGGGCTGTGGGGCGACTTTCCGGAAAAACTTCAGGCCGCAACCGGCGCGGGTGTTTTCGTCTATTCGCGCGCCGGCTATGGCGCCTCGACGCCAGCAAAACTGCCGCGCCCGCTTGATTACATGCATATCGAGGCGCTGGACATCTTGCCAAAACTGCTCGACGAAATCGGGTTTCGCCGCGGTCTCCTGCTCGGGCACTCCGACGGCGCGTCGATCGCGGCGATCTATGCCGGCGCCCATCAGGATCATCGCGTGCAAGGCATCGCGATGATCGCCCCGCATTTCATCGTCGAAGACATCTCCGTAACCTCGATCGCCGAGATCAAAAAGGCCTACGAGACCACCGACCTCAAGACAAAACTGGCGCGCTGGCACAAGGATGTCGACAACGCCTTTTATGGCTGGAATGGCGCCTGGCTCGACCCGAAATTTCGCGACTGGGATATCTCGGAATACCTCGCCTATATCCGCGTGCCGGTGGCGATCCTGCAAGGGGCAGACGACCAGTATGGGACAATCCGTCAGGTCGAAATCGCCCAGCAAGAGTGCTATTGTCCGGTCGACGTGACGGTCCTTCCCGGGGCCGGACATTCGCCGCATCGTGAAGCGCCGGGGGCGACGCTGAATGCGATTTCGGAATTCGCACGCGCTGTTTTGCAATCGGAGGAAGGCTCGCAGGGACGGGCGGCGTAAGCTATTGGCCGCGGCGATGCCCCCATGAGCATCCCGCCCTCCGCCGTCCATCTTCCGCTGCCGCAATGGGCCTATGTCCCCGGCGAGACCGCGGAGGCCGAAGCCGATTATGAGACGCTCGCCCAAGCCAAGCTCTTGGTGCCATCGCGCTTTCGTGGCTACGTGCCGGCGCGACATCCGGCGCTGCGCTATGGGATCGCGCTCAACGATGCCGGATATTTCTGGGAATCCCAGGAGATTTTGGAGGCGGTGTGGGCGGCGGCGCCGCAGGGCGGACGCGAGCGCATCCTGCTGCGCGCCTGTATCCAGATCGCGAACGCCAATTTAAGGCTCCGGATGCAGAAGCCGCACGCCGCCGCGCGGTTTTTGGGCGAGGCGCTGGGCGAACTCGATGCGCTGCGCAAGGCGGCCGCAGCCGGCGACGGCTTTGCCGACGGCTTTCCGGCCGCAGCACTTGCAGCGGTGCTAAGGACCAGATTGGCGCTGCCGCTCTTGTCGAAGGCGGATTGGGTGGCGATCGGCGCGATCACCCGTACATGAAGCAAAATGCAGATTTTTAGCCGATAGCCCCTAGACGGCATCCAAAACATGCACTATTATGCATGTTAAGAGATTAGCCAAAACAGGTGAGGTGGCCCATGGCCGGCGAAGACCGCGTCCTTGCTGGCGGCGCTAGCTACATCGATTTTCAGACCGACCCGTCGCGCTACAAACATTGGAAGCTCGCGGTCGACGGCGACGTCGCCACGCTGATCATGGATGTCGACGAGAATGGCGGGCTGTTCGAGGGCTATCAGCTAAAACTGAATTCCTACGATCTCGGCGTGGATATCGAGCTCGCCGACGCGGTGCAGCGGCTGCGCTTTGAGCATCCCGGCGTCAAAGTGGTGATCGTGCGTTCCGGCAAAAACCGCGTGTTCTGCGCCGGCGCCAATATCCGCATGCTGGCGGGCGCCACCCACGCCCACAAGGTCAATTTCTGCAAGTTTACCAACGAGACCCGCAACGGGCTGGAGGATTCCAGCGAGAATTCCGGGCAACGTTTTATCACGGTCGTCAACGGCACCGCGGCCGGCGGCGGCTATGAATTGGCGCTGGCGACCGATCACATCATCCTCGCCGACGATGGCGCTGCCGCAGTCGCCCTGCCGGAAGTGCCGCTGCTCGCGGTGTTGCCGGGCACCGGCGGGCTGACGCGGGTGGTCGACAAGCGCAAGGTGCGCCGCGATCACGCCGATTATTTCTGCACCATCGAGGAAGGCATCAAGGGCAAGCGCGCGGTACAGTGGCGCCTGGTCGACGAGATCGTGCCGAACAGCAAGCTCGAAGCAAAAATCGCCGAGCGCGCAAAAGAATTTTCAGCCGCCTCGAAACGCAACGGCAACGGCAAAGGCATTTTGCTTGCTCCGCTGACGCGCAGCTTCGACGAGAATAGCATCCGCTATGACCTCGTCAGCGTCGATATCGATCGTTCGCAGCGCATTGCCACCATCTCGATCATGGCGCCCGAGGCCGCGCCGCCGGCCGATATCGACGGCATGATCGCGCAGGGAGCAAAATTCTGGCCGCTGCAAGTGGCGCGCGAGCTCGATGACGCGATTTTGCACCTGCGCATCAACGAGCTGGAAACCGCGATGCTGGTGTTCAAGTCGCACGGCGAGCGCGCCAATGTTCTCGCCTGCGATGCCTTCCTGGAAGCCAACAAGGCGCACTGGCTGGTCAACGAAATCAGGCAATACTGGAAGCGGGTGCTCAAGCGCATCGACGTCACCTCGCGCACATTGGTGACCTTGGTCGAGCCTGGCTCCTGCTTCATCGGCACCTTGGCCGAACTCGTGTTCGCCGCCGACCGCTCCTACATGCTGATCGGCCAAAAGCAGGGCGACAACCGCAGCCCCCCGACCATCGAACTCACAGCGATGAATTTCGGGCCCTATCCGATGAGCCACGGCCTGACCCGATTGCAATCGCGCTTCCAGGCCGACCCTTCGGATCTGGAACGCGCGCAACAAAAGATCGGCGAGGCGATCGATGCGCAAGAGGCCGAGGCGCTCGGGCTCGTTACGTTTGCGCTCGACGATATCGACTGGGACGACGAGATCAGGGTGTTTTTCGAGGAGCGCACCAGCTTCTCGCCCGACGGTCTCACCGGCATGGAAGCGAACTTACGCTTCGTCGGACCCGAGACCATGGAATCAAAAATCTTCTCGCGCCTGACGGCGTGGCAGAACTGGATTTTTCAGCGCCCCAACGCGGTCGGCGAGGAAGGCGCGCTGCGCCGCTATGGCACCGGCCAGAAGGCGCAGTTCGATATGACGAGAGTGTAGCGGGCGAATACCGCCGTCATCCTGAGGTGCGAGCGCTTAGCGAGCCTCGAAGGATGGTTGTTGAACGAGAAGTGCCAAACAAACATCCTTCGAGGCTCGCGCGAAAGGCGCTCGCACCTCAGGATGACGGTAGAGCAAGACGCGATGCGCGCCAGAACGGAAACAAGGAGCACGCCATGAACATCATGAACGTCGATTACTCCACCAAGATTCCCAACAACGTGAATCTGAGCGAGGATCGCCAGGTGCTCAAAGCGCTTGAAGGCTGGCATCCCGGCTACATGAATTGGTGGGGCGACATGGGCCCTGAGGGTTTCCAGCAATCGCTGGTCTATCTGCGCACTGCCTATTCGGTCGATCCGCGCGGCTGGGCCAAGTTCGATTACGTGAGAATGCCGGAATATCGCTGGGGCATATTACTGGCGCCGCAGGAAGAAAATCGCGTCATCCCGTTCGGCCAGCATTTCGGCGAGCCGGCATGGCAGGAAGTGCCGGGCGAATATCGCGCAGCACTGCGCCGCCTGATCGTGATCCAGGGCGACACCGAGCCCGCCTCCGTCGAGCAGCAGCGCCATCTCGGCAAGACCGCGCCCTCGCTCTATGATTTGCGCAATTTGTTCCAGGTCAATGTCGAGGAAGGCCGCCATCTCTGGGCGATGGTCTACCTCCTGCAGAAATACTTTGGGCGTGACGGGCGCGAGGAGGCCGATGAATTGTTGCGCCGCCGCTCGGGCGATGCTGATTCACCGCGCATGTTAGGGGCCTTCAACGAGGCGACGCCGGACTGGCTGTCGTTCTTCATGTTCACCTATTTCACCGACCGCGACGGCAAGATGCAATTGCACTCTCTCGCGCAGTCCGGCTTCGATCCGTTGTCGCGCACCTGCCGCTTCATGCTGACCGAAGAGGCGCATCACATGTTCGTCGGCGAGACCGGCATCAGCCGCGTGGTGCAGCGGACCTGCGAAGCCATGAGGGACGCTGGCGTCAGCGACCCCTCCGATATCGCAAAAGTTCGCGCGTTAGGGGTGATCGATCTTCCGACCATCCAGAAGAAGCTCAATTTGCACTACTCGCTCTCGCTCGATCTGTTCGGCTCGGAGGTCTCCACCAATGCGGCGAACGCCTTCAATTCCGGCATCAAGGGCCGCTACCACGAGACCCAGATCAAGGACGATCATCGCCTCGAGAGGGATACCTATCCCGTGCTGAAGCTGGTGAACGGCGAGATCAAGCGCGTCGACGAGCCGGCGCTCACCGCGCTCAACATGCGATTGCGTGACGACTACACCCAGGACTGCGTCAAGGGCATGCTGCGCTGGAACAAGATCATCTCGACATCAGGCTACGACTTCAAGCTGACGCTGCCGAATGTCGCGTTCCATCGCCAGATCGGCGAATTCAGGGATATCCACGCGACGCCGGACGGCGTCCTGATCGACGACGCGACCTGGAAGGCGCGGCATGGCGATTGGCTGCCATCGGTGGACGACGGCGATTTCATTGCTTCGCTGATGACCCCGGTCACCGAAGTCGGCCAGTTCGCCCCGTGGATCTCGCCGCCCAAGGTCGGCATCGACAACAAGCCCGGCGATTTCGAGTATGTGAAGATCGAGACGTGATCTTTGCCGTGAAGGAGCCGTCATCCCCGGATGAGCGCACTTGCGCTCACTCGGGAGGTGCGAGCCTCTTCGGCGAGCCTCGAAGGATGGCGGCGGGCGGTGTTTGCGGCCATCCTTCGAGGCGCGCAAGAGCGCGCACCTCAGGATGACGCCGTTGATGCGGCGCTATTCCCTATCCCGCGATCTCAAGTCCGGGATTGGCGTAGACGACGCCGCCATCGACGGCGATGGTAGCACCGACCACATAGTCGCCCGCCCGCGAAGCCAGATAAATCGCGACGCCGGCCATGTCCTCATCGGTCCCGACGCGCCGGGCAGGCACGCGCCTTGCCACCTCGTCTTCGCGATCGCGCGCGGCGCGGTTCATGTCGGACTTGAACGCGCCCGGTGCGATCGCCGTGACGTTGATATTCTCTTTGATCAATTTTGCCGCCATCCTGCGTGTCAGGTGAATCAACCCCGATTTGCTGGCGGCGTAGGAATAGGTCTCCATCGGATTGACGAAAATGCCGTCGATGGAAGCGATGTTGATGACCTTGGCGGGCTTTTGGGCGCTTGCTGCCGCACGCAGCGGCGCGGCCAAGGCCTTGGTGAGGAAAAACGGCGTCTTGAGGTTGAGGTTCATCACCTTGTCCCAGCCGCTCTCCGGAAACTCGTCGAAATCCGCGCCCCACGCGGCTCCCGCATTGTTGACGAGGATGTCGAGCCTCGGTTCGCGCTTCTTGATTTCGGCCGCCAGCATCTCGATGCCCGTCATGGTGGAAATATCGATCGGCAGCGCGATGCATTCCCCGCCATATTCGGCCGTGAGCTCTTTGGCGGTCGCCTCGCAAGCGGGCGCTTTCCGCGCAGTGATGTAAACCTTCGCCGCGCCCTGGTTGAGAAATCCGGCCGCGATCATCTTGCCGATGCCGCGCGATCCCCCGGTCACCACCGCAACCCGGCCTTGCAGCGAAAACAGATCCTTGAACATGTGGCCCTCCATTGGTTTTGCCGATGGTTCTGGGCGCGGGCCTACAATGAGTCAAGGGAGCGACTCTTCACCCTCTCCCCCTGTGGGAGAGGGTGGCTGCGATGCGAAGCATCGCAGTCGGGTGAGGGGTCTGTCTCCGCGGATGCAGACCCTCATCCGTCGCGGACTGCGCATAGCCGATGCAAAAGCATCGGCGTCCTATTTAAAAGAACGGCGGCCGGAGGCCGCCTATGGCCACCTTCTCCCACAAGAGGAGAAGGGAAGGGAAGCCACGTAGCCCGGATACGTCTACGCCGCGTCGATGCGCCTAAAACCGTTCCACATCGCGGTCGCGGCACCCGAGGTCAGCACCGGAAAAATTCGCGTGTCCTGGTAGTTGCCGTTGAGCGAGACCCGCGGCAGCGCGGTCAGATGATCGGCGCTTTCGGGGAAGACCATGCCCGGCCGCGTCGTTACCGCGGTCTTGAACCCGGCCGCCTGCGCCAGCGCGAACTCGCGGGTGCCGGCCGCGAACTTGTCGCCGTAGGGATAGGCGAGATGGACCACGGGGCGCTGCAATGCTTGTTCAATTCGCGCGCGGCTGATCGCCATCTCGCCTTTCGCGATCGCCTCGGATTGCCGGGCGAGATTGCAATGGGTGATGGAATGCGCGCCGATACTGATCAGCGGGTCTTCCGCAAACGGCTTCAGCTCGTCCCAGGACATGCAGAGCGCGCGGCAAACCGCGGCTTCGTCGACGCCGTGACGCGCGCACAGCGCGCCGATTTCGCGGTGGACGTCATGTTCGCCCGGTAACGCGCGCAGCCAATCGTGCAGACGGTCGAACGCGGCCTGCTTGGCGGCCGGCGTGGACGTATCAAGCCGCGTCGCGATGCCGCCGATCTCGGCCTCGATCGAGGAGGCTTTCGCGATCACCATCTCCAGCGTGATCCACCACAACCTGCCCGTGCCCTCTGCGAAGTCGCTCGCGACATACATGGTGAAGGGCGCCTCGAACTCCCGCATCAGCGGCAGCGCGAAATCCCTGTTGTCGCGATAGCCATCATCGAGGGTGAAGCAGGCAAAACGCCGCGAGAAGTTGCGCTCGGTCAGCCGCTGATGCAATTCATCCATGGTGATGATGTCGATCTCGCGCGAGCGCAAATGCGCCAGCATCGCGCGCAGGAACGCAGGTGCGACCTCGAGGTGACGATTGGGCTGGAACTCGGCGTCACGGCCCGGGCGGACATGGTGCAGCATGAAAATGGCGCCGACGCCCGAGAAGATCGGCCGCAACAGGTAATGCGCCCCGGTGAAGTACAGCGCTCCCAGTCCGGCGCGGATGACGTTGTTGCGAAACTGCTTCATCAGAAGTGGCGGGCCGGTTGGGATTGAAGCGCGAAACTAGCGGAAAATCGCTGAAGAAACAGTTAGTCGGGCAGGCTGTCTGAGTCTCGACCACTCCCTGATATTTCGGGTTTGACAGCCCCGCAAGGGTTTGTTTTCTCTCTGGTTCCAGAGCCGCGGGACTTCGAATGCACGGACTTTTCAGGTGGAGCAGCAAATGGTGGCCGGGCACAATTCCACTGGTCGTCTTTTGGGCAATCGCGGCCTGGTCAAACACCCAACCCCTTGAATCCGATCTGGCCGCCCGCTCTACCGCGGCCCTAAAGGATACCGTGCTCGACAAAACGCGGATTGCGGTCGACGGCCGCGACGTCGCATTTGCCGCGGACGCATTCTCCGAGGAGGGCCGTCGCAGCGCGGTCGCCTCGGTGGAAGCCGTGCCCGGCGTGCGGCTGGTCAATGACGAAACCCGCCTGGTTCCTGAAGCCAAGCCGTTCGTCTGGTCGGCGGAACGGGATGTCGTCAGGGTTACACTCGGCGGCAGCGCGCCGCTGCCGGCCAGCAAGGGCAGGCTGCTCGAGGCAGCGCGTGCCGATCTCGGCGGCGTCGAAGTCGCCGACCAGATGAATCTGTCGCGCGGCGCGCCGCCGCGTTTCGACAATGCCGCCCTGCTGCTGCTCGATCAGATCGCGAAATTGAAGGACGGCAAGGTCACGATCACAGATAACAAGGTCAGCCTTTCCGGCATGGCGCGCGACCTCGGCGGCCGCGAGGCGATCGCGGCGGCGCTGAAAAATCTCCCCGAGGGCTTTTCGGTTGCTTCCAACGAGATCAAGGCGCCGCCTTATATCTTCGAGGCTTACAAGGACCCGGTCGCGGTGACGCTGACGCTCACCGGCTATGTGCCCGATAACAATATCCACGCGGCGATTGCGGCGGCGGCGGGGCGCAAATTCTTCTCTGAAAAAGTGGTCGATAATCTCAAGGCGAGCGTCGGCGCGCCCTCAGGTTTCGCCGGCGCCGTGGTGCCGGCGCTGGGCGCGCTGTCGCGGCTGTCGACCGGCACGCTGGTGGTGTCCGATCGGGAGGTAAAGCTGTCGGGCGACGCGCTTTATGAAACGGCGGCGGCCCAGATCCGCAACGGTTTGCCGAAGGAGTTTCCGCCGGGCTTTCAGCTCAACGCCGACATTTCGGTCAAGCCCGCGGCCGCGCCCGTCGATGCCACCGTATGTCAGCAGTTGTTTTCGGAGTTGCTGGCGAAGGGAAAAATCCGCTTCGAGCCCGGGCGCGCCACCATCGATCCGGATTCGGCAGGCCTGCTCGACCGTTTGGTCGAAATCGCGCTGCGCTGCCCGGCCGCCAATATCGAGATTGCCGGCCACACCGACGCCGACGGCGAGGATGCCTTCAACCAGGCGCTGTCCGAAAAGCGCGCGCAGGCGGTGACCGATTATCTGGTCAAAGCGGGCTTGCCCGCGGACCGCTTCACCGCGACCGGCTACGGCAGCACCCAGCCGATCGCCACCAATGATACCGACGAAGGCAAGGCGCAAAACCGCCGCATCGATTTTCTGGTGAGGTAACGGCATGGCATATCTCGTGGCGTTTCACTGGGGTTGGTTGCTGGCATCGCTGTTGCTGGGCTTGGCGATGGGCTGGATCGCGGTGGTTCATCGCGGTCAGGGCGTGTCGAAGCGGACCTCGCGGTGGCTTGCGGTATTGGCGGCAGCGCTGGTCGCCGCGGCGCTGGCGCGCGCCATCCCCGGCCGTCCCGGCTATTGGCTCGACCTCGGCCTCATCATGTTTGCATCCTATCTGTTCGGCTGCGCGGTTGGATCGTGGCTGCGCGACTGGGCGCTTTCGCGTTCGGCCCCGGCAGCCTGATGAGGCGAGGGGGCCCCTCGGCAAAGCGGCGGAACTCGATCGCAGTATTTTTCCGGTATTGCCGGCAAAGCCGGCCGCCGGCTATCACGAAAACTTCACCACCTCCTGCGCAGGGTTGCGGCGGAGGACTTTGCTCTGCCGGGGCGAATGCAGCATAAGTGTGCATTCCCGCGCCACCAATTCCGCCTAATATATTGAAGGAGCGGGTTTTATTCACACCATGCGAATTCCACTCCGGCTCAAAACACGCTACCACACCATGCCGGGGAGCGAGCGTGGCGCTGGCGGCGGCAAAGTTCGCTCAAGCGCCGCCGTCGTGGGATCGTAATTCGAGGTCTAGATGCTGGAAGCAATACGCAGGGCGATCTCGTTACTGCGCCAGAGGCAAATCCTGCATAAGCTGGGTGTTGTGGTCAGTGTCACGGTCATCGGCATCGCGTGCTACGTGCTTTACCATATGCTCCGCGGCATCAATACCGATGAGGTGATCGAAGCCATCAAGGGGACCGAGCCCCACCAGATTGTGCTGGCCGCGCTGTTTGTCGCCGCAGGCTATTTCACCCTGACCTTCTATGACTTGTTCGCGGTTCGCGCCATCGGCCGCGCCGATGTCCCCTACCGCATCAACGCGCTGGCCGCCTTCACCAGCTATTCGATCGGACATAATGTCGGCGCCAGCGTCTTTACCGGCGGCGCGGTGCGCTATCGGATTTATTCCGCCTGGGGATTGAACGCGATCGATGTCGCCAAGATCTGTTTCCTCGCCGGCCTGACGTTCTGGCTCGGCAATGCCGCGGTGCTCGGACTGGGGATTGCCTATCATCCGGAAGCAGCCGCCGCGATCGACCAGTTGCCGCCCTGGTTCAACCGCATCGCTGCCTTTGCGATCATCGTCGGACTGGTGGCCTATGTGGTCTGGGTCTGGATGCAACCGAGAGCGGTCGGCCGCGGGCCGTGGACCGTGGTGTTGCCGGGCGGGCCGCTGACGCTGCTGCAGATCGTGATCGGCATCGTCGATTTGAGCTTTTGCGCGCTGGCGATGTATGTGCTGGTGCCGGACGAACCCAATCTCGGCTTCGTCGTGGTCGCGGTCATCTTCGTCTCGGCGACGCTACTCGGCTTCGCCAGCCATTCGCCCGGTGGGCTCGGGGTGTTCGACGCCGCCATGCTGGTCGGCCTGTGGCAGATGGACCGGGAAGACCTGCTGGCGGGGATGCTGCTGTTTCGTGTCCTCTATTATCTTGCGCCATTTGTCATATCTGTAATCTTGCTGACGTTTCGGGAGGTTATACTAGGTGCCCGAACCAAGCGCCTGCGTCAGGCGACGCCGGCGCTCGATGCCCAGCCGGCACGCGAAGCCGCCTATGTGAGAGAGCGTGGGGATACCGGCGCCTGACAATACGGCCTTAAACGGGAAGAGAGCCGGCCCGATGGCAATAGACGAATCTCCTTCTTACTTCTTTTCGCCGTGGCCGGACCGGTTGCGGCATTCGGCGATCATTCTGCTCGCCGCCGGTTTCGCGCTCGCCGTGCTGGTCGCGTTCGGTGGACTGTCGCCGATCCTCGCCGGTGCGGTTTTTGTCTGCATCGCGGCCGCAGCGCTGGTGCCGTGGCGATTGCACAACGCGGTCACCTCGCGCGAGGATGTCCGCGGCGTCAACCCGGTCGAGACCGCAGCGGTCAGCGCGGTCGTCGCCGGCATGCCGGATCCGGCCGTGCTGCTCGACCGCGCCGGCCGCGTCATCCACCTCAATGCGGCCGCAGCCCAGCTCGCGCCGGCGCTGCGCAAGAACGAACTCGCGCAGTTCGCGCTGCGCTCGCCCGAAATCATCTCGGCGCTGCGCGAAGCCATCGCCACCACGGAAAGCCGCCGCGCCACCTATCTCGATCACGTGCCGGTCGATCGCTGGATGGAATTGATCATCACGCCGGTGCCCGTGCCGACCGTGTTCGGCGGTACCGACAAATGCATGCTGATGACGTTTCACGATCAGACGCCGCTGCGCCGGGTCGAGGAAATGCGCGCCGACTTCGTCGCCAATGCCAGCCATGAATTGCGTACGCCGTTGGCCGCGCTGTCAGGCTTCATCGATACATTGCAGGGGCCGGCCAAGGACGATGTGAGGGCGCGCGAGCGTTTTCTCGGCATCATGCACACCCAGGCGACGCGAATGGCGCGGCTGATCGACGATCTGTTGTCGCTGTCGCGGGTCGAACTGTCGGCCCATGTCCGCCCCGACACGCTGGTGGATCTGGTCCCGATCATCCGCCAGGTCGCCGACGGGCTGGAACCGCTGGCGCGGGAACGTCAAGTCTCGGTCAATATCGACCTGCCGGACGGGCCGGTGCTGATCGCGGGCGACCGCGAGGAGTTGCTGCGGTTGTTTGAAAACCTGATCGAGAATGCGCTGAAATACGGCGCCTCCGGCGGCAAGGTGATCGTCTCGCTCAACTCGGCGAATTCGGGGGAAGGTGCCCCCGAAATTCGCGTCACCGTGCGCGATTTCGGCCCCGGCATCGCCCCGGAACATCTGCCGCGGTTGACCGAGCGGTTCTACCGGGTCGATGTCGGCGACAGCCGCGCCCAGGGTGGAACCGGGCTCGGATTATCGCTGGTTAAACATATTCTTAACCGTCATCGCGGCCGGCTTTTGATCGAAAGCGTGCCCAAAAACGGCGCCACTTTTACCGCCGCTTTTCCCCAGGCGAAGACCCCCGCAACGGTCTAAAGCCAAGTGATTTCAATCGCTTGGTTATGTCATCCAGCCGTCATCAAACCTTCGTAAAAGCGGCATTGACCGCTCTTAAACGGGCGGCGTGAGCGCGTTCGGGCGCGTCAGGCGCTTCGCTCATCAGATGGAGACCAGCAATGAATTTCATGAAAACGATCGTCGCTGCCGGCCTGGTCGCCGCATCGACGTCGGCATTTGCCGCCGACATTACCGGCGCGGGTGCGACGTTCCCGTTCCCGATCTATTCCAAATGGGCTGACGCCTACAAAAAAGAGACCGGCAACGGCCTGAACTATCAGTCGATCGGTTCGGGTGGCGGCATCAAGCAGATCGAAGCCAAGACCGTGACGTTCGGTGCGACCGATATGCCGCTCAAAGTCGACCAGCTCGAGAAGGACGGTCTGGTGCAGTGGCCGATGGTGATGGGCGCGATCGTTCCGGTGGTCAATCTCGAGGGCGTGAAGCCCGGCGATCTGGTGTTCGATGGCGACACCCTCGCCAACATCTATCTCGGCAAGATCACCAAGTGGGACGATCCG
>Ga0209648_10001930_pt1 | contig 16972 bp, 13 predicted proteins | sample GraSoi2013_115cm_FD_185830 | JGI IMG/M metagenome (GOLD analysis project Ga0209648, IMG submission 185830) | Grasslands soil microbial communities from the Angelo Coastal Reserve, California, USA - Sample 9_17_2013_115cm (SPAdes) (version 2) | ecosystem: Environmental > Terrestrial > Soil >...
CAGGCGTATGGGACAAGCCGCTCTGTGCAAAGTCGTTGAGTTTCAGGCGAGCACAGTTGTGCCGCGCATTGAGCAGGTATATGAGGAACTCCTGTTGAGCAGGTAGTGAAAGCAAAAAACTTATGAATATAACAGAACTAGTAGATGGCGGGAATCCTTCTGATAATTTAATTTGTCCTCGATGCAGTACTTCAATGCCGCCAGACGCAATGTTCTGTGGTTCTTGTGGTGAGCGAATCAAAAAGAAGCAAAACGAGGAGGAGGAAGTACACACTGAAAATGGTGACAACGATGCACAAGAGCAGGAAGCTGATGAGACTGTGCGCCTCCCATCGCTCTCACAGGCACATTTGAAAGGGTTGCAATCGTACCGGTCGCTCAAGAACGATGGAAGAACTGAACAGACCGATAAAAGTAGTTCGCTATCTCAAGATGTAGAAGCTCCAGCATTTAAGGATGTTGTAGGTATGAAGCCGATCAGTGATGAGGCCCCCGAGCCTCCGCTGGTGTCCAACAATAACTCAGTCGTTACCAGATCGACATCCGATGCGTGGGGATGGCTGCCGGCACTCAGCCTGACGAGTGCCGTTGGAGTATTCCTGGTAGCGCTAGCAGGCGATGCGGGGCGTGTCGCATCACAGTGGGCCGATCTGCTGTTTTGGCTCGGCCTGTTAACGCTTTTCTTGCCAATCGCGCTGCGCCTTCTCTCATCAAAGCCGGCACGACGGGAACGCATTGCTCTTCTTGTTCTATTGGGAAGCGCGATCTACCTCTTCCGAGACTTAGACTACCCGCTTTCTTTCGCGTACAATGACGAGTTTATACACTGGCGAGAAGCACAAGACCTCGCTGCGAGCGGGCATCTCTTTCGTGCAAACCCGCTCTTACCGATTGGTCCCTTTTATCCCGGACTAGAGATTCTCACAAACGCCCTGAGCAGTCTGACGGGGCTCTCTATTTTTGTCTCGGGGATGATCGTGCTCGGCGTGGCGGGGCTAGTGCTTGTGCTGGCACTCTACCTGTTCTACGAATACCTCAGCAATTCGGCGCGAGTGGCAGGGATCGCCACGCTGCTCTATGCCGCTAACCCAAATTTTTTCGGCAATACAGGGTTCGCCTATGAGTCTCTAGCCACACCGCTCGCGGCGTTCGTTTTGTTTGCCATAGTCCGCCGGAGCTATGTGCCTAGAGGTCGCCGTAGCGGTCTGACGCTGGCGATCTGGCTCGGACTCGGGGCGGTGGTGATCACACACCATGTGACGTCGTATATGCTTGTGGCGTTTCTCCTCCTCTGGACTGCGATGTCTCTCCTTCCCCGCATAGTGGCATTTTGTCATCGCAGGCGCGATCAGAAAGATCAGGCGGGCCCGGGTGGGGTAGCACTCCTTGGCCTGGTGCTTTGTGCCGTCTGGCTGAAATACACCGGGGATTTGGCAGTAGGCTACCTGAGTCCGTACCTTGACAGCACAGTGCGTCAGTTCATGAAGATACTCGCCAGCGAAAGCGCACCCCGGCAATTGTTTCATGACGGTTCAGGGTATGTGGAGCCTCTATGGGAGCGCGTGACGTCGTTCGCTTCAGTAGGATTAATCTCGCTGGGGCTGCCGTTTGGGCTGTTCCAGATCTGGCGGCATTACCGTGCTAATGCAGTCGCCCTTGCGCTAGCTATCGGAGCACTCGTATACCCAGTCAGCCAGGTGGCTCATTTGACTCCGCCTGGACAGGTTATAGGGGCGCGGGCACAAGCATATGTGTTTGCACCGGTTGCATTTGTCCTGGCCGTCGGAGTCACGCATTTCTGGTTGTCCCGTGTGCCAAAATGGAGGTACTCGGTGGCGGTCACGGGTGCGATAGCAGTCATATTCATCGGCGGATGGATCCTGGGCACCTCACCCCTCTGGTGGCGTTTACCAGGTCCATATCTGGTATCTGCTGATCATCGTTCAATTGAGCCGGAGAGCGTGGCTGCAGCGGAGTGGGCACGCTCGTATCTCGGACCTGGACATCGAATGATCGGCGATTTCATCAACGGGCAGCTCATGGCAACGTATGGGAACGAGTGGGTTGTAACGACTGTGAACGATAAAATCATAGTATCGTCAGTGTTTCTCTCACCGCACTTTGATGCTAGCGTAGAAAGGGCTCTACGGCGAGGTGGGATTCAGTACATCGTTGTCGATCGTCGATTCAGCACTGGATTGCCGCATGGGGGATACTACTACGACGAAGCGGAGCCTGACAGGCTAATGTATACCAGGCCAATTGATCCAGCGGTGCTTGCGAAATTTGATGGCGTGAAGAATGTGAGCCGGATCTATGATAGCGGCGATATCGTCATCTATGACGTAGAAGCCATCACAAGTACGCCATCGGCCACCTCTACGCCGAAACCCTCATGCACGTTCGCGCCACCGACTGCTGTATCACCCTCCTATCCAAAGGTAGCCAGACTCTATACCGGTACCATTTACGATATATCAACCGACCTGACTGCAGAAATGTCCCTCACGGGCATTCAACAGCAGCAGGGGAACCTCTGTGGCTCATTCACCGGACTTAATGAAACCGGTACTTTCAAGGGGAGCATTACTACTGACAATCACATTCAATTCGTAGTTAGGGACCAGGCAGAGCAAATACTTCTCATTTTTGATGGGTTTATGCAACCAGACGGCACCCTTGGCGGAAGCTATTGCCATCCTGTGGCAGGAAAATGTAGCGACTATGGTATTTGGAGTCTTCCCCCTGGGACATAAGGAGAGATAGATGATAGGAGAACTCGATAATGAACCATCGATCAACTGATATCTTCGCGGTGGTCGCGATCACTCTTGTCGCCGCCGTTTTAGCATTGCTGGTGCCACCGGACATTGCGCTTATCCGAATCTTGACGTTGCCGCTTGTGCTTGTGTTGCCGGGCTATGCGCTAACAGCTGCGCTGTTGCCCAACCGCTCGCTCGGAGTTGCGGAGCGCCTCATGTTTAGCCTGGGTCTAAGCCTGGCGGTTGTGATATTGGGTGGGCTTGCACTCAACTGGACGCCGTTTGGCTTGCGCGCAATCTCGTGGGCGGTGCTCTTAGCTGGCATTACGCTCGCTGCCAGTGTTGTGGCGCTCGTACGCCGGCGAGGACAAAGCATATCTGCCCCAGGATGGTTAAGGGTTGGAAATGTTGGGCTCACTTTGCGCCAGGGGCTGCTGCTGGGCCTGGCTGCGGCAATAGTCTGCGGAGCGGTAGCCGTGTCGATCATCGGAGCAGAACGGCAACCCTACGCAGGATTTACCCAGCTCTGGATTCTCCCAGCAAGGGGAGCCAACGCAGAGAAGGCTGTTAGCCTTGGCGTGAGCAACATGGAGTCGGCAGCTATGGAGTACCGTCTCGCTGTTACTATGGATGGCAAGGTAGTCAAGGAGTGGCCTTCTATTGATCTCAATCCGAACGAGAAATGGGAAGCCACACTCGTGCTAACGCCAACCGGATCTGCCGGTATTGCAGGAGTGGAGGCGGATCTCTACCGTGTAGAGGCTCCCACGACGATATATCGCCATGTTGTACTATGGCTTGGCACATGAGGGGAAGCGGTGCGGTCACAGGCGTCTAAGAGGTTGTATGCGCCGCCGCAGGGCGACGGAGAAAATGGAAGCGGGTACTATGAATTTCGAGGAACAGGCCATACGGAGCCCCTGGCTATTGGCGCGCTCGCTGGCGCAGCGCGCACGCAGCGATTCTCTGCTACGCAACAGCATCTACATCATGGGTACGAATGTTGTTACAGCATTATTTGGGTACCTCTTTTGGATCGTGGCAGCCCATACCTACTCGACCTATGATGTCGGCCTGGGATCGGCACTTATCTCAGCCATGTCCTTGGCCTCGGTCCTCGCTACCCTGGGTATGGACGCCACGCTGGTGCAGACGCTACCTCGCCGTGAAGCCGGTCGCGCGTGGTCACTTACACTGAATGCTGGTTTTGCTACTGGTATCCTGGCTGGCTTGCTTACCGGGGCCATTATGGTAGTGGCTCTTCCGCTCTTCTCACACCAGTTCGTTATCGTTGAGCACAACGCCAGCTACGCCTTTGCCTTTGTAGCCGGTGTGCCGCTCATGACCGTTTCTGTGCTGCTGGATCAGGCCTTCGTGGCAGAGCGCGCCGCGAACAATATGCTCGTGCGGAACGCGGCTGTTGCGGTACTCAAGATCCCGCTGCTGGTGTTGCCAGTTGTGCTCCTGGCTCAGGTGGGCGCACTGGGTATCCTCTTATCGTGGGTCGTGGCTATGACAGTTGTGCTGATCGGAGGGTTGCTGCTGCTGCTACCACGCTTGGGGCGAGCCTACTGCCTGGCCGCACGCGGCATCGTGGGGCAAGTACGCTCGATGTTTTCATCACTTGTAGGAAATCATTTCATCAACCTCGGCGGCGGGTTATCGCAGTACCTCTTGCCGGTGTTCGTGGCGGTTCGGCTATCGCCAACGGATAATGCCTACTTCTACACTACAGGGAGGCTGGGCAGTTTCCTCTTCATGGTGTCATCAGCGGTGGCAGTGTCGCTGTTCTCCGAAGGATCGCATGCGGCGGACGATCTGCCGCGCAAAGTACGTGCTAGCGCTGCGATCAGCGGCATGCTGTTAGGCCCGGCGATGCTGGTCTGCTTTTTGGGCGGGCGTTACCTCTTGTTGCTGTTTGGGCCAGGCTATGCTCAACACGGCCTGACACTGTTGATGATTTACGCTGCCTCAGCAGTGCCTGACGCAATCACCAACATCTACGTGAGTGTGCTACGCGTGCAGAGGCGCCTGCGCTTCGCTGCATTGCTCCAACTGAGTATGGCAGCGCTCACCTGGGTTCTAGCATGGATATGGCTCCCGGTGCTGGGCATTGCAGGGGTGGGTTGGGCTTGGTTGATCGCTCAGGTAGCCGGAAGCCTGGTAGCAGGAGTAGACGTTATCCGCATTCGCCGTCACCGACGCGGGATCAGTGGATCGGCCTTTTAGAGCGATTGAGCTCGTGCAGAGACGGAAGACTCATATCAAGAACTACCGGGGAGGTTAAGTATTAATGAAAGAGAAGGGGCCGCTACGAATATGCGTTGTTGGTGCAGGAACGCGCTTTCTGGGCGGGATTAGCTACCACACGCTCCGTCTGGCCAATGTACTGGCCCAATCACATGACGTATCAGCGATCTTGATGCGTCAATTGTTGCCGACACGCTTTTATCCCGGTCGGCAGCGAGTAGGCGCTAACCTGACCCGGCTGGAGTATGACCCACGAGTGCGGGTCTTTGACGGAGTGGATTGGTATTGGCTGCCTAGCATGCTTCGCGCACTGATATTTCTCATGCGAGAGCGTCCGGATGTGGTTGTGTTCCAATGGTGGAGTGGGACAGTGCTGCATTCGTATCTCCTGCTTGCTTTTGTAACGCGACTGCTGAGGGCACGAATAGTGATTGAGTTCCACGAGGTGCTCGATCCAGGGGAAGCAAAGCTCCCGCTGGTCCATGCCTATGTGCGACTCTTTGCACCGCTCATGGTGCGCCTGGCGCATGGCTTTGTCGTCCACTCTAAACAAGATGGGAAACTGTTGCAGAGGCACTATGACCTGAAGCAACGGCCTGTCACAGTGATTCCTGTTGGCCCGCTTCTCCATTACGAATCGACCAGCGGAGAGCAGGAACATCGAACGGTTCCAACTTCACGGTGCAATCTCCTGTTTTTTGGCCTAATTCGGCCATACAAGGGGCTCGAAGATCTCATTCGAGCCTTCGATACTCTGCCAGAGAATGAGATCACCAGGTATTGGCTCACTATCGTTGGTGAGACCTGGGAGGGATGGACCATGCCGGCAGAACTTATCGACCGAAGCCAGCATCGTGATCACATCACGTTTGTCAACCGCTATGTATCCGACGCGGAGGTGGCAGAGTTCTTTGAGGGAGCGGATGCTGTAGTGCTTCCCTACCACCGGTCTTCAGCAAGTGGACCGCTGCACATTGCGATGAACTATGGGTTGCCGGTAGTAGTAACGCATATCGGTAGCTTGCTCGAGGCGGTGGCTGACTATGAGGGTGCTGTGCTGGTACCCCCCGATGATCTCACTGCCCTTCAAAGTGGACTGTTGGAGGTAGCGAAACTGCGTGGAAAACGATATACCAGTCACTATTCATGGGAGTACAGTGCCGGGTACTACCATACACTATTCGATGCTATCTGCTCGTCTAATGGCCGTGTCAGGCGTAGACCTACCATCGACAGTGACAGCCTTGAACCGAGGGAACCCTCAGTTCTTTGAGCTTGGCCTCACAGAACAAGAAAGGCATCAGTCATCATCGCTGGATGGTCGGGGTCAAACTCTGTGATGTTCAATTGTTTGATTAGATACCTATAGTTAGGGGAACGATATGCAAGCTCTGATCTTAGCTGGAGGGGCCGGGACTCGCCTCCGACCAGTACTGGCAGGGCTTAACAAGCCCATGGCCCTAGTAGCAGGTAGACCTTTCCTAGAGTACCTGCTCCTGCAGCTTAAGAAGCACGAGATTGACGAAGTCACTCTGTGCGTCGGCTATAAGGCAGATTTCATTCAATCATACTTTGGCATGGGAGATCGCTGGGGCATGCAGCTAAGCTACTCCTACGAGACGGACTTTCGCGGAACAGCGGGAGCACTCAAGCTCGCCGAAGATCTCATTCATGAGGAAGACTTCTTCGTCATGAACGGCGATTCTTTGTTCGATATTGAGTTGCGCACGTTGATGCACTACCACCGCAATATGAAGGCTACAGCTACGTTGGCACTTGCCCATGTCGGCGACACTCACCGCTATGGTGCCGTGGGCATGAACGAATCGGGCCGAATCGTGAGCTTCATTGAGAAGCGAGAAGGCAACATAGAGGGCCTGATCAACGGCGGCGTCTATGTTTTCACTCGGGAGGTTCTCGATTTCATTCCTGGGGGGCAGCCGGTCTCTCTAGAACAGGATATCTTGCCCAAGCTTATCGGGCGAGACTTATACGGGCTGCCGTTGAAAGGCTACTTCGTCGACATTGGTGTACCTGCCGATTATTTGAGGCTGCGGTCTACCCCTACACAACTGCTAGCAGCAGTAGATCAACGGGGGCATTCATCATGATCATTCGCGCCAAGGCACCGCTGAGAATCAGCCTTGCTGGGGGAGGGACCGATGTACCACCTTTCCCCCAGCTAGAAGGGGGATGCGTTCTGAGTACGACCATTAATCGGTATGCGTATGGTACGCTCCAACCTCGGTGCGATCGGAATATCTGCGTTCATTCTCTAGACTTTGGAGTCTCGGTCACATACGACCCAAAGGACAAGCTCGACTATGATGGCAAGCTTGACCTCGTCAAAGCGGCGATCCGAAAACTAGTGTCTGCGGAACACAGAGGCTTTGACTTGCTGCTTCATAGTGACGCGCCACCGGGTTCAGGTCTGGGTGCTTCATCCGCGATGATGGTGGCCCTCGTTGGTCTGCTGAAAGAGTTTGAGCACCTACCGCTCACTGACTATGAAATCGCAGACCTTGCGTGCGTCATTGAGCGTGAAGAGCTGGGTATTCAGGGAGGCCTCCAAGACCAGTATGCTGCTGCCTTCGGCGGCTTCAACTACATCGAATTTCTGCCGGACCACGTAGTCGTTAATCCACTTAAGGTCAGTCCCGATGTGATTAACGAACTGCAGTACAATCTCCTTCTCTGTTATACTGGAACGATGCGCCTGTCGGCTCACATCATTCAGGATCAAGTTGATCGCTATGAGCGGAGAGAAGCCAAGACGATGCAGGCGCTGCGTGAACTCAAGGCTCTCACCATTGAAATGAAGAATGCCCTGCTGAGGCGTGAACTTGACGACTTCGGGGAACTGCTCCATAGAGAGTGGCAGTACAAGAAAACGCTGTCCTCAAGGATATCCAATCCGCAGCTTGATAGTCTATACGAGATAGCGCGAGAGTACGGGGCCTTGGGAGGGAAGATCACAGGAGCCGGTGGTGGAGGATACATGCTGCTTTACTGTCCCATAGATAGGAAACATTTTGTGGCAGCAAAGCTGAAGGAGCTAGGTTGTACGATCATAGACATTAGTTTGGAGCCCATGGGCTTGCAAACATGGAGGGTGAACAACCATGTCTAGACCAGTGCTGCGGACCAAAACTCAAGTTGAGCCAATAATACAGTTGCAGGCAGTAATTAGCCAGCGGATCGAAGACAGTATTGCGGTCAAACAACGGCTTTTGAGACACACCGAAATCTGTGCTACGGTGGCGGAAAACATCATTCGAGCATTCAGAAGAGGTAACAAGGTGTTGTTATTTGGCAACGGCGGCAGCGCGGCCGACGCGCAGCATATTGCGGCGGAGTTCGTGGGAAGGTACTACCTAGACCGACCAGCTCTGCCTGCGCAAGCCCTCACTGTGAACACATCTTCTCTTACTGCCATAGGAAACGACTATGCCTACGATCAAATCTTTGCACGGCAGATCGAGGCATTCGGCCAGGCAGGGGATGTGGCTATCGGCATCTCCACCAGCGGCAATTCTCGAAACGTCATAGAGGCACTTCGTGCTGCTAAGCGTAAAGACATAGTCGCCGTTGGTATGACAGGCGAGAGTGGTGGACAACTTAAGGCGGAGGTTGACTATTGTATCTGCGTTCCCTCCAGAGATACTCCGCGCATTCAGGAAGCGCACATTCTTGTGGGCCATATTTTGAGCGAGCTTGTGGAACAAGCGATCTTTGGAGGCTCAAATGGCTAACATTAGGGAGAGCCAGGTCATAAGGAACAAAAACAATGCCATTTGTACACCTAAAAAGATTTCCACCAAGACTTTTTAATAATTTTACTTCCGGAAGGTCAAAGCATCTTCTTCTTCCGCTCCTTCTGATTCTTCTTATCCTTTCTATAACTGTTCATATGACAAGACAGCAGCAGGAGGAGCGGACTCATGCGGGGGGAGGACTGCCGGGGCTGCATGTGCAGGGGAATAAGATTGGGACTGATACTGGCCAGCAGGTCATCTTGCGTGGGGTGAATAAAGCCGGAACAGACGCCAAATGTGTTACAGCGAATGCGATTTTTGAGGGCCCAAGCGACGCTGCCTCAATTCAAGCCATTAAAAGCTGGAAAGCAAATGTGCTTCGGGTACCCCTCAATGAAGATTGCTGGCTGGGGATTAACGGCGCTAACCCAGGTGGGGCAACCTATCAGCAGGCTATCATCAACTATGTGAATCTCGTGAATCAAAATGGCTTATACGTGATTCTGGATCTGCATTGGAATGCTCCGGGAACTATCAAAGCCACAGGCCCGCAAGTCATGGCAGATAGAGATCATTCTCCGGCATTCTGGCGAAGCATTGCCCAAGCTTTCAAAGGCAACAATGCGGTGATTTTTGACTTATACAATGAGCCGCATGATATTTCCTGGCAGTGTTGGAAAAATGGCGAGACGTGCAGTGGTGTTTCCTATCAAGTCGCAGGGATGCAGGAGCTAGTAAATGCTGTCCGCTCAACTGGGGCGACCAATATCGTGATGATTGCAGGAGTGAAATGGGCGAATGACCTGACAGGCTGGATAGCCAATAAACCGACAGATCCTATAAACAATATTGCCGTTTCCTGGCATTCCTATGGTCCTCTTGGGTCAAACTCGTACAACATCCCCTCGTGGTGGGATCAAACCGTTGCCCCTGTGTTAACCCAATATCCGTTGATAACCGGAGAATTTGGAGAAAGCGGAAATAGCTCGGTCTGTGGCACAACCTTTATCTCGACCTTGCTGTCCTGGCTTGACAGTCACCACGCGTCAGGCTACCTTGCTTGGATGTGGAACGTCTGGGGACAATTTTGTTCTGCGCTCTCATTAATCTCCAGTTATGATGGCACACCCAAATACCCCAATGGGACATACTATAAAAATTATCTCCATAGTATTGTCGTTACTCCCATACTGCTCCCAACCAATACCTCTAGCCCCCCTCAAACCTCAACAATACAGCCGATCTGGCGGATAGACGCGGGCAGCACAATGAACTATACGGATACGAGTGGCAATGTCTGGATGGCAGATACTGGGCTTAGCGGAGGAAAAACAGTTGACCGGGGCAACATCAGCATAGCCAATACGACTGATCCCCGAATTTATCAAACCGAGCACTATGGTATGACAAGTGCCTCCTACACGGTTCCTAATGGCAATTATATAGTCAACCTTGACTTTGCTGAGACATACTCTGGCATTACCGGGCTGGGACAACGGGTATTTAGTGTCGATGCCCAAAGCATTCGAGTCATAAGCAATCTTGATGTCTTTGCTCAAGCAGGAGGAAGAAATATTGCGCTTGTCAAAAGCTTTCCGGTAAGTGTTACCAATGGTACCCTTACCCTCACATTTATCAAACAAATCCAAGCGCCGGAAATTAATGGCATAGAAATTATCCCGCAGTAATGCGAGGAATGCTCAGCGGCAGAGAATTCCTCAGCTTCCGGCTAGAGGCGCTGCAACAGATACTGGGCTATACAAGTCCTAAGAAAAGAGGATAAGATAAAAAGTCTCTTGATTATGCACTAGCAAGTAGGTGATTTGGGAAACCGAATATCTCTACGCTTTGTCAGAGCGTTGGTGTAGATGTCTCAGCGAGGCGCGATCGCTGCGTTGAGCTGCGGAGCGTGAACATCCGCTCTGTCACTCGTCGTAGGACTAGAAAAAGACCGGGAGGTAGTGATTTGTGGATTTTAAAGGGTTAAAGACTGCTCTTGAAGAGAAGGAGGCGCCGACGGAGCAGCTAGCCTACTGGAAGCGGCGGCTGGAGGGCGCTGCCCATGGTCCTGGACTTGCCCACCGATCACCCGCGCCCGCCCGTGGTCAGCCTGGCGCATGGCTTTGTCATCCACTCTGAATACGATAGAAAACTGTTACAGAGGCATTATAACCTGGAGCAACGTCCTGTCGCGCTGATTGCCCATGGCCCATATAACCATTACCAGTTGGCCACTGGGGGACAGGGACATCGAATCGCGCCGGCAGCATGCTGCAATCTCCTGTCTTTTGGCCTGATTCGGCCGTATAAGGGGCTCGAAGATCTCATCAGAGCGTTCGATGCGCTACCAGAGAACGAGATCGTCAAATACTGGCTCACTATCGTTGGCGAGACCTGGGAGGGATGTACCATGCCGACAAGCCTCATCGACCGAAGCCGGTACCGCAATCGGATCACGTTTGTCAACCGCTATGTATCCGATGCGGAGGTGGCAGAATTTTTTGCCGGGGCAGATGCCGCGGTATTTCCCTACCATCGGTCATCAGCGAGCGGGCCGCTACACATTGCGATGAGCTATGGATTGCCGGTAGTGGTAACGCGCGTCGGTGGCTTGATCGAGGCGGTGGCTGGCTATGAAGGTACCATCAGGGTACCACCCGGAGATCCTGCTGCGCTTCGAAGCGCATTACTGGAGGTAGCGAAGCTCCATGGGAAACGGTATAGTGATCCCCACTCGTGGGAGCACACCGCCATTCGCTCCCACGAGCTATTTGATGCTCTCCGCTGTGATTTTTAGAAATGCTCTACGCATATCTACCCGTAAAGCCTACGAAGAAATACCCACCAAAAACCCTCGTACTTTTAAGGTTCTCCATGCCGACTGCGTGTGTTAGAGTATCGCTATAGCGCTTGAACAGCAAGTGTGCTCAATTAAGAAAAGGGGGAGGGCACTGAAAAAATCACAGGACTGATACGCTACGCCTTCCTTCCACAAAGTAGCGAGGCCTGGATATATATTGCCATGATCCGTTTGATGGTGAGACGTGTAGTACGGATGCTTTGTCTGGATCAGATGCGCATTTGGAGTATTGAGCATGATAAAATTCACGGCCTCACATCTTCGACAGCAAGAGAAAGTGAGTGCCTACTTCCAGTCCATGTCGTCGTACTGGACGGACATCTACGACAGTGGTAGCGTGCAGGGTAAAGTCTACCGGGAGCGCCAGGCAGCGGCGCTCGCTTGGATCGAGAGTCTGGGCCTTATGCCGGGATCTCGTGTGCTAGAGATCGGCTGCGGGGCTGGCTTCCTGGCGGTCGCGCTGGCCCAGCGTGGGTTGCGCGTTCAGGCCATCGACCCTGCTGAGGCGATGGTCGAGCTGGCGCGTCGGCACGCCGCGGGGTCGGGGACCGCCGACCTGCTCTCTTTGGTGGTGGGGGATGTTTCTGCGCTAACCTTCGAAGATGGCTGCTTCGACCTCGTGATTGCTATCGGCGTTATTCCCTGGCTCGAGCAACCGGAGTTGGCGATCCAGGAGATGGCTCGCGTGATCAGGCCGGGTGGTCATGTCATCCTCACGGCCGATAACCGGGCGGGGCTGGTCGTGCTTCTCGATCCCTGGTACAATCCGGCGCTCAGGCCGCTCAGGCTGCTCGTGAAGGGTGCACGCGCCCGGCTGAGACCTCATCTCCCGTCGCCGGGCGCACCAGAAGCGACCTTCCACTCCCACCGCTTCATCGACGAAGCTCTGGCGAGCGCCGGACTCGTCAAGACCAGCGGCAAGACGCTCGGGTTCGGGCCATTCACCGTCCTCTACCATCGAGTCCTGCCAGAGGCGCTAGGTCTCCCGCTCCATCAGTGGCTGCAGCGCCTTGCCGATCGCGGCGTGCCCGTACTCCGCTCCACCGGCGTGTCCTACCTTGTGCGGGCCAGGAAGTTGGACTCACTGCCGCTCGAGCAATCAACGAGCGCCACCGAGGAGGCGGTGAGCACCGCACGCAGTCAGCATCAGCCCTCTAAGGGGCCCTTGACTGAGGGAAGCAGGGCGTCTATTGGGTTAGGAGTTGGTGAGGGAATGCACGACGAGCGACAAGTCTATGGCGCTAACACGAGCGAGTTCATTGCCTCACATCGTCGACAGCAAGAGAAAGTGAATGCCTACTTCCGGTCTCAATCGTCCTACTGGAAGGAGGTCTATGCCAGTGGGGGCGTGGCCGGTAAAGTCTACCGGGAGCGCCAGGCAGCGGCGCTCGCTTGGATCGAGAGTCTGGGCCTTATGCCGGGATCTCGTGTGCTAGAGATCGGCTGCGGGGCTGGCTTCCTGGCGGTCGCGTTGGCCCAGCGTGGGTTGCGCGTTCAGGCCATCGACCCTGCTGAGGCGATGGTCGAGCTGGCGCGTCGGCACGCCGCGGGGTCGGGGACCGCCGAGCTGCTCTCCGTGGATCTTGGCGATGTCTGTGCCCTGGCCTTTGAGGATGGCTGCTTCGACCTCGTGGTTGCTATCGGCGTTATGGCTTATCTCAAGCAACCGGAGTTGGCGATCCAGGAGATGGCTCGCGTGATCAGGCCGGGTGGTCATGTCATCCTCACGGCTGGCAACCGGGCGGGGCTGGTCAATCTTCTCGAGCCCTGGTACAATCCGGTGCTCAGGCCCTTCACGTCGCTCGTGAAGGGTGCGCTCGTGCGGTTTGGGCTTCGCCCCTGGTCACCGAATAAGGCATTGCACTCCCACCGCTTCATCGACGAAGCTCTGGCGAGCGCCGGACTCGTCAAGACCAGCGGCAAGACGCTCGGGTTCGGGCCGTTCACCTTCCTCCACCATAGACTCCTGCCGGAAGCGCTAGGTCTCCCGCTCCATCAGTGGCTGCAGCGCCTTGCCGATCGCGGCGTGCCCGTACTCCGCTCCACCGGCGTGTCCTACCTTGTGCGGGCCAGGAAGCCGACGTCCAGCTGCCCACCTTGATGATTCCTTTGGACACAAGCCTGAGAGGCTTGCCTTCGAGCCTAGAGAAGCACTTCGACTAAGAAAAGGAGGATTCATTGATGCGTGTGGTTAGAAACGCTGGAAGAGAACTCAGTACTCAGCAGTATCTGCGCTTGATAGGTGTTGCGGAGTTGCCTGCGCTGACAAGCCCGTTTGATCCTGGCTACGACCCGGTTGCGGTCGAAAGCCATCTCGAGCAGAGTGCTCATCTCATGGCTTCTCTCAAGATCTCGATGGCGTGCTGGATGATCGCCGATGAAACGGCGACCCGGCGCAAGATTGCTGCGGCGCGGGCACACAATGTGCCGGCAGTCACAGGAGGAGGACCCTTCGAGATAGCCGTGGCCCAGGGGCAACTCGAGGCCTACCTCGACCTGTGTGCAGGTCTCGGCGTCACGCGCATCGAGTGCGGAGAGGGCTTCACTGAACTGTCTCAAAAGCCACGGGCGATTGTGCAGGTGATTCACGAGCGGGGACTCGAAGTCCAATACGAGATGGGCAAGAAACACGAGGGGCCTTTCACCGAAGAGTCACTTAAGGAAGCCATCGCACGCGGCCATGCCTGGCTTGATGCTGGAGCCGTGCAGGTTGTGGTCGAGGCTCGTGAGAGTGCACGTGGGGTGGGGATGTTTGATAGTGAAGGAAAGCTCAACCCTGCTTATGCGGATCGTTTCGCTGAAGAATTCGGGTTTGATGTTGCCATATTCGAGGCCCCCAACAAGCCAAGCCAGTTTGCCCTGCTGGAGCATTTTGGAAACCAAGTCCATCTTTGCAATGTGCGCCTGGAGGAGCTACTGCGTGTCGAGATCTTCCGGCGCGGTCTCCATTCGGACGCTTTCGCCAAGCCTAACCTGCGGCCTGCTCGTCCGGGTCTCGAAATAGGGAGATAGGAGTTTGACATGCGGAAGACGGTAGTGATCGACTGCTTCCCCGAAAACCTGCAGAACTACAAGAAAGGCTACGCGATTGTGGCGGTCGATGTCATTCGGGCGACAACGACCGCCATAACCGGCGTCGCTCTGGGTCGCAGGTGCTTTCCAGCCCCCACACTTGAGGCAGCAGTTCCGCTCGCCGCGAGATTGCCCAATCCTCTCCTCGTGGGAGAACTCGGCGGAAGTATGCCATATGGCTTCGACATGAACAACAGCCCAGCCGATTTGGAAGCCAGGACTGACATTCATCGCCCCATGCTTCTCCTCTCTACCTCTGGTACGAGGCTTATCTGTGGAGCCGCAGAGGGGCAGGCAATGTACGTTGCCTGCCTGCGGAACCACAGTGCACAGATCGCCTACCTGGCCGCTCACCACCCGGCAGTCGCCGTAATCGGTGCCGGGTCTCGAGGCGAGTTTCGCGAAGAGGATCAACTGTGCTGTGCGTGGATCGCGGCGGGTCTCCTCGCCGCCGGCTACGAGCCACAGAACGAAAGGACGGTCGCAATCGTCGAGCGGTGGCGCAATATGCCTGTCGACGCCATCGTGGATGGTGCGAGCGCTGAGTATCTCCGAAAAACTGGACAGTCTGGGGACCTCGAGTTCATCTTGACCCACATCGATGACCTCGACGAGATCTATCGATTTGAGAGGAGCGAGCTAGTGAAGCTAGCCGTGGAGCAATTAGTCGGGGAAAGTGCAGGAGCGCCACTATGGTAACTATTCGGCCCCATCCTAAAAGGGATTCGTTGGATACCTCGGTGCCCGTCGTCGTTATCACTTGGAGTGACCAAGGGTTCGGACACGGCATTGCACGGAGTTTGGGGCGTCTGGGCATCCCGGTTTACGGCGTCCACTCGAATCCCCACTCTCCGGAAGCTCGGTCTCGCTACTGGCGGGAGAACTTCATCTGGGATATCCGGAAAGCTTCTCCGGACGAATCCGTCGACTGGCTACTCCAGCTCGCTCGAAAGCTTGGAATGCGTCCGATACTTATTCCCACTAACGACATTTGTTGCCTCTTCGTGGCCGACAATGCGGCAGCGTTGAAAGAAGGCTTTCTTTTTCCTAACCAACCTGCTGGGCTTGCTCGTTCGCTCTCCAGTAAAAAGCAGATGTACTTCCTCTGCAAGAAGTACTCGATTCCGACAGCGGAGACCGTCTTCCCTCGATCCAGAGAAGACGTCATCGAGTTCCTCAGGAATGCGACCTTCCCTGTGATGCTCAAATGCATCGACTATACGGCCCTGCGAAGTTTCGACACGAGGAAGAAAGTGATCCTTGGGGACGCGGAGGCCGTGCTGAAGCACTACGACAAGATGGAGGCGTCAGAGGACATCGCGAATTTTATGCTGCAGGAGTACATACCGGGCGGCTCGGAGATGTTATGGATGTTCAACGGATATTTTGACGCGGAGTCGAGGTGCTTGTTTGGCCTGACAGGTAAGAGGTTTCGCCAGTATCCGGCCTACACGGGGATGACAAGCCTGGGCATATGTGTTGTAAACGACGCCGTGGCAAGGCAGACCAAGGACTTCATGAAGGCCATTGGCTACCAGGGTATCCTGGACCTTGGCCACATGTACGATACCCGGACCGGCCAGTACAAGCTCCTGGACGCCAACCCGCGCATCGGTGCGGCGTTTCGCCTCTTCGTCGACACCTGCGGCCTGGACGTGGCGCAAGTGCTCTATCGAGACTTGACAGGCCAACCCGTTTCGCCTGGAGGGCCGCAGGTGGGCCGCAAGTGGGTCGTTGAGAATTACGATGTGGTCTCGTCACTGACGTTGTACCGTGATGGCAAGTTGGGCGTTCGAGAGTGGGCACGCTCGTTCCGGGGGGTGGAGGAGGCTTGCTGGTTCGCCTGGGATGATCCTACTCCCTTCTTTAGGATGGGGTGGTGCTCTCTCAAGTTGGTATTTGAACGGCTGTTTATGAAGAAGGTTTCAAGAACTTTCAGAAGTAGAGCAGTTGGAGTCAAGGCTAGGCTGGAGGGCAGATTGACCGATTGAAATTGCTCTTCTCGCCCCCACATTCTGCAGTTTGCATTTGCATTTTTCGCAAAATGACTCGTAGTGCTGATTGACACAGCTGATCTTAATTTTACTGATCTCGGCGGAAGCAAGTAAAGTGTGCTAGAATAGGAGGCATGGGAGCACCAAAGAAAGCCGATTGGCGAGAAGAACGGCGCAAACGCGCCTGGAAACTGAAAGAAGCCGGATGGAGACAAAAAGATATTGCGATCGCCTTGGGAGTGAGCGAAGGAGCGGTGAGTCAATGGCTCAAACGAGGGC
>Ga0209648_10001931_pt1 | contig 16963 bp, 16 predicted proteins | sample GraSoi2013_115cm_FD_185830 | JGI IMG/M metagenome (GOLD analysis project Ga0209648, IMG submission 185830) | Grasslands soil microbial communities from the Angelo Coastal Reserve, California, USA - Sample 9_17_2013_115cm (SPAdes) (version 2) | ecosystem: Environmental > Terrestrial > Soil >...
AGACCTACACTAAAAGTAGCCGCCCGGCCGAAAGTCCCGTCTCCGGCGCCGAGCAGAACCGAAACCGCATTCGGGGACAGACTGAATCCCACCGCCGCAAGATCGATCTTGCCGTCGCCGTTGAAATCGGCAGCGGCCAGCGAATCCGGCTGCCCATCCACCGGATAGCTGACTGCGGCTTGAAACGTCCCATCGCCATTGCTAGCAGGATCGAAACATTTCATCCGGTCAATCATATCAGTCTTCTGTGATATGCTTTCCCCCGTGACACGAGCTTCCATTCTCGGGATGATGCTTGGCGGTTCAGCCCTCCTTCTGCCGGGCGCCGATATCACGGACCAGAAACTGCGCAGCGCCCAAAGCGATGCCGCCACCTGGCTGACATATGGCAAAAACTACTCCGGCTGGCGTTATGCCGACCTTTCGGAAATCAATCGGGCCAATGTCGCCAAGCTCGCCCCTCGCTGGATCTTTCAAACTGGCGTCAGCGGCAAATTCGAAACCACACCCCTGATCTTCGACCGACTCCTGTTCGTGACCGGAGCCTCCAACCACGCCTACGCGCTGGACGCGCTCACCGGACGCCCCATCTGGCACTATCAGAAGCCCGTGCCGGCCGCCGTCAATCTCTGCTGCGGACAGGTGAATCGCGGCTTCGCGGCGCTCGGCGACAAACTGTTCAAGGTCAACCTCGAAGCCAAGCTGGTGGCGATCGACGCCAAAACGGGCGCTGAGCTCTGGGCATCGGAGATCGACGACATCAAGAAGGGCTACAGCGCGACCGCGGCCCCTCTCGTCGTAAAGAACATGGTTCTGACCGGCATCGCCGGAGCCGAGTTCGGCACGCGCGGATTCGTCGACGCCTACAGCGCCGAAACCGGCAAGCGCCTGTGGCGCTTTTGGACGGTCGCCGCCGAGGGTGAGCCAGGCGGAAACTCCTGGGGCGGCGAGTCCTGGAAGCGGGGTGGCGGCTCCACCTGGATCACCGGCTCCTACGACCCAGAGTTGAACCTGGTCTACTGGGGAACCGGAAATCCCGGGCCCGACATGTATGGAGACGATCGCCCCGGCGACAATCTCTACACCTGCAGCCTGGTGGCTCTCGACGCCGACACCGGTAAGCTGAAATGGCATTATCAGTTCACCCCGCACGACGTACACGATTGGGACGCCATCGCCGACCCGGTTCTGGTCGACATGAAGGTCAAGGGCAAGCTGGTCAAAGCCGTGGTGCAGGCCAATCGCAACGGATTCTTCTACGCGCTCGATCGCTCCACAGGCAAGCTGCTCGCGGCTCGCAGCTATACGAAGGTGACTTGGGCCGACGGCATCGGCGCCGACGGGCGGCCGAACCTGATCGCCGGCCAGGATCCCACCGAGGAAGGCAACAAGTCATGCCCCGGCATCGGCGGCGGCCACAACTGGCAGGCTACCGCCTATAGTCCGCGCACCGGGCTTTACTACTTCACTTCCACCGACGGCTGCCAGATTTATTTCAAAACCAAGCAGGAGTTCATCGAGGGACAGTGGTACCAGGGCAGCACCAACGCGGGCATTCCCACAGACCCCGCCACCGGCTCAATCGTGGCCGTGAATCCCACAACCGGAGAAACCAAGTGGAGGACAGCGACGGTCACCCCGCCCACCAGTGGCTTACTGGCGACTGCGGGCGGCTTGGTGTTCGCCGGAGATCGCGAAGGCTACTTCATGGCTCTCGACGCCGATTCCGGCAAACCGCTTTGGAAATTCCAAACCGGCGGCCCGGTAATCGCGCCTCCGATCAGTTATGTGATGGACGGCAAGCAATACATCGCCGTCGCAGCCGGCTCGTCCATGATCACCTTTGCACTACCTTAATGTTTCTGGAACCGGCATTTCCTTAATCGTGAAATCGCTTCCGGCTTCGGAACGGAACCTGAACTGTTTTCATGGTAGTAGACATTTGCTTCTACCGGCGCCCCTGACTTACTTTCGGCACGGAAAATGGTGGCGCATCAAATGCAAGATAAAGTCGCATGGACTGGACACCAGGTGGAACCAGTGAAGATATCGAAGATCGACGCTCTGAAGGCGGCGGCGGATTCGGCGGATATGGTCCTCACCTCGGAATCGGTGGAACCCTGGTGCTGCTGGTCCTGAGCTTTGTTTTCAAGCAAGACCTCTTTAGCGTTTTCTCGACGTCGCCTTCATCCCCCGGGCAGCGGATTTCCAACCCCGCGCGCGATGCTGCTGAGGACCGCGAAGTCCGGTTTGTTTCCTTCGTTCTGGACGATGTTCAGCATACCTGGGAGAAACTCTTGCCGGCGGCCGGCGCTACGTATCGGCACGCCAAGCTCGACCTATTCCGCGATTCGATTCGCTCGGCTTGCGGCGAGGCTGAATCGGCTACCGGCCCATTTTACTGTCCGGTAGACGAAAAGGTCTACATCGACCTCGGCTTCTTCGATGAGCTGAAAGAGCGCTTCGGCGCCCCTGGCGAGTTCGCGCAGGCTTATGTTCTCGCACACGAAATCGGCCATCACGTTCAGAAGATCCTCGGCATCGAATCCAAAGCAAGGCGGCTGCAGCAGGCGAATCCCGGGTCGGCAAAGCAAGTCTCCGTTCAGCTCGAGCTGCAGGCCGACTGCTTTGCCGGTGTCTGGGGGCACTCGACCGAGCAGCGTAACATTATCCATCAAAACGATGTCGACGCCGGCCTGCGCGCAGCGGCTGCGGTGGGCGATGACCGATTGCAGAGGATGGCCACCGGCCATGTCAACCCGGAATCGTTTACGCATGGCTCGTCGGCGCAGCGCGTTCAGTCTTTCCGGCGCGGTCTGGATTCAGGTGAGCCGGCGGCGTGCATGAGCCGCTAGTGGGGCCGGATGGATCGGGCGATCAGGCCGAGCCCGCCCGCCAGCAGGATCAGCATGATGAGAGTGTTGAATAGAGTGGTCGGCTGAAAGTAGATGTGCATGTTGGCGATCACTCCGGCCAGGATGAACAGGGCTCCAGCGCCGGTAAGCAGCCAGCCAACAATACTTCGACCGTCGAAAAACAGCACCCCGATGCCGATCAGCATGGGGATCAGCGTAATTCCAAAAGTGCTCGCGCCGTAAAAACTCCAGTAGGACCCCATCACGGTAACCTGGTTCGACAGCAGGTAAGCTCCGACACAGGCCATAGCGAAGCCGATCAGGAAATCGCCAAGCCCGCCACGGGTCCCACCCACATCACTGAAGCGGCGGTCAGTCATAAATCCGAGGATATCAGAACCCCAAGTCCTTAGACTTACTAGGTAAAACCCCAGTACAATTGTGCTAACGTGGTTACAGGATAGGCAGGTCTTCCGCTCAAGCGGTTTACGAAAACGTTCTTACCATTGCTATAATATGGAATCCACGTTTCGCTATATGCCCCTTAAGCCATTCGCCGCCAATAACGGCACGGAGAAGAAGATCTATTTGCTGAAGCCGCGAGGTTTCTGCGCAGGGGTCGTGCGGGCCATCGACGTCGTCGAAATCGCCCTCGATCTATACGGTCCGCCAATCTACGTACGTAAGGAGATCGTTCACAACAAGCACGTTGTGGATGGATTGCGTGAGGCCGGCGCCATTTTTGTGGAGGAGCTCGACGAGGTTCCGTCGGGCGCGCGGGCCATATTTAGCGCTCACGGGGTTTCCCCTCAGGTGCGGGAGCAGGCCCGCAGGCGCAATCTCCAGATCATCGACGCCACCTGTCCGCTGGTCACTAAAGTTCATCTGGAAGCCACCAAGTTCGCGCGCAGCGGATACACCATTATTCTGATCGGCCACAAGGATCACGATGAGGTAATCGGCACGCTTGGCGAAGCGCCTGAGCAGACCATTCTGGTATCTTCTCCGGCGGACGTGGATTCGCTGCAGGTTCACGATCCCACGCGGATGTGCTATTTAACGCAAACGACCTTAAGTTTAGATGAAACTCGCGAGATAGTTCAGCGTCTAATGGAGAGATTTCCGCTCATTCAGGGGCCGCCGGCGCAGGATATTTGCTACGCAACAGAGAATCGGCAGATGGGCGTGAAGGCGGTAGCGCCCTATTGCCAGTTGCTGCTGGTAGTGGGGTCGATGAATAGCTCCAATTCCAAGCGCTTGGTGGAGGTCTGTGAAAATACGGGAGTTAAATCATTTCTCGTGGACGATGAAAGCGCCGTTAATCCGGCCTGGCTGGTGGACGTGAATACGGTAGCGGTCACTGCCGGAGCATCGGCGCCGGAGAATCTGGTTCAAAATCTGGTTGCCTGGTTAGGGCGGAATGGCTTTAATAACCTGGAAGAAGTTGAATTGGTGGAGGAGGATGTCCACTTCTCGCTTCCGGGTGAATTACAAGCCTCTTCTTCGCGCCTGACAACCATTTCTTTATCATGAGTCCCGCGCTACAGATTTCCGATCCGCGCGTAGCGGCGCTCACGGAGCCTATTGAGAAAGCGATCAAGCAGTTGTTATCGCATCAGGAGCCCGAGGGCTACTGGTCGGCGGAGCTGACCGCCGACACCACTCTCGAGTCAGATTACATCCTTCTGCAGTTGTGGATGCATCCGCCCCAGGACGGCGTCTGGAATCCGCCAACCCGGGAACTCGTAGACAAAGCGGTCCAGTCGATTCTCGACCGCCAGCTTCCCGATGGCGGTTTCAATGTGTACGTCCAGGGTCCGTCGGACGTCAGCGCTACAATCAAGGCGTATTTCGCGCTGAAGCTGGCGGGGCTCGCTTATGACGATCCGAGGCTGGCCAGTGCGCGCGAACGAATTCTGGCGCTGGGCGGATTTCAGGCCGCCAACAGCTACGTCAAGATCAATCTCAGCCTGTTCGATCTGTATCCGCGCGAGCATGTGCCGTCGGTCCCGCCGGAGATCGTACTGTTCGGCAACGCGCTTTATCAGATGTCTTCCTGGACACGCGCGATCTTCGTGTCGCTGGCGATCGTGCACGCGCATAATCCGCGGCGTCCCGTGCCGGACGGTTTCAACCTGCAGGAGCTGTTCCTTCCGGATGTTCCGCTGGGATTCCGCAAGAGCGAAAAATCCGTCTGCTGGCGGAACACATTTCTGTTCCTGGATGGCCTGGCAAAACTGTGGGAGAAGTATGGCAGCGCGCGCATTCGGAAGATAGCCATCCGCAAAGCAGAGCGCTGGATGATCGAGCGCTTCCACAAGTCCGACGGACTGGGCGCGATCTATCCGCCTATGATGTACGCCATCATGGCGCTGGACGTTCTGGGCTATTCCGAAGATCATCCGCAGCGGGTGGAAGCCGTGCGCCAATTCGAAGCGTTGATGGTGAACGACGGCAGGCGCTTCTTTTTCCAGCCTTGCTTCTCGCCGATCTGGGATACCGCGATCGCCATGTACGCGCTGGCCGAAGCCGGCGTATCGACCGGCGATTCCCTGCGCCGCGCCGCGGACTGGCTCCTTTCAAAGGAAGTCCGGCGCAAGGGCGATTGGTCGGTGAAGCGGCCGAACACCGAGCCCTCCGGCTGGTATTTTGAGTTCGCCAATGAATTTAATCCGGACATCGACGACTCGGCGATGGTCATGCTCGGCCTGGCGCATGCGCAGGCATCGGACCCGGAAGCCCAGGCTGCCTGTCATGATCGCGCGCTGAAATGGATGCTGGCCATGCAGTCGAAGGATGGCGGTTGGGCCGCATTCGACGCGGATAACAACTGGCAGTTCCTGAGCCAGGTTCCCTTCGCCGATCACAACGCGATGCTCGACCCGTCCTGCGCCGATATCACCGGCCGGGTGCTCGAAGCGCTATGCGCCCATGACCTCGACCGCAATCATCGTGCCGTGCGGCGGGGCATCGATTATCTGGTGCGCACGCAGGAGCCCGATGGAAGCTGGTACGGGCGCTGGGGCGTGGCCTATATTTACGGGACCTGTTTCGCGCTGCGCGGATTGCGCGCCGCCGGTGAAGACGATCGTGAAGTCCACGTGCTGCGCGCCGGAGAGTGGCTGCGCTCCATTCAAAACGCCGACGGCGGATGGGGCGAAAGCTGCGCCAGCTACGACAATGGCGTGTTTACGCCCGCTGAAAGCACGCCTTCGCAGACCGCCTGGGCCGTGCTGGGCTTGCTCGCGGGCGGCGACACCACCAGTCAGAGCGTGCACAAAGGCGTGGAATACCTGCTCCGTACGCAGCGGTCGAACGGCTCCTGGCATGAAGAGCTGGCCACGGGTACCGGATTCCCGAAAGTTTTTTATCTAAATTATCATCTCTATCGCTTGTATTTTCCGTTGCTGGCGCTGGCGGAATACGCGAAGATCCAACAGAACGGCAGTATGGACCGCCTATGAGATTTCCGCTATCGATGACCGCCGGCATGGCCGGTTATATTTTCAAGAACAAGCTGATGCCGCGTCCGGAATGGCAGCGCGAGGTCAAGCCGAAAGCCGGCGCGGCGAATCCTTTCCGCATCCTGCCTTCCGGCTTCAGCGAAGCGGCTCCGGCCGGGCAGCGCCATCCGATGATGAAGAAGCGCTTCCCGATCGTGCTGATGCTCGAGCCGCTGCACGCCTGCAATCTTACCTGCACGGGCTGCGGGCGCATCCGTGAATACGAATCCAGCATCACGGAGCGAGTTCCGCTCGAAGAATGCCTGTCTGCTGTGGACGAATGCGGCGCCCCGATGGTCTCTATCTGCGGCGGCGAGCCGATGATGTATCCGCAAATCGGCGAGCTGGCGCGCGGCATTCTCCAGCGCGATAAGAATATTTACCTCTGCACCAACGGCATGTTCATCCGCAAGCGCCTCGGTGAGTTCACGCCCGACAAGCGCTTCTTCTTCAACGTCCACCTGGACGGGATGGAGAAGAACCACGATCTTGCGGTCGAGCGCGAGGGTGTGTTTCGCGAAGCCATCGAAGGAATCAAAGCAGCCAAGCGCGCCGGCTTCATGGTGTGCACCAACACCACCATCTACAAAGAAACCGACATGAAGGAGATCGCCGAGCTGTTTCAATTCCTGAAGCAGTTTGAGGTGGACGGCCATCAGCTCGCGCCGGCCTACGGCTACTCGGCGGTCAACGATCGCGAGATCTTCATGACGCGGGAAGATATCCATGAGAAATTCCGGCAGGCGGAGACGCTTCTGAAGCCCTACCGGATCAATCAGACTCCCATGTACATGGAGTTTCTGCGTGGCGAGCGGGAACTGCCCTGCACCGCCTGGGGCAATCCGACCTACAACGTGAAAGGCTGGAAGGGTCCGTGTTATTTGATCACGGATGGGCACTACAAATCGTTCGAGGCGTTCATGACCGAAACGCCATGGGACAATTACGGCCCGGGCAATGGCGACCCGCGCTGTGACAACTGTATGATGCATTGCGGTTTTGAACCGTCGGCCGCGCTGATGATTAATGCGACACTGGCGGACAGCTTTAGAATGTTGAGCTGGACGCTGAGCTAACGCGGATGTTGGATGTTGGATTTTGGATGTTGGTGGATTTGCTTACGTCGCCTGGTTTAACCAACATCCAACATCCAACATCCAACATCAGTTCGTGAAGCCTACCCTGGTCACGGGCGCATCCGGCTTTATCGGCTGGCATGTGGCCCGAAGCCTCACCGAAGCTGGCCACGCGGTGAGGGCGCTAGTCCGGCCTGGAAGTCAGGTTCGGGAAATCGAACTTGAACAAGTCACGGGAGACCTGAGGGATCCGGAGTCATTGCAGCGGGCGGCTGCCGGTTGTGGTCTGATTTTTCATGTGGCTGCGGATTACCGGCTCTGGGCGGCCCATCCGGAAGAGTTGTACGAATCCAACGTAGGAGGGACGCGGAATCTGCTGGAAGCGGCGCGAAAGGCGGGGGTGGAGCGGGTGGTCTACACGAGTACGGTGGGATGCATCGGAGTTCCGCAGGATGGGATCGGCGATGAGTCGAACCCGGTCGGCATTGAGGATATGGCCGGCGCTTATAAGCGGTCCAAATTCCTCGCCGAGCAGACTGCGCTCGAGTTCGCCCGAAATGGATTGCCCGTGGTGATCGTGAATCCGACCGCGCCCGTCGGCGATCACGATGTTAAGCCGACGCCGACAGGGAAGATCGTGCTCGATTTTCTGAAGGGCGACATGCCGGCCTTTATCGACACAGGCTTGAACCTGGTGGACGTGCGGGACACAGCGAAGGGTCATCTGCTCGCGGCTGAGAAGGGTAAGCCGGGAGAGCGATATATCCTCGGCTGTGAGAATGTGACACTAGCGGACATGCTAAGCCGGCTCGCGCGATTGTCGGGCAGGAAGGCGCCAACTATGCGCTTGCCGTATGGAATCGCATACGCCGCCGGGCTTGCTTCCACGGCTTGGGCGAGCGTGACCGGCGCCGAGCCGCGGGTTCCGTTGGACGCCGTGCGGATGGCCCGGAAGAAGATGTTCGTTTCGCACGAAAAGGCGAAGCGGGAGTTAGGATTTGAGCCGTCGGCGGTGGACGGAGCGTTGGCCAGGGCGATCGAGTGGTTTTCCAGGAGCCGATGTTGTTCGTAGCAGCCGAAGCTCGCGAGTTCAGCGGTCTACTGCCCTTCTGCCAGTCCGTGCGCAAGCTGGATTGGCCAGTGCGCTGGGCGCGGTCGGCGGAATTGAATGGACGGCCGGTGTTCTTTGCCGCCAACGGCGCGGGACCGAAATGCGCCGCGGAAGCAGTGGAAGCAGCCAGATCGGCAATGCCGGATGGATCTATGGATGCAGTGGTGAGCACAGGATTTTGCGGAGGGCTCGACCCCGGGCTGAAAGTCGGCGACGTTTTTGTGGCCACCAGCATCCAAGTGGGCGGGGAGCTTGCGCCGATCCTCGCGCCACGATCGAGCCGGAAGCATTTCAGCGGAACTTTGGTATCGATGGATAGAGTCGCGCAAACTACAGAGGAGAAACGGGATTTATGCCGCTCCGGGGCTTCCGCGGTGGAGATGGAGGCTGCAGGAGTGCTCTCGCGAATGCGAGAATGGGGAATGCCATTTTACTGTATCCGTTCTGTAACGGATGTGGCGAACGAATCTTTTCGGATCGACTTCAATGCCGTCCGCACTCGGGACGGCCGTTTCAGTACGCCGCGGATCCTTGCGGCCGCGATCGCGAGCCCGAGCACCGTCGGTCCTGAGTTGATCGAACTCAGGAAACGGTGCGCCATAGCCGCGCAATCGCTGGGGGAGTTTATTGCTGACTGCAGCTTCTGACGCGGAACTATCTGCGCCGCTTGTTCCGGAGGCTATGTCCGCCGCCGTTTACAAAGGGCGATCCGTCGTCTCTGTTGAAGATGTGCCGACGCCAAGGATCGGCGCGGGCGAGTTGCTCGTGCGCGTGGAGGCCTGCGGCATCTGCCACACGGATCTAAAGAAGATCGAGTACGATCTGCTCGCGCCCCCGCGCATTTACGGCCATGAGACGGCGGGAGTTGTGGCACAGACCGGCGAGGGCGTGCGCAACTTCCGAGTTGGCGACCGCGTCGCGGTGTTCCATCATATCCCCTGCATGGCGTGCTTCTATTGCCGCCGCAAAGTATACGCGCAGTGTCCCGTGTATAAGAAAGTGGGCGTCACCGCCGGATACGAACCTGCGGGTGGCGGCTTCGCGCAGTTCGTCCGCGTGATGGACTGGATCGTCCGCAGCGGCGTCGAGAAAATTCCCGACGGCGTCTCCTTCGAGCGCGCCTGCTTCGTCGAGCCGGTCAATACCTGCCTTAAAGCCGTGGTGCAGTGCGATCCACGCCCCGGCGACACCGTGCTGGTAGCCGGCCAAGGGCCCATCGGATTGCTGTTCACCATGCTGCTGGCGCGTTCGGAGGCCAGGATCTACGCGACCGATACCATCGGCCGCCGGCTCGAGCTCTCACGCCGTTGTGGCGCGATCGAATCGTGGAATCCGCTGCAGACCGACGTGGTCTCGCGGATCGCAGGCCTCACCGAAGGCCGCGGCGCGGACCTGGTGATCGTGGCCGCATCGGCGCCGGGCCTGGTGGAACACGCCATCGCCTGCTCGCGGCCGGGAGCGAAAATTCTACTGTTCGCGCAGACTTCGGATAAAGAACGCATCGAATTGTCAGGAGCGTCGATTTGCATGGGAGAGCGCACCATATTCGGCTGCTACAGCGCTTCTGTGGATCTCCAAAAACAGGCCGCCGAGCTGGTATTCAGCGGCGCGCTCCCGGTGGAAGATCTGATTTCCCACCGGCTTCCGCTCGAAAAAATTACTTCAGGATTTGATATGGCATTGCATCCAGACGAGCAATCGTTGAAAATTGTTGTTCAACCGCAGAGGTGCTCATAGTGAAAAGCCAGATGATGGCTGCCGTCCTTTACGGCAAGGAACACTTGCAAGTAGAGCCGGTGGCTGTTCCCGAGATTGAACGGGGAGATATCCTCGTCAAAGTGCGCGTGGCGCTTACTTGCGGCACCGATGTCAAAGTGTTCCAGCGCGGCTACCATGCGCGCATGATCGTTCCCCCGGCGGTGTTCGGGCATGAGCTGGCGGGCGACGTAGTGGCGGTCGGCGAGGGCGTCACCAAGTTCAAAGCGGGCCAGCGCGTGGTTGCAGCCAATTCGGCTCCCTGCGAAGTCTGCTACTTCTGCAAGCGAGGCCAGCAGAATCTCTGCGAGGATCTGCTCTTCAACAACGGCGCGTACGCCGAATATATCCGCATCCCCGCCCGCATCGTGGAGCGCAATACCTACGAGATCCCCAAGCATGTCAGCTATCAGGACGCCGCTCTGGTGGAACCGCTGGCCTGTGTGCTGCGCGGCCTCGAAGAGACCGGGATTCGACCGGGGGATTCGGTCGCCATCACGGGCCTGGGACCGATCGGCCTCATGTTCGTGCGGCTGGCGAAAGTCTACGGCGCGCGCGTGATCGCTATCGGACGCCGCAAGACGCAGCTTGATCGCGCCGCTGCCATGGGCGCGGAGGAATTGATTTCGACGGCGACAGTCGCGAAGCCGGCAGGCATGGTTCGCCAGTTGACCGGTGGACGCGGCGCGGACATTGCGATTGAAGCGGTCGGCAATCCCGAGACCTGGCACTGGGCGGTCGATATGGTGCGCCGCGGAGGCACGGTGAATTTCTTCGGCGGCTGCCCCAACGAGAGCCGCGTGAGCCTGGACACTTCCCTGCTTCACTATTCCGAGATCACTTGCAAGGCCAGCTTCCACTTCACGCCCGCGCATATCCGCAAGGCGCTCGATATCGTGAGCAATGGCGACATCTCTGCCAAGGATTTCGTCAACGGCGAGGAGCCGCTCACCAATCTGCTCGAAGTGATGCGGCACCTGATGAGCCACAACGGTCACCTGAAGACCGCCATCATCCCGTGAGTCCGCTCGCGCCGGCGGACTTCGTGCGCTCGCCGGAGGCCATGGCGGCCCGCTACAGCTTGCCGGAGGCTGAGGCATATACTCGCTGGTTGGCAACCCATCATTACGAGAACTTTCACGTGGTCAGCTTTTTGCTGCCTAAGCGCCTGCATCAGGATTTTTACACCGTCTACGCGTTCTGCCGCTGGGCGGACGACCTGGGCGATGAGATCGGGGATAAGCAGGAGAGCCTGCGCCTGCTCGCCTGGTGGCGCGAGCAATTGGAAGCGATGTACGCGGGTGAAGCCAGCCATCCGGTATTCGTCGCCTTGCGCCGCGCGGTCGACCGCCACGGAATTCCGCAAGAGCCCTTCGCCGATCTGATTCGCGCTTTCGTGCAGGACCAGACTGTCGCGCGCTACCAGACCTACGAGCAGTTGTTCGACTACTGCCGCTATTCCGCCAATCCTGTAGGTAGGCTCGTTTTGCGGCTGTGCGGTTACTACGACGCCGAACGTGTACGCCTGTCCGACGCCACTTGTACTGCCTTGCAGCTCGCCAATTTCTGGCAGGATGTGACGGTCGATATGGAAAAAGATCGCGTCTACATCCCGCTCGAGGTATTGCATCGCCATGAATCGAGCGTGGATGAGATTGCCGCCCGCCGGGCTACACCGGCGTTTCGCGCCGCCATGCGGGAAGTCGTGGACCGCGCACAGTCGTTGTTCGAAGAGGGATTGCCCTTAGCGCAAATGGTTGATCGCCGCCTCTCGCTCGACCTGGATCTGTTCAGCCGCGGTGGCATGCGCGTCCTCGAGAAAATCCGCGAGCTGGATTACGACGTGCTCTCCGGCCGACCCTCCATCTCCCGCGGCGAGCGCGTCCGCTTGCTGGTAGGCGCCATGGCGCGCATCGCCTTTCGAAGAGCCGCGTGAGAGGCTGCAACAAGAATCAACTGCCTGTGCCGCTTGTTTTACCAATTGCCCATCTGGTGGGGCGGACCCCCTGGTCTGCAGCCGGCCCCCTGGCCGGTTTTTGTAGTCAGGCGCAAGAAGGCCGACGAGGGCATCGGCCGCGAACCAGGGGATCCCACGGCGGCAAGAGGCAGGCGAAACCGCCTGCTCCACCAAAACCAAGTCGCATCGTGCAAGAATGCGTGAGTCTCTGTAGAACCGGCATTTTTGCCTACTCCGCATGACGCCGTCTCTTCAGCAGTCGTACCGCTATTGCCGCGCCGTAGCGCGCCATCGGGCGAAGAATTTCTACTACTCGTTCCTGCTGCTGCCGCGTGATCAGCGCGACGCCATGTGCGCCGTCTACGCCTTCATGCGCTATTGCGACGACTTGAGCGATGAGCCCGGCGCCTCGCGGGAGAAGCTCGACCGGTGGCGCATCGCGCTCGAGCGGGCGCTGGGCGGTGAGTATGACGGCCACCCCGCCTTGCCCGCTTTTCACGACACGGTGCACCGCTACAAGATCCCGCACCAGTATTTCCACGAGATGATCGACGGCGTCAGCTCGGATCTCGAGCCGCGCCGCATCCGCACGTTCGACGAGCTGTATCGCTACTGCTATCAGGTGGCGTCCGTGGTTGGACTGACCACCATCCACATCTTCGGATTCGATTCTCCGGCCGCGCTGCCGCTCGCGGAGAAGTGTGGCATCGCGTTCCAGTTGACGAACATCCTGCGAGACGTACGCGAGGATTCAAGCCGGGGGCGAATATATCTGCCAGAGGAAGATTTGATCCGCTTCGGCGCGGCCGTCGAAAAGCCCTCGCGCGAATTCATCGAGCTGATGCGGTTTGAGGCCGGGCGCGCGCGGGCGTATTACAACGAATCGCAAGCACTGCTGGGCATGGTTCACGCGAAGAGCCGGAGGTCGTTGTGGGCGCTCATCGAAATCTATTCGCGTCTACTGTCGAAGATCGAGGCGTCGAATTACGATGTGCTCTCGCGACGCATCGCGCTGTCGGCGCCGGAGAAGTTATGGATTGTGATTCAGGCTATCCTCCTACTCGGGACTATGCGAAGCTTTTCAATGCGGTCGTCCCGATGATTGAAGCTTTCGCGGCGGTGAGCCCGGCGGGCGATCGCGTTGGTATTGCCGCAAAGCTCAACCCCGATGCGCGGGGCATCTTGCGGACATTCGCATATAGTATGGCCGTGCTGGCTGTTCGACGGAAATCGCCGGCGCTAATTGCGCAGGGCTTGACAGCGGTGGCAATCCTGGGAGAGGTGGACGGCTACAGAGATCTCACTTATGACCTTGCGATGCTACATCATTCGGCAAGGAAGCTGGGAATTGATACTCGAAAACTCTTTGGCGATGTAGCCTCCTTAGCACCCTCGATCAAACTTCAAACCGAGATGCGAGAGTTCCCGTTACGCCGGCCAGGAGGCCTCGATGTTGTTGGCTTGCGTGAGACGATTACCGATGAAGGGTTCGACTTCGTTCAGGATTCCTGATGGAAACTCAATTCCACTCAACGCCCGATTTATCGAATCGGAAGCGCACGGTCCACTTACTCGGCACGGCGTCGGCGCCGAGCCTCGCCGGCTGGAACTTCCATTGGCGGACTGCTTCGACTGCCCGTTGCGCAAGGTAGGACTGAATGGCATCGTCTGAAGCGGCGGCCTGGGCGGCGACGACGCTGCCGTTCTTCCCAATGCTGAGGGTGACGTAAACCGGGATCTCGTCGGTGATCCTGTTTCTGATGCCGTCCGCCGCCACGGGCGCGACTTCCTGGATTGGTTTGGCCGGGGTCAGTGTCTTGGGGACGACTTTCGCAGGCTTGACGTCTGCATTGACGATGACCTCCTCGGTGCGCGCGGGCGCAGCGGCCGGAACAGCGCTTGCCTTCACGGTCGCTGTCGAGGGTTCCCGCTGGGTAAGACTTTCGACCGCGGGATACAAGAAGTAACTCGCCGATCCTACCAGGACCAGCGATGCCAAAAGCCATCCCCATCGCATTCTGACGCGACGTCGCTGAACCTGATCTTCTGGGAACAACTGCAACACGCGAATCCCCTTTAATCAATGGTAGCAATTCGGATTCCAGAACTGAATGCGTGACATTTCTCGGGTGCCTTCGTCTGACGAACCACGAGGTAGAGATATGTATCGACGAACTCTAGTTTTCACGATGGCTGTACCCATGATGCTGGCCGGCCTTGAGCCTAACAAGACTGCGGTTGTTCATGAGAGCCATCCCATGCAGCCGGGAGCCAAACTGACGGTCGAGAACATCAACGGCGCCATCGAGATTTCCGGATGGGATCAGAGCATGATCGATATCACCGCTACCAAGTACGCGGAAACCGATCAGTTGCTGGCGCAGTTGAAGGTGGATGTTGCGGTTGCCGCCGACGGCGTTCATATCCGTACGATCCCTCCCTCAGATTCTGGCCAGGTGGGCGTGAAGTATGTGTTGAAGGTCCCGCGCCGGGCCGAATTGGCGGAGATCCGCAGCACCAACGGCGCGATTCGCATCACCGAGATCGAAGGCGGTGCAAATCTGCGCACCACCAACGGGTCCGTGCATGCCTCAAAGACACGTGGCAAGCTGGAGATCGGGACATCGAACGGCGCGGTCCAGATCGAGGAGAATGATGGCGAGACGGATGTGCACACGTCGAATGGTTCCATACGAGCCTCGGGAATCAGCGGTCCACTAAACGCCGTCACTTCGAACGGCGCGGTGGATCTCAAGCTGGCTTCGACGAGTCAAAACGCGGTGAAAGCGGCCACCAGCAATGGCGCCATTACCTTGCGAATGCCCCCTACGGCAGGAGCGCGCGTGCGTGCGGTGACGTCTTCGCGCAACAGGATTGTCAGCGATTTCGATGTCCGGAAAGAAGGGGACAATTCGGCATCGCATCTGGAAGGTGTCGTCGGGGGTGGTGGGCCGGACGTGGACCTGTCGACCTCACAGGGATCGATCCGGTTGCTGAAGTTGTAAGCGCGATGGCTACGCCACTTTGCGCAACTTGCTGACGCGTCCGACCTCGACCCACTCGACAACAAAGATGTTGCCCTTGTGGTCGAAGCAGGCGCCGTGTGGGCAGATGAACTTGCCGGGGATGAACTTCTCTCTCGGCTGCTTGCGAAGTTCCCGTTCCTTTCCGCTGTCGTCTTCTCCAAGGTGCAGGATGACCTTGTTGTCCTTGTCGAGCAATGTGACGCGCGCTTCGAGGTCCGGTATCAGCAGGTCGCCGTTTTTGAACTGATCGAAGTGGCACGGTGATTTCACGCCGCCGGCGAAGCTGTGATGCTTGCCCTCCAACGTGAAATACTGCAGCCGCTTATTGGTGCGATCGGCGACCAGCAGCATCGGCGTGTTGCCGCGGCGATCCATGACGATGCCGTGCGGACAGTTGAGGTCGCCTTCCTGCTTCGTCTTGCCGCCGCCGAAGGTGCGGATGTACTCGCCCTTCTTGTTGTACTGGTTGATATAGCTCGAGCCGTACCCGTCCCCGATGTAGATATCGCCGTTCGGCGCGATCGCCAGGTTAGTCGGGCTGTACTTCGGGGGCTTGCCATCTTTATCGGGCGTCTTGTACGCCTCGGAATCCTTGGGATAGCCGAGCGTGTAGACTTCCTCGCCTTTGAGCGTGGTTTTGACCATGATGCCGCGCTTGGTGTCGCAGAGGTAGAGGAACTCGTCCTTGCCCTCGCGGTTGAGAGTCAGCCCGTGCGCGCCGCCGATGAATTCCTTGCCCCAGGAGCGCACGAACTTGCCCTTGGGATCGAATACGACCATCGTGTCGTGACTTTCGCTCGCCCCATTCACGGTGTGATGCACGTAGATGTGGCCTTGCGAATCCTCGCAAACGCCGTGCGTGTTGCCGTACTTGATACTGGCCGGCAGCTCGCCCCAATCGTGAGTCACCTCGTACTTATGATCGCCCTCGCCGAGTATCGGCTTCTGCGAACCGGACTTGTTCGCGGCTCCCAAAATGATCGGCGAGACCGCGGCGCCGGCCGCCTGCATGAATGTTCTTCGAGTCGTATTTTCCATAACCAAACTCCAGAGGTTACTGTATCACGGTCTCAAACGCCGCGGTTGCGCAGCGTCTGCCGGATCTCCCGTACGCGCTCCGCATACTCGGGATGATCTTCCAGATGCTGACACTCGCGGTCGATCCGGGCCCGGTTGCCGGCGGCCAGGCCCAGTTGCAATGCCACCCAGCAGCGGAATCCGCTCATGGGTTGAATCCCTTCGGACTTGCCTATGAGTGCGTCCGCGGCGGCTGTATTTCCCTGCCGGGATTCGGCCATGGCTTTCACGAGGAGCGCGCTCGGATCGTCGGGATAGGCGGCCAGAATGGTGTCCGCTTTGGTTTCAGCTGCCCCATAATCGCCTGCATTATAGGCGTTCAGAGACGCTTCGAGAACGGGGCGAAACTTCTCAGGTTGGTCGAGAGTTGCTATCAGGTCGCTGCGATTAATTGCCGGAATCTGCGCGAGGTCCGCGTATGGGGATGCCGCGGAGTGACGCAGCATGGGAATCAGCGCGAGCAGCGCCAGCGCGGCGGCGGTGAGTCCATAGATCGCCCATCGGCGGCGGGGCATAGACACGACTTTGGCCTCCGCCGTTTGTGCGATCCACGCCAGATCCTCACGGCAGTACGGGCACTGCTTGAGGTGCTCGTCCACTTTT
>Ga0209648_10001932_pt1 | contig 16955 bp, 12 predicted proteins | sample GraSoi2013_115cm_FD_185830 | JGI IMG/M metagenome (GOLD analysis project Ga0209648, IMG submission 185830) | Grasslands soil microbial communities from the Angelo Coastal Reserve, California, USA - Sample 9_17_2013_115cm (SPAdes) (version 2) | ecosystem: Environmental > Terrestrial > Soil >...
TGACCTTGGAAGAGCACGAGCGCGCGTACCTGTTCGCCAGCCGGCGGATGGGCCAGGTGCTGCGCGAGCCCGCGCTCTGGGGACGAACATGACAGCCCTGGTGCGGTGCTTTCGCGCGACCTTGCGCCAGATCGCCCGCGAACGCGAGGCCTTCACGGTCCTCGTTGGGGCGACAGTCATCTACGGCCTGTTCTATCCGACGCCGTACCTCCGCCAGTTGCTGCGCAAGGTGCCGGTCATGGTGGTCGACCGGGACCAGACACGCTTGAGCCGGCAGATCGGGCGGTGGCTGGACGCGAGCGAGGGCGTAACGATCAGTGGGCGGACCAACGATCTCGACGCGGCCCAGGATGCTGTGCGCGCGGGCACCGCCGGCCGATCCCCGCGAGTCCATCTCCCCCTCATCCCAGCTCCTCAGAACCGCCGCTGGTCCACCAACCGTTACCGCCTGAAAGCCGGCCATGCCCACGATCTCGAAGGACAACAAGCTTCTTACCCTGATCAACGCCTTCACGGTCGAGCCCGCGAAGCCGCAACAACTCGTTGCGTTGCTCATCCATGCCCAGCCTGCACCGCAGTCTCGACGGCACCAGAGTCGTAGTGTACGCGCAATGGCGCAGTGTCGAGGACTACCACGCAATGCGCAACAATCCGAGCGCTTCACCCTACATGCAGCAGGCAGTCGCGCTCGCCCAGTTTGAACTGGGCATGTATGAGGTCGTCGAGACCTTTCCGGCAGGGAACGATCGGGAGCATAGGTAAGGCTTAGACCGGGCACCAGTTGAGAACCGACGGAGTCCGCATCCTGACGATTCCACGTCACGATCCCTTGAACACTTACACGATGGGTGGGATTGCGCCGACACTGGTCTCTCCATCAAGGAGTTCCGCACGCTTCTGTGACTGCAGGAAAGGAAATCATGAACACCCCAACTCAACCCTTTTGGCCTGACAAGGCACGACTGGTCATCTCCATCTCCATGCAATTTGAAACGGGCGCTCAACCGGAACGCGGAGCCAGCAGTCCCTTTCCGCCTCTTGATCCCAAGTACCCCAATTTACCCGTGCAGAAGTGGTACGAATATGGTTTCAAAGAAGGCATTCCTCGAATGCTCGATATGTGGGATCGCGTGGGCATTAAGGTGACATCTCATATGGTCGGTCAAGCGGTCGAAAGACACCCTGAGCTGGCGAAAGAGATTGTCGACCGCGGCCATGAAGCAGCGGGGCATGGCCAAACCTGGGAGCCGCAATACTCCATGACTCCCGAGCAAGAACGCGCCGCGTATCAAGCCAGCGTCGATACCATCCAAAGGACAACGGGTACTCGCCCGATCGGTTTCAATGCGTTCTGGCTGCGCGGCACGCCAAACACCCTGGGCATTCTTCAGGACCTGGGATTCATCTATCACATTGATGATATCAGCCGCGACGAGCCGTTCACCGTGACGGTAAAAGGCCAACCGTTTGCTGTCGTACCGTATTCGATTCGCAATAATGACATCGTGCGCTTTGACTCCCCGGCCACGACAAACGCTTCTTACCTGCAAGATGTGAAGGATGATTTTGATGTCCTCTACGCGGAAGCCGCCTCCCGTCGTCGGATGATGTCGATCAGTACGCATGATAGGATATCGGGCATCCCTGGACGCGTCAAACTGGTCGAGGACTTTATCAAGTATGCTCAAAAGCAGAAGGGCGTTGTGTTTATGCGCAAAGACGCCATTGCCAAGTGGGCTCTATCAGCTTCCGACGTCCCTCATGAGCGCACACAAGGAGAAACCGATGAGTAAGTCCCCGCAATCCACCTCACCAAATCCAAAGGAACAGATTATTCAAACCCCTCGTCCCGCGTCCGCGTCGGCGCTCTTGCGCCACTTCGCTGATTTGCGCGACGGCACTCACGGCGGCGCCAGCTCGCGACAGGACAAGGAGCGCCTCTTCGCTGCAGCCGTCCCGCTGCTCGATCCGCATGCCCGGCAGGCGCTCGAGGAGATCAACACGTATCTGCTGCTCGGCACCGGCGAGGTGACTGCCACGGGAGTTCGCCGCTCAGCGGACGGCGGCATCGATGCCGTTTGGGCATTATCATGGCCAGAGCAGCAGGCGGCCGGTATCAAACCGATTGTCATTCGCGCCTACTTCGGCACTGGATTCGCCCACCCACATCTGCAGAGTGGCACCGTAGGCGATTGGCCGCTCAACGTCTTCGACGAGGAGCAGGCCGCGACAGAGCTACCTACCCTGCGTGCCATGGGGGCGGCAGATATCCACAACCTGGTCCTCCAACTCGGGGGAGACGTTCGCATCATTCCGGCCACTGTCAAAGGGGTCGACGCCTAGGCGAAAGGATCGCGCGCCTCGTCGCGTCTGGCGTCAACCCCTGGGTCGCCCCCACCTACGTTAGGGGCTTCGGCCCGTGGACCGAGGTCACCCACGGCAGGCTGCCAGCACTGAGTACGTGGTGTCGATGATGGTGTCGATTGGGACCGGCTTGGCGCCCTGAGGGCAGGGGAGAATCCCGGCAGATCGCGCTAGCCGTCAACGAGATGCAGACGTAGCGTCGGACCTACGCTCCCCATGGCACCGCCTGTTAACCGGGAAGTTGGAGGTTCGAGTCCTCCCGCCCCAGTTAGAGCTACGCGCCCGCGGTGTCGATTGTGGTGTCGATTGGGCTAAGCGGGCTTGGCCCGGACGGTGCGCTGGCGGGTGGCGAGCGCCTGCTGGTAGGACTTCAAGATGGTCCGCGCGTTCTTCCAGCCACCAAGTTCGCAGAGGTCCGACAGCGGAGCGTGCTCTCAACGCCGTCGCGAATGCCCGGCGTAGGCTATGCCACCCGAGACCGGCTTCGTGCGTGATACCCGCCAATCTCCCCGCCTGACGGGCTTGCGTGGGTCAGCCGCCATGGTCAGACCGCTGGTCCTGGACGCTTTGCTCCTGGCGCGCATGCCATAGGTTGACTTCCTTACGAGACTTCCTTGTACGCAGAAGCGCCCACTACGTCGGCCCCCGGATACTGAATCAACGCCACGATCGCCCCGATCAAGTACAGCCGCTGCGGGAACAAGCGCATGGGCGCTTCACCCAAGGCGTGCAGCAAGCCGACGAAGCACCACACGGAGAGCCCTGCGATCACCGCGGTCTTGGGCCCGGCGCCGAGCCGCGGGCGGATGGCCGCGTACACGCACACCAATCCGATGCCGCGTCCGATGCTGTAGACGAAGTCCGACAGCACAAACATTGGCACCTGGATGTCTATCGCCTGCCTGCCGAGCGCCTGCAGCGCCGCAGCCAACTCTGGCTTCAGCAACACCCCGTACAGGAGCCAATCCACGACGTTCAGCACGACCGCCGCCAGTAGCCCGCCCAGCACGACCCGACCCACGTTGATCCTGCCCATTGGGCGCCCACGGAGCGAGGGACCCACTACACTAAGGCGCGACCTGCGTCGCCACCGTCCCACCCATCCTTCGCGGACGGGCCCGAGACTCATGCCGACAGCGGAACGAACTGGCCGCTGGTGCGGATCCCGTAGTCGAGGGGCTAGATGAATCGCCGGATGAACGCGAGTGCCGTGTCGGCGACCTCGCGCCAGCCGTGGTCGATCGTCAGCGCGTGCCCACGGTTCTTGATCTCCACGATCTCGGTCACCCCGGTGTTGCCCTCCTGACGCTTGAACGACGCGTGCGCGATCGCCCACGGGACCGTGTGGTCCTTCTCGCCCGAGATGATCAGGAGCGGCCCGCGATTCGGGTTCTCGGTGTCGACCTTCGCCTCGGTCCACGGGTTCAAGTTCGCGGCCGCGGCCTGGAAGAGGGGCTTCCCCGGCGTGGGGACCGCGAAAGTCTCGTAGAGCTCCTTGGCCTCCCCTTCAGTCACGGCGTTGGCGAAGCCGAAGCGAAACTGCTCAAACGTGAGGGGGATCGCCCGGTTGCGGTTGGCGGGGTTCCCCAAGACCGGCCACGCAGACTTGAGGGCGGAGAGGGGCAGCGGTAAGACGCCGCGGAACGGCGCCGGGTCGACGGCGACGGTGGCCGAGGCCAGCCCGCGCCCGGCGAGAATCTGGGCCAAGAGACCGCCGAAGGAATGGCCTATGATGGCCGCCTTCTTGTTCAGTCTGCGGATGAGTCCGTCAAAATGGTCGGCGACCTGCCCAATGGTCTTGTGCGCGAAGACATCGGGGTGGGCGTTGGCCTCCGCGACGGTCTGGGGGTCGTCCGGCCAGCCGGGCGTGAGCGCCGTGTAACCGGCCGCGTCGAACACCTGCGCCCAACGGTCCCAGCTGCTCGGCAGGAGCCAGAGGCCGTGGATGAAGACGACGGGGTGTCGGCCCGTCGCGTTGGCGCGCTCGACTTGCTCCAATTCGTACTCCGCGATCGTCGTTGTGTTGGCGGGCGCGGGTTTGGACGTGGCGGTGGTCATGATCGTCATCCTCCCGAGGGTCATGTTTGGCGTGAGCGGACAGGCTGTCGCGCAATGGCCTCGTCCCTTCAGCCCCTGCCGCACGTCTGCGATTCAGGCCTTCAAGGAACGACAGCAGGTCGGCATCGACCTGGTCTTTCTGCATCGCGCACATCCCGTGCCATGCGCCATCATAGACCTTGAGCGTCGGGTTCGTGTAATGAACCGGATGTCCCGCGAAGCTACAGATGCCTTCGCGATGGACCCAGCGCGATCGAGGCATTCGGAGGGCATGAAGCAGGAATCCCAGACGTCGCCTGGCACCTGCAGCCAGACGCGTGCCAAAGCGACGCCGCGGTGCGCGGCCGCATATCGGCGACCAATCGGCCACGAGGTACGCGTCGTGCGATTCGCAGGCCATTGACGCGTTCAGACCTCGCCGACCGGCGGGGTGAAGCCCACGATCTGAACAGTTCTCGCGAGATATCACGGCGCGCGCACGTCAGACGGTGCCGCTCCCGCGCCGGGCTCGCCGCCGTAACATCACGCCCGACGCCCGGTTGCTGAGCAGCGGGCCGCCGCGATCCGGTGGTCTGCCTGTTGCTACATGAGTTGGCTGGGAGAGATCGATACCGATGCTCCAACAAGACGGAGCGATGTAACAGAACGCGGCTTGGCTGCCGCTGGGGATGCTACTCAGCGTTTGGCCGATGCCGCAGCACCTAATGCTCCCAATCCACGTGGAAACGGAAGGCGCGCACAATGTCGATCGAAAAGCGTGACGTGATGTTCAAGAGCGGCGACACCTTTTCCGCCGCCTGGCTCTTCGTGCCGGACCAAGCCCGATCGGGCCGACGTGTGCCCGCCGTTGCCATGGCCCACGGCATCGGATATGTGAAGGAAATGTATCTGGAGCCGTTTGCCCGTCGGTTCGCGGCGGCGGGCATCGCGGCGCTGGTGTTCGATTATCGGGGGTTTGGCGGAAGCGGCGGCGAACCGCGCCAGCGCGTCTTCCCCCACGATCAGATGGAGGACTACCGCAACGCTCTCACCTGGCTGTCCTTGCAGCCAGAAATCGATGCTGATCGTCTGGGCGTATGGGGCACGAGCTTCAGCGGCGGCCACGTCATCCAGGTCGCCGCCCACGATCCGCGCGTCAAGGCGGTGGTCAGCCAGACGGGCGCCATGGATCTCGATCGGATCATGCGCGGCATCGTGGGCCCCGAACAGTTCGCGGGTCTACAACAGCTCACCGTTCAGGAACGCATCCGCCACGCGGTCGAAGGTGGCGAACGCTACATCCCAAGCACGGCGCGGCCGGGCGAGGGCTTCGCGCTGCAACAGGATCAGGAGAGCTATGACTTTGCGCTCGCCGCGAGCGCCCCGACCTGGCGCAACGAAGTCGCCATGAGCTCGCTCGACGCGATCATGGAACACGCGCCGGGTCGATTCATCGACTTGGTTGCGCCACGTCCGCTGTTGGTGATCCTCGCCCGCAACGATGTGATCGCGCCGCCCGAATCCATCCGCAAGGCCTTCGCCAGGGCTGGCGAGCCCAAACGCCTGATGGAGGTCGACGGCGGCCACTATGCGATCTACACGGGACCCGGTGTCGACGAAGCGGGGCAGGCTGCCACGGAGTGGTTCACCGAACACCTGAAGGGGCGATCGGCCGCGGCCGCAAAATAAACGTGCCGGACCAGCATCGTCAGCCGCGCGTGCGGGCCCCACCCGAGCGGGAGCCCAACCCGTGGCTGAACGGCGCGACCACATTGCAAACACATCGGTCAATGCCGCACGAGCGGCGTTGTAGTCGTCACCTTCACCGGCGGGTATTCGCATGAAGCGTCTGATCAGACCAGCCACATGGACCGCTGCGGTCGCGCTCCTCGTCCTTATCGGTGCCGTGGCGGCGCGCCGGCGCCGGCCGGGGGCCGGCACCGCTCCGCCACCCCCGGATGTCTCAGTCCTCACGATCGTTCCCGAGACCATCCCCGCGCGCTACGAGTACGTGGGGCAGGCAGCGGCGTCGCGCAGTGTCGAGGTGCGCTCGCAGGTCACGGGCGTGATCGTCGAGCGCCCATACGCCGAGGGTACCGACGTCGCGAAAGGCACGCTGCTGTTCCGGATCGACCCCACGACGTACGAGGCCGCCTACCGCAGCGCGCAGGCGCGGCTCGCCAACGCGGAGCGGAACCTGGCGCGTCTGAAATCGCTCCTCGGGGCGCGAGCGGTAGCGCAGAAGGACGTAGACGACGCGCAGACGGCCTTCGATCAGGCCCAGGCCGCGGTCGATCAGACGAAGAAGGATTACGACGACACGTTCGTCCGCGCCGAGATCACGGGGCGCGCGGGGCGCGCGCTGCTGCAGCTCGGCGCGCGGGTCACCGGCCCCGGCGACCTGCTGACGACGGTGGAGCGCGTGGATCCCATCGACGTGAACTTCAGTCCGTCCGACCAGGACGTGTTGCGCTGGCGCCGCGACGTCAACGACGGCCGGCTCGTCATGCCCCAGGGCCCGCTCGCCGTGCAGGTCACCCTGGCGGACGGCACCGTGTACCCCCGGACGGGCAGGCTGAACTTCGCCGACCTCGCCCTGCAGCCTGCGACGGGGACTCTCGAGCTCCGCGCCGAGCTCGATAACCGGCAACACCTCCTGCTCCCCGGCCAGTTCGTACGGGTGCGACTGCTCGGGCTTACGCACCCCGGCGCCATTCTGGTGCCGCAGCGGGCGGTGCAGCAGGGACTCGGTGGGGCGTTTGTCTACGTGCTGGACGCCGGCGACAAGGTGGCCACGCGGAACGTGACCGCGACGGCGTGGGACGGCGGGTCGTGGCTCATCGCGCAGGGGCTCGCGGCGGGCGACCGCGTCGTCGTTGACGGCCTCCAGCAGGTCGCGCCCGGATCACCGGTCCGACCCGTCGCGTACCAGCCGACGGCCGACAGCGCTGCGGCTCGGAGCGCGCCATGAGCGACACGCCGCAAATCGGCAACGTCTTCATCCGACGCCCGATTTTCTCGGCCGTGATCTCGATCGTGGTCGTGCTGTTGGGGCTGTTCGCGCTTCGCTCGCTTGCGGTGAACAGCTACCCGGCGGTCACGCCCGCCGAGATCCAGGTGCAGGCGGTCTACCCGGGCGCGACAGCGCAGGACGTCGCCGCGGCCGTTGCCGCGCCGATCGAGCAGCAGCTGTCGGGGCTCGAGGGGTTGCTCTACTTCAAATCGTCGAACTCCAGCGACGGCGTCATGAACCTGTCGGTCTACTTCGACGTCTCGCGGAACCCGGACCTCGCGGCGGTGGACGTGCAGAACCAGATCGCGCTCGCGGAGCCGCAGCTGCCGCAGGAGGTCGTACGCAACGGGATCTCGGTGCAGAAGCGCCAGACGAGCATCCTCGTGGTGGGCGCACTCACCGCGGACGACCCGCGCTTCGACGCCGAATACCTGAGCAACTACTCGAAGATCTACATCCAGGACGAGCTCAAGCGCCTTCCCGGCGTAGGCGACGCGCAGACGGTCGGCCAGCTCGAGTTTTCGATGCTCCTGAGCCTCGACCCCGACCGTATGGCGCAGCTCGGGTTGACCGTGTCGGACGTCGCTGCCGCCGTGCAGGAGCAGAACGCCACGAACCCGGCCGGGCGCATCGGGCGCGAGCCCTCGCCGCCAGGCACGCAGCTCACGATCCCCGTGGTTACGGCGGGCCGGCTCACGGACCCCGCCAAATTCGGGCAGATCATCGTGCGCGGGCGGCCGGACGCTTCGCTGGTGCGCGTCAACGACATCGGCGAGGTCCGGTTGGGGGCCCGCAACTACGACGTCGTGGGGCGGCTCGACGGCAAGCCCACGGCCCTGTTCCTCGTCTTCCTGCGATCGGGAGCAAACGCGCTCCAGGTGAAGCAGGCGGTGCTGCAGCGCATGGGCGAACTGGCCAAGACATTTCCTGCCGGCGTGCGGTGGTCGGTGCCGTTCGACACCACCCCCTACATCACGGAGTCCATTAAGGAAGTCGTGAAGACGCTGTTCGAGGCCATGCTGCTCGTGACCCTGGTGGTCTTCGTCTTCCTGCAGAGCTGGCGGGCGACGCTTATCCCCGTCCTCGCCGTGCCTGTCTCCGTCATCGGCACCTTCTTCGGTATGCAAGTGCTCGGCTTCTCGATCAACCTGCTCACGCTGTTCGGCCTGGTGCTGGCGATCGGCATCGTGGTGGACGACGCGATCGTCGTGATCGAGAACGTGGAACGCATCATGGCGAGCGAAGGCGTGTCGCCCGCGGTGGCGGCGGACCGAGCCATGCGCCAGGTGAGCCGGGCCTTGATCGCGATCGTGCTCGTGTTGTGCTCCGTCTTCATCCCCGTGGCCTTCCTGGGAGGCATCACGGGCCTCATGTACCGGCAGTTCGCCATCACGATCGCGATCGCCGTCGTCCTCTCGGGGATCGTGGCGTTGACGCTCACGCCGGCGCTGTGCGCGGTGCTGTTGCGGCCGCCCTCGGAACCGGCCGCGACGCGCTCGCTGCTGAGGCGGTTCTTCGCTCAGTTCAACCGGGGCTTCCACGCGGTTACGGAGCGCTACTTCGGCGCGGCGGGGCGCGTGATCGACCGTCCCCGGACGTTCTTCGCTGCGTTCGGAGTGGTCATCGGGCTGCTCTTCGTGCTGGGGCGCAGCATTCCCAGCGGGTTCATTCCCAGCGAAGACAAGGGGTACTTCGCCATGCTCGTGGCGTTGCCGGACGACGCCTCACGCCAGCGGACCGAAGGCGTCGTCGGCGGGATCGAAGGCTTCCTCAAGCAGCAGCCGGCCATCGCTCACGTTGTATCGCTCGTCGGGCTGGACTTCATCCAGAACGCGAACCAAACGAACGCGGCGATCATCTTCGTCAACCTGAAGCCCTGGGACGAGCGCACGTCCCGGAAGGACCAGATCAACGCGGTGCTCGGGGCCGTGAACGGCTATCTGTTCGGCATGCGGAACGCACGCGGGTTCGCGTTCAATCTGCCGGAGATCATCGGCCTGGGCACGACCGCGGGCCTCGAGATGAACTTGCAGGATCGCGGGGTGAACGACTTGCAACGGTTCGCCGGGCTCGTCAATGATTTCACGCGCGAGGCCAACGGGCGCCCGGAGCTGCGGGGCGTGTACTCGACCATCCGGGTGAACACGCCGCAACTCTACGTCGAGGTGGACCGCGAGAAGGCCAAGGCGCTGGGGATCTCCCTCACGGACCTGTTCCAGACCCTACAGGCGTTCCTCTCGACCCTCTATATCAACGACTTCAACATGTACGGCAAGACGTATCGCGTGCAGGCGGAGGCGCAGCCCAGGTTCCGCCAGACGCCGGACGACATCGGCCACCTGTACGTGCGCGGTCCCAATCAGCATATGGTGCCCGTCTCCGCGCTCACGCGCACGACGTTCCAGGCCGGGCCGAGCGTCCTGACTCGCTTCAACGGTTTTACGTCGGCGCTCGTGATCGGCGCTCCCGCCCCGGGCAAGAGCTCCGGCGAGATGCTCGACGCGGTTGAGCAGCTGGTGCAGGAGAAGTACGCCGGTCGGGGCGTGGGCTACGCCTTCAGTGGCCAGTCCTATCAGGAGCGGGCCTCGGGCGGCCAGGGAGGCCTGGTGTTCGCGCTCGGGCTCGTGATGGTGTTCCTCGTGCTCGCGGCGCAGTATGAGAGCTGGTCGATCCCGTTCGCGGTGCTGCTCGCCGTGCCGTTCGGCACGTTGGGTGCGCTGCTCGGCGTCTGGCTGCGCGGCATGCCGAACGACGTGTACGTGCAGATCGGCTTGATCGTGGTGGTCGGCCTCGCTGCGAAGAATGCGATCCTGATCGTCGAGTTCGCGAACGAACTGCGCGCCCAAGGACGGTCGATCCGGGCGGCGGCGCTCGAGGCGGGCCGCGAGCGGCTGCGGCCGATTCTGATGACCTCGTTCGCCTTCATTCTGGGCGTCTCGCCCCTCCTGACGTCGAGTGGCGCCGGGGCGGCGAGCCGTCACTCGATTGGCACGGGCGTGTTCTTCGGCATGCTGGTCGCGACCGCCGTCGGGGTCTTCTTCATCCCCCTGTTCTTCACGGCGATCAAGACCTTGAGCGAGCGTGGCCTGCTGCGGCGCGACCTCACGACCGCTGCTACGGTGCAAGCCGCGCCGGTTCCTGCGGAGGGCGACTGAGATGCGGCTGCGCGCACCGTCCGCCCTCCTCGTCTCAATGATGCTCGCCGCTTCCTGCGCGGTGGGACCCGGATACCGCCGCTCCTCGCTCGGGATGCCGAACGGGTGGCGGCCGCCCGCCACGTCGGAGGACTCGCTACGACTGTTCTTCGACTCGCTGCGCACCGGGCGCGATACCTTGCTGCGGCCAGGGACGGACACGGCGCGGGTGCCGTTCGGCTACGACACGTCGTCCGTCCGCGCGGGCGGTGGCTCCGGCGCGGCGCTCCGCTGGATCGACCTGATCCAGGACTCCGTGCTGCGTCAGCTGGTCGACACCAGCCTGCGAGAGAACCGGGACGTGCGCACCGCGCTCGCCGTGATCGACGAGTTCCGCGCCCAGTACCGGGCTACGCGGGGCGCGCTCCTGCCCGCGGTCACGGCCAACGGTCAGACGGCCCGCCAGGAGCAGGTGTTCGGCACGTTCGGGTCGTCCACCTACGACGTATTCCGGGCTACGGCCGACCTGAGCTGGGAGCTCGATGTCTGGGGCCGGCTCCGCCGCAGCACGGGCGCCGCGCGCTCCGATCTCGTGGCGCGGGAGGAAGACCGGCGCGCGCTGCAATTGTCGCTGATCGGCGACGTGGCGACGGCGTACTTCGATCTGCGCGCGGCCGACTTGAACCTCGTGATCGCGCGCCGCACGCTCGACTCGCGGCGCCAAACGCTGGCGCTCGCCCGCCGCCGACTCGACCAGGGCCTGATCTCGGAGCTCGACGTGCGCCAGTTCGAAGCCGAGGTCGCTAGCCCGGCAGCGAGCGTCGCCGACTTCGAGCGGCAGGTGGCCCAGCAAGAGAACGCCTTGAGCGTGCTGGTCGGCCACAACCCCGGAGCCATTGCCCGGGGCCGGGCGCTCACCGAGATGGCGGCGCGGATCCCGGTCCCCGCCGGCGTGCCGTCCGCCCTGCTCGCCAACCGACCGGACGTCCGCGGCGCCGAAGCGACGCTGCGCGCTGCCACGGCTCGAATCGGCGTGGCGCAGGCGGCCTGGCTGCCGACCTTCACGATCACGGGTCAGTACGGCAGCCAGAGCAACGAATTTGCGAAGTGGTTCGCGTCCGGTACCAACATCTGGCAGGCATTCGCTGGGGTCTCGATCCCGGTGTTTACCCAGGGCCGGCCGGGGGCGGGCGAGCAGGTCAACATCGCCCGGGCGCGCGCGACGCAGGCGCGGTTCCGCTACGAGCAGACCGTCCTCGTGGCGCTGCGCGAAGTAGAGAACGCGCTCGTGGGGTTGCGCACGGCCCAGGATCGGAGCGCGGCGCAAGAGCGCCAGGTGATCGCGCTGCGCAGGGCGCTCGAGCTCGCGGACATGCGCTATCGGAACGGGGTGTCGAGCTATCTCGACGTGCTGGACGCGCAGCGCGGCCTGTTCGGCGCGGAGCTGGCGCTCACCCAGGCGGAACGGGACCAGCTCGTCACCGCGGTACAGCTGTATCGCGCCGTCGGGGCCGGGTGGCCCGCCGGCAAGCAGTGAGCCGTAATCGGGCTGTCCGTGAGCGTCCAGGAAACGGTGCGCGCGGCCCGGCGGCCAAGTCCCTCGTGTTCTCGTTCCTGAGCACAGCAGATGCGGTGGAGGCACGCCTCGAGGCGGCCTTGCGCTCGACCAGGTTGTCGCTCGCGAAGCTCGCCGTGGTGCATCTTCTGGCGGCTGCGCGGAAGCCGTTGCCTTTGTCCGATCTGGCCGCGCGCCTGCACTGCGTGCGCTCCACCATCACCCAGCTGGTCGATTGCCTCGAGAGGGACGGCCTGGTCTGCCGGCGCGTGGATCTGGAGGACCGCCGGACCGTCCTGGCCGAGCTCACGCCCGCGGGCGAGCAGGCTCATGCCCAGGGCGTACGCACGCTCGCCGAAGCGCAACGCGCCATCGTGAGGGCGCTCAAGTCGGGTGAGGCGAGGAGCCTCCAGAACGCGCTGAGCGCGCTCGGCTCCTGACTCGTCCTCCCAACATGTAGAGGGATGCCCATGCTCTACCTCGTCCCCAGTCGTGCGCCTTGAAGTACTCGGCCACGCGTCGGTCGATGGTTCCGGTGCGTAGGTCCCACAGCTCCGTGGGGTAGCCGTCCGTACTCGCGCGGCCGTAGGTCGTCTCCCAACTGGCGAACTGCTCGCCGGAGCGCGCCCGGCGACCGCGTCGACCGACACGAACGTGCCGCACGAGGTTCGGCGCCTCGCCAGACGGAGACTTCATCCCCGCGTGGGGCGAGCCCACGACCGGTCGAGTTCTCGCGAGATATCACGGCGCCCGCGCGTCGTACGGCGCCGCATGCGCGCCGGCTCGCCGCCGTAACACCACTCCCAACGCCCACTTGCCGCGCCGCAGCGGCCCCCGATCCGGTGGTCCGCGTGTTGCTACCCCTGAGGTCGCTGCACGAGATCGATACGGATTCTTCAACGGGAGCGCGCGATGTCATACAACGCGGCTTGGATGCTGCTGGGCGCTGCCGTCTGCTCCGGCTGCGCCAGTTCATCCCAACGCGACGCTAAAAGCGGGAACGTGGGTTGGGCTATGTACAACATGAGCTACGACGGCGTCCGGTCCTCACCGTTGAGCGAGATCAACGTGGGGAACGTGAAAAACCTGCGACCGGTCTGTCGGGCCAAGCTCGGAGAGGAGGGCTCATTCACCGCCGGCCCCGTGGTGGTCGGGGACACGCTGTTCGTTACCACGCCCCACACTACAGTTGCGCTCGAAGCCACGACCTGCGGGCTCATCTGGCGCTTCGTCGATCCCCCCACGAAGGCGGACGTTTATGCCGTGAATCGCGGCGTGGCGTACCTCGACGGGCGGGTGTTCCGGGGTACGCCCGACGGCCGCCTAGTGGCGTTGCGCTCGGATTCGGGCCGGGTCCTCTGGAATGTCAAGGTCGGCGATCCGGCGGCGGGCGAGTTCACGTCCAGCGCCCCGGTTGCATGGGGCGGCACCGTCTTCATCGGGATCGCCGGGAGTGATTGGGGCGTCCGCGGCCGGATGATGGCCTTCGATGTGGCCACCGGGAAGGAGAAGTGGCGCTTCTGGACGATCCCGATGGGCAACGAGCGCGGGGCTGAGACCTGGCTCATTCCCGAGACCGCAGCGCGCGGCGGTGGCGGCATGTGGACGTCGTACGCCCTGGACACCCTGATGCGGGAGCTGTTCGTGCCGGTGGGCAACCCCGCGCCGGACTTCTTAACCTCGGCTCGACCCGGCGACAACCTGTTCACCAACTCGGTCGTGGTCCTCGACGCCGCTTCAGGAGCCCTGAAATGGTGGTATCAACCAACGCCGAACGACGGATTCGATTATGACCTCGGTGCAGCGCCGGTGCTGTACACGACCGGCACCGGCGTGCCGCGGGTGCTGCTCGCGAGCAAGGACGGGAATCTCTACGCGCTCGACCGGCGCACGCACGCGCTCGCGTTCAAGACCCCGATCACTACCATCTCGCGCACCGGCGCCAAGCCCACGCCGACGGGGGTGCATGCGTGTCCGGGGCCGTTGGGAGGTGTCGAGTGGAACGGACCAGCCTTCGATGCACGCTCCCACACGATCTACGTCGGGGCCGTCGACTGGTGTGCGACCTTCGAGTCCGGCCCAGTGAAATACGTGCGCGGCGGACTGTACTGGGCCACAAACGTCAAGGCCACGTCCGCCGACACCGGCCGTGGCTGGCTGACGGCCGTCGACGCCGACAGCGGCGCGCTCCGCTGGCGGTTCCGCGCTCCGGCACCGCTCGTCGCCGGGGTCACGCACACCGCCGGCGGGCTGGTGCTCACGGGGGACTTGGCAGGGAATCTCTACGCCTTCGACAACGCCACTGGGAACGTGGCGTTCCAAACGAACCTGGGTGGCTCCGTGGCGGGTGGCGTGATGACCTACGCCGCGCGGGGTCGGCAATACATCGCCGCGACCGCGGGCAACATCGGACGCACGACGTTCGGTGCCCTAGGCAGCCCGACACTGGTGGTCCTGGCCCTCGGAACGCCGGAGCAGGCGAGTGCCGCCGACCGTGCGGCCGTGGCCGAAATAACGTTGCCCGAAATAGCGACGGGTACCGCGCAGAACACCTCGGGAGGTGGCGCCGCAGAGACCACCGCCGCCGGCGAGAAGGTCTACCAGCTTTGCTCGGCGTGTCATGGTGCGCGCGGGGAGGGAGGCATCGGGGCGAACCTGCAGAGCTCGAAGCGCGACCTCGCGGGCATCATTGCGTACATCAAGGCGCCGACGGGCAGTATGCCAAAGCTCTATCCGGGTGCGCTGAGCGACGCGGACGTGGCAGCGGTCGCGGCCTACGTGATGACCCTGCGGAAGCAGTAACAGGCGAAGGAGCGCACAGTGCCGATCGAAACGCCCATCCCTGCCCGCATAACCGTACGGATCCCCACGGCTTCCGGTGACGAGCTGGAGGCCTGGCTCTACCTGCCCGAGGGGCCGGGGCCGCACCCTGCAGTCGTGATGGCCCACGGCATCGGTGCCATCAAGGCCGGCGGGCTGGCCCCGTTCGCGGAGCGGTTCTGCCGTGAGGGGTTTGCCGCGGTCGTGTTCGACTACCGCCAGTGGGGCGGCTCAGCCGGGCAGCCCCGTGAAGTGCTTTCTTTTCCTCGCCAACGCGAGGACTACCGCACCGTCATCGGCTGGGCGGCCGCGCACCCCGACATCGATGCGCGCCGAGTGTTCGCGTGGGGCACATCGTTCTCCGGCATGTACATCGTCGAGCTCGCCGTGTCGGACACCCGGCTCGCCGGCGCAATCGGCCAATCGCCCCTCGTTGACGGGTTCGCCGCAGCAAGGTTGGCCTCGCCCCTACGAGGGCTCCGGCTTCTGGCGGTGGCATTGCTTGACCGTCTCGGCTCGTTCTTGGGCCGCCCTCCGCGTTACTTGCCTGGCGCCGGTCGGCCCGGTGACCTGGCCATTGGCACCGCCGAGGATGCCCTTTTCGGGGAGAAGCTCATGACGCCGAAAGACGGCACCGAATGGCGTAATCGTGTCGCCGCGCGGTCGCTGCTCAGCTTCTCCTGGCGCCGGCCCGTGCGGCGTGCTGCCGCCATTCGCTGCCCTATCCTGCTCGTTGTCGCCGAGCAAGACACCATGGCGCCGGTCGGCCCGGCCGTGCGCGTCACCCAAAAGGCCCCCCATGGCGAGCTGTATCGCAGTCGCGGCGGCCACTACGACGTTTACCAGGGCGGGATCAGCTTCGATGACGTGCTGCGCGTCGAGGTCGAATTCCTCCACAGGCACGGATCTCGAGACGGCGGCCATTCCGAGGTGGAGGGATAGGGATCAGCCCACGACCAGTCGAGTTCTCGCGAGATATCACGGCGCGCGCACGTCGGACAACGTCACTAGCGCGCCGCCCCGCCACCGTAACATCACTCTCGACGCCCACTTGCAGCGCCGCGACGGCCGCCGATCCGGTGGTCCGCGTGTTGCTAAACCTCCAGTTCGCGGGGTGAGATCGATGCGGATTCTCCAACGGGAGCAGGCGATGTCACACAACGCGGCTTGGCTGCCGCTTGGGATGCTGCTCGGCGTCGCCCTCTGCTCCGGCTGCGCCAGTTCGTCCCAGCGGGATGCGAAAATCGGGAACGTGGGTGCGAAAGTCGGGAACGCGGGTTGGGCCATGTACAACATGAGCTACGACGGCGTCCGGTCCTCACCCCTGACCGAGATCAACGTGGGGAACGTGCAAGACCTCCGATCGGTCTGTCGGGTCAAGCTCGGAGAAGGGGGCACGCTGCACGCGAGCCCCGTGGTGGTCGGCGACACGCTGTTCATTACGACAGCCCATTCGATCGCTGCGCTCGACGCCACGACCTGCAAGTTGATTTGGCGCTTCGTCGAACCCCCCTCGAAGGCGGACGTGTGGGCGGTGAATCGCGGTGTGGCGTACCTCGACGGGCGGGTGTTCCGGGGCACGCCGGACGGCCGTCTGGTGGCGCTGCGCTCGGATTCGGGGCGCGTCCTCTGGAACGTCAAGGTCGGCGATCCCGCAGTGGGCGAGTTCCTGTCCAGCGCTCCCATCGCCTGGGGCGGGACGGTCTTCATCGGTTTGGCGGGGAGCGACTGGGGCGTTCGCGGTCGCGTCATGGCGTTCGACGCCGCAACCGGGGCAGAGAAGTGGCGCTTCTGGACCGTCCCGATGGGCGACGAGCGGGGCGCCGAGACGTGGCATATCCCGAAGACCGCCGCACGCGGAGGGGGCGGCATGTGGTCGTCGTACGCTTTGGACACCCTCGCGCACGAGCTGTTCGTACCCGTGGGCAACCCGGCACCGGATTGGGCGCCGGGCTCGCGACCGGGCGACAACCTGTTCACCGACGCCGTCGTGAACCTCGACGCCGGTTCCGGGGCCCTGAAATGGTGGTAT
>Ga0209648_10001933_pt1 | contig 16947 bp, 17 predicted proteins | sample GraSoi2013_115cm_FD_185830 | JGI IMG/M metagenome (GOLD analysis project Ga0209648, IMG submission 185830) | Grasslands soil microbial communities from the Angelo Coastal Reserve, California, USA - Sample 9_17_2013_115cm (SPAdes) (version 2) | ecosystem: Environmental > Terrestrial > Soil >...
CGGTTCTGGGCCGATTGATCCCAGTTATAGATATGGAGATCAGTGCCGCAAACCGAAGCGACTTTCACCTTGACCAGGACATCGTCGGGGCCAATCTGCGGGACGGGCATCTGGCGTACATCGGCTCCCGGCGCGGGCTCCGGTTTCACTACGGCAAGCATGGTTTCAGACATCTGATTCCTGGTCGGACGATGATGAGGGGCAAACGGTTTATTCTAGCACTCAGCAATTCGCAGTCAGCAGATCAGCCAAAGACCTTGCAACACGGAGGAAGGGAGTAAGCGGAGGAAAACGAGGCAGAACAGCCTCCGACCACCTCCGGTTCCTCCGCTCCTCCGTGTTTCGAAGGTGTTCCTTCGTGCTCCGAAACCGTTTCAGAGCTGAGTGCTGATGGCTGAGTGCTGATTGCTACTTCCCCACATAACTCACCCTCCAAATCGAACGCGAGCCATCGTCGCTGACGAAGAGCGATCCGTCTTTGCCGACGGCAACACCCACGGGGCGACCCCAGACGGCGCCGGTTTCAGTGACGAAGCCGGTCAGGAAGTCTTCATATTCGCCGGTGGCATGTCCGTTGGTAAGCGGCACGCGGATGACCTCGTAGCCGGTCCGCTTCCTGCGGTTCCAAGATCCGTGCTCGGCGGCAAAGATGTCGCCGTGGTATTCGGCGGGAAATTGTTTGCCTTGATAGAACGTCATCTCCAGCGAAGCAAAGTGTGGTTGCAGGATGACATCGGGAGTGAGCACCTTGTCTTTGAGCTCGGGGTGTTTGCCCTTGTGACGCGGATCGTATGTGCCGCCCATATAGTACCAAGGCCAGCCGTAGAAGCCGCCCTCCTGAACGTGCGTGATGTAGTCCGGCGGCAGGTCGTCGCCCAAGCCATCGCGTTCGTTGGTCGAGCACCAGACCTCGCCGGTCTGCGGATGGACTTCCAGACCAACGCAGTTGCGCAAGCCGTAGGCATAGACGCGCCGCCCCGTGCCATCGGGATTGAACTCCAGGACGTCGGCGCGGTCTTTTTCTACAGGATTGTTGTCGGTATCGTCGTTGTTGGAGTGCGAGCCAACGGAAACGTACATCTTCTTGCCGTCACGCGAGAAGACGATGTCCCGGGTCCAGTGACCACCGCCGGTCAGGCGGCCGCCTCCGGGCAGGTCGGGTACGATCACCTGTTGTGCGCCGCTCGCCTTCATCTCTCCATTGTGGTAGGGAAACCGAACCACTGAATCTGTATTGCCGACATAGACCCACTGTGGGTCAGGACCAGGCGGATAGAAAGCAATTCCGAAGGGCATCTTCAGCAGAGTGGCGAAGACCTCCATCGATTCGGCTTCGCCGTTCTTGCTAACCCCACGGAACACCTTGATTTTGCCCGTGTGGCTTTCCGCCAGGAACAGGTCACCGTTGGGGGCGGTCCGAATCAAGCGAGGATTGTCCAGCTTCGAAGCATAGAGATCCACCTTAAAACCGGGAAGAGCCTGCGGCCAGGCATTGGCGGGCCGCTCCACTACGGCGGGCATGTTGACAGCGGACTCGGTGGCAAACGGCTGCGGCAAATCAGCCAAGGTGATCTTGCGGAATGTCCCCGGCTTCTGCTGCGTGTAGTCGGCAAATGCCGCCTTTCCAGTAAGCACTTTGGGAGGAGTCTTCGGCTCGGCCGTCAGCCAAACATACCCAGCCAAGAGCATGGGAAGCACCGCCGCCACAATTGGAAAGCGCGATCGCATGATGAAGACCTTTCTGACGCTACGATAGAAGTTAAGAGACTCGGGCATCATCATAATGGGAATGGCCGAAGGTCGAAAGTCTCTTTCCAGAAAGTCCTCGTGGGAGTACGGGCGATTCATATCGTCGTGAACCAAATTGCTCAGCGCCGGAGGCGCGTTAAGAAGTTAGCCCAGGGCGTCAGCCCTGGGTAAACGACAAAAACCGTTTCCAGCCCCGGAGGGGCGACACAAATTCGATGGCCTCCACCTGGGCGATCCAACCTCGCTCAAGCGAATCGCAGCTCGGCGCGCCAGGGGCGCCCGGCATATTCCATACCTCGCGCCGGGAAAAGTCACTCAACGGGTAGGCAACAGCTGCAATTCCTGGCTGGCCTAGGGTATCTTGGTGTGTTCTCCGTTGGACCCGAGGCTGTTCAAACAATCTGCGAAGGGACGTCTTATGGGATTAATGGATGCGAAAGAGTACGATCCCCGGCCGGCGCGGCGGCGATTGCGATTGATTTTGGCCGCCGCGGCCATCGTGGTGATACCGCTGCTGGTCTGGTTCTTCTTCTTCCGCTTCTGGCCGGAAAAACACGCAGTCAATAAGTTCTTAGAGGCCATCGAGCGCCAGGACTTTGACTCAGCCTACGGAATCTACAACGCCGATCCCGATTGGAAGCAGCATGCGCAAAAATACAACCAGTATCCTCTCTCACAATTCAAGTTAGACTGGGGCCCCTCGGGCGACTATGGCCAGATCACGAAGCACTCCATCGACTGTGTTTTGGAACCTCCGAAAAAGGGATTTCAGTCCTCGAGCGGAGTGATCGTCGTGGTCATCGTGAATGGACGAACCGAACCTGCTTCATTGTGGGTCGAGAAGGCGTCGAAGACGATTACCCAGTCGCCGTACGAAGTGCAGTGCCATCCTCCGCGGTGAACGCGAGCTTTGTTGGACACGGAGAAATCGAGGAGTGGATAACGAAGCCTTTTTCTGAAATCCCGAATCCCGGCCGTTGTGAGGGATCTCTATAGCCGCGAGAGGCGATGGGGACACGAGTTGAAGTCCATATGGATCCCTCACCCCGTCAAAAGACGCCGGGTTTTCGAGATTTCAAAAAAGGGAAATCGAAGGAGTGGATCATGAAATCGTGTTGGGTCTGTCTCCTCCTAACGACGGTGTTCTTTGCGAGGGCCCAGGATAGCCAACTCACGGAAGTCAGCGGCGAAGTCTACGACATGCTGGGAAAACCCATCGCTAATGCAGTGGTGGTTTATACGGACGTGGAGCATGGCGGGAGCCGTCACCTCCTGACCGATCTCAATGGCAGGTACCGCGCGATCGGACTACCGAGCGGGACGTACGAAATCCAAATCACCAGTCCGACCGGCGAGCCGATCTATTCCGGGAAGAAGCACACGCCGAGGCTCAAAAGAATCTGAATGTAATCAGCGTCGACCTGTCCGTTGTTCCAACCACAAGCTCGTTGGCTCCTTTCAAGGGACCTACTGCCGCGGAAATCCAAGGCGCGCCCTGGCGCAAAGTCAACCAGGAACAGATCAAAGACCTGACACCGCAGCAAATTGCGGAGCTGCGTGCGGAGAACGCGGCCATTGCCAGATATATTGAACTTGCTCCGGAGGCTCGTTCTGCCGTCAAGGCCCAGGATTGGCGTCGGGCCAAGGACCTGCTTCACAGTTTGATTGCCATCGCTCCCTACCAATGGCAGCTGTATCAGAATCTGGCGACGATGCTGCGGAGTCTCCATCGCAACGTTGAGGCTATCCAGGTTCTGGAAAAAGGAATCCAGGCCGCTTGGTACGATGATGGCCTGGTCAAAGACCAGAAAAAATTCAACTCGACTGTGTCACAAATGATCATGCTGGAAGGCGAGGCCTATGATGCTTCCGCTCAGCCCGCCGCCGCTGCCACCCAGTACCGAAAGGCGATTCAGATTAACCCCAAATTCGCGTTAGCTTACATGATGCTTTGCATCGCCGAGTACCACAATCGGAATGACGATGCCGCGATCGATGCCTGTACGCAGGGGATTGCCGCGGACCCAGCACAACCGGAGTACTATCAAATCTTGGCCGGCATGGAGAGCAATCTCGAAAGATATGAGGACGCGATTCCTGTTTATGAAAAAGGGATCAGGATGGCAGAGAGAAAGCGGGAAGCGAACCAGGTTTCGGTGAGTCTTCCTGCGCGAGGCATGGCCGACATGATGAGCGCGGAGCAGGTGCTGTTACCGGAAGGGGATGCCGCCTACAAAGCTCGTGCTGGACAAATGCTGCTGGCGGAAGGAAACGCCTACTTCCAATTAAAGAACTACCAGCAAGCAGCCGGCCTCTTTGCCCGAGCCGCACGATGGCACGACTATCCCGCTCTGGCGTACTTCAATCTGTGCGCAACCCAATTCGATGTGCGAAAGTGGAAGGCCGCGGTCGAAGCTTGCGATCAGGCTATTTCGTCCGATGCCAAGATGGCGGATGCTTACTATGTAAAAGCATCAGCTCTTGCGGGCCAGGCCGCTGAACAGGGCAAGGTTCAGTCGTCACAAGCCGTCGTGGCTCTCCATCGCTACCTGGAGCTTGCCCCGGACGGCGCCTACGCCGGCGATGCCCGAGCCCTGCTGAGGGAATTAAGCGGAGGCGATTGAAGGGTTCGGCAGAAACTCATCCGACGCGCGGTTCAAAACAATCGCCAAAAACAACACTCCGCGCTCCAGCCTGGTTTGCAAAGGCCGAGTCGCGGAGTAGATGTTTCGAGCAATCAACCCTGCCTACGTATTTCCAGGATTTGACGGCTGCACGCGAACAAACAGGGCTAGTTACTTCTTAGCGTCGCCGCCGCCCTTTTCGTCTTTCTTGGCCTTCTTATCCTTCTTGGCCTTCTTCTCTTTCTTACCTTTTTTGCCCTTGTCCTTGTCGTCAGTGGCAGCGGGCTTGCCGGCGTCCGCTGGCTTGGGGGCATCCTGCGCCATGGCCAACGTGCCCAACAGCATGCACAACGCCATCAATTTCGCGATCGTCTTCATAGTCGAGTAGGTCTCCTTGGTGGTTTGCTGGTGGACCGTTGGGGCCCCCAGTTGAATGCCGAGGAATTATAAAGAACTTTTAAGAAAAACCAAACAAAATAAAGAAGACCGTAGGTGGGCATTTGCGCCGCACATGGGAGGCTTTCTCTCCGAGGCACGGCTTAGCCGCGAATGAACGCGCATCGACGCGAAAGAACAAAACCCATGGCTACTGATTCGCGCTCATTTGCGTCCATTCGCGGCTAGTACCTCCTCATTTGCCTTCGCGCTCATAAGCCGATCACTCCTTTACCGGAGCAGCAAACAGAAGCGAGATCCTTCCCCTTCGCAAGCTCAGGGTCAGGATTTCGGCACCGGGCTCGGACGCCCGGTAATCGCCTCAACTTTTTGCAATGACTCCTCGTCTTCCACGTTCATTGCCGTCTGCGCGCGATCGATCTGGCGCATGAGCCCGGTCAGGACCTTGCCCGGGCCCACTTCTACGAACATGCTAACACCTAGTGCGATCAGCTTCTGCACGCAGCGCGACCATTGGACTGCTCCCGTGACCTGCTGAATCAATGCTTGGCGAGATGCTGCACCGGTAGTCTTGGGCAAAGCATCAATATTCGCCACGACCGGAACTTCGGGTTCCGAAAATGTGAGGGCAGCTAAGTCTTTTGCAAGACGGTCTTGGGCCGGTTGCATCAGGGCGCAATGGAAAGGAGCGCTTACCGGGAGCATGACGGCGCGTTTGGCTCCGCGCTGTTTCGCCAGCTCGGCCGCTCGCTCCACGGCTTTGCTGGCGCCGGAAATGACGATCTGATCGGGCGAATTGATGTTGGCGGGCGAAACGACTTCGCCCTGCGCGGCTTCGGCGCACACTTGCTCGAGCTGATCCAACGGCATGGCCAGAATGGCAGCCATGGCGCCTTGACCGGCAGGCACGGCCTCCTGCATATATTTGCCGCGATTGCGTACCGCGCGCACTGCATCGGCGAACTCGAGCGTGCCGGCAGCGACGTGCGCGGAGTACTCACCCAGGCTGTGTCCGGCAACAAACTGCGGCACCACGCCTTTCTCCTGCAGCACACGGCAAACGGCCGTGCTCATGGCAAGGATCGCCGGCTGCGTGATCTCGGTCATCTTGAGCTTGTCATCGGGACCTTCAAAGCAAAGCTCGGATAGGGCGAAGCCCAGCGCGTCATCAGCCTCTTGAAAGGTGTGACGTGCCACCGGGTAGAAGGCGGCCAGCTCTTTTCCCATGCCCGCTGTCTGTGATCCTTGTCCTGGAAAGAGAAAAGCGATTGTCGGCAAGCTCATGCAGTCTAGTCCGTACGTGTTCCTACTCGCGCGTTCGTAAGTTCCTGTTCGATACGTGCGTTGATGCCCGATTCGTAATACTGTTTGGCCACGCGGATGGCATTCTTGATGGCGTTGGCGTTGGAGCGGCCATGCCCGACGATGGCCACGCCTTTGATGCCGAGCAGGGGCGCGCCCCCATATTCCGCATAGTCCAGGCGCCGGCCGAAATTCGTGAACGCTTTGCGCGCCAGCAACGCGCCTACCTGGGAAGCAACCGTGGAGTTGAGAGACTCCTTCAGCAGGAACCGCACGGCTTCCACCAGACCTTCCGAAATCTTGAGAGCGACATTGCCGACGAAGCCGTCGCAGACGATCACGTCGACACGCCCGTTGTAGAGATCACGGCCTTCGACATTGCCGATGAAGTTGAGCGGAAGATCCTTCATCAGCAAGAAGGTCTGGCGCGTGAGCTCGTTGCCCTTGGTCTCTTCCTCGCCGATCGAGAGCAGCCCGACCGTCGGTTTGTTCTTCCCAAAGATCGAGCGGTAGTAGATTTCTCCCATCACGGCAAACTGGGCGAGGTTGTGGGGCTTGGAATCGACGTTGGCGCCGACATCAATCATGATGGCGGGTCTGCCCGTCGAAGTGGGAAATACATTGGCCAGCGCCGGACGATCCGCGCCCGGCAGCGCGCCCAGCACCATCTTTGCCGTGGCCATGGCTGCGCCCGTATTGCCGGCGGTCACGAAGCCCACCACCTGCTTATCTTTCACCAGGCGAAGGCCTACGTGCATGCTGGAATCGCGCTTGGTGCGCACTGCGTGCACCGGCTTCTCATCCATGCCGATGACCTGAGTAGCGTTTACCACCTCCACCGGCGCGGTGTGCGCCGTTGGGTGCGCCGCCAGCTCTTGGCGAAGCCTCTCCTCCGGGCCCACCAGAAGCACCTTCACTCCCGGATAATGCCGCACTGCGAGCAAGGCTCCTTCGATTTCCGGTCGCGGCGCCCGATCCGAACCCATGGCATCGACAGCAATTATGGTTTCCACTGATGCCTGTGCCTACTTCGATTCTTTGACTTCGAGGACTTCGCGGCCTTTGTAATAGCCACACTTCGGACAGACACGATGCGGCAGCTTGTGTTCGTGGCAGTTAGGACACTCGGAAACCGAGGCTGCCGTCAGGTAGTCATGAGCTCGGCGTCTCGAAGTGCGAGCTTTCGAGTGCCGCCGTTTTGGATTTGGCATTTTCCTTTAACCCTTCCTGGCGTCCGGCTGTAGAGCCGCGGCGCATGATACTAGATCTCTTTGTCTTTCGGGCGGTCGAGCTTTTTGCGAATGTCTTCAAGCGCCGACCATCGCGTATCCACTATGGTACTGGCGCAATTGCAGCCTTCCAGGTTTAAGTTGCGACCGCAATGCGGGCACAGTCCTTTGCAACTCTCGCGACACACTTGCTTGGCAGGCAAGGCCAGCAGCAGTTGCTCTTTCAGGACATCTTCGAGCAATAGTCCTTCGCCTTGATAGTAGCCAATCTCTGTCTCAGCTGTGCTGATGGATGCTTCTTCTCGCTTTGCATCCACTCCTTGCGGGCGATAGATAAGATCGAAAGCGCCGGAGACAGGATTATCGACAGGATCCAGGCAGCGAGCGCAACGAACTTCAATCTCAGTAGAAAAATTTCCTACCAGCCGGATGTCCTCCACTACCTGGCGCGCTCCTCGACTCTCCCGCACCAACTCGGCGCGACCGGAAGCGTGCAGCGGTATCCTCTGCACAATGTCTTCGCCCAGATCGATGACACCGGGCGAGACGTTCTCATCAAATTCTATTTTCCGGAGCTCAAGATCCTTTATTTTTATGAACATAGAGGCGCTCCGGATTTCTGAACTCGCTTAGAACTACCGAGCAGGAGCTTACGCTGGAGACACTCTAGGATAAAGGCGGTAGGAAGGGAGTGTCAACCATTGCGTAAGCCCGGGCACCCTACGGCAGAAGACTTCCCTTGCAGCCACGGACCAGTAATCACCTTCGCCGAAGGCATCACAGGTCGTGGAAGGTCCCAGTGGAGGCGTGGCCTGGTCTTCCACCCTTTTTCCTCATGTTGGCGATCGTGCTGCGCACGCGCTCACGGCTGTGGTCGACAATGTCGCGCGCCGAGTCGGCGATCTCGCCGGCGTGCTTGCGCGCTGAGTCGGCAAGATCCTGGGAGCGTTGCGAGAGCCGCTCTCGCGTTTCCTCTCCTGTCAGCGGCGCGAAAAGAAGACCTACGCCAATACCAATACCCAATCCTGCCAAGAATGACTTCATGCTGATGCTCCTCTGATTTCTAGCTGATCGTAACAGAAACAGATGCGCGCCACGCGGCTCGGGTGGCCGTCAGGAAGCAGGCTGGTGTTTAAGACGTTCTTCCGTAGCCAATTTCGCGGCAGCCTGTTGGAAAAGACTCAAAGCAGCAATTAGCAAATAGCAATTGGCAATTCGCCAGAAGCATTAGAGCCTGCCTCATTGTCGATCGCTGGCTGCTGATTATTTTGGCCAAACAGAAGGCGATCTTGGTGTGGCTACGTACTAATTGCTATTTGCTAATTGCTAATTGCTGCTAATTGCCAATTGCCATTTGCTAATTGCTCCCTCGCACAGTGGCAAGCCGAGCGGCGGCAAACTGACCCGCAGGATTGTCGGCGTTCTCTTTCTGGATTTGCTGGTAGATGCTGGCCGCTTGCTGGGGATCGGAATTCTCGTACATCTCAGCCATCGCCAGCTGCGCCTGTGCTTTGGAGACAGTGTCAGTCGGGTGATCTTGCAGGTCTTTATAGATTCTCGTGGCGTCAGAAAGCTTGTTGGACGCGCGATATTGAGACGCCAAAGCCATCTTCGCCAGGGCAGAAATATTCTTGTCGCTCGAATCGGAGGCGGCCTTCAGATTCTGTTCGGCGCCGGCGCTGTCACCCGCCTGCATCGCAGCCACGCCTTCCATGTAGCGAGCAATCTTTCCGGGCTTGGTATAGGAATATTTGTCGGCAACGGCCTTGAATTCTTTCCTCGCCGCCCGGGCTCTCTCGGCAACGCCGGCAAAAGTCTGCATGCCTTCTACCGGAGGTGTACCGGCGGGACGCAGCTGATCGTTAAAGGTGCGCATGGCGCTGCCTAAGGCCGCATTAGCCGCTTCGCTTTGCCGGGTGTCCCAGGTGCTGTAAGCGAAGTAGCCGGCCAGTGCGACCAGCACTGCGCCAACCGCCCACACTACGGTGCGTTGATGGCCGACAGTCCACTGCACGGCATCTTTTGTCGTTTCGGCGAACTTGTCTTCTTTCAGTTGACGGCGAGTGTAACCTTGCACGATGTGACCTTCTTGGGTGGGATAAGTACCTATGAATCCTAGAGTTTAGCAAGCCTAGACGAGCACCGTCAACGCTGCTGATCGCCGGGTAGTGGGTCATTTTGGTAAATTGACCCACTACCGAGTATCAGCGTCTAGCGATTCGCTTGCGAATCGCGGGCCTTTAGGCAGACGTTCATCGCCCGGGATCAATGACATCGCCGGAATCCGGTTCTTCCGATCACTGCGATTCCGCACGTAATTTAGCCGCAGATCAACGCAGATGGACGCAGATCAACCTTAGCCGCGAATTGCGCTAAAGAACGCGAAATCAGACTGAACGTGCGAGCGCGCCAAGCTTTCGTGGCAGCGGCGATTCTGAACCTCTTGTAGCATGCAAGCGACCTTAGAGATTCGTGACCTTCGCGTTAATTCGTGGCTCAACGCTTCCAGATCCGCGTTTCTCTGCGTTCATCAGCGGCTAACGGTTCCGTAGGTATTTCCGATCACTGCGATTTCGCGCGATTTCGGCGATTCCGGCCATTCCGAGTCTTCTTGCCGTTCGCGATCCGGGCCAGAGCGGCTGTATACTCCTTGACCTCTCCCGGCCGGCTGCGGCTGTAGACAAACTGCCCTTCGCGGCTGCACTCGATGAGTCCGGCTTCCTTCAGCACGCGAAGATGGTGCGACACGGTGGCGTGAGTAACGCCGCGTATCGAAACAATCTCGCCACAGTTCATCTCACCCTTAGCCGAGATCGCCTCGAACACCATCAGGCGCGTCTTATCGGCCAGGGCTTTGGATATTTTCTCAATTTTAGAGCGGTCCATTTTTATTCGTCGCACGGGGATTCTGACTTGCCCCTCAGGCAGTGTACCTGACTTTGTGCGGTCGGGCCACAGCCGTTCTCGCTGGTTAGGTCAAAAACGCTGAAACTAATTATTTAGATATTCATCTAAACGTGGAAATGCTGAGAAGAGCGAGGCGGCTTTCACACTTTTGCCTTGCAACTTCTCTACGGTTCGACATCTCTCGATAACACCTATAAGAAGGAGCGCACATGAAAAGGCTTGAAGGAAAAGTAGCGGTCGTTACCGGCGGTAACAGCGGCATTGGGCTGGCGACGGCTAAGAGGTTCAAAGATGAGGGCGCGCGCGTGGCCATCGCCGGTCGCGATCCGGAAACACTGAAGGAAGCCGTGCGAACGCTCGGCAAAGACGTGCTGGCGGTCCGCACCGACGTCGCCGACCTGGCAGCGATCGACAAGCTCTACGCCGAGGTGTCCCAAAAGCTGGGTAAGATCGATGTATTGTTCGTCAACGCCGGCGTGGCGAAGTTTGCCCCGCTCGCCGCGACCACGGAAGCTTTGTACGACGAGAATTTCAACATCAACACCAAAGGCGCTTACTTCACCATCCAGAAAGCTCTGCCCTATTTGAACGACGGCGCTTCCATCATTCTCAACACCAGCGTTGCCGGCCAGACCGGATCACCGAGCACCAGCGCCTACTCCGCCACCAAGGCGGCATTGCGATCGATCGCACGCACGGCGGCAGCAGAACTTGCGGATCGCGGCATTCGCGTCAATGTAGTGGCGCCGGGCCCAATAGAAACGCCAATTATCGGTCGCACAGGATTGCCAAAAGAGGTTATCGACGAATTCGCAAAAACCATCATTGCCAAGGTCCCGATGAAACGATTTGGAAAGGCCGAGGAAGTAGCCGGGACCGTAGCCTTTCTGGCTTCGTCGGACGCGTCCTACATCACTGGCGTCGAGATCAACGTCGACGGCGGCATGGGCCAGATCTAAAATCGCCGGGATCGCGCGGGATCGCCGACATCGCCGGAATCTGTTTTTTTCCGATCACGGCGATTTCGGCGATTCCTAGTGAAAGGAACGCGAACTCAGACTGAACGTACGAGCGTCGTCAAACTTTTGCGGCAGCGGCGATTCTGAACCTCTTGTAGCATGCAAACTCGACCTTAGAGATTCGTGACTTTCGCGTTGATTCGTGGCGCAAAGGTTTCCGCGTTTATCTGCTGTTCATCAGCGGCTAAACGTCGGAATCCAGCAACTCAGCAAGCCGGTCGTAGCATTCCGCTGCGCCACGTTCCATCCCGCTCTTGATAACGGCGTCACGAACCACCTGGGATTCGTAGAGCACAGTGACGGTAAGGGTGGTCTTGCCTCCTTGCTCAGTGAAGACGCCGGTTACCTGTGACTCGCCTGGGTAGTCGTCGAAGGACTCCATATGCACGCTGCGCTCCGGCGCTACGATCTCGCGATAAACGCCGCGCATGCCCATTTGCCTTCCATCGGGACCGCGCAATATGAAGCGGAACCCCCCGCCAACCCGGAAATCCACCTCGCAGACCTCCAGCGACCAACCGTGCGGGCCGAACCAGCGCTTGAGCAGCTCGGGTTTGGAAAAGGCGTCAAAGACCAGGCGCCGCGGCGCGTTGAATTCCCGCGTCATCACGATTTCGCGATCCGTGGGGGTAGTTACTTGCAGAGTTCCAATGGTTTTCATCGTCCGTCTCCTTGTCCTTTTCTATCTCTGTGCTGCGACCGTCTCCTGGCTTTCGGCTTCGCCTTGGCCTGCATTTCTTCCAACAAGAGGTCCAAGCGCTGGAAGTTGGCCTCCCAGAACTGGCGATACTTCTCCAGCCAATCGCTGGCTGCGGCCAAAGGTTGCGCCTCGATGCGGCAAGGCCGGCGCTGCGCATCGCGGCTCCGCGAGATCAGGCCCGCGCGCTCCAGAACCTTGAGATGTCTTGAGATCGCCGGCTGGCTCATGGCAAAGGGCTTGGCCAGGTCCATCACCGATGCCTCGCCCGACGCCAGCCGGGTAAGGATGGCTCTCCGCGTGGGATCGGCCAGCGCGGCGAAGGTTACGTTGAGGTGTTCGGCGTGGGACATGTTGATAACTTATATGTTATATAACTTATTTATTATATACAGGAACCCTATCAACCGTGTCAATCAAAAATAGAAAATTTCAGGATCTTTTTCTGAAATCCCGAATCCCGGCTTTGAGCCGGGAGGAGGGATCTCTTTAGCCGCGAAAGGCAATGGGGACACCGAATTGGAATCTATAGGGATCCCTCACCCCGGCAAAAAACGCCGGGGGGATTCGGGATTTCAGAAAAACGTCCAGGCAGTAAGGGAAACGGCGTTTTACTTCGACGAGGGTTTCAGGACCGCGGTGCTGCGTTCGTCGGTGGCGATGACGCGGTAGAACTTCTTGAGCTCATCCGCTCGGTTGACCGGTACGCTCAGCTCCTTGACCTCAAAGACTCGGGTGTAGCCGATCACGTTGCCCTTGGCCTCGGTCTTCGAGTGATAGCTGGCAAAGCTGTAGTCGACATCGACTGGCGGTGGGAGCTCATCCACTTCGTAGCCGGGCGGCAGCGTAATTTCAAATCGATCGGTATCGCGTATTGGGCCCTCAAATTCAATCGGGAATTGCCGCGGCTCTTTCGTTTCCAGAATGCCTCGCGCTTTGCTCCCAAGTACTCGTGGGCGGACCAAAAGTAAGTTTCCGGCACTTTGCGCGTAATTGTCGCTGACAAACGTATAGTTGAATCCGAATGGTTTGTCGGCTTGCTGAAGATTCACGACGGTCGCTTTGGTGATTTGAAAATTGGACAGCGAACCTGCTAGCAGGCTCTCGATCGGCTTGATGCGCTCGGCATCTCTAGTGACGTGGCGCAGCGTTCCGCGCTCATAAGCAGCACGGTCTCCCAAGCGTGTTTCCTGCACGTCGCCTTGCAATCTGCCGTTTGTGTCGAGAGTCAATTTTGCGACGCGCCCGATGCTGTTGGTCGAGGACAACTGTTGGGGCAGATCTATCAGTTCGCCGCCGTCCTGAGTTACCAAAAGGCCATAATTATCCTGGAGCTCACCTCGAATCTGGCCGAAGGGAGTCAAATCGTCGGTGGGATCGAAGAATAGCAGCTTACCCAGTTGGGGATGGTTGATTGTGGCCACTAGCGATCGATCCGCCAAGCCTGCAGGCAGTTTAATGGCGGTAATGTGATGATTGAACCCTCGGTGCGCAGGAGTCTCGGGTCTGATCGATCCGCGCTCTGTATTGATTGCCACGCGATAAGATTCCACGCCGATCTCGTGGAGCATCGACTTCATAAGAGTAGTTTTGTCTTTACAGTCTCCATAGCGATGCCGGAATACCTCTGGGGCAGGATGCGGCTGCCAGCCACCGATGCCCAGTTCGATTGCAACGTAGCGGATGTCATGCTGCACAAACTGAGCCAAAACTTGCATTTTTTCGAGCGGCGTGGGGGCCGAGGCAGTAATTGCCGTTACCTTTTGCTTGATCTCCGCTGAAGCATCGAGCCGCCCGCTTTCCAGATTCCAATACCAGGTACCCATCTGCTTCCAGTTGCTGAATCCGTTGGTTGCACTGAAGCCGCCTGGAGAAAAGAACGACACGATCATTTGGCCCGCCACACCCTGGAACGGCGGCATATCGGCTTCTGGGCGCAAAGCTTTCACGCTGCTCACCACCCACTCCGACAGCTCACCCTTACGCATTGGTTTGATCTCCGGATAGTTCAGCCAAGACGCTTTGTACTCCCAGCCCGCAGGCAGTCGTAGGGAATAATGGCTTTCACGCACCGGAACGCGCTCTTGAAAATACCAGCCGTCCTGCAAGACCAGAGGAGTCTCTTCGATTTCATACTCATAGCCGATAATGTTGCCGGGATCGGGCGCAGGTATGTGGATAAGCTTGGCCTTTACATCTTCGATCAATTCGCCGCCATCGACCTTGGGAGGGGCCAGCTCCAGGGCGTCTTTGTCTTTCACTTCGAAGTCCTTACCCTGCACCGGGATGCACCAACCGTGCAAACTCGTGACCTTCTTATTCGAGTTGAGATAGACCCAAACCGTGCCCCGCTCCCGCCCTTGCGGTCTCAAGATCTTATAGGCTTCGCGCACGACCGTTTTGATTTTGTCGGTAGCGAGAACGTTGACGTTGGTCTCTGAATAGAGGAGAACGGCATCCGTCTTTTCGTCATGGTCGGGAATTGGGACGTTTACCAAGGCATGCATCCATGCGGGCGCGTCGCTGGCGACAGCCGGCGCCGCACATGCCAGCATCATGGCAGTGACTCCGCTGATCGTCCAACTCTGAAGAAGAGTTCTCATCCCGTTAATTGCTGGCTTTGGCCGCCGCAGCTGGTTGTAAGACAATCTGTTGTTCATCGCCATTCCTCACCATCTGGAAAAACTGTCGCAGAGTTGGATAATACTTTGCGTCGAGCAGAATCAGGTCAATGCGCAGCTTTCTTGCCAGGTGTAACTTTTGCTTGTCGCTTTCCGCCTTGATCATGTAGCCCACAGCTTTGCCGTTTTCATCCTGGACGGGCGGGAGATTGCTGACCTGCCAGCCCTCGGGCAACGTGATAGTCACGTCGTCCACTTTCTCTGACGGAAACTCGAAGTAGATCGGGTGCACCCGTTCAGTGTGATCGAACACGTGCTTTTCCGTTGCCGTAAAAATCCCGACGGGAAGCAACGCCCGGCGCCCTGCAGAAGACACCCAGCCGGGAATCTTCAAATTGAATTCCGCCACCAGGGGCGCAGAAGAGCTGAGCCAATCCGGCTGATTCGTCAATTCAGCGTCACTGGCGGCCGGAATGTACTCCTTGGCCTCATCTTCCAGGAGCTTTTTTCGGGCCGCCTCATCTTGGTTGCGCTCCTGCACGCGACGTCTCATGGCTTCGAGACCCGTGAACGTCAGGGTGAGTTTGCCCTCCAGATCGCCGGTGGTGCTGGAGAGGGTGAGGTTCGCGCGGCGCTCGATCTGCGACGCCGAGCTTTCCGGCACCAGCGTTTGTAGCCAGGTTCCGCCGTCCTTATCCAGGCGCAGGCCCTGCACCGCCGTCTCCGACCACGTCAGCAGCCCAAAGGGTGTAAACGCGGCGCCAGGATCGCAGAAGATGTCCCGGCCATTCAGCTTTACCAGCACCAAGTTGGCGTCAAGCATGTGGGCGTCCATCAGATTGGGATGGAAAAAGTAGTTGTACCGGTCTGATGCCATCACCCCGTAGGCCTCAAACCCGGCCGCCCGGGCGAGTCCTAGAAAAAGCCAGGTCAGATCACGACCGTTGCCCGCGCCTTTCTTCCACAGGTCCTCGACGTTGGAGGCCTCCTTTTCCTTATCGCGTTTCTTTTCCTGCTCTGTCTTGCGGACTTCGTAAGATGTGTTGCGGAACTGCTGCACGCGCGCGTAGATTTTTTGTAGCTTCACTTCGGGCGAATCGCCCGGAGCCACGATCTGTGCAACCGCGTCTTCCATGGCCCTCGGCCTGCCGACAAAACCCTCGACCTGGCTATAGAGCTTCTTGCCTTTTTTCTTCCAATACTGAGTGGCATCTTTTTCGTAGCCTTCGTCGCTATATGTAAAATCCACGCGCGACTTCAGCTCGTTTTCCGGCGGCATGTAGTCTTCGGTATGAAACGCCGGCACGTTATTGACCTCCAGCCGGACTACGTGATCCGGACCTTCTTTAGGCGGGGCTGTCCCCGGCGGCAGGCCTTGCCAGCTCCATCGCACACTGTAGTTGTTGTAATTGCTGGTGTATGGCTTGAGCGAGAACTTGGCATGCCTGGTGAACAATTCATCGCTCAGAATCCAACGCGAATCGAAAATATAGTGTTCCGCCAGGTCAAGGGTGTAGGAGTATTCGATGATGCTGGCGACCTGGACGTCGGGAAGCGTGAAGGTCTTGGCGAGATATTTCACTCCTTGCGCCTTCATGATCGACTTCTCAAACGGCTTTCCTTCAAAGTTGACGATTGAACCGTCGGGACGAATCGTCCGCGCCTTGACATTAATGACTTCGTTCCCTCCGCCCTTCAAGAAAGGGATCTCGACGTCCGCATATTTTCGGCCTTCCTCCTTCAGAATCTTGATCCGGACGTAATTGTCTTCATGCGCGGTGAGGCCGGTATCATCACGATCCACCTGCCGGAACAAGATAATCGCCGGAGCTCCCGGCGCCTGCTGGTCACCGATCATCTTCAGCTCTTCTTGAGAAACAGGCTGGAATCTATCGCCCGCGTACAGCGGCGTCGAGCTGCAAACGACCACTGCTAAAGCCGAGAAGAAGGCAGTGGAAAAAGTTACTATCAACCGGCGTAGAGCCACGGCACTCTCCTTGTAAACAGCTGGAATGGTTAAGACTAGTTGATGGCTATAAAAGCTAGAATCGCTGATAGACAATACAGCGGGTCAGACAAGTCGTCAAGATTGAATGACCGTGCACGACAGGCCATGGCCTCTGAAGATCGCCGGAATCGGACCAAGACCTTAGCCGCAGATTCACGCAGATGAACGCAGATCGGGGCTTGGCCGCGAATTGACGCGAATCAACACGAATACCGAAGTCTCTTGTTATTTCCTGGGTTCGAATTTTTTGTGAATTCGCGGTTTTCGAGTGCATTCGCGGCCGCTTTTCGATCTGCGTTCATCTGCGCTAATCTGCGGCTACTTTCCCCCATCCCCCGCCGCCGGGCGATTCGATTCTGACTCGATCGCCCTTGTTCAGGCGCACGCTGGTCTTG
>Ga0209648_10001934_pt1 | contig 16946 bp, 14 predicted proteins | sample GraSoi2013_115cm_FD_185830 | JGI IMG/M metagenome (GOLD analysis project Ga0209648, IMG submission 185830) | Grasslands soil microbial communities from the Angelo Coastal Reserve, California, USA - Sample 9_17_2013_115cm (SPAdes) (version 2) | ecosystem: Environmental > Terrestrial > Soil >...
AATTGATTAAAATTTTATTCAATTGCCGAGCGCGCGCCGCACCTGTTCGCCGATCTGATGCAGCACCAGCCGGCCTTGCGGAAGCACGCCGCCCATGGCGTGGAAATTATGGATCATGCCGTCGTGACAGACGTGTTCGACGGCAACGCCCGCCGCCACCAATTTTCCCGCGTAAGCATTGCCTTCATCCCGCATCGGGTCGAACTCGGCGGTATGGATAATGGCGGCCGGAAGCCCGGCGAATTTTACCGCGCGAAGCGGCGAAATCCTGGGGTCGGCGAGCTCCGCCCCGTCGGGCAGATAATCGGCAAGGTCTGCTTCCAGCGTGGCCCTGTCGAGTAGATGATTTTCGGCGAATGCCTCACGCGACGGTGATGTCTCCTCGAAATCGAGCACGGGGCATATCAGGCATTGCGCCGATATCGCGGGTCCGGCGTTGCGCAAGCTCTCCTGGCAGACCACGGCCGCGAGCGTCGCACCGGCGGAATCGCCGCCAACCACGAGCTTTGTCGCATCGATGCCAAGCGAAGAGGCATTTCCGGCAACCCATCTGGTCGCCGCGATCGCATCCTCGATCGCGGCGGGAAATTTGTATTCCGGCGCGAGGCGGTAGCCGACGGAGATCAGGCGGCATCCGGTCGTTTGCGCCAGCGCCGCGCAGATGCGGTCGTGGGTCTCGATACTGCCGGCAACCATGCCGCCGCCATGGAAGAAGACAAAACCCGGCGCGTGTTCGCGGGCGTCGGCGGCGGGCGCGTAAAGCCGGTAAGGAAGATCGCCCGCCGGGCCCGGCAACACGCCGTCGATCCCGGAGACATCTGTCACGTCGGCGCGCGCGAACTGCATCAGCTTTGCCAGCGCCTGGCGTCGGTCGTTTGCGCTCGGCCGCGATCGCTCCGCAGGCGAAGCCGCCGCCATCATGGTAAGAAAGCGTTTTGCCAGGGGGTCGAGGGGCATGTCGGCTCCGGTTAAGGCTACGCAGCGTCCGATCGTGGTCTATCAACTGTGAATCCATGGCTATTGCAGGCCTGTCCCGCAAGGGAATCCTTAGGAAATTCGGACAATAGTGGTTCCGCTGTGAGCGGTGCCGCAGCGCCGAAAGCCGTAGAGTGGCAGCAATGGTCGATATGACAAAGTCAGTCAGTTTTTCGCAGACTTATTCGCAGACCTGGACCTTCTTTGAAGGCGCCTGGCACGAGGGCAATATCCCGATCATGGGTCCGCGCACGCATGCGGCGTGGCTCGGCTCGACCGTTTTCGACGGCGCCCGCGCGTTCGAGGGCGTGGCGCCCGATCTTGAGGCGCACTGTGCCCGGGTCAATCAGTCCGCGATCAATTTCAAGCTGAAGCCCGTCGTCGATACCGGCACCTGGCTAGGCCTCGCGCGCGAAGGCATCGCGCGTTTCGATGCCAATGCCGAGCTCTATATCCGCCCGATGTATTGGGCCCAAAATGGCAGCGGCGGCGGCGTGCTGTTCGATCCGGAAACGACCAACTGGTGCCTGTGCCTCTATGTGGCGCCGATGCCGCAGCCAACCGGCAGCGCCATCACGCTGTCGCCGTTCCGCCGGCCGACCATGGAAAATGCGCCGGTGGATTGCAAGGCGGCGTGCCTTTATCCGAACAATTCGCGTGCGCTGATCGAAGCGCAGTCGCGCGGTTTCAACAATTGCCTGATGCTCGACATGCTCGGCAATGTCGCCGAATTCGGCAATTCCAACGTGTTCATGGCGAGGGATGGCGTTGTGTATACTCCGGCGCCGAACGGGACCTTCCTCAACGGCATCACGCGGCAACGGGTGATCAATCTGTTGCGCAGCGACGGCGCCAATGTCGTCGAGGCGACGTTAAAATATTCCGATTTCCAGGGCGCCGACGAAATCTTCTCAAGCGGAAATTTCGCAAAGGTCGCGCCGATCATCCGGATCGACGATCGGTCGCTGCAGCCGGGCCCGTTTTATCGCCGGGCGCGAAAGCTGTACTGGGAATTCGCCCACGCCGCCTAGAGCTAGGCCGGGTGGGCAAAGGGAAGCGTGCCCACCATTCAAGATCGCGATTGCATTCTGGTGGGCACGGCGCGAAGAGCGCCTTTGCCCACCCTTGTACAACTGAACTACACCGGGCGGCAAACTTACGCGCCCTGCAGCGCGCGCTCGCGGATGCCTGACAGGGTGGTCGCCGGCAGGATCGCATCCGAATCGATTTTGAGATGAATGATCGAGGGCAGGCCGCTTTCGCGCGCCGCCTGGAACGCCGCCGGAAAGTCCGAGGTCTTGTTCACCACCGCACCAAACCCGCCGAAGGCGCGCGCGTACGCATCGAAGTCGGGATTGTGCAATTCGGTGGCGCTGACCCGGCCGGGGAATTCGCGCTCCTGATGCATGCGGATGGTGCCGTACATGCCGTTGTCGCAGATCACGACAATAATCGGCAACCGATATTGCACGGCAATCGCAAATTCCTGGCCGCTCATCAGGAAATCGCCGTCGCCATTGACCGATAAAACCAGCCGTTCAGGATAAAGCCGTTGCATCGCGATCGCGGCGGGCATGCCATAGCCCATCGACGCCGACGTCGGCGCAACATGAGTCATGAATTCGCGGAACCGATAGAAGCGATGGATCCACGACGCATAATTGCCGGCGCCGTTACACAGGATCGTATCGGTCGGGACATGATTACGCAACCAGATCATGATCTCGCCGAGATTGACGTCGCCGGGCTGCGGCGTGGCTGTGCCGGTCCAGGCGCGATAATCGGCGTGCGCTATGTCTGCGCTCTCACGCCACGCCGGGTTCGGCGTGACGGCCAATCGCTTCAGCGCCGCGACAAAACGGTTGGGCGAAGCATGGATGGCGAGATGCGGCCGGTACACCCGGCCGATTTCCTCCGCGCCGGGATGGATGTGGACCAGCTTTGTCTGGGGCGACGGAGAAGAAAGCACGGAATAGCCCTGCGAGGGAATTTCGCCGAGACGCCCGCCCACCAGCACCAAGAGATCGGCGGCCTTGGCGCGCGCGACGAGCTTTGGGTTGGGACCGAGGCCGAGATCGCCGGCGTAGAGCGGATGCAAGGGATCGAACAGCGTCGAGCGGCGATAGCTGGTCGCGATCGGCCATCCCGTTCGTTCGGCGAATTCGTGGATCTGACGACGCGCGGTTTCGCTCCAGCGGCTGCCGCCGAGCACGAATAACGGATTTTTCGCTTCCGCCAGAAGTTCGGAAAGTTTTGTCATCTCTTCATCGCCCGGCGATGTCTCGACCGGCTCAAACGCCGGCGCGTTGGCGACGCTGGTGCGTTCGCTCAAGACATCCTTCGGCAGCGCCACCACCACCGGTCCGGGCCGGCCGCTGCTCGCGGTATAAAACGCGCGCGAGACGAATTCGGTGATGCGGTTGGCATGATCGACCTCGACGGTCCATTTGGTCATGCTGCCGAACACCGCGCGGTAATCGAGCTCCTGAAACGCCTCGCGCTCCCGCACCGAGGTTTCCACCTGGCCGACGAACATGATCATCGGCGTCGAATCCTGTTGCGCAATATGGATGCCCGCGGAAGCGTTGGTCGCGCCGGGGCCGCGCGTGACAAAGCAGATGCCCGGCCGTCCCGTGACCTTGCCGATGGCTTCCGCCATCATCGCGGCGCCGCCTTCATGACGGCAGACCGTGACGGTGATGCCGCTGTCGCGCAGTGCATCGAGCACCGGAAGATAGCTTTCCCCGGGCACACAAAACACGTGCTTGACGCCGTTGATCACGAGCTGCTCGACCAGTGCTGCGGCAGCGGTGCGGTGGGAGGTGGGCTTGTGCATCGGTGATCTCTTCTTGTTGTTGTTGTTGTGGCGATGTTCGATAGATCTTTAGGGTCCGTACAGCACGAGCTCCGTGTCCGTCAGGTCGGCGAGCCGGGGCGGATGCGGGCCTTTGAAATATTTGCGGCCGCGCGCGCTTGAATAAATGCCTCGCAAGCCCGGCACCGGTCCGTTGGAATCGAGAATGACGGAAAGTTTGCCGTGCCGGATCAGCGCCCGGCCGATGGCGCCGGCACATTGCACGTATTCGGCGATATCGCGGCAATAGATCAGTTGCATCGCCGGCGGCGCGATCCATCCGCGGCGAATGCGCATCGGCAGCAGGATGAAGGGAAGAGGGCCACCGGTCGGCGTGCGGCAGACCAGGCTGAGGCAGCCATAGCGCGCGTGCCGCGTCAGAAGCTCGACCTCAACCTCGGACAGGCCGTCGATCGCGCGGGTGTCGGGCGAGACGGTTTCGACAATCATGCGAGGTGTGACGCGCGATGCCGCCGGTATCGAGAAGAACAATCCGCTGCAATAGGGACTAAAACCCTGCGCTTCAATGATGCGCCAGGTCCAGGTCGCGGGGCTGATATTGAGGTAGGTGACTTCCTTGTGCCGCTGCGCGATCTTTGTCAAAAGCGGCGCATAATTGCGGAACGCCGGCTCGACGTACCAGCTCGACAGGTTGCACTGGATCGCGGTCTCGCCGCCGTTAACCCTCGACGTATAGAGCAGCAACAACACACCGACCGGACGCCCGTCATTGTCGAGCATATAGCCGAAGCGGGGATAGCCGTCAGGTACTTCGCGGGCGGCCTGGCGGCGCAATCCCTGCATCCAATAGTCGCGCGGCCTCCCTGCAAATCCGCGCGTCAAGAGCTCCGCGACCGCGTCGAGATCGGCCTCGGAAATCTCACGGCATCGAATCTGGGAAGTGGGCACCGCCGTTGACCATCAGCCTGCTATCGAAGCTCGAGAATTTTTCGAACTTCGACCGGCCATTTGGCCAAGTCAGTGCCGTGGGTATGGAACATGGCGACCGCGAGGCGATCCATGCCGAACGCGACGCAGCCGGTATGCGCCGGTTCGCCGTTGGCGTCCTTGATGTCCCAGGTCGTGCCAAAGTGGTCGCGGTGATAATTAAAACTCATGCAGGCGGTCGGCTGCTCTTCCGAACGCAGCGGGATCAGCAATTCGAATTTCAGGGATTGCTGCTTCTGGCTGACCGCCTTCATCTGGCCGACGCGGCCGAAGAAGGGATCGGAGGCATAATCGACCTTGAAGGTCAGGCCGAGATCGCGCGCGATATTTTGCGCGCGCACCATCCAGCGCTCGCGAAAATCCGAGACGTCGTCGGGGCTGCCGATGCAGACATATTCGCGCATCCGGAACGATTGCAGCCGGTCGAGATGGCGCGACGGTTCGCGGCGGAAGCAATCGGCCGCGACGTCAAAGCGCAAGCCGCCGGCGGGAAGCTGGCCGCGGGCGGCGGCGATCGGATAAACCGGATAACAGGCAGCCGGAGAGAGCACGAGATCGGCCGGCGACAGCGACGTGGTCCAGTCGCCGCCGGCATCGAAGCGGCTGACGGCTGAGTGGATATCACGTTCGGTGCCATGCAGGCCGCAGACGCAGCCGAGCAAATTGGGAAAGCTCTTCAGGTAGCCGGATTTTTCCAACTGTCCGCGGTTCATCACCGGGGGAAACCGCATCACCTCAGTATCGGGTTCGCGATGCCGCGTGATCAAGGCGGCGAGCCGCTCGACCATGTCCTCGTAGAGCGCGGTTCGGGCGTAGACGCCATCGCTGCCCATCTTGTGAAACAGTTTTTCGGCGAGGTGATCCAGCGGATCGGCCGGCTGGGGCGCGATTTCCGGTGAAGCCGTTCGAATAAGGACATTCATGTTCGGCCTTCCTGTTTTTGTCGAAGGAATATCAAAGCTCAATCGCGCAAGGAGGCGGGTATGCCGCTCATCAGGCTTGCGGTCGCAATGTTGGCGAGGATGCGGTCGTTGTTGATCATGATCGGCGCCGAGAGCACGTCGCGCAGATGCCGGCCGACGCTGAAGTCGCCGTCGTTGCGATAGCCGGACAATCCGCAAGCGCGCATCGCCGCCATCACGGTTGCGACCGCGAGCTCGGAGGCTTCCACCTTCAGCAGGTTGATCTGGGACTGGAAGTCGAGCGACGACAGCGCGCGCTCGTCATGCTCATAGGCCGTATAAGTATCGAGATTGGCCGTGATCACCGCGCGCAATTTTGTGAGTGACATCTTGGCCGTTGTAAAATGCGCGGCGGCCGGAGGCATCTGGCCGCCGGCGCCGCGGGCGGCCTTGCGGATAAAGGTCTGTGCGCGCTCGACGGCGGCTGCGGCAATCCCGGCCCAGACCGACGACCAGCAGAGATGCGCGACTGGCGTCATGGTCTGCGCGTGGATTTTGTCGTAGGCCTCCGGGAAGATTTGTTCGGCCGTGCCTTTGAACTTCAGTTCGAAACCGGCACTGCACGTTCCGCGCATGCCCAGCGTCTCCCATGCGAGACTGGGCTCCAGCGTGTAATGGTCTTTGGTGATGGCCAGCAGCACCTGGTCGGAGCCGGCAGCATCATTGGCGCGGCGGGCGATGGTGACGATACCGTCGGCCTGCGCGCCGTAGGAAATCACGGTTGCGTTGCGAACCAGTGAGATCTCGGTGCCTGCGTGTTCGACGGCAGCTGAGCTGAAGCGGATGTTGCCGCCGTTTTGTCCCTCCGTCGTCGATGACGCCAACAGCATTTGTTCGGACGCCACGCGGCGCATCAGCGCTTCGTGCCAGTCGCTGCCGGCGCCGTGCCGGACAAGGCAGGCGACTTTGGTCTGGTGCATCGCGAAGATCATCGCCGTGGACGCACAGGCGCGGCCGAGCGTGTAGCACATGTCGGTGATGTCGGAGATCGACGCGCCGTCGCCGCCGGACCGTTGCGGGATCTGCACGCCTAGGAGCTTTTGCTGGCGTGCGGCGTCGATCGCTCCTTGCGGGAAGCGTGCGTCGCGGTCGACCGCCTCGGCCTCCGCCGCCGCCGCCGTAGCGACAGCCATCGTTCTCTGCGGGAATGAACTGCGGTCGAGAAAAAATTGTTCGCTGGTTTGTTCCGCGACAGCGCTGCGGAACCCGGCTTCTTGCACGTTCATGGCCGATACGCCTCCAGGGTTCGTGGACCCGCGCGAGCACCGCGCTCAATGCCACATCGATCGAGTGAAGCAGCTTGCGATCGGCTTCCCTGCTTAAGGATTTAATTCAAATGCGTCGATGAAATTCAAGGTAAACGGCGCTCGTTTCAACGTGGACGGTTAACCTGCGGTATTTTGGATCGCAGAAACTTTGCTAATGGCCGTTAGCGTTAAGAACAAAATGCAGACTTGCGTCAAACCAGAGTAACTGTTTTTCAAACCATCCCAGAGTTATAGAGGTGAATTCGGCTCAGAGCCGTTCGATCGCACGACGAGAGTGGAAATTGAAGATGCAGGATTTTAACGTTAGCGTTCAGGACCGCATCCTTGTTCTCGTCAAGGCCATCCTCGAGCAGAACTCGATTACGGCGGAGGTTCACCCGGAATCGCGGCTGGTGGATGTCGGGTTGACGTCGATGGACATGGTCAATCTGATGCTCGGCGTCGAAGCCGAATTCGATTTCACGATCCCGCAAGCCGAGATCACGCCGGAAAATTTCCAGTCGATTAAAACGCTGGAGCGGATGATCGTCGCTCAGCTGCAACCCGAGGCGGCGGCCTGACCGGCGTTGTCCCGGCAAGCGATGCTTTTGATGAAAGTCGGTGGGCAAAGGCGCTTCTTAGCGCCGTGCCCACCATCCAAGCGCACGGTCAGATGGTGGGCACGCTACGCTTTGCCCGCCCTACGAGACGGCGCGGTTGAAGTCGCTGACCACGCAAGGAAGACTCATGCGTGACCGGCGCCGGCGGCGATCTGCTTGACCCGCTCGAGCGTGATGCCCTGATGCTGCTCGATCGCAAGCGGGTAGTCGGTCGGCTGCAGAACGATTCGGGGCCGCAGATTGCCGGATCGAATAAATACGTGACACCGGATGTCGTGGGGTTCCGGGTAACCGTCTATCCAATTGCTTAGCCAGCCAAAGCGCGGTGGTTCGTGTTCAGGGATTTGCTCATTCCACCTGGAGAGGATGTATCGAACACTATCCTCTGAAACCGAGACCCAGACGCCCCAAACCAAACTTTCGAGGCTATCCAACGCGGGTACTTCCAAGCAGCCCCGAATGTAGTGCTCCTTCCCATCAATCGTGCAGATGTCGTTATTGAGCATTGCTCGGGTGGCCCGCTCAGCTTCCGTCAGCCCAAACCAATTGCGCGGCGCCGCAAATGCGTAATCCATCGGCAGGGTATTGAAACTCTGACCGCAGCAGCTGCAGTTCCATTTGAGATCCATGGCATCCTCTGCATCGAGCGCGCTATCGCCCTACCATATCTCGTTGGTACCTGGCCTGCTCAAGGGCCAGCCGGCCTCACCGCACCAGCCGGAAGCAATTGCGCGCCAACAGTTCATTGCTATCCGTCTAACAAGTAAGATAACTTCTCGCCATGCCGGAATCCGCCTGAGGATAGACGATCCCGATGACCGACGAACCCTATAAATCCTGGCAGTGCCGGACCTGCGGCTACATCTATGACGAGGAAAAGGGCGACCCCGATGAGGGCCTCGCGCCTGGCACAAGATGGGCCGACATTCCGGACGACTGGGTCTGTCCGGTGTGCGGCACGGCCAAGAGCGATTTCGACATGGTCGAGCTGTAGATTTAAATCACACACGCATCTCCCAGTCGTCCTGGCGAACGCCGATGGGCGAACGCCGGGACGACTGGGAGCATTCTTGTTCGCCATCCACTCCCCCACTAGGATAAAAGCGTAATGTCGTTGTCGCGCTTCGCCAGCATGCTGAGCAGCGGTGCGAACCAGGCGAAGGAAAATCCATGACGAAGGCAGTGCTTGGCATCATCGGCGGCTCCGGCATTTACGACCTGCCGGGGCTGGAAGGCGCGCGCGAGGAGGCGATCAAAAGCCCTTGGGGCGAGCCGTCGGCGCCCGTACGCCATGGCAGCATCGCTGGTCTCCCCATCGTGTTCCTGCCGCGCCATGACAAGGGCCACCGGCTGTCGCCGTCCGACATCAATTACCGCGCCAATATCGACGTGCTGAAGCGGGCAGGGGTCACCGACCTGATCTCGTTGTCGGCCTGCGGCTCGTTCAAGGAGGAATTGCCGCCCGGCACCTTCGTGCTGGTCGATCAGTTCGTCGACCGCACCCACAAGCGCGAAAGCTCGTTCTTCGGCAAGGGCTGCGTTGCCCATGTATCGATGGCGCATCCGGTGGCGCCGCGGCTGCGCATCCACCTGGCCGCCGCCGCCGAGGCCGAGGGCATCGCGTTCGCGCGAACCGGAACTTATCTCTGCATGGAAGGCCCGCAATTCTCCAGCTACGCCGAGAGCATGACGTATAAAAACCTTGGCTATTCGGTGATCGGCATGACCAATATGCCCGAAGCAAAACTCGCCCGCGAAGCCGAAATCTGTTACGCAACCGTTGCCATGGTGACCGATTTCGATTGCTGGCATCCCGACCATGATGCCGTCACGGTGCAGGACATCATCCGGGTGTTGACGACTAACGCCGACAAGGCGAAAGGTCTGGTGGCGCGGCTCGCCAAGGATTTTCCGAGGGAGCACGAACCGTGCCCGATCGGCTGCGACCGCGCGCTCGACACCGCGATTATCACCGCTCCGGAAGCGCGCGATCCGGAGCTCCTGAAAAAGCTCGACGCCGTGGCAGGAAGGATTTTGCGCGCGTGAGACTCAGATCGGCGAGGGGTGCGTCATGAAGGTCGATGGCAAACACATCCGCAGTATCTGGCTTGAGCCCGATGGCCATACGGTCAGCGCGATCGACCAAAGGAAGCTGCCGCACCAATTTGTGGTGGCGCAGCTGACGAATTGCGACGCTGCGGCGGACGCGATCCGCTCGATGCTGGTGCGCGGCGCGCCGCTGATCGGCGCCACCGCGGCCTACGGCATGGCGCTGGCGATGCGGGCCGATAGCTCCGATACCGCGCTCGACCAGGCCTACAAGACGCTGATCGCGACGCGGCCGACCGCGATCAACCTGAAATGGGCGCTCGACGAAATGCGCTCGATGCTGCGGCCGTTGCTGCAGCAGGCGCGCGCCGCTGCGGCCTTTGTCCGCGCCGGCGATATCGCCGAGGAGGACATCGCCATCAACAAAGGCATCGGCCAGCACGGTTTTGCGCTGATCGAACAGATCGCGGCGAAAAAGAGGCCGGGCGAGCGTGTCAACGTGCTGACCCATTGCAATGCCGGCTGGCTCGCGACCGTCGATTGGGGCACGGCAACGGCCCCGATCTATCTGGCGCACGACCGCGGTCACCCCATTCATGTCTGGGTCGACGAGACCCGCCCGCGCAACCAGGGCGCCTCGCTCACTGCCTGGGAGCTCGGCCATCACGGCGTGCCGCACACCGTCATTCCCGACAACACCGGCGGTCATCTGATGCAGCACGGAATGGTCGACCTCGTGATCGTCGGCACCGACCGGGTGACCGCGAGCGGTGATGTCTGCAACAAGATCGGCACTTATCTGAAGGCGCTCGCCGCCCATGATAATAACGTACCGTTCTATGTGGCGCTGCCGTCGCCGACCATCGATTTCAGCGTCGATGACGGCATTAAGGAAATTCCGATCGAGCAACGCGCCGCCGACGAGGTCGCGACCATGACCGGGCAGACCGCCGACGGACGGATCGAGACGGTGCGGATCGTGCCCAAAAACTCGCCGGTTGCGAATTATGGTTTTGATGTCACGCCGGCGCGGCTGGTGACGGGATTGATCACCGAGCGCGGCGTACTGAAGGCCGATCGCGCCGCGCTGTCGGCTGCGTTTCCCGAGCGGATCGCGGCCGCGGCCGAATAGCAGAGGGAACAAAATTTCATGCAGAGCGCCTGGATCGATCGCGACGCGGAGGCGGCGATTGCCCGCTACCAAAACCTCGGCCGCGATCTGGCGCTTCGGGTCTATACCACGCGCCTGTTGGGTCAGGATCCGCGGCTGGTGCTGCACGGCGGCGGCAATACATCGGTGAAAACAAAACTCGCCGACCTCAATGGCGAAGATGTCGACGTGCTCTGCGTCAAGGGTTCCGGTTGGGATATGGGCACGATCGAGCCTGCGGGCCTGCCGGCGGTGCGGCTCAAACCGCTCCTAAAACTTCGTGGGCGCGAAAAACTTTCCGACGAAGAGATGGTGCGCTTGCAGCGCGCCAACCTGATCGACCCGGCGTCGCCGAATCCATCCGTCGAGGCGCTGCTGCACGCGTTCATCCCGCACAAATTCATCGATCACACCCATTCCACCGCGGTGCTCGCGCTCACCGATCAGCCCGATGGCGAAGCGCTATGCCGCGAGGTTTTTGGCGCCCGTGTCGGCTATGTGCCCTATCTCATGCCGGGTTTTGGATTGGCAAAAGCTGCGGCAGAGGTGTTCGACGCCGATCCATCCGTCGAAGGATTGATCCTCGTCAAGCACGGTATTTTCTCCTTCGGCGCCGACGCGCGCCAGGCCTACGAGCGCATGATCGCGCTGGTGACCTCGGCCGAAGAACGGCTGGCCCGGCAGCGCAAACCGGCCTTTGTCAGCGCAAGGCTACCAGCGCGTTCGGCGTCCCTCGCCGACGTCGCGCCGATCGTTCGTGGCGCCTGCAGCCTACCGGACGGCAAGATCGATGGCGCCTGGAAGCGTTTTGTTCTTGATTTTCGCGGCGACGATGCGGTGATGAATTTTGTCAACGGCGCCGAGGTCGGACGTTACGGACAGGCCGGCGTGGTGACGCCGGATCACAATATCCGCATCAAGAATTGCCCGCTCGCGGTTGCGGCGCCTGAGGATGGCGACCTCGCCGGTTTCAGGCGACAGGTCGACGATGCCGTCGCCGCCTACGGCGAAACTTACAAAAACTATTTTGCCCGCAACAATGCACGCGTCGGCGGCATCAAGACCGTCCTCGACTCGATGCCGCGCGTGGTGCTGGTGCCCGGCGTCGGACTGTTCGGGCTCGGCCGGAGCAAGAAAGATGCAAAGGTCGCTGCCGACCTGATGGAAGCCGCGATTGCCACCATCACCGATGCGGAAGCCGTCGGGCGCTTTGAGCCGCTGCCGGAGAGCGATTTGTTCGATGTCGAATATTGGTCGCTCGAGCAAGCAAAACTCGGCAACGCCAAAGAGCCGCCGCTCGCCGGGCAGGTCGCCGCCATCACCGGCGCTGCCGGCGCGATCGGGTTCGCAACGGCAAGAGCGTTCGCGGCGGCCGGCGCCGAAGTGGCGCTGCTCGATGTCGACGAGGCCGCAGCACAAGCAAAGGCAAAAGCGATCGGCGGCGCGGCGCTCGGGCTTCGATGCGACGTCACCGACGCCGCATCGGTCAAGGATGCATTCGCGCAAGTCGCTTGCGCTTTTGGCGGGGTCGACATCGCGGTATCGAATGCCGGCGCCGCCTGGCAGGGCCGGATCGGCGAGGTCGACGAGGCGGTGTTGCGCGAGAGTTTTGAGTTGAATTTTTATGGCCACCAGCGCGTGGCGCAGGCCGCGGTAAAAATCATGCGGGCGCAGGGCACCGGCGGCTGCCTGCTGTTCAATGTTTCCAAGCAGGCGGTCAATCCCGGACCCGATTTCGGTCCCTATGGTTTGCCCAAGGCGGCGACGCTGTTTCTGGTACGGCAATACGCGCTCGAATATGGCGGCGAAGGCATTCGCGCCAACGCCATCAATGCCGATCGCGTTCGCTCCGGTTTGCTGACCGAAGAGATGATCGCGTCGCGCTCCAAGATGCGCGGCGTCAGCGAACAGGTTTATATGCGCGGCAACCTTCTCGGCAGAGAAGTTTTGGCCGAGGACGTCGCGCAGGCCTTTCTGGCGCAGGCGCTGGCGCTGAAAACCACCGCCGACGTCACCACCGTCGACGGCGGAAATATCGCTGCCGCGCTGCGGTGATGACCAGCACGGATCCAACGCCGGCCGCGCCGCGCGCGGCGATCCCCGACATCGCGGCGGTGCGCAGCGATATCATCGCCGGCCTGGTTTCCTCGACCGTCGCCATTCCGCTGGCGATGGCGTTCGGCATGTTTGCCTTCGTGACGCTGGGCGATGAATATTTTGCCTATGGCGCGATGGCGGGTCTGCTCTCGGCTGTGATCGCGGGCTTTGTCTGCGTCTTGCTCGGCGACCGCTCGACGCGCGTCTACGCCCCGCGCATCACCACGACATTCTTTCTCGGCCTGTTGCTCAATTCCCTGCTGCACCACGCTCCGTTGATCGATGCCGAACCGGATATCGCAACCACGCTCTTGGTGTTCTTCGCCATCATCCTGCTCGGCGGCTTGTTCCAGGCGCTGTTCGGGCTATTGCGATTGGGCTCACTGATAAAATTCGCGCCGCATCCGGTGATGGCCGGTTTCCAGAACATGGCCGCGGTGCTGCTGTTTCTGGTCCAGCTCGGCAACACGCTGGGCTTTGAACATAACATCCGCTTCACCCGCGTGTTCGGTGCCATCGGCGAGGCGCAGCCGTTGAGCGTTGTCGTCGCTGCATTGACCTTTGCCGCGATGTGGAACGCGCGCCGGATCACCCCAAAAGTGCCGCCGCTCCTGGTTGGTCTCGCCTGCGGCACCGTGGCTTACTATGCGCTTGTCGTCATTGGCCTCGGTGATAGGCTGGGCCCGATCATCGGTCCGCTGACGGCGAGTGCCGCGATGCGCACCGTGCTGGTCGATTTCTGGGGATTGCCGATGGCCGCGCCGCTGGAAAGTTCGGCGTCGGTGATCCTGTCGAGCGCGCTGGCGCTGGCGATCATCGCGTCGATCGATGCGCTGTTGTGCGGCAAGCTCACCAGCGAGCCGGGCGAGCTTCGCGCCGGCGATGATCGTCTGCTGATCCGTCTCGGCGTTGCGAACGCGGTTTCGGCCGGCTTTGGCGGCATCACCAACGGCATCAACATCGGGCCGAGCCTGACCAACCGCGCCTTTGGTGGGCGCAGCTGGCTCTCCGTCATCGTCAATGCCTTGGCGGTGCTGGTGGCTGCGACGCTGCTGTTTCCTCTTCTCGCCTATCTGCCGCGGGCGGTGCTGTCGGCGACGATCATGGTGGTCGCGATCCAGCACATCGATCCCTGGACCAGGCAATTGGCCGCACGCCTGATCAAGCCGGGCGCGCCGCAGCGCGGCGCCATCGCGCTCGATCTTGGCGTTTCCGTGTTGGTTTCGCTATTGTCGATTGCGATCAATGTCGTGCTCGCGGTGTTCATCGGCCTCGTGCTGGCGCTTTTGCTGTTCGTGGTCCGCATGAGCCGGTCCAATATCCGCAAGCTTTATCGGTGCGACACGGTGCGTTCGCGGCGGTCCCGCGATCCGGCCGAGCTCGAGGTGCTGCACTTGCAGGGCGCCTCCGTGCTCGTGATCGAGCTGCAGGGCGCGCTGTTCTTCGGCAGCGCCGAGCGGCTCGCGCAGATCGTCGACAGCGAGACGCGCGAGGGAACGACCGTGCTGTTGCTGGAGCTGCGGCGCATCACCGAAATCGATTCGACCGGCGCCCGCATCCTCGGCGATATCGACGCAGCGCTTGCCGCGCGCGGCATAAAACTCGGGCTTGTATTGTCCGGCCGCACCGAGACTGCGGCGCGGCTTGCCGGTATTTTTCAGCACGACCGGTTTTTCCCCGACATCGACCGGGCGATCGAATGGGCCGAGGACGACCTGCTGCGAAAGGCCGGAACGGGTCAGTCTTTGGAGTTTTCGCTGGACCGGTTCCCGCTGTTGCGCGACTTCAGCGCCGAACAGATCGAACGGCTGCGTGGCTCGCTGGAGCAGGTCTCGTGGCCGGCCGGGCATGTCGTGTTTCGCCGCGGCGATTACGGTTCATCGCTCTATCTCGTCACGCGTGGCCGCGCCAGTGTCCATGTCAGCCACGATGACGGGGATATCAGGCTCGTCACATTTGCGGCCGGCACGGTTTTCGGCGAGCTCGCGCTGCTCGACCGCGGGCCGCGCTCCGCCACCATAACCGTCGACGAGGACCTCACGGGATTTGGTCTTGATGAGGCATCATTTACCGCGCTGTGCGAGGCGCAACCGGATATTGCGATCAAGCTGTTGTCGGCTCTCGGGCGCGAATTGAGTGTGCGAATTCGCTACGCCAACATGACGATCCAGCAACTGGAGAGCTAGGGTTGAGTTTGCATCTCTTCGATCGAGTAAGAGGCCGGCATGTTGATCGGCCGGTAAGTTTCGATCTTGGTACGTCGGTCGATCACCGAGCGATGCAGGATGGCTCCCTCCGGGATGAGCCGAGGTTCGCCGAGCGGCAAATACCAGCCCAGGAAAGCTTTGCGATCCGACCATTCCCTCCACTTTTCCCGCTTCGGCAGCCACTCGAGAATCCACCACGCTCCCTTCAGCGAAACTTGCAATTGAGCGGTCGGGTCCGGAGCGACATATTGGTGTGTGCTGCCTGGTCGCGGTTTTCCCCAGCCGAGATGATCGACCATGGAACGATCGACCCGAAGCCCGGCCGTCTGCGCTTGTTCGATCATCCAGAGCAGCGGAAATTTCGACAGGCCGCTTTGCTCTTCCGGACGGGCGCCGCCGACGTCCCCATGCGCGCCGGCGAACCAGACCTGGCGGATATCCTGATCCACCGCGGTCGAGGGATCGAAGGGATCGGAACGATATTTTTGGGGCTCGATCCAGCGATTGAGCCGAAACAATGCGCGGCGCTCGTCGATGGAAATGGCCTGCCGGAATTTTCTGACGCTCGGGTTGGTCCGGGTGAACACCAATGTTTGCAGATCAGGCAACAGCTTGTCTTGCCGGGGCACGATGATCGAGGCCACCGTATCCCAGACTCCAATAAACTCGATCGGGATCAAGTACCCGCCCGCGACGTGGCTGAAGCGCCAGGCTTCGTCCAAAAACGCATCGGCCTTGCCTTCGGCGCGCTGGTTGCTCGCGCTGGCATTTTTGTAGGCCGAAAGAGCATATCCGGCCAGATTGCTCTGGTCCGGCCGCAGCAGCCCGATCACATGAACGAAAGCCGCGAGCACGCGCACGGTGTAGGCGCCGCGGCTGAAACCGAACAGCCAGACCCGGTCGCCGCTCTCGTAGGTTTCACACAGGAAGCGATAAGCGCCGAGCGTATCCTCATCCAACCCATCGCCGGTCGCGAGGCCGAAGACGCCGCGGACTTGCTGTTTGAACCGCCCCCAGGTGCTTTGCAGGCCGATGGTTCCGACGCCCGGATGATAATAAACCCGCTGGTTCTCATCTTTTTCGAGGACGCGGTAGAGTTTGAGGACGTTGGAGAGGGTGGATTTTATCTCGTTGCCGGTGCCATCGCAGCAAATGACAATGTTCTTCGGCATGGTCCCCTCCCCATATGCGAAGGAAATTTGTTCTTCCATCGTACGGGAGAACGCGATCGCAATTCAATCTGCAATTGCGACGCATGGGCTTATCCGGACGCCGCCTGCGCGCTTCTATCGCAGCGCCAGCCCCGTCGCCGCTTCAAGCTCGGTGATGGCTTGCGCCGCATCGACCACCTTGATCGTGGTCATGCCGATGTCGCGTGCGGGCTTCAGATTGACACCGAGATCGTCGAGATAGACGCACGCCTTGGGATCGACGCCAAGCGCTTCGACCATCATCGCGTAGATGCGCGGGTCGGGTTTCCGCAAGCCGATCTTTGCCGACTCGATGATATGATCGAACAGCGCCATCACCTCGGCGACGTAGAGCGAGCGGCCGCTCGCGCTGCCGATCGCGTTGGCGGGAAGGTTGTTGGTGATGCAGCCGGTCTTGAATTTTGTCTTCACCCGTCTAAGCGCCTCGACCATCTCGGGCCGCAGATCTCCCGAAAGCAGCGGCAGCACATCCCTGCCGCGGACTTCCGCGCCCAGCGCCAGCGATTCGGCTGCGAACAGTTGATCGAAGGTCTCAATGTCCACTTCGGCGCGTTCGAATTTCGCCCAGGCATTTTCGAGATGATTGGCCGCGTTGGTGCGCCGGATGATATCGGCGGGCAATCCGC